>SXGT01176502.1_pt1 | contig 23138 bp, 16 predicted proteins | sample 3176221 | NCBI WGS metagenome assembly SXGT01 (sample SAMN11356862, study PRJNA531348) | freshwater metagenome | isolation source: freshwater sample F1-120 | place: China: Fuxian Lake, Yuxi | collected 2017-12-25
CGATTCGACGTCGCGGTCGGTGCGACGCGCAGCAGCGACTGGATCGTGATCATGACGTAGGTGGATTCCATAATCGCCAGTAAAAACGACAAACCTAATGTCAACGGAACAAATAGAAAATGATATAGAGAAGTTGCTGCAAACTGCCAGCGCGATAAATCAACCACAGCCTCTGAGATCATAAGTTTCCCCTATGGGTTGCTGTTCTGTAAACCAGAACTTGAGATATATGACAGGGGGATATTGATGTATATCCCTGTCCTTTTTTACCAAAGTAGTTGTTCGTTCTTAGGGCAAATAACCGGGAACACCGAGCCTCAGCTCGGTAATGTCGATCAGTGCGCACACTTGCCAAACAGGGGGTTGGAGCCGCCTATTTAAAACTGCCTCGGCTTATGTCGGTAGCCCTTGTTCCCGCTTAAGGCATAAAACACGAGAGCCTAAAGCCAGCCTTCTCCGTGTTTGATTTTAAGCGAACAATTAATCCATACGCTTAAGAATGAACCACGACATTTTCTATTAATGTTCTCTAATATACCAATTTATTTTTAAGTTTTTTTGTGGTTACTTTTAGTCCGATCGGTTTTCTGTTCAATGCTCAGAGCCGGCTCATTTTAATGAGCGCCTCAAGTGGCCTAAGATCAACTGAAAAAATGCAAATCCGTCGGAACGGACGCAAGATTAATGACCTTGTTAAGCGTCTATTTCCGATAGCGCTTATAGAGCTTGCTTGAGACTAAATTGAAACCTATAATCGAGCATTTTTTTAATGGGCGGCGGACTGCGGCCTATTTCTTCATTTTATACAGTTATAGAAAGCAATGACGAGCCACATTATGCCAACCTACGGACGCTTGCCCATTACCTTCGAACGGGGCGAGGGCGCATGGTTGTTTGACGAAAATAATAATCGCTATCTGGATGCGGTATCCGGCATAGCCGTGTGCAGTTTAGGACACGCTCACCCGGCGGTGCATCAAGCCATCTGCAAACAAAGCGAAAAACTGGTGCATACCTCCAACCTGTACGGAATCGCCGTTCAGGAACAGTTGGCCGACAGGCTGATCGAAAAAAGCGGCATGGATAACGTGTTTTTTTGCAATTCCGGCGCCGAAGCCAATGAAGCGGCGATCAAATTGGCGCGTAAATACGGTCATGAGCAAGGCATAGAAAATCCGGCGATTATCGTCATGGAAAAAAGTTTTCATGGCCGTACCTTGGCAACATTGAGCGCGACCGGCAACGCTAAAATACAACAAGGTTTCGCGCCGTTGGTCGAAGGCTTTATCCGCGTACCCTACAACGACATCAACGCCATCGAACAAACGCTTGAGCAACATAATAATATCGTTGCCGTTTTGCTTGAGCCGATCCAAGGGGAGGGCGGCGTCAATATTCCCGCCGCCGATTACCTGAACCGAGTACGCAGCCTGTGCGACCGGCATCGGCTACTGATGATGCTGGATGAAATCCAGACCGGCATCGGTCGAACCGGCAAGTTCTTGGCCTACCAGCACAACGGGATACTGCCCGACGTCTGCACCTTGGCTAAAGCCTTGGGCAACGGCGTACCGATCGGCGCTTGTCTGGCTCAAGGCAAAGCGGCCAAGGTATTAAGCGCCGGTAACCACGGCTCTACCTTTGGCGGCAACCCCTTATCCTGTAGCGCGGCTTTAGCGGTATTGGCGACGCTGGATGCGGAAAATCTGATCGAGCAAGCCGCACAAAAAGGCGATGCTATCGGCGCGGCGTTTACAGGCCGCTTGCAGGGCAATGCTCATGTCGTCGATATTCGGCATAAAGGCATGATGATCGGCATCGAACTCGACAGACCGTGCACCGACTTAGTTCAAGCCGCATTGCAACAGCATTTATTGATTAATGTGACCAGCGAGAAAACCATCCGTTTGCTGCCGCCCTTGATTATTAACGATCAACAAATCACTCAACTTGTAGACACTTTATCGACTCTTATTCATAAGCATACGGACACTTCCTATGAATCCTAGACATTTCATCAGCCTGCTTGACTTCTCCGGCGACGAGCTTCGTAGCTTGATCAATCGGGCCATCGTGCTGAAAATTAACCGCGATCCCAATTATCAACCGTTAAAAGGCCAAGTGTTGGCGATGATTTTTGAGAAATCGTCGACGCGCACCCGCATTTCATTCGAATCCGGCATGAGCCATTTCGGCGGCAATGCCATCTTCTTATCGCCCCGAGACACCCAGTTGGGTCGCGGCGAGCCCCTGCAAGACAGCGCCCGCGTTATTTCGAGTATGGTCGATTGCATCATGCTCAGAACCGATAAGCATGAAACCGTAACCACTTTCGCTGAACATTCAAGCGTTCCGGTCATCAACGGCTTGACCGATTTGTTGCATCCTTGTCAATTGCTGGCGGATATGCAGACTTATTTTGAACATCGCGGCGATATTCAAGGCAAAACAGTTACCTGGATCGGCGACGGCAATAATATGTGCCATTCCTATATCCATGCGGCTATGAGGTTGGGCTTTAGATTAAATATCTCTTGTCCGCCCGCTTATCAGCCGTTACCGTCAATAGTTGACGCCGCTGGAGAAAGCGTTGGTTTTTTCGACACGCCTGTAGCGGCCGCTCAGAACTCGGATTTGGTGGTCACCGACGTTTGGTCCAGCATGGGCCAGGAAGAAGAAAAAAAACAACGCGAAGTGGCTTTTAAAGACTATCAGGTTAATGCCGAGGTCATGGCGGCTGCCGACAAAGATGCGCTATTCATGCATTGCTTGCCGGCTCACCGGGGCGAAGAAGTCAGCGCCGAAGTCATTGACGGCAGTCAAAGCGTTATCTTCGATGAAGCCGAAAACCGTTTACATGCACAAAAGGCCTTGCTGGAGTTTCTCCTGTGCAAAAAACCACGTTAGAATTTAATTGGGTCGCATCGGTTTTTTACCGAATGCGACGCTTAACCCATTCCTAGCCGTCGTTATGCGACCAACAATGAGATTAAAGTGAAAAAAATACTCAGCTCGTTTTTTATCCTACTGGTGACTTTCGGCTCAGCACAGGCTGAAGTGGTTTATGTTACCGATAATCTGAATTTATCACTCAGGAGTGAAGAAAATAACAACAGCAAAGCGATAAAGTTGCTTCCGACCGGCACCCCGCTGACGGTCATCGAAGAAAATAAAGCCACCGGTTTTTTGCATGTTCGCATGAATGACGGCACCGAAGGCTATATGCCCGTGCGTAATACCATCAAAGAACCGCCCAGCCGTTCTCAATTGGATGTCGCCAATAAAAACTTGGTATCGTTGCAAGCCGAAAATGCCACACTCAAGGCTGAGCTGGCCACGCTAAAAGAATCGATCACGCCGGGTACCTCGCTTGAGCAGTCCTTAGCCAAAGAACGGGACCAGTTAAGCCGGGAACTCAGCGAATTGAAAAAAACCGCAGCCAGCACCGTAGAGTTGAAAAATCAGCGCGATGAACTCCAAGAGCGGGTGGTGAATGTCGAACGGGAACTGCAACAATTCAAACTGGAAAATCAGGCCTTGCAAGACACCGCCAACCAAGACTGGTTTTTATACGGCGGCATACTCGCGCTCATCGGCGTTATTCTAGGCTTCATTTTGCCTAAACTCAGCTGGCGCCGCAGCAGAAGCAGCTGGGATTCGTATTAGTTATTCAGGTGAAAGGCTCACACAAGTGTCTTGCGGACAAACACGAGCCCCGGAGCTTGGGCGTGCGAGGAGGGTACGCCCGTCGGCCTGATTAACTTATTGAGCGTAGCGAGATAACGTAAGCCGACATATACGCTCTACCCATTGTTCATTCTGTTATCTATCGATAGGGCGCAGCGGAAAGCCTATGATTAAATACAATAACTTGTATAAATACGGATATGAATAATAAATCACCGGCTTATAAATCCGAACAAATTTACGCGGCCAAACCCGCTTACGAGCTTGACCGGATCGTCACCCAATTAACCACGTCCTGGGGCAATGCCGATACGACTGTACGCTTAATAACTACCTCCTCCACCTCCGCTATTCCCAGCGCCACTATCAGTTTTGGCATTAACACCGGCAATCCTACTAATTTTACGGCACTGGGCTTGTCCCCATCGCCGGAAGATAACGGCTTGGTCGCAATGACCGCAGTACAAGTAATAACGGCGCAACTCGCTTTCCGGGTATGGGATGAGCTGATAGCCGGCAGCTTAATTGAAAGCGGCGGAGCGGGCGCCAATATTACTTTGAATTATTCCAGCGCCACTATCGACAATGGCACTTATTCCCACCCTTTGATGTATGACGCAACACTACCCAAAGCTATAGCCGCAGATCAAATCTGGCTGTCTGCAAATTGGGCGAGCAATGCCGATTCAGGGATGGCAATCGGCGCTTATGGACGAACAACCCTAATGCATGAAATCGGTCATGCTTTAGGCTTATCGCATCCCGGCGTCTATAACGCCGATCCCGGAATTACAGTGACTTATGCGGCTAATGCGGAGTTTGCTCAAGATAATCGTCAATACACGCTCATGTCGTATTTTGGCGGTTACGACAGCACTATCAATACATGGGCTCAGGACAATACGCTTTCAACTTATACATATCCTCAAACCCCAATGGTTTACGATATTGCCGCTATTCAATCGCTGTATGGCGCCGATACCACGACCCGAGCAGGCGACACTATTTACGGCTACAACAATAACTTTGCGGCCGACGATCAAGAAAAGCCCATCTTTGATTTTTCTACTAACAGCGCGCCGATTTTTACCATTTGGGATGCGGGCGGCAACGATGAGCTGGATTGCTCCGCTTGGAACGGAAACCAAACCATCGATCTGCTTCCGGGGAGTTATTCATCGGTTTGCGGGTTAAATAATAATGTCGGCATTGCTTTTAACGCGACAATTGAAAAAGCAATCGGCGGTATGGGTAGCGATATACTGATCGGCAACAGTGCCGACAATATATTAAGCGGTGGCGGCGGTAACGACACTATCGATGGCAGTGCCGGTATAGACACGGCTATCTGCGCCAGTTGGGCGGCTTGCACGATAAGCGGCAATGCGGTCAGCGCAACAATAACCGACTTAACCGGTATTAACGGCACGGATAGCCTTAGTAATATCGAAAATTTAACATTTGGCACGATTACGGTGAGCACAGAGGCTGCCGTTAACGATGCGCCTATAGGGGAGGCCGACAATAATACCGATAATCCTTTCATCGAAGGCGGTTTAAGCGTTGTCGGCGATGGCACGGTGACGGGCAATGTCTTGTCTAACGATACGGATGCCGATAGTGCTTTGGGATTGGGCGAAACCCTGAGCGTACAAAAGGTGAACGATCAGCTAGGCAACGTAGGCTTGGCGGTTGCCGGTCTTTACGGTAGCCTTACCCTGTCGGTCGACGGCAGTTATAGCTATATTCTGGACAGTGCCAATATAGCAATTCATGCTCTGTCAGTCGGGCAAGTTTTTACCGATACCTTCATCTACACGGTTACCGATGCTCACGGGGCAAGCAGCGCGCCAACGGCACTAACCATCAGTATTACCAACAATCACAATGCCCCGACTTTGACCGCCTTCGCTTCGGCCGTCGCCGCCGGTAATGAAGACAGCACCGTGCCGGTGACCTTCGCCGATTTGCAAAACCAAAGCGATGCAGCAGACCTTGACGGCAGCGTTGACCGCTTTGTCGTAACATCTCTCAGCAGCGGCAGCTTAAACATAGGCAGTTCGGCGGAAACCGCAACGGCTTGGGATGCGCTGACCAACAACAGTCTGGATGCCGCGCATAACGCTTATTGGACGCCCGACGCCAACGCCAACGGCATCCTGAATGCTTTTACCGTAGCCGCTCAAGACAATGACGGCCTGGAATCCGCCGCGATTCAAGCAACGCTGGCTATTGCCCCAGTCAATGATGCTCCCGTTGTCACCGAGCCATTAGCCATTACCTATACGGACACCGTTTTCGATGACATCTTTAGCCTCGCTACAGGCTCATTGGTTGCTGCCGATGTCGATAACGATTCTTTGATATACGGTATTAGCGGCGCTGTGGACAACGGTCTCACTGTTAGCAAAGACAGCCGTTATGGCGTGTTGACGCTGACTAAGGCCTCGGGGATTTATTGTTTTACGCCTAACGACGCCGCTATTGAATCTTTAACCGTGAACGCAAGCGCCCGTTTTACGCTTACCGCATCGGATAGTTTTGTGACTGACAGTAAGACACTGATTATTAACATGAGTCAAAGCGGCAATACCGAATCCAACGGTAACGATGTGTTGTCGGGTACATCAGGTAACGATAGATTCAATGGTTTGAACGGCAATGACATTATTAAAGGCTTAGCAGGCGCCGACACGATGATTGGCGGCTTAGGCAATGATGTGTATTTTGTGGATGATGTCGGCGATAGGGTGACTGAAACCTCAACCCTAAGCACTGAGATCGACACAATTAAAAGCTCGATCAGTTACCAATTGAGAGCTAATGCGGAAAACCTCGTATTAATGGAGAGTTCCGCCTCGATCAACGGCACCGGCAACGGACTTAACAATAGACTGGCAGGCAACACCGGTAATAATGTGCTGAAAGGCGGCGCCGGTAATGACTTGTTGATCGGCGGCTTAGGCAAAGATACCTTAAGCGGCGGCTTAGGTGCGGATGTATTTGATTTTAATGCGGTAACTGAAACCGGGGCCACAGCGGCAAGCTGCGATATTGTTGTTGATTTTAGCAGCGGGCAAGGCGACAAGATTGATTTATCGGATATTGATGCAAATGCAGGTGTTCGAGCTAACAATGCTTTTTCAGAGCTGCGGGTAGGCAATCATTTTTCTGGTATGTTTGACAATCAGGGCGCGCTCTATTTCGATCGAAGCTCGCACATTGTTTACGGCAATAACGATAATGATCCGACTGCGGATTTCTCCATACGCTTGGCAGGAGTAAATAGTCTGACGACTGAGGATTTTGTGCTCTAGGAGCCTGTCGTTGGCGTTCCGATTTGGTTAAAGGTACGTCCGCCGGACGCGGATGATTATGTTATTTACCGATTTCTATTTTTTTATTCACCGTGTTTTGCGCCATTTACACAGGGAGGCTGCATTATCCATTGGGGCCGGATTTTGCAATCTTGCTTGAAGGCGTTGCAGCTTAGGACGGTCAACACCATTAATCGGCTCTAAAGATAAGGGATAGCTATCTTTCCAGGTTCCGCCGGCCCAATAAAACCAGCCCAGACAATTCCGGTCGGCCATATCCATAAATTTATCCATTGCAGGCTGCCACTTCGGGTCGTCGGGGACTCCCCATTCGCCGATGATGCCTCGTTGCCGATAAGTTGAAAGCCAAGAAATAAAGGGTTGTAAACGTTGCTCTACCAGTAACGGCAAATCTACAGCGTTATCTAATCCTCCCGAATAATGTCCGCTATAGTCGGCATCGAAAAAAATATGGGCTTCGTATACGATCAACTTTTTCGGGTCTTTAACAAAGGGTTGCGGATTATGGCCGGCCCAGTGCTGCGCATTACTCCAGCCGTCGCCTGCGACATAGATAGGATGGCTGGAATCGATATAGCGAACGCCATCGACACCGGCTTGAGCCACTAGAGGCCAATGCCCGTTCATATCGTGAGGCTCATTCATCAGTCCATAGGCAAGTAGGGCCGGATGATTTTTTACGACTTTAGCCAGCCGCCACCAAAAGTTTCTGAATGCCTTGGCAGGAACTGCCGCGGTTCCGACAATATTTTTATTGTAGCGCCCGAAATTATGCATATCCAACACTACGCGCTGATTCCGAAGGGCCGCTTCATCCAGGAAGTGGGTGATCTGGGCCAGATAGACCGGATTGAGCGCGCCGAATTGTTTAGGCTGGAGTTGTTCCCAAGTGAAGGGCAATCGAATCGTGCTGAATCCGGCTGCGCTGTAGTACTGGAGTTTGGCTGCCGTAGGAAAGGTATAGTTAATGGTGGTGCCATCCGGAAAGCGATTAGGCGCAAACTCGGCGCCTGCCAGATTAACGCCTCGCAGTAACGGGTTTCCGGTCGCCATGGCCGCCGAGGGCCAGAGCCAATAGGCGTGAAGTGTAATAATAAGGGCAATTAATTTAAACATCGTCGTAACTCTTTGATAAAACATGGTATGGGCTAAGGCAGGAAGCACGGTCAAAAGTTGATGAAGTGATCCGTGATTTCTTGTAACCACCGTCGGTAAGCGTGTTAATTCTGCTGAAGATCGCTCAAACTTTCTGCACTGTTTCTCACGGAATCCGAATTAACATCGGCTTTGGCAGATACCCGGTCCACAGATTTGCCGATTTTTGTGCGGCCGGGCAAATATTCAGGCTGCTCTCCGACACCTTGCCGAAAACTGCATTTGGCCCATCGCCATAGGTTTATTGTCGTCGCATTATCGGCTTCGAACTCTATATTCGAATTTTTGACTTGACTCTATATATTATTAGCCAAGCCACTATAACGGTAAGAGTAAGGACAAGAAGTTTTGCATAAACGGCGCCCAAAATTCCAAAATAATGTAGGGAATAAAAAAGTATCGGCGCTGTTGCTAAAGATGACACTATCATTATATAGGTTCTGGTTAACTGCCGACCAATGCCGCGAAGTAAATCTACGCCCGTGCCCAATAAACCCATTAGCAAGGGATAGACGCATAATTGTTTTATAATATCAACCGACGGCTGATATTTTTGTCCGAGAAGCAGGGGTAATATCCAGGCTAAATAATATATACATATCCCTATTATCAGCGAAGTAATAATGAGGTAGGGCAGCACTTTAAAAGAAAATAAGATCCCGTCATTTTCACTTTTATGGCTGAATTTAAAGTATCTAACATAAGCCGCGTAGAGTATCCCTCTAACCGGTGAGCAGGCGGCGTCTACTAATTTAAATGCGGCTGCATAATATCCCCCTTGCTCCGAACCCATCAACGCTGAAATTATAGGTTTATCAAGGTCTTTTAATGCAGCCAGCGAGGCTTGCTCAATACAGAATTGCATGCCGATTATAAATTCCGATCTGACTCTGCCGAATTTAGGCGGGCCAAGATGATAGATTACATACAATAGGCTAAAGCAGGTTGAGAACAAGCCGCCTGCAAAATACCACAGCGCCCATTGATCTAAATTAAAAGTCAGCGCAGAGTGGAGCGCAAATAATAAAGCAAATAGCTTGGTCAGTGTTGTAACAAGATTAATCACTAACTGGTTTCTTGCCCGTTCAAATACGACGAAACACGCTTTTGCAAAGAAAATGGTTTTAGTGAAAAGTAAATCCGCTGTTATGAATAATAATAACGATAGATTACTGACTGAAGATGCGTTAAGCGTAAAATATAATATGCAGAATAATAATGCCGATAATAGCGGATAGGTGGCTAGAATAAGAACTAAGCCTCTGCCGAAGTTTATTTGAAACTTTTCTTTTGCAACCGATACGTTTTTGATCAGTAGTTGGTCGCATCCCCATCCTGCAAAAACCGACCCCATAATAATTATTGCTGTTATCGAGGCAAAAACGCCATAATTCGATGGGCCGAGTTTCTTGGAGATAAGAATGGCATAAGCGGCCTGCACAAAAATTTGAAGAACGAAATCCGTTGTATAAACAAAGCTGTTTCGTACAAGCCGGTGTGTAGGGGGATTTTCAACAGCTTTCATCTTTGCCTGTTTTCTGCCGAAGACAAAACTCATGAAATCAATCTTCGATTTATTATTCTGAGTGCATGCTTATACGCTCTTTGCACTTTTGTATTGTTTTGCCTGGCGGCAGACCAGTCGCACATACTGTCGTGCAAGTTATAATATCCTCGTTGCTCATCCGGCAAATCGTCGGTTTCGATGCGATGAATAATAGCCGGCAAGTCTTGGTAAAACTGTTCAGTCCGAAACGGGGGATGAAGCGACCACATACCCGGTTCTTTGCCCAGATAGTCAACTCTAATGAGTTTACGTTTTTGCAGGGTATGACTTAATACCACCTCGAACTCTCTGGACTGAGGCGGATTGCCCAGCAAAAATGCTTTCAGCTGTTGATCAAAATTTGGTGGCAACCCTTCAAGATAACCCATACGGCTCTCTATTAATTGAGGACGGGTAACGAATAGTCGAGTGCTTACACTAGTGAAGGCATATGAGTTAGGCCGGGAATAAGGCCGGACTGAAGTACTTGATTGCCCTTTTAATATACCTTCAGGATGAGGCGGGCCGGACAACGGAGCAACATAGATTACATTAATATCGGTATCTAGAATGTCCTCCGCTTCATCGATCCAGGTCGGGCTTAAGCCGCCAAACATCATATCCGAATCCATATGAATGACAGTGCGCGCTCTGACTTTCCAGAGACCGTACAGATACGAGTAAAAGGGGCCGCCGTCCCAGGCTTTGATGGGAATATCGTGTTTATTAAAAAATTTACGGGCTACGGCATGACGTGTTTCATCGGACGTATCAACTTCGTCAACGGTGATAAAACTGTATTCTTTGGCAATAAGGTTAATTATTGAATAAATCTTGCGAAGGTTTTCGGCGAAATGATCGGATCGGTAACGTCCGCTTTCGCTGTTATGCAGGTCGAGAGTTAAGCGTACTCGGTCAATATTGCTTCCCCATGCTTTTATCTGATGCCTTAATAGAATTTCAAAGTGTTTATAGTCGTTGGGATGAATATTTATTTGAAGTTCACGATTAACCATTTCATTCATTAGGTCATTCCTATTTACGCTTCAGAGCTGGAAATATTGAATCACTATAATCCTGTTTTATTTAATATAAACCCGATATATAAACCCGATATTTTTAGTTTAATCTATATTAGAAACGAGCATGTCGCAGTCCGATAATTATTGATGTTATTTATGAGCAGGATGCAAATACTCTTTCAGTTTTTTTAACAGAACTTTGTCTTGCCCATTCACCGGTTCCAAGGATAAATCGTAGTCCGCTTTCCATTGTCCGCCGGCCCAAACAAACCAATCCAGACATTCGGTATTAGTAATATCTATAAAGCTATCTACAGCATTATTAAATTTTGCATCGTTAGCGGGGACACTCCATTCGCCTATAACGCCTTTTTGTTTATTGGTTTTTAGCCAAGAAATAAACGGCTGCAATCTGGCGTTGATTCTATCTTTAAAATTAACATTCTTGGCAAGCTTCTTATAACGGCCGCTAAAATCATCGTCAAAATAACTATGAGCGTCATAAACCACTTTATTAAGCGGGTCGGTTACAAATGGCTGAGGATTTGCTTTCGGCCATGATGCGGCTCCACTCCATTCGTCGCCATCGACATAGATCAGGTGCTCTTTATCAATGGCCCTAATTGCATTAATTCCATACTGCGCCGAATCATGCCATAAGTTTTGACTATCATGGGGCTCATTCATTAAGCTGTATGCATATAAAGCGGGACAATTATGAACAATTGACGCCAGTTTTTTCCATAGATCGTAAAATGCCGGTGAAGGCACGGCTGCTGAGCCCAAAAGCTGATCCCTATAGCGCGCATAATTATGTAGATCGATAACAACGCGCTGATCGTATTTTTGGGCTTGAGCCATGAAGGTTAATAAATTATTTGAATAAGTTTTATCTAAATCTCCAAATAGAGCCGGTTGGATTTTCTCCCAACCTATCGGTAATCGAATCGCGTTAAAACCTGCAAGACTATAATATTTAATATGTGCTTCAGTAGGGAATTTAAAATCTTTTGCAGAAACTCCCGGCAAACCGTTTTTACCGAATTCCGCACCGGCAAGATTTATTCCGCGTATTTGATGAGGGCATGGATTATCGGCAAAGCTGTTATTAAGTTCAAACATACCCGGTAATAGATAACAAATACATGCTAAAAGTAACTTATTAACCTTCGAAAGCATAGTAAGTTCCCCGCGGAAATTCAGTGACTATTAACAATCGGAGCGGTTCGAAATGGGCTTATAGTTCAGCGGGCGTAACTGGTTTTAGCTGCGGCTATCGATATTTTATTTTTTTATCAATTGTGTCCGCTTCCGGTTTTAAAAATAGAGTCATTGTTTCATAGGTTCCCACGTTTGTCGTTCGTGCTTTACTGAAATAATAGTTAAATAATAATTAAATTACGCCGTTTTCCGATAGATGGGCGTGACAGAATCGGCCGGTAAGATCTTTATCATAAAAAACACTTATTTTTCCTGGGCCAATAGCTCCCTGATAGTCTTGTTGTATTGGCTCAGGTAGGCGTCCCGATCAAAACTTGAGTGGATAGCCCCCTGATTTTCTATTAACCACTGCCGGTAAGCATCCTGATTTTCCAGAAGATCGATCAAGCCTTCGCTAATGCTTTTTATCGAAGCCGGGTCGACCCCGGCTTTGGCCGGTATCCAATCGACAAAGCCGTCTATGCCTGTACTTTTGGAATAGAGAATGGGAATTCCGCATAATAAAGCTTCGACGTAGACCATACCGAAAGTTTCGTTGTGGCTGGGTAATACCAAGGCGGCGTAATGAGGCAAGCGTTGCAGCAGTTCGGCATTATCAAAGGTGCCCAAGAGTTTGACCCGGTCTTGCAAACCCAAGCCGACAATCAGCACCAGGACTTCGGCAATCACTTGCTCGCTGCCGCGTCCGATGATATCCAGTTTGGCGTTCGGAAATTGTTTTAAGGACTGAGTAAAAGCAAGCAGTAAACGATCCAGGCCTTTTTTGCGAAAGACGTTAAGATCCAATATGGTGACAAAGTGATCGCGCTCGAATTCGTTGGACGAGCTAACGCTGTTTTCGCTGACGAAGTTCGGCAGCAGGGCTTGTTTCTCAGCCGGAATATCGAAATGCCGATTGAGGATAGGCCGAAACCAGGCCGATACATACAAAACCCGCGCCGAATCCTCAAGTACTCGTTTAATTAAGCTTTTGTAGTGCGGTTTAAACTGCAAAACTTTCGATTCGGCCTCGCCGCGCACCGATACGACCAGCGGTACTTTTAACCAATGCGCTAAAGGTTGTGCGGCCAAACCTTCAAAAGTCAGTTTATGGGCATGAATCAAATCGACCTTGAGGTGTTGCCGCCTCAGCGTTTTGCGCACGCGGAACGCTACAATCAGCATGGAGAGCGCCAGCAGTACGCCGTAAGGAAAGCCCCAATAGCGCATCGACAGCACTTGAGGGTCGCCTTGATCGTCACCTTGAATGCTGTTGCATTTGAAGGGATTGGTCACTCGATTCAGCGAGACGACGAAGTAATCCAACTCAGCATTAGACCTTACGAAAGTGCGTATCGCTTGGGTGGTTTCCGCACGATTGGCGTCCGGGTAATCGGCAGAGATATGAAGGACTCTGGGTTTAGGGCTCAAGTCGCTCATATTCGATCTCTCCATGCCGCTATAAGAAAGGTGATGTTGCCGATCAGATAGCGCCGCCACATGCGTCGCGGCTCAATGATGAGACGGAACACCCACTCGCAACGCAAGCGTCGACTCCCAAGTGGCGCGCGCTTGATTTTTCCGGACATGAAGTCGAAGAGTCCGCCCACACCGATACACAATTTTGCCCGCATCATCGTGCCGTACCGGTCGATAAAAAACTCTTGCAAGGGGTTTCCCAAGGCCACCAACAAAACGTCAGGCTGTAATTTACGGATACGCTCGCAAACGGCATGGATTTGCGTTGATTTGAAATAGCCGTCAATGAAGCCGAGCCATTCATGCTGGGGAAACCTTTCCCGGCAGCGTTCAACGCAAGCTTTAACAATATCGGCGTGCGCGCCTAGCAGAAATATTCTGAGTTTGAGCCGGGATTCGGCGAAATAACGCGCCATAAGGTCGGTACCGTTCAGGTTCTCGCAGAAGACTTTGCCGTATTTCCATAGACTGGCGATGTTGACGCCGATACCGTCGTTCAAAACCAAGGCCTTATTTAATATTTTCCGGTAGACAGCGTCTTTGCGCGCCAGGTTTACGGTATGCGCATTGGCAATCGCTACCTGTAAAAATCGCCCTTGCTCTACCGTATCGTCAAAAATGTCGATGACTTCCGCGACGGTGCGGGTATCGAATTTGATGCCTTGCAGCAAACGCCATTTTTCGCCAAAAAGTTCGTAATAGGCCTCTAGAAATTTTGACGCCGTGCCGCTCCATCCGTAGTGCTCCGCGGCGGCCATGGCTTGCTCGCGCAGGGCCGAAAAATCGGCGCGACCGATTTCTTCGACATAGGCGTGGATAGTTATTGCCGCAATGCTCGGATCCTGAAAGTCGACCAATAAGCCGACGCCGCTTTGCGACACAATGCGCTCGAAACTGGGTATTCGGCCGGCAACCGGTAAAAGCCCGGCTGACATGCCTTCAACCAAGGTCATGCCAAAGCCTTCGTATTCCGATGCACTGATAATAAAGCTGACTTCGCTTAATCGATTACGGATGGCTGCATTGTCTAAGCCGGTATCAATAGAGACGGTCGAGCCCAAGTCCAAGCGATGAATTTGTTCGCTTAGTCCGGCCTGATTGTTGTCCCAATCGTTGCCGATAATCAGTAGACGGTAATCGGGCGCTTTCTGTTTGAGCGCGGCGAAAGTGTTTATCAGTTGATCTAAACGTTTGTTGTCGGAAAAACGGCCAATAAAGACAAATACTTTGCTCGGTTGCTTGGAACCTGCATCGGCAAATTTTTTAATATCGACACCGTTTTCGATAAGCCTTAACTTGGTCTCGCAGAGCGGCGCAAACAGCTGGTAATCGCCTTCACTGCAGGCGTATACCTGACTGTAATACTGTAACGACAGGCGAGTTACGGTGTTAAAAAAGATTTTTTTTAGTGTGCCGGCAAAGGGCGTATGAAAAAAACCGCCATGGGTCGACAGCACCAGCCGATGCCCATGAAAACAACGGGTCAATGCCAGGAAATCGGCGAAAAAATCGACGCCGTGCACGTGAATAATGTCATAACCCTTCAAATGACCGAGTACCGCAGGAGCCAGCGGGTACTTATAGGAGCCTCGCCAGGAGATTCTTTGCACCGGTATCGGCCCGACCTGTTCGCTATGAGCTAAGCCAGCAGCGGTTTTTTGACTAAAAACCGAATCAAGCGTTAATACTTCGGCCTGAACGCCGGCTTGCAGTTGCTCTAAAACCAGGCACTGGACAAAGTTTTCAAGCCCACCGATAGACGGATAAAACTGCCGAACCACATGTAATACTCGCATGTGTTCACCTCTTATAAAGTTCGATAGGTTGGCGCTGTAGAGCGTGGCGCAATTTGCCCCAGTTGGAAAGCGCTTTAATAACGTAGCGCATGTAGACCGTCTTGCCTAAAGGCATCAGCAACAGGGCGAACAAAGCCGCGGCTATCGCCTGTATTCCGGCTCTTAGCAGCGCTAAAGTTTTGTTTAATAGCGGTTTCGGCGCTATGAAAATGCGCGCATAGGTTTCGCCAACCCGAAGCGCTTTGCGCAATAAAAAATTCGTGCAAACGCGGTGTTGTTCGACCGTCTCGAAAACTTGCGCCTCTCGGCAAGCAACAATCCGGTGGCCGGAAGCGGCGATACGCGAAAACAATTCGGTGTCTTCGCCGCCCAGCGCATTGAAGGTTGAATTGAAAGGTGTCTTGGGATCCGGCAACGCATGCCGATGAATCAACGCGTTACCGGTAATTCCGGTATTCAGTTGAGACCCTGTCGGTGCAAGTTGCCTGGCGAAGAAATTTCCTTCGACGATCCAGGCCGGTGTTTCTGCCGGGTATCGGGAATGCACCGCACCAATGACTACGGATGCTTGATAAGCGTAGGCGCATTCCAGCAGGGTTTTTAACCAATCGGAAGCCGCCTCTTCGTCATCATCCATAAAGGCAAGCCATTCCCCGTCGGCATTTGCGACCGAACAATTACGCGCGGCCGCCACTCCGGGCTGTACGGCGAGTACATAAGTAAGCGCCAATTGCCGTTCTCGTATGAAAGCTTCGACTACTGCCCGACCCGATTCCGCCGGATCGTTATCGGCCACAACAATGTTCATTTTTACTGTATCAGGCAAGCACTGATGAGCAATACTTGCCAAAGCTTCTTTTAAAGACCGGCGTTGGTAAGTACACAGGCACACCGTTACAGATGTATTCATTTCACTTTCCCCTGATCAGTTTTTAAACGTATGAGGACGGATGCCGCCATCAGCTGAACTATCCATAAGGTGGTATAGCTCCGCAAAATGGTCGTTTCCGTAAAGTTATGTAAAAGACTGAAAACCAAAATAAGCCAGCACATAGACACGATGCCGGAGGCGGAATTTTTGTATTTATCAATTAGATACAAAAAATAGCCGATGTACGTAAAATAGAGAGTTGCCCCGGCCATACCGATATTGAGCAACAGATCCAGATAACCGTTATGCGCCTGATTTAATATTGAGATAAAACTGCCGTACTTGACGCTCGGAGATTGCGGTCCGATATCCCAGAAGCCGCCGAAGCCGTACCCGCCCAGCCAGTTGCCGCGCATTTTAATAAAGATAAAATGCCAAATATAATCACGGCCGGTAAAACTGATGTCTTTAATGACCTTGATCAGCTCATCAATGACGTCGATTCCCGCTATGGTCAGGACGCAAAACACCATAAATACGCCGCTCAATCCAACCAGTAACAACGAGCCCAAGCCAATACCCAGTCTTCGGCAGATGCCCAAAGAGCCAAAGCTGATGATTGGCGCGGCAAAGGCCAGCCCCATGGATGTTTTTGAAAAGCTAAGAATCAGGAAAAAAATCCAGCTCACTATAAAAAACAAGTTATTGAAGCTTTTAAATTTGCCGTTTCCGTTATATCTAAGCCACACTCCAAAAAAGGTGGAGATAATCGCGATTAAACCCAGCACATTTTTATGGATATGGATGCCGCGGAATAAGCCGGCCTCATCAAAACCATGCGGATTAAAAAGCATGATAAACTCAAAAAACAAGACGATATTCGCCACTCGATAAACAATCAAAAAAGCCTGTTCAGGGCGTTTAAGCGATGTTGTCGCTATTACCACGCAAAACATAATCATCGTTTGCAGTGTTGCTCTGCGGAAAGAAATCGAAGGGACCAGAGACCATACCGAACTCAGCAAACAAAACAAACACAATGCGATTAACGGAATCGAGGCGATAAGCACCTTGGGCAGGCGTTTTGCCTCCAGCCGTTGCCCATCTGTAAATGCGATCAGTAAGGCTATTGCCGACATCAACAGCCAAAATAATTGATTGACCGCGTTTCCTTCCGAACCTTCGATTTGCAGTCCGCTGTAAGAAAAGTGAGGAGGAAGGCTGTTGAATATGAAAGCGATAATTGCGGAAAGGAGGATAGCCGAACGAAACTCATTTTTGCTGTAATCTTCAGTATTTTCAGCGAAATACCAGTTGATTAGTCTATTGGTCACAAGAACCCTCTTTTAAGTTAACAACGAATCAGCATGTATCGATTGTTTAAAAATCTTACCCACAATAAATATGTGCCAATAGGACGGTATGTCCTCTATTGCTAAATAGTTATCTCGCCGTTTTGGCGAGCTAACAGGGTGAGCTCAATCTTAGTATCTGCGATTGTCCCTGAAATATCCATAAAGGAAACATCAATAAGTCATTAAATATCATGGGTATAGGTTTAAATGCTTAAACGGCTTATTTGTGGGTACACGATGAATGCTGGAAAAATGGAGCGTTGTATTGTCTTTGTGGTTTATTTTTCTTGCTGATTTCCGGGTTGAATAGAATGATCGCCGGTTTTTTCTTTAACGGAGGGTAAGGTCGTAAAGTTTGTGCGTTTAAGCGATAATTTATAAATTTTAGCGGCCGAAAGAAACCGATGGATAGCCTAAAAAACGGACCTATGTTTATTTAGGCGGATATTTTTAATTAACTGTGTAGGTAGGATAAAACTGATGATTCGTGCAGGTATTGTGGGCGGAACCGGATATACCGGTGTTGAGCTATTACGGATTTTGGCGTTGCATGCGGACGTTGAAGTGGCGGTCGTCACTTCGCGCGCCGATGCCGGGCTTAGAGTGGATGCACTTTATCCCAGTTTGCGGGGTTCTATTAATGCTGTATTTAGCCTGCCCGAAATCGATGCTTTGGCTGAATGCGATGTGGTATTTTTTGCAACGCCAAATGGCACGGCGATGTTGATGGCGGAGCAGTTGTTGGCGCGCGGCGTTAAGGTCATCGATCTTTCCGCGGATTTCAGATTGAAGGATGCAAAAGAGTGGAGCAAGTGGTATGGCATGGAGCATGCATGTCCCGATTTAATCGCCGAGGCGGTTTACGGTTTACCGGAAGTGAATCGTGAAGCGATTAAGCGGAGCCGTTTAATCGCGTGTCCGGGCTGCTATCCTACGGCTGTGCAGTTGGGATTTTTGCCGTTGCTTGAAAACGATTTGATCGATGCAAGGCATTTAATTGCCGATGTTAAATCCGGCGTCAGCGGGGCAGGGCGTAAAGCGGAGTTAGCGACGTTGATGAGCGAAACCGGCGAGAGCTTTAAAGCTTATGCGGTTGGCGGTCATCGACATTTGCCGGAAATTAGCCAAGGGCTTGAGTTGGCAGCCGGTAAACCGGTTGGACTGACTTTTGTGCCGCATTTAACGCCGATGATTCGTGGGATACACGCTACTTTATATAGTCAGGCGCAGGGTGAGCTGGGCGATGTGCAGGCTTTGTATGAACAAAAATACGCCAATGAAATGTTTGTCGATGTACTGGCGCAAGGTTCGCATCCCGATACCCGAAATGTTCGGGGCAGTAATAATTGCCAAATTTCGATTCATCAGCCGCAAGGAGGTCAAACTGTTGTGGTGTTATCGGTGATCGATAATCTGGTGAAGGGCGCATCCGGGCAGGCGGTGCAAAATATGAATCTGATGTTCGGGCTACAAGAAGACTTGGAATTAAGGACCGTTGCACTTTATCCGTGAGGCAAAAAACCTATTCATAATTCTTGACTAAAAAGCTAGGTATAGTCATAATTTATTTCAACTTCATTTTTTACAGTGTGTGAGTATGTCTAATCCGATCATTTTTACTGACAGCGCAGCGTCTAAAGTAGGTGAATTAATCGCCGAAGAAGGCAATGATAACCTGAAGTTGAGGGTTTATGTCTCAGGCGGCGGTTGTTCAGGGTTTCAATACGGTTTTACTTTTGATGAAGAAGTCAATGAAGACGATACTTGCGTTGAAAACAGCGGGGTCACGGTTTTGATTGACGCGATGAGCATTCAGTATTTAAGCGGCGCTGAAATTGACTATAAAGAAGATTTGTCTGGTTCCCAGTTTGTTATCCGTAACCCTAACGCGACAACTACCTGCGGCTGCGGTTCCTCTTTTTCGGCGTAATTGTTTTATCGATTTTCCCCTCGGGCGGCAAGATTGTCGCCCTTTTTGTTGCCCAGATAAATCCCTCCAAGAACGACAGCGTTAAGTGCTCCTGTGACTTCTTTAAGATTGCCCGGCAGATTGTTTAAGGTTTGTCTGGCTAACCACGCAAAAGCCATTGCTTCAACATGATCGGGATGAAGCCCGTATCGCTCTGTCGATTCAACGGGACATTCAATATTCTGTTGAATCAGTTCCAGTAAATAGGTGTTGTGCATACCTCCGCCGCAAATCAATAGGCGTTCAGTTGCCGGTGCGTGTCTTTTGATCGCATCGCAAATCGTTATTGCCGTCAAAAAACATAAGCTGGCTTGAATGTCTTCGGCTTTATAACTGAAAGCGTCGAAATATTGATAAACCCAAGGCAGCGAAAAGTATTCTTTGCCGGTGCTTTTAGGGGGGGCGGTATTGAAATAGGTGTCCTGTTTTAATAGCGCTACTAAATCATGATTGACTTTGCCGGTTGTGGCCCAGGCGCCGTTTTTATCATACGACAGATTCCGATGCAGCTTGATCCATAAATCCATCAAGGTGTTGCCGGGGCCGGTATCGAAGCCGATGACTTCAGCGGATTGCTGTTTAGGCAGTACGGTGATGTTAGCAATGCCGCCGATATTAACGATGCAACGATGCTCATCCGGGTGCTGAAATACGGCTTGATGAAAAGCCGGAACCAGCGGTGCGCCTTGACCGCAAGCTGCAATATCGCGCCGTCTGAAATCGGCTACCGTAGTAATGCCGGTTTGTTCGGCAATAATGTTGGGGTCGCCGATTTGCAGGGAAAAAGGAAATCGGGCGTATGGGTTCCCTGTCGATCTCGACACCTCAGCCGTCTTTGGCAGCCGAATGTCGGGCGCGTGGTAGATGGTGAGTCCATGGCTGCCGATGGCCTTGATTGATGAGGCCGGAATATTGGCTTTGACGAGCAAATTATTCGTAGTGTCTGCGAATAATCGGCCAAGCCGGGTATCCATTGCACCGTATTCTTTTAGCGAAATTAAGGTATCAGGCTTACTGAGGTGCTGAATGGTAGTTTGAATGTCGTCGGGAAAGGGGAAGTATTCAAATTCTACAAGCCGGACTTTGTTGTTTTCAAAATCGACAAGAGCTGCGTCGATTCCATCCAGACTGGTTCCGGACATAAGTCCAATATAAAGTTCAGACATCGATCTTTGTATTAATCGTAGTGGTATGGTTGCATGGATGCAGGAGGTATAGCAATGCTGGGAGCAATGGCCGATGGATTCTTTGCCAATAAACTTTTGGCTTTGGCTTGATTGAGTTGAGCAAAGAAAGTTTGAGTTTGCGCTTTAAAATCAGTCAGTAATGCGCTACTTATCGGCATTGAATGTGGTACTTTGACGGTTTCCGGGTCGCGGTACAGGCCGTCTACATGGAATTCGTAATGCAAGTGAGGGCCTGTGGCCAAGCCGGTTTGACCGACATAGCCGATTACATCGCCTTGCTTAACATGGCTGCCGACGCTTAGGCCTTTTTTGAAATCGGACATGTGCGCATAAAGCGTTTCATAGCGATCATTATGCTGAATAATGACGACTTGCCCATACGCGCCTTTACTGCCACTGAAAGTAACAATTCCGTCTCCGGTTGTTTTTACAGGTGTGCCGGTTCTTGCGGCGTAATCTATGCCTTTATGGGCACGAATTCTGTTTAATATGGGATGCTTTCGGTGCATGTCGAAAGGCGAGCTGATTTTGGCAAAGTCAACAGGAGTCGTTAAAAAAGCCCTTTGCATGGATTGTCCGTCAGGTGTGTAATAACTAGCGATGCCGGTTTCATTGATATATCTGACGGCGGTGTATGGCGATCCTTGGTTAATAAATTCGGCGGCAATAATTTCATCGGTGTCGGTTTCTTTACCATCAATTATTTTCTTGCCATAAACAACTGTGAATTGATCGCCGGGACGTAAATTGGTGGCAAAATCAATGTCCCATGCAAAAATATCGGTAAGTTGCAGGATCAGTTCTTTGGATAAGTCGGCTTCGAGACCATCCAGGAATAAAGAAGTTTCTATGGAGACGTGAGCGGTGTTGATTTTTGTGGGTTGTGTATGATCGATCGAGATCGGATGGAATGTTTTTTCATCATCTGTTTGAGCAATTTGATCCGACTCGACATTATCAAGGTCAAGATTGGCGTGAGTATTTTTTTGCTCCTTTTTATGGTTCGTCGATTTTATCGATACCGATTCGCTCGCCTTGGAAGAAATGATGGTATGTTTTCTGGTGGTAGGTTCGGAAATAACAGCGAGAGCCCTGTGATTCGGTTTGGGTGATGTAAATTGCTGTTTGTTTTGTTTTAACTTTGTGGAAACGATGGTTTGTTTACTCGGTGTGGATTTTGACGTAGCAACGGTTTTTTTTCGCGATGCCAATTTGGTTGTAGTGGTAGATTCCTTTTTGTTGATGGATTTTGATGTAACGGGTGCTTTCTTATCGCTTGTTGTAGTTTTAGTTGTTGCTGACGGCTTTTTCTTGTCAACACTTTGGGACTGTTTTGAATGAGAAATAGCCTTAGATGCCGTGTGTTTGTTTGCTGGTTTCGCCTGTGTGTAACCAGTTACTGAAAAGGAAACGCTAATTCCAAGCAGCAAAGATGTAAAGATTTTATTTTTCACTAGGTTATGCTAAATAATTGAAATTTACGTAAATCAAAAAATAATGGATTTTTGATTTCATTTTAAGAGGTTTCAAAGGTTTTTACCAATTTTAGGTTATATAAAAGTTTTTTATTCAGCCGGGATGGTTATTAATTCTATAATGCTTTATTTGTACATATCTGGAGAAAGCAATTGCAAGAGGACGTATTGACACACCTTCTTAGAGGGACGGATGAGGTTTTAATCAAGGAAGAATTAATTAAAAAGCTGGGAGAGGGGCGGCCTCTTCGAATAAAGGCTGGTTTTGATCCGACCGCCCCTGATTTGCATTTGGGACATACAGTGCTGATCAATAAGCTAAAGCAATTTCAGGACTTTGGGCACGAAGTGCTGTTTTTGATTGGTGATTTTACCGGAATGATCGGTGATCCAACTGGAAAGAACGTTACGCGTAAGCCTCTGACTCGAGATGAGGTTATCGATAATGCAAAAACTTATGAAGAGCAGATCTTTAAAATTCTGGATCCCACTAAAACGTTGGTAATGTTTAATTCAAGCTGGATGAATGCAATGTCATCGGCTGATTTGATTCAATTGGCTGCAAAGCATACCGTTGCCAGAATGCTGGAGCGAGATGATTTTAGCAAGCGTTTTAAAGGTAGCCAGCCGATTGCTATACATGAATTTTTGTACCCTTTAATTCAAGGCTATGATTCAGTTGCGATGAAAGCCGATGTGGAATTAGGTGGTACCGATCAAAAATTTAACTTATTGGTTGGGCGGCAGTTGCAGGAGGCTTTTGGCCAAAGGCCTCAAGTTGTTATGACTATGCCGATCTTGGAAGGGTTGGATGGCGTTCAGAAAATGTCCAAGTCGCTCAATAATTATGTTGGTATAGCTGATTCTGCTGATGATATGTTCGGTAAGTTAATGTCGATATCGGATGAGTTAATGTGGCGTTATTTTGAATTGCTGAGTTTTCGTTCTATGACCGAAATAGGTCTTTGGGCAGATGAATGTAAACAAGGTGCGAACCCAAGAAATTATCAAGTAAAACTGGCTCAGGAAATTCTAGAAAGATTTCACGATGCTTCGGC
>SXGT01022336.1_pt1 | contig 23135 bp, 16 predicted proteins | sample 3176221 | NCBI WGS metagenome assembly SXGT01 (sample SAMN11356862, study PRJNA531348) | freshwater metagenome | isolation source: freshwater sample F1-120 | place: China: Fuxian Lake, Yuxi | collected 2017-12-25
GAACTCGAGCAATGACACGCTTCATCGTCGAAGAGGGCGGCAAGCGCCGTGCGTTCAAGGCCAGCGAGGGCGTGATCACGATCGGCAGCGGCGAGAAGGCGATGCTCAAGCTCGCGTCGCCGGGCGTGGCCGAGGTGCATGCCGAGCTTGTGATGAAGGAGGGCGTGGTGAGCCTGCGCCTCAAGCCGGGCGTGGTGCCGCCGCAGATCGGAGGCAAGCCCGCGGCGAGCGAGCAGCAGCTCGCGCTCGGCGCGGTGCTCAGGATCGGCGAGGCCTCGATCACGGTCGCACCGGACGAAGGCGCGCTGCCGAGTGCGCCGCAGGCGACCGTGACTCAGCCTGCGAAGGCAGGCGTGTCGCTCGCCAAGCAGCCCGTGGCACCCAAGTCCGCCGCGAAGCCCGAGATCCCGCAGGGCAAGCCCGCGGCGCGCGAGAAGCAGGGCTGGGAGCGCTCGGCGCGCGAGGTCTACAAGGACAAGGGCATCAAGCCGCTGCACATGCTGCTCTTGCTCGTGCCTGTGGCGGTGATCGCGTTCTTCCTCCTCAAGCGCGGCGCGAGCCAGAAGATCGACGACTCGCTCAGCGGCCCGCAACAGGTATTTCTCGCGGAGAAGGCCGCACAGGAGACCGTGTGGGACCAGGCCGAGGAGGCGCTCGCGAAGATCGGCGATCGCAGCAAGCTCTCGACCGACCTGCAGGCGCGCGCGATCGACTTGGATCGCAAGATCAAGGAGGGTCGCGCGGCGGGCGCGGTCGCGGCGATGAACAGCACCGGTGACAAGTACCTCCAGACGCAGCTGAAGAACTTCGAGGAGCAGCGCCTCGGCGGCTCGAGAGTCGACCGCTCCGTGGTGCGCGTGTTCCTCAAGCGCATGGTGGAGTTCGAGCGCCGCTGGCCCAACCATCCCGACATGGACTGGGTGCGCCGCAAGAAGGAGCGCTATGGGCCGATGGTGGACCTCACCAAGCCCGGCAGCTACGCGGACATCGAGTTTGAGGTCAAGTCGATGACGTGGGACAACCCGCGCAACTACCGCGAGGCGTTCCTCGTGCTCAACCGCTGGCTCGAAGTCGCGGGCGGGGATGAGCGCGGCAAGGGCCTCGCCCTGCTCGACAAGCTCATCAAGGAGCGCGAGGAGTGGTTCGAGGACCGCCTGCAGGAAGCCGCGCACCAATACAAGAAGGGCCAGCTCGGCCAGTCGATCCAGTGGCTGTGCGTGCTGATCACGTACTCGGGCGAGGGCGCGAAGAGCGACCGCGCGGCGGAAGCCCTGATCAAGTTCCATGGCAGCGAAGCCCCCACGGGTGGAACGATCGACTTGCGCGCGCAGCTGCGCGGCTACCGCAAGGAACTCCCCGACTACTGGAAGGTGATGGAAGCCAACCGCGTTCTCGCGGCATGGATGCGCGAGAACCCGATCGACGGCTGAGCTTCCGGGCGCTGTTCAGCGCGAGCGCGGCGCGCGGGCCGACAGCGGCGCGCGCGCCGCGTCGCGCTCGGACTGGGAATCCGGCGGCGTGCTCCAGCGCGGCCGGTACCAGACCCACTGCTCGGGATGCGCGCGAATCCAGCGCGCGTAGGTCGCGTTGAGGCGCACGAGCAGGTCGTGCTCGGCTGCGCGGCGGTCCTGGTCGCGCGCGAGCGCGAGCGGCTCCTCGACGCGCAGCTCGTAGCCCTCTGCGCGCGCCACGCACCGGAGTGGCACGAGGGGAAGTCCGCTGGCGCGCGCGAGCGCCGCCGGAGCGGTCATGGTGAGTGCGGGCGCCCCAAGGAAGGGCAGCCAGGTTCCCGAGAGGCGCTTCACTTCGAGGTCGCACAGGAGCCCGAGGCCGCCGCCCGCCCGCAGCACGGAGAGCAGCTCGCGCGGCGAGTCGTCCTGCGCGAGGCTGCGCACGCCGAGCGCGGCTCGCATGCCGACCAGCCAGTCCGCGCTCGAGTCGTGGCGCTTCTTGTAGCCGACCACCGCACCATCGAAGCCCTCGCGGCGCAGTCGCGCGGCGAGCAGCTCCCAGTTGCCGAGGTGCGCCGTGCAAAGCAGGAGCCCGCGACCGCCGCGCGAGAGCTCGCGCAGGCGCGCGACGCTGTCGCCGAGGTCGACCTGATCGAGCACGCGCTCACGGCGCTCGCCCGAGAGCACGAGCCACTCGTGGACGATGCGACGCGTGTGACTCCACATTGCGCGGCGGACCCGTGCACGCTCCGCGGCGTCGAGCTCCGGCATGGCCAGCTGCAAGTTGCACTCGGCGAGCGCGTCGTGGCGGCTCCAGCGTGCCGCCAACGCGATGCCGCGCAGTGTTCCCGCGACGAGCGGGTCGAGCGGTCCGCCTGCGAGCGAGCCGAGCGTGGCGAGCGCCCGGGCACGCAGGCGCCGTCGCAGGGGCTCGCGCGGGGCCTCAGCCATGGCGCAGCTCGACGGACAGCGCGCGGCGCGCGCCACCCTCGAGACGCGAGCCCGCGAGCAGGCCGGCCGCGATGGCCGCGCGCTCGCGACGCGACAGGTCGGAGATCGACAGGCCGGCGAGCGACAGGGCACGCACGGCGTCGAGACCGCTCGGCGCACGACGTTCGAGCTTCAGGCTGCCGAGCGAGCCGAGCAGCACCTCGCCGCGCGGCGTGAGCCAGAACAGTGGGCCGATGCCGAGACCCGGGCGCAGCCCGCGATCGAAGAGGCCCGCGCACAGCGCCCCGAGCGAGTGCAGGGAGCGCAGGGAACGCAGGGCCTGCGGAACGGTCGCCGGCAGGGCGTGAGGCGGCACCGCCAAGGCCACCCACGGCCGCGGTTCGAGGGACAGCGCCAGCGGTCGCGGCGCCGGGAGCCCATGTTCCTCGAGGCGGGCGGCGCAGCACCAGATGCGGCGCGCGAGGCGCTCGCTCGCGCCCGTGACGAGCAGCACATCGGGCTCGGCGAGTCCGGCGAACTCGCCCGCGCCGCGCGCGAGGGCTGTCCGGGCGAGGCGCGCGATGCGCTCGCGGTCCACGCCGTGGCGCAGGAAACCGCGGAAGTCGCCGTCGACGGCGGCGCAGGCCGTGCCTTCGCGCAGCCAACGCGCGCGGCGCTTGTGGACGTACTCGACGCGCTCCGTGCGCGCGCGCCCCTCGAGCGCGGCGGCGAGCCGCGCGAGCTCGCCCGTGGGGCGCAGGGCCGGCGGCAGGGCGGCGCGCCATGCGAGCAGGAAGCGCGCGCGTTCACGCGGTGTCGTCACTTCGCGCGCTCCGGCGCAGAGCTTGGCCAGATCGCGCAGCAGCGTGCGCTCGCGCAGGGATTTCACGCGCCGTGCCTTGTGGAAGTCGATCGCGAAGGCGCGCCCGTGCGCGTCGAGCAGGGCATTGCCGTTGTGCAGGTCCGCGTGGTCGACCCCGGTGGAGTGCAGCGTCCCAAGCAGCTTCGCGAAGGCGTGCAGGCCAGCCCTGCGGCCCGACGGCCAGCTGGCGGAGCCCGCCAGCAACTCGGCGGCGCTCGCGCTCTCGCCCAGCCACTCCATGCGCACTTCCCAGCCCCCGTCGATGCGCTCGCAGGCGAGCGGCCGCGGCACGGCGAGTCCGCGCTCGTGCAGCTCGGCCAGCATGCGGTGCTCACGCGCCGCACGGGCACGGTCGAGGGAGGCGGCCGCGAAGCCGCGCGAAGCGAAGCGCTTTACGACCGTGCGCGCCCCGTCCGCCGCACGCTCGAGGCGCACGCTGCGGCGCAAGCCATGCTTGAGGACGCGCTCGAGTTGTCCGATGGTCACGTGGAGCGATGCTAGCGAGCGGCGGCTTCCGTTCCACTCGCTCCTCGGCGCCGTCGAAGGGCGCCCCCGGGATCGCTAGCATCGCGGCCGTGAGGCTCGAGCTGTACGTGCTGCGCCGCTTGCTCGCGGGGCTCGTATTCGCCTGCGGCGGCATGGCGCTCGTCGCGGTGCCGTGCGTGCTCGTCCACGCCGTGCACAAGGTGGCGGGCATCGGCATGGCGGCCGTGCTCGGCTACGTGCCGATCCTGCTGCTCGAGCTCGCGCCCTACCTCGTGCCGATCGGGTTTCTCCTGTCGGTCGTGTCGACCTACGGGCGCATGGCCGCCGACAACGAGTGGACCGCGATCTCGATGGCCGGAGTCCACCCGCTGCGCATGTTCCGGCCGGGCCTCGTGCTGGCGCTCGCGCTCTCGCTGGGCCTCTACTTCATCGAGACTCGGCTCTCGCCGTCGCTCAACTACCAGAAGCGCTCCTACGGCAAGAACTCCGCGATGCAGCTGCTGAAGTCGCTCAATCCGGGGCGGACCGAGCTGCGCTTCGGCGAGTTCTATCTGTCCGCCGCGGAGCGCGACACGGCGGACCGCAACCTATTCCGGCAGGTGTTCCTGCACCTGCCCGCCACCGGCGGGAAGCCCGCGCAGACGATCTTCGCGCAGGAAGTACAGATCTCCGTGGAGGGTTCGACCCTGCTCGTCGACCTGCGCGTGCCGCGCTGGGCCGACGAGCGCCACGACCTGCGCGTCGGGCGGCTTGTCGTCCGCATGGACCTCGACACGATGTTCGGCACGGATGGCAAGGAGCGCCTGCACTGGCGCTACCAAGAGTCCGGCGTGCTGGCGGCGCGCATCGAGCACAGCGAGCAGCTTCTGGCTCAGGGCGGTCCGCGCGCGCTCGAGGGCCTGTCCCACGAGCAGGGCGTGGTTCCGGCGGCCAACCTGCGCGATGCGTGGTATGCGCTTCACAAGCGCCGGTCGCTCGCCCTGATCTGCCCCATGTTCCTGCTGCTCGGGATGCCGACGGGCCTGTTCCTGCGCAAGGGCTCGCAGCTCGCGTCGCTCGCGGTGGCGATCGGCTACGCGCTGGTCTACTTCATCATTTCGATGCGCATCGGCAAGCTGCTGTACCTCAACGACGTCGTGCCGACGTGGTTCGCGGCCTTCGGGACCTCCATGGTGGGCTGTGCGCTCGGCCTCGTGCTGCTCGCTCGCGCGGTGAGGCAATAGGGGAGCCGAGACGATGCGCGTGGGAGGACTCGAACTCGGCGGGCGGCTCGACCGCTATGTGGGCGCGCTCTTCGTCGGAGCCTACGCGACCTCGCTGCTGCTGATCGTCGGGCTGGCGGTGATCATCGACATCGCCACCAACCTCGTGTACTTCGAGACCTGGGCCGACGGGACGAGCGCCTCGCTCGGCACGATCCTGCGCTTCTACGCGCTCAACATCCCGTTCCTCTATCTGCAGGTCGCGCCTTTCGTCACCACGGCGGCGGCGCTGTTCACGCTCTCGAAGCTGCTGCGCTACAACGAGCTCGTCGCCGGCCTCGGCGCGGGCGTCAGCGCACAGCGCTTGCTGCTTCCGATCTATGCCGGTGCCTTGGCGGTCGCGCTCGGGATGTTCGCGCTGCGCGAGGGCGCGACCCGCACGTTCGGCGAGCAGCGCGATGCGCTCAAGGACTACCTCGACCGCCATCGCCGCGAGCGCGTGATCGAGGACGTGACGCTGCGCGATCTCGCAGGCAACATCGTGGTGATCGAGCGCTACGAGACCGCGACGGCGACGATCCGCGGCCTGCAGGTGGCGGGCATCAAGGGCTCGAGCCTGTTCTTCGTCGTGGCCGAGCGCGCGAGCTACGACCGCGCGGAAGACGGCAGCATCCGCTGGAAGCTCGACGGTGGTCACCTGCGCGTCACCACGGGAGACACGGCCGTGTCGCGTCCCGTCGCGTGGCTGGACGTGGTGGAGTTCGCGCCGCGCGACGTGCTGCTCGCCAAGAAGGGCGACGTCGCGCCGATGGAGCTCTCCTTCGGCGAGCTCGCGCGACTCTCCGCGCGCGACCCGAGCAACCTCGAGTACCAGACCCTGTTCCACTACCACCTGACGTTCCCGTTCGGGAACCTCGTGCTGGTGTTCCTCACGCTGCCGTTCCTGCTCGGGCGCGAGCGTGGCAAGGCCACCGAGGGGCTCGTCGGTGCCTCGCTCGCCTGCATCGTCTACTTCGCGGCGGACTTCGTTTGCCGCTCACTGGGCATGGAGGGCGCGCTCTCGCCTCTGTGGTCGGCGTGGCTGCCGGTGCTTGTGTTCGGGAGCCTCGGGGTGGCCTTGAGCGAGGGTTCAAGGACGTAAGTTGCCTCAGGGGAACGACTTATGCATCCATCTCGGACGCCGCTCCACGCTGGCCGACCGGGAAGGAATGGCGGCGGCGGTCGTCGAAATACATGCTCCGTTTCGCAAGGACCCCGCCGCGATGACCTGCCCCGACCGCCGCCCCGTCTCCTCCCTGACTCTCACCCTCGCGCTCCTGTGCGGCTGCGCCGCCACGGACCCCCACGGTCCGCGCAGCGAGGTGGATCGACTCGTGCGCCGAGGCGAGTACGAGCGCGCCGTGGACGTCGCCAGCGCGGAGGTCGAGAAGCGGCCCGGTGACGCGGCGGCACGCGAGGACTGGCGACTGGCGAGCGTGGCGCTCTTGCTCGAGCAGGGGCGGACGCTGTCCTTCGCCCGCAAGGATCCCGAGGCGCTCGGGAAGTTCGTTCATGCCTGCGAGATCGGGCCCAATGTCCCGCAGGCCATCCAATGGCGCGAGGCGCAGCTCGACAAGCTCGCGGACCAGTGGGTAGGCACGGCGATCGAGTGGCATGCCAAGGACGAGCTGGCGCAGGCCTCGGATTGCTACGAGAAGGCGCTCGAGTTCCGCCCCGATGACTCGCGGGCCAAGAACGGCCTCGGGCGCGTGCTGATGCAGCTCAACTATCGCCGCGGCATGGGGGAGAAGTACTACCAGCGCGGACTCGAGGCGCTCTCCGACTACTGGCTGGACCAAGCCTCGCATCACTTCTCGGCCACCGGCAAGTACGACAACGACAACCAGCGCGCCGAGCGTCGGCGCCTGCAGGCGGACACCCTGCGCGCGGATGATCGCGTGCTGCAGGCCGCGGAGTTCGAGTCGGCCCGGCAGTACGCCGCGGCGCGCAACGAGTACCGACTCGCCACGCTATTCGATCCGGAGCACCAGATCGGCCTCGAGGGGCTCGCGCGCACGCGCAAGGAGACCCAGGCGGCCGAGTTGCTAGCCGAGTCCGAGCGTCGCATCCTCCGCCGCCAGTTCGATCTCGCGGTTCAGGCGCTCGAGGAAGGCGAGGCGCTCACCACGGGCGAGAAAGAAGCCTTCGCGTCCGAGCGCGAGCGCCTGCACGAGGCGCGCATGCAGGTCGACTACGAGGCCGCGCGGGCCTTGGAAGTCGATCACCAGTACGAGGCGGCGATCGCGGTCTACAGCGCGATCCTCGCCGTGGCGCCCCAGGGCTTCTTCCTCGACGCGATCGCGCGTCGCGACACGCTCACCGACCTCGTGGCGAAGGCCATCGCGGCCTATGACCGCGCCCAGCTCGAGGCCGATCCCGCGGCCAAGGCACAGCTGCTCGAGCAGGTGCTGCTCGTTTACCCCGAGTTTCGCGACGCGGCGGCCCAACTCGAGGCCCTGAAGGCGCCCGCGGTCGAGCCGCTGCCCGAGGGCGAGTCCGGCAAGCCGCGCGACGCCTAGCCGTCCGGCCGCGCGTCAGGCGGCGCTGGTGCGGCGGCGCAGGGCGAGGCCGGTCACCACGAATCCGAGCGCGGAGACCTCGATCCACGGGTGCACGCTCAGGCGCGTGAAGTCCCCGCGCCACACCACGAGCGACCAGTAGAGGTAGGGCAGCCACGGCGCGATCAGCAGCGTGAGCCCGTTCTTCAGCGACAGAAAAGGGGCCGGCGGGGGCTCCGGCGGCGGCGGAATGCCCGCGGCCTCCTGCGCTCGATCGAACTGGTCGAGCTCGGCTGCGGCGCGATCGACGAGGCGCTGGTTCTCCTTGAGCGCGCGCAACTCCTCCTGCAGCGCCCACAGGTTGAGCAGCACCGTGCCGATGCCGACGAGCCAGTGCCAGACCGGCGAGATGCCGAAGCCGCGCGAGCCGTAGCCGAGTACGCCGGCGGCGACGATCGAGGACGCGCCGAGGCCCGCGAGCGGATAGGCGCGCTTGCGCCCAAAGAACGCATTGAGCTCGGCGAGGAAGCCGTCGGAGAGGCGGCGCGCACGAATCGCTTCCTTGAGCACGCGGCCTGTGACGAGCATGAACAGGATCACGAGCGTGTGCACGCCGACTCCGAGCGTCGCCGTGAGCAGCCCGGCCCAGAGGTGCTTCTTCGAGCCGTCGAACGCGAGGCCGAGCACGGCCGTCACGAGCAGCGCGGGCGCGAGCAGCAGCGCGCCGGCGAGGAAGTAATGCCACATCCGCATACGGACAGATTATGCGGAGTGGCTACTGCCGAGCGCCATGCGAACCTCGTCAGCCGCGAGCTCGCGCATGCAAACCGGGCCCTGCGCGTGGCTGCAGGAACGGGCGAAGCACGGTGCACAGGAAGGCTGCACGGCAGCGCGCACGGCACGGTGCGGGCCGCTTCCGGCGACCGGCCAGGGCCCGGTGCGCAGGTGGCTGTGGGGTCCGCACAACACCGTCACGGGGAGGCCGCAGGCCGCGGCGAGGTGCGTGGGGCCCGTGTCACCGCCGACATGGCGAGCGCCGGATTCCGCCGAAACGGCGAAGAAGGCCGCGAGCTCGCGCAGGCCGCGCTGCCCGACCCAGTGCTGAACGTGTGAGAGGCCGGACGCGCACTCGCGCAGCCGCTCGCCTTCCGCCTGCTCCGCCGGTCCGGACAGCGCCACGCAACGCCGGCCGTCGCGGCCGAGCTGCGCGAGCAAATCGAGGTTGCGCGCGAGCGGCCAGCTGCGGACGTCGCGTTCGGGTGAGAGCTGCAGGATCACGTCGTCTCGGCGCAGGCCGAACGCTTCGAGGCGCTCGCGCCCGGCGCGCAGCTCCGCGGCGGAGAGCGCCGGATCTCGTCGCGGCTCCTCCTCGATGCCGAAGTGGCGGCACAGCGCGAGCGTGCGCTCGAAGGCGTGCTCGCCGCGCGCCGCGTCCGCGGACTCCGTCAGCGCGAAGCGACCGACGGGCTCGCGCCAGTCCGCGCGCGCCATCCCGACGCGCGTGCCCGCGCCGCTGCAGGCGAGCGCGAAGCCGCTCTTCAGGTTGCCCTGCGCGTCGACGGCGAGGTCGGGCGAGAACTCCGCGAGCTCGCGGCGCAGCTCGAGCCAGCCGCGCAGGCCGCCGCGACGATCGAAGCGGATCGTGCGCGCGAGGCCCGGCAGGGGCTCCACGAGCGGCGCGAACTCGCGCTGCACGACCCACGCCAGCTCGGCTTCCGGGAAGCGCGCGCGGAGCGCGTGGAACAGCGGCAGCGCGAGCACGACGTCTCCGAGGTGCGAGAGGCGCACGAGCGCGATGCGGCGCGGCGCGGGGGCGGTGGAGGTGGCCAAGGCCGAGGAGGTTGCGGGCGGGGGCAGGGAGTGAGATGCTCGCGCGCGATGATACGCCGCGCGAGTTCGTGCCGCGCACCGCCGTGATCCGCCGCATCTCGACCAAGTTCCTGCTCGCCGTGCTGGCCGCGGTCGTGCTGCCGTTCCTCGCGCTGGCGTTCTTCGTCGAGACGCAGATGGCGGGGCGGCTCTCGAAGGACGTGGTGCTCTATTCGTTGAAGAGCCTCGCCGCGGACCTCGCGGTGCGCGTTGACCGCGACGTCGAGGAGTTCAACACGAACACCGCGCTGCTGGCGGCCGATCCCGGCAGCTACCTCGCGATCGACGAGGACCTGCGCGATGGCGCGGGCGAGCTCGAGGCCGATTCGGCGAGCGTGCGGCGGCTGATGCGCGACACGCAAGTGCAGCAGTTCGACAACTGGGCGCTCTCGAAGCGCGACTACGACCTACTGATGCTCGTGTCCGCGGATGGGCGCTACGTGGTGTCGAACACGGTCGGACGCTCCGGACTCGGCATCTCGGAGGAGGTGCTCGCGGGACTCGAGGCGCGCGATTGCTCGAACGAGGTCTGGTTCGAGGCCGCGCGCAACGGCCAGCCGTTTCGCGTCGACCAGCACCGCTCCGACCTGCTCCCGCCGCGCCATCCCGACACGGCGCATCCGGAGAACTTCCACATCGCGTTCTCGGCACCGGTCTACTGGCCCGTTGACGAGGCCCGGCCCGAGCGTTCGGGTCAGTTCCTCGGCGCGCTTTACGTGCTCGTCAACTGGGCGCGCATTCAGGAGGAAATCGAGAGCCCGGTGCTCAAGAGCTACTTCCAAGGCCTCGTCGGTCCCGACGAATTTCCCTCTGCCTACGGCTGGATCTGGGCCTCCGACGCGGACACGATCCTCGCGCACCGCGACCCGACGCTGTTTGGTGAGAGCATCTCCGAGAGCCCGCGCATTCGCCTGCCGCAGATGAGCGCGGCCGCGCGCGAGTCGGACTGGGGCCTGTATCCCGAGTACGAGTTCGCGGGACGGCGCAAGAATGCCGCCTTCAAGCACACGCACGGCGTTGCAAAGAGCGGCTTCGGCTGGATCGTCGGCGTGGGGATCGACAACGACGACATCTTCGAGGGCGTGCGCGAGCTCCGCGCGCAGCTCTTCCAGGTGACTGCGCTCGTGTTGCTCGTAAGCGTGCTGTGGACGATGCTCGTCGCGCGGCGCACCACGGCGCCGGTGGTCGAGCTGCGCGAGCAGGTCCTCAAGGTCGCGGGCGGCGACCTCACGGCGCACAACGAGGTCCGCAGTCGCGACGAGCTCGGCGAGCTCGGCCGCGAGCTCAACCGCATGACGGACGAGATCCGCGAGAGCCGCGAGAAGCTCGTGCGCGCGGAGAAGGAGGCCGCGTGGCGCGAGATGGCGCGGCAGGTCGCGCACGACATCAAGAATCCGCTCACGCCGATCCAGATCTCCGCCGAGCTCTGCAAGCGCGCGCACGACGAGCAGAGCCCCGAGTTCGAGCGCATCTTCGAGCGCACGATCGAGATCACGCTGCGACAGGTGGCACACTTGCGCGAGATCGCGGGCGATTTCCACGCGCTCACGGGCGTGCGGAAGGGCTCGCTCGCGCGCGCCGACGTGGGCGCGATGCTCGGGGAAGTGCTCGAGCTCTACAGCGCGCTCGCGCGCGAGCGGCGGATCGAGATCCGGGCCGAGCTCGGGAGCGCCCTCGTGCTCGCGGATCGCTCGGCGCTGCGACGCGTGCTGCAGAACCTCGTATCGAACGCGTTCGAGGCGATGCCGACGGACGGCCGACTCGTGGCGAGCGTCGCGTGCGAGGCGGGCGAGGCGCGCATCGTGCTCAAGGACAGCGGCGAGGGACTCTCGGCCGAGGCGCAGGCGCGCCTGTTCGAGCCGTACTTCACGACACGGAGCAAGGGCACGGGGCTCGGGCTGGCGATCGCCAAGCGCGTGCTCGAGGACCTCGGCGGATCGATCGAGCTCTCCAACAACGAGCCGGATCCCGGTGTCGTCGTGCGCCTGCGGCTGCCGCTCGCGGAGGTCGCGTGAAGTCGGCCGTGCTGGTGACGGGAGCGACGGGCTTCGTCGGCGCCGAGCTCGTGCGACAGCTGCTCGAGCGCGGCCACGAGGTCGACGGTCTCGCCCGCCCGAGCTCGGATCGCTCGCTGCTCGCGGGCCTCTGCGTGCGTTGGCATCAGGGCGACCTCGACTCGCCCGCGGCGATCGACGCCGCGCTCGCGTCGCTTGTCGCGCGCGGAGGGGAGAGCTGGATGGTGCACTCCGCGGCCGTGATCAGCTACGCGACGCGTGATGCGCAACTGCAGCGCCAAGTCAACGTCGAGGGCACGCGCAACGTGCTCGCGGCGTGCAAGCGGCATCGCGTGACGCGCGTCCTGCATGTGAGTTCGGTCGTCGCCGTCGGCCACGCGCGACCGGACGAACTGCTCGACGAGCATGCTCCCTACAACAACGCGGCGTTGCGCTGCGCGTATGCTGACACCAAGCGTGCGGCGGAGGAGCTGGCTCTCGAGGCGGCGAGCGAGCTCGATCTCGTGGTGGTCAATCCTGGCGCGATCTTCGGCACCTCCTCGCGCGCGCCCAACACGATCAAGTTTCTGCACAAGCTCGCGCACGGGCCGTGGATCCCGTTCACGCCGCCGGGATCGCTGTCCGTCGTGGGAGTGCGCGACGTCGCGCAGGGCTGCGTACTGGCGCTGGAGCGCGGCGTCCGCGGTCGTCGCTACCTCTTGTGCGAGTCGGCGTGGACCTCGCTGGAGTCGTTCCAGCTCGCCGCGCGCCTGCTCGGGGTGCGCGCTCCGACGAGCAGCGCCCCGGCCGCGCTGTGGAAGTCGCTCGAGCTCGGCGCGCGAGCGCTCGATCTCGTCGCGCCGCCCAAGCTGCTCACTCCGACCGCGGTGCGCATGCTCGGCGCGCACTTTCGTTTCGACTCGCGCCGCGCGCGGACCGAGCTCGGTTGGACGCCGGCTCCGTTCGAGAGCGTCCTGCGCGAGACGATCGCGGCCCTGCGCTCGCGCGGGGAGCTGTAGCGCAGCGGCGGCTACTGCCGGCCGTCGCGACGCGGAAGCGCACGCCGAAGCACGAGCCTCGCGCGCAGCGGCAGGCGTCGCTCGAGCCTGTTGACCGCGCGCGCGGCGCGCACGCTCGCCAGTCCGAGCAGCACGACGCCGGCCACGTAGAAGGGGACGCCGGTCACGACTGGTACGAGCCAGCCGATGACTCCGAGGACCATGCACGCGGAACCCGCGGCGAAGAGCGCGCTGCGCTTCCATGCCGGGTAGCCGTTGTCGCGCTCGGGAAGCAGATCGGGAAGTTCCACTGCACCTTCCTTTCGATCCGTTCCGAGCCTTCTCCAAGGGCAGGGAACGACTTTTTCGGTCGTCGTACGGAGGCGGAGCGCGCGTCGAGTGCCGCTCGGGCTCGCGGTGGCTACCCTAATGGGTAATGCATACCGCGCTTCCTCGCTCCCGCCGCTCCGGCCGGACCCGAACTCTGTCTGTCGTGCTCGTAGGACTGCTGGTCGTGCTCGCGGGCCTGTGGTGGGCGCTCGGCGTGCGGGGAAAGCCGGTCGAGGTGGCGCAGGCTGGAACAGCGATTCCCGCGACCGAATCCAACGCTCCGGATTCTCTGGTTTCGCTCGAGGATGCAGCTGCGTTGCGTGTCGACACGCAGACGCCGGTCGTTCAGGACGATGGATTCAGCGTCGCGCCTCGTGTGCGCCTTTCGGGCAGCGGCTCGCTCCGCGGACGTGTGCTCGATCGCGCGAGCGGAGAGCCCGTCGAGGGCGCCGGCGTCGAGCTGCTCACCCTTCCGCCGGTGGGGCAGGAGTTCTTCGGGCGCATGCTGCGCATGGCGAAGACGAGCGACACCTACGCGAGTCGCACACAGGCTGTCGCGGTCGCCGCGAGCGAGCCGGACGGCAGTTTCGAGTTCGTCGGAGTGCGCGCGGGGACGTACTACATCCAGGCGCGTGGCGCGTGGTCGGTGCCGGACAACGTCGTGCGCGCGAAGGTGGCTGCCGCAGGCGACGGGGGGCCGCTCGACGTGTACGTGCGGCGCGGCGGGCGCGTGATCGGGCGCGTGATCCAACCCGGCGGACGGCCGGTCGCCGGCGCGGAGGTGATGCTCACGCTCGGCCCGGGCAACGCGATCGAGAGCCTGCGCAGCGGCGACATGTGCTTTGCGAAGGCGCGCACCGACGAGCAGGGCGGCTTCGTGATCGCGGGCGTCCCGCCCGGGGAGGGCTACGACCTGACCGCGGCCGGCGTGGGCTTCGCGCTCTCGCACGCGCTCGATATCCGCATTGTCGCCGGAGAGGACACGCTGGCGACGATCGAGGCCCGGGCTGGCGGCGGCGTCGCGGGGCGCGTGGTGTCCCGCGGCGCGGATGGCGCCCGCGCCGGAGCGATCGTTGGCGCGCACGTCGCGGTGGTCCCGCGCGGGCTTCGCGACCTGCAGTTCGCGGAAGAGCTGCTGCTCCAAAGCCACGTGGTCACGGGCCCGGACGGCTCCTTCCGCATCGAGAACGTGCCCCCTGGCGAGTTCGATCTCGTGGGCGTCGCGGACGGCCACGTGCCCGCCAAGGGCCCGCGCGCGCTGGTCGCGGAGGGCGCGATCGCGCGCACGGAGGACTTCGAGCTGCCGACCGGGCCGCGCGTGTCGGGCCGCGTGCTCGACAGCGCAGGCGCGCCGCTCGAGGGCGTCACCGTGCGCTGGAACTCCGTGGACTTCCGCAACTTCGACTTCGACTTCAGCTTCGCTCCGCTGCTCGCGACGGCGATCGAGGGCTTCGAGTATCCGAAGTCCGACGCGGACGGTCGATTCGTGGCGGGCGCCTTCGCCGGCGAGCCGCCCTATCGCGTCGAGTGCTACAAGTCGGGCTTTGAGGATACGAGCCACCGCTGGGATCCGGCCAAGGAGCCCGAGGGCTTCGAGGTGCGCATGGAGCGCGGCGGCGCGATCGAGGGCATCGTGATCGACGCGGCGCGCAAGAAGCCCGTGACGAGCTTCACCATCGAGACCTCCGATCGCGTCGAAGTGCAGGCGGACGCCCCGGGCAACATGAACCCGTTCTCGGGTGGGATCCTCGTGGAGCATCCGCAGGGGAAGTTCCGCGTCGAACCGGTGAAGTGCAACGAGCAGGTGCGCCTCACGTTCCGCGCCAAGGGCTACGTGGAGACGAGCCTCGACGAACTCACCGTGAAGGAAGGCGAGACACGCCGTGGAGTGATCGTGGAGCTCCGGCCCGGGGGCAGCGTCGCGGGCTTCGTGCGCGACGGCGAGGGACGCGGCGTGGCCGGCGCACAGGTCTTCGCCCTGCCGGCGGACAAGGCCGCGCGCGCCGAGGGCGGCGGACGGGGGCGACGCGGCTTGCCGCAGCTGGAGCAGCTGCCGCCGGGATTTCGCGACTTCGCGGCCCAGCTCGGCCTGCTCGGTGATCGCGCCGTGACCTCGGCAGCCGACGGAGCATTCGAGCTCGTGGGCCTCGACGCGGGCTCGACCGTGGTGCTCGCTTCGCATCGCGACTACGTGATCGGACGCTCCGAGCCGTTGAACGTCGTCGCCGGGGAACTCGCGCGGGCCGACGTCTCCCTCTCGCAGGGTGGAGGAGTCTTCGGCGTCGCGCGCGACCGCTTCGCGCGGCCCGTGGGCGGAGCGATCGTGCTCGCGCTCTCGCCAGCCAACCTGTCCGGCGAAGGCGGTGCGAACGGTGGCGGCATCTATCAGTCGCGCACGGACGTCGCCGGCAACTACCGCATCACGCGCATGGTGGGGGGCAGCTACTTCCTGCTGCTGACGCGCGGGGACGAGGCGCTCAATCCGATGAGCTTCCTCGGCACGCTCAACTTCGACATGGTGACCGTGCCCCGAGACCAGCTGGTCGAGTACGACATCGTCGACACGTCGTCCGGCGCCACGCGCGTGTTCGGCACGGTCAGCGACGACGGGCGACCGGTGGGACGCGGCACGATCACCGCGCTCTCCTTCGAGGCCGAGGGCATGCTCGGAGTCGATCTCAAGCTCGCCCAGATTCAGGGCGAGGGTCGCTACGAGTTCGCGGGGCTCGCGCCCGGCGAGTACCAGTTCAACATCGACTCACCGGGCGACGGTCGCCCGCCGGTGCGCGTGGTGGCCGACATTCCCGACACGCCGGAATTCAGGCTCGAACTGCGCTACCCGCTCGGCGCGATCGAGGGGCGCGTGGTCGGGGGCGAGCAAGGCACTCCGCTGTCGGGCGTCGAAGTGACCCTGCGGCTTGCCGAGCGCGCGGAGTCGGGCGGCTGGCTCGGTCGCGCGCTCGCGCAGGAAGTCGGCGTGAGGCGCGAGCGCACGAACGAGGATGGCGAGTTCCGCATCGGCTCGCTCGGGCCCGGTCGCTATGCGATCGCGGTGCGCGCGCCCGCCGCGAAGGATGACGGGGCACGCTTCGCATCGGTGACCGCGCTCGAGGTCGAGGTCGACGAGGATCGTGTGCGTTCAGGGCTCGAAATCGTGCTCCCCGCCGCTACCGAGCTCGCGGGGCGCGCGCTCGACGGTGCAGGCAATCCGGTCGCCGGGGCGCAGGTATTCGCGCGTCGTGCCGGAGTCGAGGGCGGAGTGCCAGAGCGCGCGACGAGCGTTGACGATGGCTCGTTCCGCTTCTCGGCGATCGCGGCGGGCAGCTACGACCTGTCGGCGACGGCGGATGGGTACGCCGACCTCGAGCGCAAGGACGTCGCGACGGGCGAGGCCGGGGGCAAGCCGCTCGAGCTCGTGTTCGAGCCCGGCATCGAGGTGCGCGTCAAGGTGCTCGGCGCGAACGGGCAACCGGCGACGGGGGCGACGGGGCGACTCGTTCCGAAAGGTCGCGCGGCCGTGGTGGACGAGCGCGACGTCGGGCGGGCGTTCAACAACATCTTCTCGGGCAAGGGTGTGTCCGACTCGAAGGGCATGCTCGGTCTCGGCACGTACGGCGCCGGCGAGTATGTGCTCGAAGTCCAGCGCGGCACGGAGCGTGCGAGCGAGGACGTCACGCTCTCGGGCAAGGGCCCGGTCGACCTGCGCGTACGACTGCGGTGAAGCCGGATGCCCGCGCGCCCAGCGCTGCGTAGCATGGGCTGCATGACGCTGGCCCCGCTGATCCTCGTCCTCGCGCTCCAAGCCCCTCCGCCCGTCGAGCTCGTCGAGACGACACCCGTCGAGACGATGCTGGAGCACGCGGACATTCCCGATGCGCACGCGGTGTGGCTCGAGATGATCGCGTCCGCGCGGGCGTCGATCGACCTCGCGCACTTCTACGCGTCGAATCAGGAGGGCGGACGGCTCGAGCCCGTCGTGGCGGCACTCGAGGTGGCGGCGCAGCGCGGCGTGTCGGTGCGCTTCCTCGCCGAGGAGAAGTTCGTCAAGACGTATCCCGAGACGCTCCAGCGACTCGCGCGTTCGCCGCGCATCTCGGTGCGGCACTTCGACGTGGCGAAGATCTTCGGCGGCGTGCTGCACTCCAAGTCGATGGTGGTGGACGGACGCGAAGCGTTCGTCGGGAGCCAGAACTTCGACTGGCGTGCGCTCGAACACATCGTCGAGCTCGGCCTGCGCGTGCGTGCGCCGCAGTCGGTGCGAGCGTTTGCCGCGATCTTCGAGTGCGACTGGCAGCTCGCGGGCGGCGTACCCGTGTCGGAGGCGCTCGCACCGCTGCGCGCCCTGCCCACGCCCGTGGACGAGGTCGATGGCGTGCGCATCGAGACGCGCTTCAGCCCGCTGGCCGGGATTCCGGGCGAGCCTTGGTGGGACCTGCCCGAACTCGTAGAGCGCATCGACTCCGCGCAGCGTTCGCTCAAGCTGCAGATGCTCACCTATCGCATGGTGGGGCGCGACAGGCAGTACTTCGCCGAGCTCGAGACGGCCCTGCGCCGCGCGGCAGCACGCGGGGTGTCGGTGCGTCTCCTCGTCGCGGACTGGGGCAAGCGGCGCGGCATCGTCGAGGGCCTGCAGTCGCTCGAGCCGCTCGAGAACATCGAGGTGCGCTTCGTGACCATCCCGGAGCATTCGTCGGGTCACATTCCCTTCGGGCGCGTGCTGCACGCGAAGACGCTGGTCGCCGACGGCGCGCGTCTGTGGCTGGGGACGAGCAACTGGGAGCACGACTACTTCCACGAGAGCCGGAACGCGAGCGTGTTCGTCGATGGGGGAGCGCTACCGCTGCGCGTCGACGCCCTCCACGACGAGCTGTGGAACTCGAAGTACGCGCAGCCGGTCGACCCAGCGGCGAAGTACGAGGCCCCGCGCTACGGGGAACGCTGATGCTCGCGCTCGTGCTCGCGCTGCTGGCGCAGGTCGCTCCGACCTCGATGCTCGTGCGTCCGCTCGAGCTCGGGGAGACGGTGCCCGAGACGCGCGCGGTGGCCTTGCTTCGCGTGCGCGTGGAGGATCCTGCCGCGACCGAGACAAGTGCGGAGCTCGCCCACAGATTGCTGGCCCCCGTGCGGCAGGAGAGCTTCGTTTCGTTCGTGTCGATGTACGAGAAGCAGCCGACGCGCGAGGCGCGTGGCGTGCTGGGGACCTTCTCGCGCACGATGCTGGATCCGGCGGTGGCCGAGGCGGTATTCGAGGGCGAGGCGGTTCAGGCCGGTCCGCTAGAGGGGCGCGATGGCGGCGTCTACCACGTCCGTCGCATCGAGCGCGACGCCGCGTGTCGTCAGGTGCTGGTGGCGGCGAACGACGGCACCGCACGGGAGCGTGCCGAGGCACTCGTGCGCGAGTTGCGCGCGGGCGCGGACTTCTCGCGCGTTGCCCGCGAACGCTCTGCCGATCGTGCCAGCGCGCTGCGCGGCGGGGACTTGGGGATCTACGAGCGCGGGCGACGCGACGTGCTCCTGCGCGCCGCCGCATTTGAGGCGCGCGTCGGGGAAGTGGCCGGGCCGATCGAGACGCCGCTGGGATTCCATGTTCTGCAGCGCGTGGGAGTCGCGGCGCTGCCCCCGAGCCTGCGCGACGACAGCTGGGCGCGCGTGCGCGCGATTCTCGTGGCATTCGCGGGTGCCCAAGGAGCGCGGGCGGAGGTCGAGCGCGAGCACGATGACGCCGAGACTCTCGCGAACGAGCTCGCGGCGCGCATCGCGCGCGGCGAAGACATGGCGGCGCTCGCCGCGCTGCACGACGACGACCGGGGTGGTCGCGAGCGGCGCGGCGACCTCGGCTGGGTCCGGCGCGCCACGACCGAGATGCCGCAGTTCTTCGACGGGCTGTTTCTCCAGCCGCCTGGCACCCTGATCGGGCCGGTGGCGACGCGCATGGGCTTCGTGCTCCTGCGACGGGACGACCGTGGGCCGCGCTCGCGCGTGGAGCTGCAGTGCAGCCCCCTCGCGGAGCTCGTGCAGTCGCTGAAGGTGCGCGCGTCCGATGGCCCTGCGGAGGCGATCGCGCTCGCGGCGTGGCGCGTGCTGGCGGAGGATCCGACCTTGCGGATCGAGCTCGAGGCTGTCCTGCCGCGGCTCTCGGCCACGGCCGACCTCGAGGCGTGGTGTGCGCTGCAGCCGGAGTCTCGCCGTGGACCGGCGCTCGAGTTCGCGCGCACGCTGGCCGGGCTGGAGCCTGAGTTTCTCGCCCAGCGCTGGCCGGAGAGCGCGCGTCGCATCGACGCTGCGATGTCGGAGCTGCGCGAGCGGCAAGTGGCCCTGTTCGACGCGGCGCTCGACGTGAGCCTGCGGGAGCTCCGGCTCTCCGACTTGCGCGGGGTCGTGCGCGTCGGGCTCGTGACTGGCGTTGCTCCCACGGAACGGGGCTCGACTCCGCGCTTTCTGGCGCTCGGCGACGTCGCGACGATGTTCGACGAGCTGCTGGCGAGCACCGTGCTCGCCTCGACCGCGGGGGTCAATGAATCCACCCCCGTGATCGCCGCCCTGCGCTCCGCCTACGGTGCGCGCGCCACTTTGGCGATCGAAGGGCTCGTTCGGGCGCAAAGCGCGTCCGTGGTGCGCAGGGCCTTTGCACCCGATTACCGAGGCCACTCGGCTGCGGACGCACTGGCGGAGCGGGTGGGTGCGCTCTGGCTCGGGCACGTCGAGCGTGGCGAACCTCTGGACGCGACGCTCAATGCGCTCTGTGCGCTCGCCCGTTGAGGGCTACTGCCCCTGCGCGCCGTTGCCGGGCTCCTCACCGGTGAAGCCCCAAATTCCCACGATGCGCACGTAGCGCACGCCGAGGATGTCGAGCAGCCAGTCCCACGAGCCGAGGTCCGGCGTGCGTTCGATGTCGGTGACCTGCATGTTGGTGAGGCGCGCGTCCGCGGCGTTGTCGCGCGCGATGTTGAGCGCCGGCTTGGGCAGGTCGATCGAGAGGATGGTGAAGGCGATGCCGGTCGACTCGAAGCGGCCCGAGGTCTGCGTATCGCGGGTGATGTCGATGCTCGCGCAGGACGAGAGCGACGCGAGGGCGAGCAGGACGGCCGGGAGTGCGGGCTGTAGCGTGAAACTCGTCATGGGAGCAGGGTAGCGCCCCGCGCGCGGGCGGTCGAGTTGGACGCCGTCCGGGGCTATGCTCGACATCACCATGCAGCGCGACGACGGCAGTTCCGCTCGCACGTCGCTCGAGCGGCGGCTGCGCGAGCACCGCGAGGTCTTCCTCGAGACCTTCGGCCAGCCCGTGGACCTGCCGCGGCTCTTCTTCTCGCCCGGCCGCGTGAACCTGATGGGCGCGCACCTCGACTACACCGGCGGTCCGGTGATGCCGATGGCCGTGGACCGCGGCACGTTCTTCGCGGTGCGCGCGCGCGCCGACCGGCGGGTGAGCTTCGCCTCGACCCTCGAGCCCGGTGAGGTGGTCTTCGACCTCGACTCGATGGAACCGGCCCGCGCCGGGCGCTGGTTCGACTACCCTCTCGGCGTGCTGCGCGAGCTCGCGACGCGCGGGAAGCTCGCACACGGCGTAGACGTGCTCTTCGGCGGCAACCTGCCGGTGGGCGCGGGGCTGTCGAGCTCGGCCTCGATCTGCGTCGGCACTGCCTTTTCGTTGGCCGAAGTCTGGGGACTCGGACTCGCTCGGCGCGAGCTGGTCGACATCGCCTTGCGCGCGGAGCGCGAGTTCGTCGGCGTGCACTGCGGCTTGATGGACCCGTTCGCGATCGGCATGGCGAGCGCGGGACAGATCCTGTGGCTCGACTGCAAGGACGCGACTTGGGAGCACCTGCCGATCGATCACGGGCGCGTCGCGGTCGCCGTGGCTGACAGCGGCGTGCGGCGCGAGCTGGCGCAGGGCGCCTTCAACCAGCGGGTTGCGGAGGCGCGGCGCGCGTTCGAGGCGCTTGCGCCGTTCGCTCAAGATGCGCGTGTGTTGCGCGACGTGCCACTCTCCGCGCTCGAGGCGCGCGAAGCGATGCTCGAGCCGCACATCGCGCGTCGCGCGCGGCACGTGATCGAGGAAGTCGCGCGCACGTTCGCTGCGCGTGCGGCGCTGCTGCGCGGGGATGTGGCGAGCTTCGGTGCGCGCATCTTCGAGACGCATCGCTCGCTGCGCGAGCTGTACGAAGTCTCGGTGCCCGAGCTCGACTGCCTCGTCGAGTCCGCTGCGTCGGCTCCTGGCGTGCTCGGTGCACGCCTCACGGGCGCTGGCTTTGGCGGTTGCGTCGTCGCGCTGCTCGAGCGCGAGCGCGCGGACGAGGCGCTCGCACGCATCGGCGAGGGTTTCGCGGCGCGCTTCGGGCGTCGCCCGGGTATGCGCGTCTTCGGCGGCGATCCCGGCCCGCGCGAGATCCTGCTCTAGCCGCCTCCAAGCGGCACGTGATGTGCAGCGAGTCACGCTCGCGGAGCGTGGAGATCGACGCCTTCGTCGCGTGCTCTGCGCGTCGGGGCGACCTGCACCTCGCGCACGAACGAGCGCGGGCGAGGCCGCGCTCGCGCGAGGCCTCGCCCGATCGGGTGCAGCGCGCGCCTCAGTCCTAGCGAAGCGCGATCGAGGCCTTCGCCGCCTCGAGCACGCGCTGGCCCGTCGACTCCGCGCGCAGCTCGGCGCTCGATCCGGCTTCGAGCAGGTCAACGGCGAGCTCGGGCCGGTTCGAGAACAGGTAGTTCACCGCGAGCAGCAGTCGCGCGTCGACATCGGTCGGACGATCGGCGAGGAAGCGCTCGAGCAGCTGCATGTGATCGTCGAACTCGCGCGGCTCGCGATAGAACGTGCGCTTGTCCATGTCGCTCACGACGAGCGTCGGATCGAGCTCGAAGGAACGCCGCAGCGCGAAGGCGCCGTAGTGGTAGTCGCCGGTGGCGAGCAGGGCATCGGAGAGCACGAGGTACAAGACGCCCTCCTCCGGCTTGAGCTCGATCGCCTTCGCGTAGTGGTGCGCCGCGTCGCCGTAGCGGCTCTCGCGGAAGGCCGCGTCGCCGGAGGCGAGGTACTGCTGCACGAGGCGCATCGACGTGTCGGGACCGGACTGGCCGAGCACTCCGGCGACGACCGGATCCACGACCTTGCCCGAGCTCGCTTCGTACTGCACGGCCTCGCCGACGACTGCTGGCATGCTCGCGCCCGAGCCAGCTCCTTGGCGCACCTCGACGCGACCACCCTGCACGACGATGTCGTTCGTGTCGTCGTAGATCACGCTATCGGGCTGGTTGTCGTACACGCTGGCGTAGTACACCGGCGGGGCCCACGCGCTCGTGACCCACAGGGACGGCCACCAGGTGCGGTAGTTCGGCCAGCAGCCGTAGCTCCAGCGGTAGTTCCACGAGAACGGATGGCACAGCCACGAGTACGAGTAGCCGCCGAGTCCCCACCAGTACCAGTAGTTGTTGCAGCCCGACCAGCCGTTCCAATACCAGTTCGGCCAGCAGTTCGACGACCACGACCAGCCGTAGGGATTGCACCAGCCGAGTCCGAGGCCGAAGCCGAGGCTCAGGCCCCAGCCGTGGCACGAGGACGCCGCGCGGCCTTGGCTCCAGCGCTGGGGCGTGGCGTAGGGGTTGCCCTCGTAGGCGTCCCGCACCACGCGTGTGCGCTCCTCGGCGAGCTTCGCCGCGCGTGTGCTCTCCTTGCGCGCCGCTTCGGCACGGTAGACATCGCGCTCGCTCTTCAGTTGCTGCGCACGGAAGTCGTCGCGCCGCTCCTTCACGGAGCGCGCGCCTTCCTCGGAGCGGAACTGCGTGCGCGCCTCGCGCACGCGCGTCGCACCGGCTTCGGCCTCCGACTTCGCACTGGCGGCGTTCGAGCGCCGCGCTGCGTCCTTGAGCGCCTGCTCGCCGCGATTCGTGTCGCGAGCGGACTTGACCGCCTGCTCGCCGGAGCGCGCCTTGGCTTCCGCGGCGTTCTCACGCCGCGCGGCGTCCTTCGCGGCCTGCTCGCCCCGGTAGGCGTCGCGCGCCGACTGGACGGAGTCCGCGCCACGCTTCGCTTCGCTGGTCGCGGGCTGCGGCGTCGCCTCCGTCGGCTTGCGCTCGGTGCGACCGTAGCGCTCGAGGATCGCGTCCCGCTCGATTGGCCGCGAGCCGGAGCTCGGCGCTTCGCTGCGCTCGGGAACGGGGCGAGCGCTGCTCGGAGCGAGCGGCGTGCGCCCGACGCGGCCCGCGGAGGGGCCCGTGCGCTCGCGCTCAGGACTCGGAGCGCTGGGCATACCGGGGTTCGTGAGCGAAGGCGTGGTCGGCCGCGTGCGCGAGCCGCTGCTCGGCGCCGGCGTCGAGGTCGAGGTCGAGGGCGCGGGAGCGGGGAAGCGCGGGCGCGAGGTCGACGGCGCGGGGGTGGGAGTCGGCGTCGGTGCGGGCGTGCGCTCGCGCGAGGGCGGTGTCGAGCCGCTCGACGGACGATCCACAGGCGGCGTCCGCGTCGGCGGAGCGCTCGGGCGCGAGGTC
>SXGT01906327.1_pt1 | contig 23134 bp, 14 predicted proteins | sample 3176221 | NCBI WGS metagenome assembly SXGT01 (sample SAMN11356862, study PRJNA531348) | freshwater metagenome | isolation source: freshwater sample F1-120 | place: China: Fuxian Lake, Yuxi | collected 2017-12-25
TAGCCACGAACGCCAAACGCTTGATACAGTAAGCTGGTGGACATGTGGATCGTCTCCTGAAGTCGTGTTCTTGCTTAACTTCAAGAGTGGTCTGCATGTTCACATTTTCAAGACCTACGGATGCTTAACCCGGAAGAGCCTTTGTTTTCTGGTCGGTGAAGACTTTCATGGCATCGCTCTCGCCTGAAACCTGGTAAGACGCTTGGAAACTTAGCCCTCAACCAACCGCTCCACAAATCTCGCTCCCAGCGGCGTTAGCTCCAAAGGATAATTGCCATACAAATTGGCCTCGTGTCGCACCGTCGGTATCGCCAGTTGGTGAATGAGATTGACGGCGTTCAATTCGCCGACGAGACCGAGCAACAGATGCTCATCTGTATCAGAAAACCGCGTCTCTAGATCACCGAAACTAAAACGGAATGACCTCTTGTCGAGGTGGGAGGATCGTCGCTCGCGCGCCATGGAAACCGCCTGCTTCACTACATCGAGTGCGCCCGTCGACAAGATCTCCAGGCATCGCACGAAGTGATCTAACTCCGTGAATGGCAATTTCTCGGAATCTCCATCTCGAAGCAACGCATTTGTGATCAGGGCAACCACTGCATGGCGTCGACGCGGATCGTGCGTTCGTACTAGGATCAAATACGAGGATTTGAATAACTCCGCAAACTGCTCGCGGTCGACCGACTCGGCGTCAATGCGATTCTCAAGTTTAGCAAGCCTTTCCTTCAATTCCTCCACGGCGGCTTGTAGCGCTCGCTGCGTCGAAGAGGGAATGTAATCGCCGATCAGGCTCGCAATGGACCCGCCTACAATCGGTACCGCATTGAGACCAGCCTTCAGGATCGCCAAAGCGTGGTCCGTTGCGTTCATGGATTTATCTCCTCACGTGAATCGGACACTCACGGCTCCTTCGCAATCGTATACCGATGCCCTTTCCCGATCATGCACACCAAATCGCCAGGGCCATCGACGACCACAGCAAATAGGTTCATGATATCGCGGCCGAGGACACTCATGTCCAGGGACGCCGGATCGGTGAAGCCGGCGAAGGTTCCCTGAAAAGCGATGGTAGCCCCTCCACCCAATGACAACCGGATGTGCGTTCCAACGGCGACCGTTGACGCCATACCGCCAACGCCGCCCAGCTGGTTAGAAATGGGAAAGTGAGGAAGGGCGAGTGTCCTCAAGATTTCAGCACTGAAAACAGTACGGTCGGCCCCGGTATCCACCAGGAACTCCACGGGCATCCACAAGCCGCCGACCGCTAAAACCTCACTCTCCATCACGGGGCGAATGATCCCATCGTCACAGTTCAGCCAGCGCCCGTGAATGAGCATAGATCCGTTCCATCTTGACCTTGGGTATGTAACGAAGCAGAAAGCCGTCATCCTCGGGATGAGCCTTGCGGGCCATCGCAATAACTTCTGGCGAGGTGTCGGCCACGAATAATTCCTGCCCCGCGACGCAGATACACTTGCCGCGATGTCGCGAATAGACCTCCGGAATATGGGCTTGCAGCCAATCGGAGTTCTTGCGGAACCGTTTTCGCTGGACCTCTGCTTTGGCAAGTTCATCCGGATCGGTCACTTCATACATCACAAGCGGTGTTGATTTCGCGACGATCATGGGACGCGCTCCTTTCGCTTTATTATATTCCGAACCGCTCGCTTCCTACATCAACCCCACAATCGGCCGCGCCCGATACAACTCATACGGCCGTCCGTCCGTGTCATGCCAGATCGTATTGTCGGGGATGCCCAGCGCGCTGTACATCGTGGCGGCAAGGTTCTCCGGCGTTTGCCGATCCGAGGCGGGCTGCGCGGCAATGCGATCGGACGAGCCGATGACGCGGCCGCCTTGCACGCCGCCGCCGGCGACCATCAGACTCATCACCGGCCCCCAGTGGTCGCGGCCCGCATCGCGATTGATGCGCGGCGTGCGGCCGAATTCGCCCGTGACAATCACCAGCGTATCGCGCAACATGCCGCTGTTGGATAAATCATCGAGCAGCGCCGAGATCGAGCGGTCGAAGTACGGAAAGAGATTGTCACGCAAGTTGACGAAGTTGCGCCGATGCGTGTCCCACGTCGAATTCTTGCCGAGGTTCACCTGCACCAGGCTGACGCCCGCTTCCACGAGGCGATAGGCCATCAGCAGCGAAAGGCCGAACTTGTTGCGGCCGTACCGGGCCAGGGTCCGCGCGTCGGCGCGTTCGACTTCAAAAGCGGCCCGTGTGCGCGGATCGTTGAGAACGCTGATCGCTTGCTGCCGGTGCCGATCCATGCGCTGGCTCTCGGCGCTGCGGTCGAGATCGCGGCGTTGCTGTTCGATCGATTCGAGCAGCCCGAGTCGGCCGCGCAGGCGATCGCCGCCGCCGTCGGGCAAGGTCAAGGTCGGCGTTTCGAAGATGCTGGACGGCTCATGCTGAAATGCGGTGCCTTCAAAGCGGAAGCAGTGCGGGCACGCCCCATTGCCAAGAGCGCATTTCGACGCCATCGGCAAATGCCAGGCCTCCCAGCGTGGGCCCAGCCGGCCGGCATATTGACCGGGCCGAACTTTACCCGCTTCGTTGATGCTCGGCTCAGGCAAGACGACCGACGGCGGCAGGTTGTTGCGTCCGCGGCCATTCTTGGCGAAGTTCACCTGGGCCGGAATCGACGGCCATTCGTGCGGATTGGGCACGTTCTGTGTCGAAAAGCCGACGGGCAGATCGAGCCGGCCCGTGAGCAGCATGTGACACGCGACCTCATGCCCATCGCTGCCGGTCGCCATCGAGCGGATGATCGCATACTTGTCGGTGCGCTGGGCCAGCATTGGCAAGTGTTCGCAGATGCGAATGCCGGGCGTGCGCGTCGCAATCGATTGAAACTCGCCGCGGATCGTGTCCGGCGCGTCGGGCTTCAGATCGAAGCTATCCTGATGCGACATTCCGCCGGTGAGGAAAACGAAGATGACGGAGCGAGCGCGGGGCGTTTGGGCGTGTGCCTGCAACGCGGATAACTCGGCGAGGCCAAGCCCCGCGAGGCCGATGGCGCCGGCCTTGAGAGCCTCGCGGCGCGTTGGCGTCTGCTGAAAATCGCTGCGATATCGTTTCTCGTTCATGATTCCCCCCATCGAGATTTCACCCACGCACGCGTCGTTCACTCTTTGAAGATGGCGTGGCTAGGAGCTTTGGCAAACACCGGTCGAGCTTCCCCGGCAGCGGCCGCACACTGTGCGGCTTCTTCGATGGTCCAGCCGCTTGCCACAATGCGCGTCCATTCATGGCTCCATGCAATCCACTTGCCTGCGTATTCAACCGGTACAATCGGCGATTCGACAGGTTTTGTTTCGGATTCCATGTATGGATGCTCAATTCTCGCTCATTGCATGACGCCGTTCGATCACCTCAGCCCATCTGCACTTCCACGGAAATATTGACCCCTTCGCTGCGCTGCTTCTTGGAAAGAAAGTTTAGCCTCTCGAAGCCGATAGCGCGGCCGCGGCGATCTTTGACGAGGACCGTGTCGTCGTCGGATTCTTCACAGAGGTGTTCCTTCTTCGGATCGTCGAACCAAACGCTTAGCGTGTTGCCTTCGCGGTCGAAGTAGACACTTATTTTGTCCATCGCCTTGACCCTCAATTCTCCAGGATCCCTCGTATGGGCTCCCCACCATGCGCCACATGCAATGGCCGTCCCGTCTGGTCCGGCAACATCATGTGCGGGTCGAGGCCGAGTAACTGGTACACGGTCGCGCACAGGTCGCCCGGCGTCACGCGGTGATCGATAGGGTAGCCCCCCTGCCGATCGCTGCGGCCATGCACAAATCCTTGCTTCACGCCGCCGCCTGCGAACAGGCAGAAGCCGCACTGTGGCCAATGATCGCGCCCCGCCGCGGCGTTGATGCGTGGCGTTCGCCCCATGTCGCCGTTGACCATCACCAAAGTGCTATTCCAAAGTCCACGCTGCACCAGGTCCTCGAAAAGGGCGTCCAGCACGCGGTCGAGGTAGGGCAGCAGCCATTGCCGCAAGAGATTGAAGTTGTTGTTATGCGTATCCCAGTGTCCGTTGCCGCGCGACTCTGTGTGAATCGTGATAAACGTGACTCCCGCTTCGACAAGACGCCGGGCCAGCAAGGCGCTGGAGCCAAACAGGTCGCGGCCATAGCGTTCGCGGACGCTCGGTGCTTCCTGTGCAAGATCGAATGCCGAGCGCGAGGTGGCATTCATCAAGAGATCAAACGCTTGCCGTTGGCGTGTGCCCATGTCGCGCAAGGCCGGTGACGCATCAAAGCGAGCGGCCTGTTGATTGACCTGTTCGAGCAGCGTGCGCCGGCGGTCGAGCGCGTCGAGCGTCACCGAGGCTTCGAGCGACGGCAGCGTCGGGTCGCCAATCGGGCGCAGAGTCGGGTCGTAGAAATCGCGATCGCTGACCTCGCGTCCGAATGACGGATTGCACTGGCTGAATAAAGGGTTGTACCGGTTGCCCAGGTAACCGCCGTACGGACCCGCCCGTCGCAAGCCCTGGCTGTAACCCGGATACGCCGGCAACACCACATACGGCGGTACGCCCGGGTGGGTCAGCCCGGCGTAATGGCACACGGAACCCATGCTCGGATGGTTCGTCGGGCTGGAATAATAGTCGCGCTGATCCTGTCCGCCCGTGTAGCCCGTCATCACCGCGTACGGATTGTGGCTGTTGTAAGGATGCGATACCGTGCGGATCAAACAGGTGCGATCCATCCACCTGCTCACACGCGGCAAATGCTCCGACACGAGCACGCCAGGCAACGAGGTGCGAATTGCCTGAAACTCGCCGCGAATCTCGGCGGGCGCGTCTGGCTTCGGATCGAACATATCGAGATGGCTCGGGCCGCCGAAGAGATCGATGAGGATGACCGACTTGACGCGACCTCTCGCTGTTTGCGGCGCAGCACTTGCAAGCGACCCCGCGAATGCTACGCCGCAAGCGGCTTTCAAGACTGCACGCCGGGTCAGGCCGTCGCAAGCTTTGGCGGCGTGGCCGAGGATTTGTAACAAGGTGATGCCCCCCCGATTCTGGTGTCACCGGTCCAACTTCGGAAAACGCGTCGGCTTGATTTTCATCCGTGCTACGGAATCCAACGCGCTGCCGATCTTAACATAAATGAGCTGTATCGCAAACCAAAAACGGTCCCTGCATGGAATGGTTGTAGCGAGTGCGACAACGCGGCCGACTTCAAGACACCAACGGACAGGGAACCTTCCCTCAATGTTTCTAAAGTTCACCGCACTCACCGATGGCGATCGTTCGTTGAATCTCGTCGGTCTTGAAGCCGAGCGCCATGGGACGTGCCACCTGAGGAAGGACGGCGACGTCGTAGAGTTCGCGCACGGCGCCTTCGACACGCAGCCAGTGGGCGACGTCGCCGCTGCGGAGGTCGATAATCAGCAACCCGCAGCGAGCCTCAGCGCCGCGTTTGGCCAGTTCCTCGTCCAGAGGCAGGCCGCCGAATGTCTTGTCATGCCGCGGTTGGGAGAGGCCCACGACAGCGTAATTGTCCACGAAGGCGAGGCCGCGCAGGTAACCGGGGCAGAACGCCAAGGGGACAAAACGCCCGACGGCAGGATCAACGCTGCCGAACTGGCCGGTGCCGGAGTCGTGCAGCCAGAGCCGATTGCGGTACCAGCGCGGCGAGTGGGGCATCGATAGCCCGGACGCAATGACCCGTCCGCCGGGAATCTCCAGCACCACGCCGCCATCGCGGCGGCGGTCGCGCCAGCCGTCGATCACGTCGCTGGTGCTGACCGCAGTCGCATAACGCGGCCGACCATCCACCAGCGCCAGGCCGTTCAGATGGCAGCGATCCTCGGCCGTCAATTTGCTCAGGAACGGGGGCTGCCACAGGGGCGTGAAGCTGGCACGATCCGACGGCGTGGCCACGCAGCCGAATCCGGTGGCTACGAACACGGCGCGGCCGCTTCTGTCGATGGCAATGTCGTGCACGTCGAGGTCGCCGGTGGTGTATCCGACCTTCGGGACATAGAGACGATCGTGCCCTTGATAGATTTCGCCGGGGCGCAGCAGGTTTTCGAATCGCCAAAGCTGGAAGAGCGTGCCAAGCCAAAGCGTTTGGCCGTCGGCCCAGAGTCCCATGGCACGGTTGAAGGTGCGTTCGAAAACGGCGAGCCGCCCCTCCGGATGACGGCCCAGCAGAAAGAGTTTACCCGTCTGGTAGGTTGTGAATGCCAGGCTCACCTGGTGTTCGGAAAGCCAGTTGGGAAAGCGCGGCGAGCCGGTCACCTCGATCCAGGGTTCGTCTTTGACCGCGGCTGCCGAGGAAGCTGGGCCGCTCATGATTTGGCCTCACGCGGAGGTAGGTCCGTAGGCACTTCTTCGTCGCGTTCCTTGGGCGCGGCGCTCAATGCCAACGGGAGCAGCATGCCAGCGAGCAGCACTGCCGCCCCGTCCATGGCTTGATTGCGGTCCTCACGGAGAATCGGTTGCATTGCCCTTGGAGTGATTCCAGGCTGAACGGGCAGGTTTGTTCCAGCAATGAATGGCGGCAAGGCGGCGGGGATGTGCCATCCCATGGGGTCATCCTCCTCGGCGTCGGGAATCGGCGGAACGGGGAGAGGATGCCGGAAGAACAGGTCCTCGCGCCATGGGTCAGCTAACGGCGCCAGGCCGGCCTCCCGAATGGCGGCGTCAGCCTGACGACGGAATTCACGCAGTGCTTCGTCCTGGCCGATTACCAAGCGCGTTATTGCGGACGTATCCCCGATGGGGTAGCGCGTCGCCAGTGAAGGATCGCGTGCAACGCCGCCAGCGGCTTCTTCGTCTTGCTCGGAACCAAAGTCGAGAACGGCCACGGTCGAATAGGCATTGCCTTGCATCGACACAAGGACAGCCGTGGCCGTACCGCTGATCGTGCCTTCGGGCGACGAAAAACTACTGAGCGACAATCCCGGTGCGCTGTTCGCGCTTGCGGCCGCGGCGGTAGCGTTGGCCGATCCCGACGCACCGCCGCTGAGTGAGTCAATGGCCGAGTCTGCAACATTCGCCTTGGTGGAGGCGCCGAAGGCCGAAATGGCAGCCCCTGAACCGGGTGGTTCGGTATGCTCGGGAGACTGGTGGCTAGCGCCCGAGGATCGCTCGGGCGCAAAGACAAAGATCGTATCGGAGCCCTGGCTGCTGATCAGGACGTCGAATTTTCCACCGTCCCGTTGCACGACCTCAATAGAGCTGGCCGATGGCGGCAAGCCGGTACGTGCCCACAGCGAGGCGGTCACGACCAGGTTGTCTCCCTGCGGGCTCAGGACCTTGGCACTGCCATCTGCCAACGCGACCACGACCTGGCCCGTCGGCAGGGCCTGGGCGACCAGGACATGCTGGCCCCCAAAGACGACGCGGGGGTCAGTCAAAAGGTGGGTCAGGTCGAAACGCACCAGGTCTCCGGCCGCGGTTACCGCATACCCGACGCCGGTGTCGCCCACATACGTAGGCGGTTGGACCAGGGCGGTGCCGAGATCGAACAGAGGCAACGGCTGGCGATCATCGAAAAACCCAAGACCGACGCCAGTGAGCATGGTGAACGCGCCGTTACCGCCGTTGGTCGCCACCAGATCCGGGATGCGATCGCCGTTGAGGTCGCGCACGCCAACGGCGATGGGGCCGTTGCCGCCCGACTTCAGCCGCGGCCCCAGCGAGCCGACCCAGTACCCGTCGGCATCATGAGTGCCGAACACGACGGAAACGTTGTTGCTGCCGCGGTTGGCGACCAGCATGTCGGGCACACCATCGCCATTGATGTCGGCTACGGTGACGCTTTCCGGGGCGGTTCCGACAAAATACGTCTGCGGATTCGGCGCGAAGTTGGGGACGCCGTCATTGACACCCGTCGTACGGTAAACCACCAGAGCGTTGCTGCCGCTGCTCACGACAACGGCGTCGGGGAGTGTCGCATTCCTGGCAAGCATGAACCAGTTGACATCGCCAGGCGCCATCTGCGTGTCCGGCGACGCGGAGCCGAGCGTCTGAACCGGTGCGAACTGAATGCCGTCGCTGGTGCGCGACTGAACCGTCACTCGATTCCCCTCCTGGTTGCCCACGAGGACGCCAGGAAGCCCGGGACCGAGCAAGTCGGCAACCACGGACAGCGACACGCGCTTGCCGGTGATCTGGAATGTGCCGTCCCCTTTGCCCGCGAGGTGGAGCACATCGCCGAAGCCATTGCCCACGAGCAGGTCGAGAAGCCCCGGAACTTCCGCTGGTATGACGGAGAGTCCGGTGGCCTGATCTCCGACTTGGATACTGAAGGTGTGGCGGAATGTGCCATCGCCGTCGCCGGTGAAGATCCAGAGTTGGCCCGCATCCTCCATCAAGACGGCGAGGTCGAGCCGGCCATCGCGATTGAAGTCGCCGGTGGCCACGGCGCCGGGCCGTTCGTTGATGGTGAACCGGTCGCTCGTGGATTGGCTGAGCGAGACGCGTGGCGAGTCGAAACCGCCGTTACCGTTGCCTGCCAACACCGTAAAGCTATGCGCGCCGCGATTGACGACGACGATATCATTCTGGCCGTCCCCCGTGAATTCCCCCGCCGCCAGGCTTGTCGATTGGGCGAGAGAGTTGATCGTCGGACTTGCGGCTGTTTGGTTCACGGTGTTCGGCTGGGTGCCGGCGCGGAAACGCAGTACGCGGGCAAACGAGTGAGTGGCATCATTGAGCAGAACGCTGACGTCGCCCGAGGCCTGGTTGCTGACCATCACATCGGGCCGATCGTCCCGGTCCATGTCGGCCACCGCAATGTCCGAGGGGGCGACGCCGGCGGAAACCGTGATGGGGCCGGTGAATCGGCCTGACGGCGTCTGGTAGGCGATCGATACGCTGTTATCCAGTGGGTTGACGGTGATGAGATCGTCCAGGCCATCGCCCGTCAGGTCGGCAGCAGAAAGACGCGCCGGCAACGCCGTCGTTGAAAAGGCCGGGCGCCGATCGACCGTGCCATCACCCCGAATCGTGTATAGCGAGACGGTGAAGACAAACTCGCTTGTTGACAGTGCGGCATCAAACCGAGCGTCGGCCGCGGCAATCGCCAGGCCTGCCCCCGTGCGCAAGATCGCCATGTCGCGCGCGGGCCGATCTGGATTGAGGATCACCGGGGGCGCAAAGGAATTACTCGCGCCCCCCAGGCTCTTGCGGAAGAGAATGTTCCCGGAGCGATCGAGCACCGCACTGTCCGAGAGGCCGTCGCCGTCCAGGTCCACCAGGAGCGGTGTATCGCGCAGGCCGACGTCGGTGGCGGCGGTGGCCGGCAGGAAGGCGGCGGCCCCCTTGCTCAGCAATACTCCGGTCGTGTTATCGTGGTTGCCTACCGTAACCAGATCGGGTCGGCCATCGCCGTTCACGTCGGCGACCAGCGTCACGGTCGGCATCTGGTTCGCGGCAAGGTTCTGGGCCGGCTGAAACAATCCATTGCCGATGCCCAGATAGATGCTGACGCTATCGGCGCCGTTATTGGCCGTGATGAGGTCGGGAATGGTATCGCCGTTCACATCCGCTGCGCCGACCGAGAGGGGGAGCGACTCGGCCGCGATGGTCGGCGCAAGTCCGAAAGCCCCGGCGCCGATCCCGAGCAGTACGCTCAACGTGTTGTCAAATGCGTTGGCGGTGATCACGTCGGGCATGCCATCGCGATTGACGTCTGCCAGCGCAAGGGAAAAAGGCTGTCGTCCGGTGTCGAAAGTCTGCTGCGTCTGGAACGTACCATCGCCGTTGCCGAGAAGAACGCTCACGCCACGGTCGGCCGAGTTGGCGACGATCAGGTCGGGCTTGCCGTCGCCGCTGACATCGGACACGGCCAGCGCGTAGGGCCTGCCGCCGACCGAGACGACGTGCTGTGGATTGAAGGTCCCGTCGCCGCGTCCCAGGAGGACGCTGAGGGTTCCATCGTTGTAATTAGACACGGAGAGGTCGAGGATGCCGTCGCCGTTGACGTCGGCCACCGCGACCGCCCGCGGACTACGGCCGACGGCAAAAGTCTGGTCGTCGTTGAAGCTGCCGTCGCCATTGCCGAGCGCGATGCTGACGGAATCGCTGTCGGAATTGGTGGCGATGAGGTCGCGGCGCCCGTCCCGGTTCAGGTCTGCCAGGACGACGGAAGTGGGTTGAGAGCCCACGGGCACGGCGACTCCGGCCACGAAGGCGCCAGCGCCATTGCCGAGCCGAACATTCACGACATTGTCGCGCATGCTACTGCTGACGAGGTCGGGTTTGCCGTCGCCGTTGATGTCCGCCACGGCCACGGCATAGCGATTCTTGCCAGGTGTGAAGACTTGCTGTGGCTGGAAGGCGCCGTTGCCGTTGCCCTTGATCACGCTCACGGTGCCGGCATTGTCATTGGCGACGGCGAGATCGAGGTTGCCGTCGTTGTTGATATCAATCGCAGCAACGGAGGAAGCGCCGGTCCCTGCGGGGAGCCTGAGGAAGGGCTGAAAGGTGCCGTCGCCGTTGCCCAGAAGCACGGCCGCGCTGTTGCCGCCGGTATTGGCAGTGACCACGTCCAGGAAGCCATCGAGGTTGAAATCGCCTGTCAGGATGGAATTCGGAACCTCGTCCGTGGCGAAGGAGGCGAGCGAACCGAATCCGCCGAAGCCATCCCCGAGCAGCACGCTGACGCTGTTGTCGCCGTAGTTGGCGGCCAGCAGGTCCGGTTTGCCATCGCCGTTGACGTCGCCGATGGCCACGCTGCTCGGATTCTTGACGACAGCAAACGCCGCCTGAGTCTTAAAGGTGCCGTCGCCATTGCCGAGGAGGACCCCGACCTTGTCGTCGCCGAAGTTACTGACGACAAGATCGGGTTTGTGGTCGAAGTTGAGGTCGCCGATGGTCACAGCATCAACGCCGTTGCCGGCATCAAAGGTCACCTGCGTGTCGAAGTCGCCGTCGCCACGGCCGAGCAGCACGCTGACGTTTTTATCCCCCTTGTTTGCGCTGACGATGTCCGGTTTTCCGTCGCCGTTGAGGTCGGCGGCGGCGACAGCAAAAACCGTGTGGCCGACGGCGAAAGCCTGCGGGGCGCGGAACGTGCCATCGCCGTTGCCCACCAGCACGCTGACGCTTTGGCCGGTATAGTTGGCGACGACGAGGTCTGGAACGCCGTCGCCGTCGAAATCGGCCACCACGACCGAGTTAGGATTCGGCCCGGCCGGAAAAGTTTGCCGCGTCTGGAGGGAGCCATCCGCATTACGAAGGAGTACGCCGACGGTGTTGTCGCTGCGATTGGCGACAACGAGATCCGCGAGGCCATCGCCATTGAAGTCCGCGCTGGCCACGGAAATGGGCCGCACGCCCGGCGCGGGGGCCGGCGCGGCGTCCTGAATCGGAAACGTGCCGTCCCCTTTGCCCAGCAACACAGTTACGTTGTTGTCGCCCCGGTTGGCGGCGATGATGTCGGGAATCCCGTCGCCGTTCACATCCCCCACCACGGCGATGCGCGGCGTTTGGCCGACCGGAAAAATTCGTTTGTCCTGGAAGGAACCATCCCCCTTGCCCAGAAGTACGGTGACACTGTTATCACCGAAGTTCGCGGCGACGATGTCGAATTTCCCGTCGCCGTTGAGGTCGGCCAATGCGACGGAATAGGGCTCGGTTCCGGTCGCAAATGCATGTTGCGGAGCAAAGGCGCCGTCGCCGTTGCCCAGCAGGACGCTGATACTGCTATCGCCGTAATTGGAAACCGCGAGGTCGAGGCGGCCGTCGCCATTGAGGTCAGCCGTGGCCACGGAATAGGAAGTGGTGCCGGTGTCGAAATCGCGGCGCGGCTGAAAGGTGCCGTCGCCGATGCCCAAGAGGACGCTCACACTGGCCGTCGTGTAATTCGGAGTGATCAGGTCGGGGCGCCCATCGCCGTTGACGTCCGCGGTCTGCACGGGGCCGGGCCGGCCAGCGACTTCGAAGATCTCCTGTGGTTCAAACGTACCGTCTCCATTGCCCAGCAAGACGCTGACGGTGGCGTCTCGGTAGTTGGAAGCGGCAAAATCGGGTTTGCCGTCGCCGTTGAAGTCCGCAACCGTGACGCCGCCGACACGGCCGGTGCGAGTAACCAGGCCGTTCTCTTCTTGAGTGCTGCCGACATCGAAAGTCTGCTGCGGCCCGAACGTACCATCGCCGTTGCCTAGCAGCACGCCTACAGTTCCCTCGCCCTTGTTGGCGACGAGTAGATCCGGGCTGCCGTCGTTGTTGACGTCGGCGATCGTTGCGGAAACGACAAAGTTGCCGACGGCCAGGACCTGTTGCGAGCGAAAGGTGCTGTCGCCATTGCCCAAGAAGACGCTCAGAGTGTTGTCGTTGCGGTTAGGCGTAACCAGGTCGAGGATGCCGTCGCGGTTGAGGTCGGCGGTCACGATGGAGAAGGTGCGCCGGCCGGCAGGAAGCGACGCATAGGGCACACTGGCCTCGGCGAATGCTGTCCTGAGTCGGTAGCCCCCTGTCCCGCTCTGAGCAGACACCACGAGCGTATAGTCGCCAGGCACCAGGTGGTGAACGAGCCGGCCGCTGTCGGATTGAATCAGCATCTCGCCGCTTGGTCCTGCGAGGGTCAGGCGCGGCCTCAGTGCGATGTTCGTTGCCGTGACCGCGGCGGTCAAGATCCCGTTGCCAACCACGGAGAATGAATAGGTATCTACCTCGGCTGCGCTCGAAAGCGAACCTGTAACAGCCGTGCGTAGAGAGGCATCCACTGCCGAAAGATCGGTGGCGCCGGGCGAGGCGAGAGTAACGATCGTCAACGGCTCAAAGTCGCTGCCGCGGTGTACACCGCCCTTATCGAGTACGCCGGCGTCCGGACCGCCAGGAAGGATGCGCAGGCCGAGGACCGCGGGGCCGGCGGCTCGGCTCGAAGGAATTTGCACGCTGAAATGGGCGGGGGACGCAAAGGTCCGTCCGGTCGCGTTCACCCATTGCAGCGTCTCCAGCACCTCCGTGGAGGCGCCGAAGAGATGGTCGTCAGCAAGCAGCACCTGGACCTGGAAGCTGCCTGGATCGGCGCCGCCGCGGTTTTCCACCACGAAGCTGACCGGCACCGAATCTCCCGCGCCGGCAAGGTCCGTCCCTATGCGGAAGGAACTGCCAGTCAGGTCGGGGAGCAACGGCGCGGACGAGACGTGCACGTCGAGAGAATAGAATCCCACCGTCTCGCCCGGGCTGACCGAGTTGGGATTACTTGGATCATAATGATTGTTGGGAGCGCTGCTGACGCCGATGACGTAACGGCCGCCGGTCGCCGCCTGGAAGCGAAGGCGCGGATCGCCCCCGTCCTGGTTATTGAGCGCGAGCGGAGTGCCGTGGCCATCGAAGATCCGCAGCAGAGTCGAAACCCCGCTCCCTGCCCCCTGGGCATGAATGCTGGAATCGAGAACATCGCCGCTCTCCAGTGTGACGGCGTACAGATTCACTTCGCTGGCGTTGGTCAGGAAGTGAGAAACGTGGGCGGCGTGGTAAGCGTCAAAGACCAGAGGTGGCGCGATATCCAAGGGCGAGGCGCTGCACACAGTTCGATCTTCGAGCCACTCGAAGGTCAGCCATCGGCGCGTGAACGGGCGACGTGGCAAGGGGCGCAGGTACCAGGCGAGAGTCCGAAAAACCATTAGAGTTTCCTGGGCGCAATCACGCGTTCCATCTGAAGGTACCGAGGGTGCTTGCGAAGCGAATCCAGAGCCGGGTCGGTCCCGATGTGCTTGGACCAGAAGGTCCCGCGCTGGCCGATGGGCATGATCGTCAGCGCTTGCTGAATGAGATCGAGCGCGTGATTTTCGTGGGTGCCGGAGCACTGGGCAAAGATCCGTGCGATGTTGTAGTTCAGACGAACCGACGGCGGGCCGAGACGCCTGGCCTCCTCGGCATCTTGAATCGCCTCGGCGGTTTGGCCCATCTTGATTCGCACCAGGCCGCGACCGGCGTATGCGTCGCTATTCGTGGCCTTCAGATCAATCGCCAGCGTGAAGTCGCGCTCGGCAAGCTTGGGGGAGTCGCACACCATTTGCATCCAGCCGCGGTAGGCCTGAACCTCCGAGGTCTGCTTCACGTCCAGCGCCTTCGTGAAATCCTCAAGGGCCCCCGGATATTTGCCAAGCTCGGCGAGCGCCAACCCGCGGCCACGATAGACGGACTCCAGCGGCTTGCCGCCCGATGCCAGGTACAGATCAAAGGCCTCGACGACCTCTTTGAACCGCTCGAGGTGGAACAGCGTCTCCGCGCGAAGACGCAGGGCGAGCAGGTGCCCCTTGCGGTGTTTCAAGGCAGCGTCGAAGTCAGTCAAGGCCTCCGTGAGTTGACTGTTGCGCATCAACAGACGCCCACGCTCGGTCAGGTCGTCCGCATGAAACGGGCTGTCGGTTTTTTCGCGGCTGACGGCCTCATTGAAATCCGGCAATGCGTCCTTGGGCGCCTTGCGTTGCACATGCAAACGGGCCCGCAGGCGATAGAGATGGGCGGCAGTCGGTTCGACCTTGAGAGCCTTGTTCATTTGCGTCACCGCCAGATCGAGCTTGTCTTGCTGACGGTAGGCTTCTGCCAGGCTCACGTAGGCCTGGTATTCTTTCGGCTTCATCGAGACGGCTGCATTCAGGTCGGTGATGGCCTCCTTGTATTGCTTCTGTCGAATGCGCAGGACACCGCGGTTAACCAGCAGCACATATCTGGCATAGTCGTCTGACGCCAGCCTCAGGGCGTCTTGAAAATCGGCGTCGGCCGCGTCGAATGCTCCCAACTCAATCTGGGCAAAACCACGCAGGAGATAGAGCCAGACGTAATCGCTACGCTGGGCAATGCAGGCGCTGAGCTGCGCCTTGGCCTCAGCTGGCTTGGCCTGGCGGAGCAATCCCAGGGCGTTGAGATACTGCGCCCAAAAGTGGGCGGGGTCTTTCTGCAAAACGACATCGAATTCCTTGCTTGCCTCGGCATATTTTCCGCGGCGATAGTATTCGTCGCCCATGAGGAAGTAGTCGACGACCGAAACGACGGGGGCGTCCTTGGCGGCACGCTCAGCCCCGGCAGCCTCCGGCTCGTTGAGGCGACTCAGATATCTTGCTCGGCGCAGGTGATAAGCTTTGGAAGGGACGCCGAACCGCGGCGCCTGTTCCAGGACTTTCAGCGCTTCGCGAAGTCCTTGCTCCTTCTCGGGCGACTTCTGATCCGCCGACATTTGTGCTTCAACCTCGGCCAGGATCAGGAAGAGATGAAAGCAGTCGCTCCGGATCGCGTCTTTCTGAATTTCCTTGAGATGAGCATCGAACGCCGGCGGGCTGGCATTTTTGGACGAGACGCCATAAAGGCCCAGTGCTTCGAGAGCCGTGTTACGTGCGGCCTTCAGGTTCGTTGCCAGATCCATCCCCGTGTAATTCGTACCGAGAAACTGGGCCTCATTGCGCGTCGCCATGAACTTCTTGAAGCGAGTCTGCGAATCGAGGCGCTCGGCCACGACGCGCAGCTCCTCGACCACCTGCGTTTCCAATTCCTTGGCTGAGGAACGCAGCGTGTCGAGGCCGGGTTCGTCGCCGAGGATCGCCAATGCCCTGGTCACTTGCACGTGGGCAGCGGGCCAATCGCTCCTGGCGACGGCAACACGCGCGTCATCGTACAGTTTCTGGACCTCGCTTTGCTTGCGGGAGAGAGCCTGGGCAGCAAGCAATTTACTTTCCCCGTCCTTGGCCAGGCGTTCATCGGCGATGGCCTGTGCAAGCCGACCTTGCAGGTCGATGGTGTGCCAGACGGTGAGCAATACCATGCCGACAATAGCCAGGGTGGTGACCCCCAGAAGGGCGACGATGGCCGGCCGGCGCTTGCCCCACTTCCAGGCGCGCTCCCATGTTGGCGTGGGCCGGGCATAGATCGGCTCGCCGTCCAGAAATCGGCGCAGCTCGTCGGCCAAATCCAGGGCGCTCCGGTAGCGGCGGGCTGGTTCTTTCTCCAGGCACTTCAGGCAGATGGTCTCCAGGTCCCGCGGCACGTGAGTTTCGATCTGGCGTGGAGACACTGGCTCCTCTTCGATCACCTGACGAATGGTGTCGACGGGGTTGCCCGCCTTGAACGGCGGACGGCCGGTGAGCAATTCATAAAGGATTACCCCCAGCGAGTAGATGTCGGCGGCCGGACCGATTTCGTGCGTCTTGCCCAGTGCCTGCTCGGGCGCCATGTAGCAAGGCGTGCCGAGGACGGCGCCGCTCTGCGTTTGCTGGGAGTCTTCATCGACCCGTTTGGCCAGACCGAAATCCGCGATCTTTGGAATCGTCGTTCTGGACCAGTGATCGGCCGGTAAGGAAAACGTCGCGCGATCGTCCTTGCGCAGGAGGGACGACTGGCCGCTGATGCCAGCCAGAAGAACGTTGGCGGGTTTGAGATCGCGATGGACGATGCCACGCTGGTGGGCGACTTCCATCGTACGAGCGAGCGTCTCCACAAAATGAGCCGCCGCGCGCGGAGTGGTGGGACTGTCCCGCATGCGGCGATCCAGGCTGCCCCCCTCGACGAACTCGAGTGAAAAGTAGGGGCGGCCCTCGTGCTCGCCGGTCTCGTAGATCTGCACGATGTTGGAATGTTGCAGTCGAGCAACCGCCTCGGCCTCCGCCCGAAACCGGGCCAGTCCCGCCGCGCCGGTATGAGCTCCCGCCAGGACCATCTTGAGCGCGACGAGACGCTGCAATCGACGGTGCCTTGCCTTGTAGACGACTCCCATGCCGCCGCGGCCGAGCTCCTCCAGGATTTCATAGCCTGGAACGACAACCCCTTCGAGCGAGTGCGGGCCGGCCGTCAGCTTGGTATCGCCTCGATGTTTTGCCAGGTCAAAGTCGCAGGTCTTTTCGTCAGTCACAAAGGAAGGCAACACCGTCCGCGTGGAGTCTGGGCCGGGGGCGTTCTGTTCTTTGAGGTCGGGTGTGGAAAACTCGCTTGTTTGCCCCGAATCGACTGCATCCCGGACCGGAGAGGATGATGCTTCGTCGATCGTCACACCTTCCTGCCACGGTGGACTGATCGCACCCGTCTGGTCGCCTTTTTTCGGCGCCGGGGGTGCTGATGGTGATCGACGGCCGGACTTGAGGACCCCGTCGCCTACCGTTGCCGACTCGGGGGTGACGGCATCGAACTGACCGGTCTGATCGTCTGCGGCAGCCACTTTCAGATCGACTGCCGGATCGTCGCCAATCGTCGCCGACTCAGGTATCGAGGAGGAGATTTCAAAGGTGTGGTCGTCATTCGGCATGAGGCCGCGGGGTGTCTGTGAGTCCTGATGCGCGGCCGCGGTTTGCCTGGGCCCATTACGATGTAGGTCCTTGTCGTCGGACTGTTCACCGAGGGTTTTGGCGTCGAAATTCACTGCTTCAAACTCGGCCACCACGGCCCGACAACCCTCGCAAGCGAGTAGATGCAAATGGATATCCGCCGCCTCGGACGTGGGGATTTGTCCACGTGCAAAGCGTTGCAGATGCAACTGCTCTGGGCACAAAGTGTTCGTATTCATGCTGTCGGCCAACGATGCTCACCAGGGCCGCGGGCGGTCCACTAGAGTATTCGGCCCCCCCGCAAATAATCTTCTCAAAACACCCAAGTTTACAGGCATCCCGATGGGATGTCCAATTGAATCTTCTTGTTTTCCTCCCTTTAACGGCAATGACGGCGACCGGTGCGGGGAGGTCGGGCCTCGTCGGTAGGAGGGGTGAACGTCGATTGACGATTAGGAAGAGATTGGAAAGTTGTGAGAGGGGAGTCCGAATGCCTGGGCCAAGCCGCTCCATGCAGTGTGTCTCGGGCCTCTTACTTATCCCCTCCGCGCTCACCGTGATTCATTTCTTTCTGGGGAAAAATCTCTTCAAATGCAACTTCCCACTGCCCCAAACCGAGATTTACGATCATGGTTCCGCGTTTTGCATCGATACGAACGATGCTGCCATGCTTGTCGTACTTCGGCACCCAGACTGTGTCGGCGGCTTTCAACCGGGAACGCCAAGTGCGCAGGGCCTCGGCGTCGCGTTGTTGTTTCTCGAATTCAGCAAGCTTCTGGGCATATTCCTCGCGCTGCACCTGGGCGTCGTGCTGCAACTTCATGGCCTCGGCGCGAGCCTTTTCAGCTTCCTCGCGCTTCTGTTGAAGCTGGATCATTTCCGGGGCACGGCGCTGCCGACGTTTCAAGTAATGATGGGCGCGTTTGAGCAAGTCGCGTGGCAGTTTCAACCGGCGAGCGATCTTGAGAGCATTCGACATACCGAACTGGCCGATCAGCAAACGATAAGTGGGAAGCAGCGTCTCGATATTGAATTCGACGGCTGCGTTCTCGGCGCGCTCGTTGTTGAACGCGTACGTTTTCAAATCGCCAAGATGGGTCGTAACCATCGCCCGGCAGCCGATCTGATCGAGATGATCGAGGATAGCGCGTCCCAGGGCCGCGCCCTCGACCGGATCGGTTCCGGCGCCGAGTTCATCGAGCAGGACGAGACTCCTGGCATCGGCCACTTCGAGGATGGAAGCAATGCGTGAGATGTGAGAGCTGAAAGTACTGAGCGATTGCTCGAGACTCTGCTCGTCGCCGATGTCAGCAAGGATGCGGCTAAAAACGGGGACGTTGCTCCCCTGCCCCGCGGGAATGTGAATGCCCGCCTGGGCCATCATGCACAGGAGGCCTGTCGTCTTGAGAGTGACAGTCTTGCCTCCGGTATTCGGGCCCGTGATGATGAGCAAATTGAAGGGTTGGCCTAGACGAACGTCGATGGGGACAACCGACTTGTCGGCCGCGCGAAAGAGCTGCTCCAGCAACGGATGCCGAGCGACGCGAAGCCAGAGATGGCCGTCGGTGTTGATGTCGGGGCAGGTCAAGTTATAATCGCGGGCGTAGCGTGCCTTGGCAGTGACGTAATCGAGCTTGGCCATGGCCTCGATGGCGTTGCCGAGCGGCCGGGCGACTCTGCCGACCTCGGCCGTAAGCTTGCGCAGAATCTTCTTGATCTCACGATCCTCATCACTTTTCAGCACCACGCGTTCCGCACTGAGATGGGCGATCTCGGCCGGCTCGATGTAGACGGTTTCACCGGTGCCGCTCGTGCGATGAATGACTCCGGTCAGCTTGTGGCGAAAGTTGATCGAGACGGGCAGGACATAATGATCGCCGCTCACGGTCGCGTTGGGATAACGCAGTATCTTGCGCAACTCGGGATCGCGCAGTAGATGCTTGATGCGGTTCTGGACCTTGTCGTCCAATTCGGCAATCTTGTGGCGAACGCCGGCAAGCTCGGAGCTGGCCATGTCAAGAACATGGCCGCGTGAATCGATGCTGCCGGCAATCGTCTTGGCCACCAGGCCGAGGTCTTCGACCGGCGCCGTAAGCGTGAGGAGCCCCTGGAAAATCTCGCTGAGCCGCATCCGCCAGCGATACACGTTTCCGGTGCAAGTGAGTGTACCAGCAATATCGAGAAGTTGCTCGACGCTCAGCATGGCGCCGATGGCCGCCCGGCGTGCCAGCATCCGCACATCCTTCAAGCCCGCGAACGGGGGCGATTGACCTTGCCCCAGCACCTCGACCATTTCGCTGACCAACGCGAGTTCCGCACGAATATTGTCGGCGTTCGTACTCGGCTCCGCCTGCATGGCGAGGTCTTTGCCAAGCGAGCAGAAAGCGCTGCTCCCCAAGATCTCGCGAATCTTGTGGAATTCCAGCAGTTCGAGCGTGTGAGCGTCCATCGATCTCATTCTTGCCGGTTGCGGCAGAACATTCCGGAGAAAAGGGGGCGGCGAGCGGTTATTGTTTGGCAAACACCATCAGGAATGCCGCCGTGACCACGGCCATGACGATCACGCCGAAAAGCAGTCCGCTGATGCTGAGAAACCAGCCCGCGGCGGCATTATCCATCGGCGCCGCCGGATCCAGGGCCCGCGCCAGTTCGTCTTCGATTTGCTGGCGCGTGGCTTCGCCGTAGTTGTCCCAGTGAAGCGTCACATGGCACATCGAGGGAAAAGCCTCCACGATCAGCTCGGCGTACCGATCATCGGGCGGCGGCGGTGCGACTGGGTTAGGCGCCGTCGACTCCGTGATAGCCGTGCTTTCCGGTGGGGAAAGCCGTGGAAGCGGCGCTACAATGAGACGCGGTTTGTTCTGGGTGGCGCCAAGACCGAGCTGCGCTAGCGTACGCTCCAGCACGCCCGTGAACTGCTCGGCATCGACATTGTAGATCATCGTCTTGTGCGTGCGCCAGAGGATCATCAGCGTCGCCGCACTCATGACAATCAGAAAATAGGCCAGCAACATGAGCCAGTTGCGTATCCAGAATACGAGCAGGTGGGCGACGTTCGAGGGGCCAAACGAACGCAAATAAAGCTCGGCAAATAGCATGGGGAGCGTGACGATCATGAACCCGCTGCACGCAAACAACAAGCCGATCGAATCCACGGCGCCGCTCACCATCAGGGGTTTGCCGCGCCGATTGATCGACGCCAGAAGGAGGCAGTAAACGCCGAGAGGAAGCAGAAATGCCAGCACGGCGATGAGCTGCAACGCAAACTCCCAGGTAGATGCACACGTGTTGCCGTCGTCGGCTTCACACTGAAAAAGCGGCACATGCCCCAACATGAGCATCAAGTTAAGGATGCAGCGAAGTCAAATTTTCTCTAGCCACCGAGGGCACAGAGAGCACTGAGAAAATGCAAAAAAGAGGTAAGTTTGTCGGAACCAGTTTCTGGCGTCGGCTTGTTCTTAACTCGATGATTTGCTCCGTGTTCTCTGTGCCCACTGTGGCAAGAAACCGCTTCAGCGTTGAAGTTTCGTTAACTTGATGCCAATGGAGTCGCTATTCTAGCGACCCTCCCAAGTCACGGCTAGCAAACCGGATTGACGCCGGCGCAAGCTTGGTCTATTGTCGGGGTGGGACAGGATTTCAATCCTGTCCGTTTCAATGACAGGACCGGAATCCTGTACCACGAAAGTAAGGGCCTCACGGACGAGGAGAAAATCCATGCCTCAGTGCATGCAACGATGGTTTGGCTGCGGAATCGGCGTCGCCTCGGCAGTCCTGGTGCTTCTGGCGGGCTGCAAGAAAGACGGCGACGCGGAGAATCAGAAAGACGCTCCGAAGCCGAATGTCCAGGTCGAGCCGAAGAAAGACAACCAGGGCAAGACGATCCCGGCCCATCCGGTTGGCCTGGCGAAGGGGCAAAAGCTGCTTTCGTTCCCGGAGGCGGTCATTCTGACCGACAATCCCCCCGAGAATGAGCTGCGCCCTCCCAATAAGACGCACACAGGAAAGAATGCCGTCAAGATTTTCGAGGTGATTGCCAACGATCTGTGGGCGAAAACTACGTTCACCAACGACAACGGCCAAGCCATTCGCTACCAGGCCCACATCACGACCGAGGTCGGCGAGATCCATCTCGACCTCCACGGCGATGCCGCCCCGAACCACGTCCGCAGTTTCGTGTGCCTGGCCAAGGCAGGCTATTATGACGGTATGTCTTTCTACTACAGCCTCAATCGCATGGTCGAGGACAGCACGATCGCCTTTATCGAGGCGGGCTGCCCACGCGGGACCGGCGAAGCTGGCTCGGGCAGCATTGGTTACTGGCTCCGCCCTGAAATTCACAGCAAGCTCCGCCATGAGGAAGGGGTCATCGGCGCCTGCATCGGCCGGGACCCGGAATCGGCCGCCTGCCGGTTCTACATCACGGCGGCGCCGAATCCATTCATGGACGGTTCGTATACGATCTTTGGTAAAGTCACGCGCGGTCTGGACGTCGTGCGTACAATCAATAAAAGGGAAGTGCAAGATGACGACCGCTTGAAGCAGCCGGTGCTGATCAAGAGCGTGACGATCAAGACTGTGATCGAGTGATCGCAATCTTCGTTGGGCGCTCCGCGGGCTTCTTGCGAGCGCTAAACGAAGAAAGTGGTGTACTCCATGAACAAGACAAGCTGCAAAGCCGAGGTTGAGAAGGCCCAGCAGGATCTCGACTTCACCAAGAAGACCTATACCGTCGAATTGACGACCAACCAGGGGCCGATCCGACTCTCGTTCTTCCCTGACGTTGCCCCGGGACACGTGAAAAACTTCCTCGCCCTGAGCAAGATCGGGTTCTACGACGGCTTAATCTTTCACCGCGTCATCGAAGGTTTCATGATCCAGGGGGGATGCCCCTCGGGGACCGGCACCGGCGACGCCGGCTACAAGATCAAGGCCGAGTTCAACAAGACCACTCACGCGCCCGGCGTACTTTCGATGGCCCGCAGCAGCGACCCGAACTCGGCCGGAACGCAGTTTTTTATCTGCCATGAAGCGGCTGCGTTTCTCGACAATCAGTACACCGCCTTCGGCAAGGTGAGCGATCAGGAATCGCAGGACACGGTCAACAAGATCGCCCTGACGAAGACGCGCAATGACAAGCCGATTAACAACGTCGTCATCGAAAAGGCCGTCGTGAAGGAAGCCGCAAAATAACGCGCCGCCGCCTCAAGAGGCTGGGAGGGGACCCACGCAAGGGGAAGCTGTGAACCTGGTCAGGCCGGAAGGTGCAGCCATAAGCAGTGGATCTTGTGCAGTGGATCAGCCTCTCTCAGCCATCTCGGGGCGGCAGGCGTCAAAAAGCCCACGGATGATTTCCGTGGGCTTTTCTCTTATCATTTCCTTACCTGTAAATCGGCTGCGCAGTCTGCTACGCCCGGCGGTTTAGCGCACGCAACGGGATCCCTTGCGCGGAAGATCCAGTCATGGCCAAACGCAAACCCAAGGAAGAAGTCGCCGAGGAATCGGCGCCGCAGCCTGCCGTCGAGTACACCGTCCTTGCGCGCCGCTACCGCCCGCAGCAGTTTGCGGACCTCGTCGGGCAGGAACCGGTCGCGCAGGCCCTGGTCAATGCCATCGAGAGCGGCCGCGTCGCGCATGCGTATCTCTTCACGGGCGCCCGCGGGGTGGGCAAAACCAGCGCCGCCCGCATTCTCGCCAAGGCCCTCAATTGCGTGAAGGGGCCCGCGGCGATGCCGTGCGATCAGTGCGAGATCTGCCAGGCCATCACCAGCGGCGAGGACACCGACGTCCTGGAAATCGACGGCGCCAGCAACAACAGCGTGGAGAACATTCGCGAGCTGCGCAACAACGTGCAATTCCGTCCCAGCCGATCGCGTTACAAGATCTACATCATCGA
>SXGT01337722.1_pt1 | contig 23130 bp, 19 predicted proteins | sample 3176221 | NCBI WGS metagenome assembly SXGT01 (sample SAMN11356862, study PRJNA531348) | freshwater metagenome | isolation source: freshwater sample F1-120 | place: China: Fuxian Lake, Yuxi | collected 2017-12-25
ATCTACGTCGAACGCATCCGCCGCGAATACAAGGTGGAAGTCGAAGTCGGCGCCCCGAAGGTCAGCTACCGCGAGGCCCCGTCGCAAGACTACGCCTTCGACCATAAGCGGAAGAAGCAAACGGGCGGTTCGGGTCAGTACGGTCACATCAAGGGGACGATGGGCCCGATGACCGACGAAGACCGCGAAGCCGCCGCCGGCCAGGAATTCCTGTTCGTCGACAAGGTCGTTCAGGGCCGCATTCCGAAGAACTTCATCCCGGCGATCGAAAAAGGCATTCGCAACAGCCTCGTAAAGGGCCCGCTCGCCGGGTTCCCCGTGGTGAACTTCAAGTTCATCCTCGAGGACGGTTCGTACCACGACGTCGACAGCTCCGACATGGCGTTCATGCTCACCGCGCAAGAACTGATGCGCGAGGAGTTCGGCCGCATGAAGCCGGCGCTGCTCGAGCCGATCATGCTCGTGGAGATCGAATGCCCCGAGTCGTTCCAAGGCTCGGTCGTCGGCAACGTCAGCAGCCGCCGCGGGATCGTGAACAACACCGAAACGCACGGCAACATGTGCAAGATCATCGCCGACGTGCCGCTGGCTGAAACTTTCGGCTACTCGACGGACCTCCGCTCGATGACCCAAGGCCAGGGAACCTTCACGATGGAACTCTCGAAGTACCGTCCGGTCCCCGGCAACATCCAGCAAGAGATCATCGCCGAACGCAAAGCCGAACTGCAGCCCGCCTAAGGGTGGCCGCGGGTCAACGCCACGGTAGCCGCGGGTCAACGACCCGCCGGAGCTGATTTCTAACCACAACGAAACGCGAGCCGCGGGGTTCATCCCCGCGGCTTTCTTTATGCGCGCCGCCAAATTCGCATGCCCGGCCAAACCGCCAATCCCACGAACGTCAGCAGCGCATAAACGCGGTCGTAATGCACCACCGTCACGCTCCGCGACTTCGCGCTAGCCCTTGGCCAGCTGGTACGGTCAGCAGCAACCTCGTCGCCCCCCGCGATCGTCAACATCCCTCGCGCGTCGGCCTCAGACAGACCAGCCGGCAAGAAAGCTGAATGCCCGTCGCCGAATCCGGCCGATCGCCCGTGTTGCGAGAACGTTGTGGTCAAAAAGCTCTCGGTGACGTGGACATGTCCCTTGGCCTCGGCAGCCGTCAACTCCGCAAGCGCCTCGGCATAGGTTAAATCGACCGGCGCCGTCCACGGCGTCGTTATTCCGGAATACTCCATGACCTGCAGCGTCTCTGACGGGCCGGCGGGGAGGAAGTCTGACCATTTCACTTGTCGAGCCTCAGGCCAAGCGGTCTCGTCCCCGACGACGGCGACGTAGCTCGATGCGAAAGGCGGAATCTCGCCGAAAGGGTTCGCCTTCAGACTCCGGCACTGCTCGCAACCGGGACAGGCATAGAAGCTCGGCATCTGGTCCCAGAGCTTCCGATTGTTCGGCCCGTCCCACGGCTCGTCAAAACGATACTGGTTGTAGAGCGCCTTCTCCTCCGCATACGGCAAGATCAACACCCGCCAACTATGCATCGGCTGGCCGTCCGCGTCGACAACGTACGGCGGCGGAAAGGCGCCATTGGCGGCTTCATAGTTGTGAAGAGCGAGGCAGATCCATTTGAGATTATGCAAGCATCTTGCCCGCGAAGTCGCCATGCGAGCATCCCCCATCGCCGACAGCAGCGTGTGAACCACGAAGCAAGCCAGCAGACTGGTCGCCAGCACTCCAACCGCTCGCGCCGGCTTTGCATGCAGCGTCGCCCAAACGCCCGCCACGTATGCCGCCGATAACACACCGCCCACCGCCCCAAACGCCGCCATCCCCGCCGCCAGCAGCGCAAACACATACGCAATCGTCCCCAACCGAAACTTCATCCGTTTGCCCCATTAGCCCTCGGTTCTTCAAACCGGGGGCTCTTTCTTGCGTTCCGCCACATCCGCACGCCCGGCCAAACCGCCACCCCCACAAACGCCAACAGCGCCCAAACCCGGCGATAATCAAGCTCCGGCGCCCCTCCCAGCGACAACTCCGCCATCTCAAACTTCTCACCGCCGTCGACCGTTAACAATGCCGTCGCCAACTCCCGCGACAAAGGCAAGGCGACGGCAGCGACGTGCCCATCGACGAATGCAACCATCAAGTGCCGCTGCGGCTTGTACAAGAACCCGCGCCGCCCAGGATGCCCGCCGGTCAGGTCGGGCGCCTTACCGCTCAGCACGTCGACCGCTTCGTCGAACGTCAAGTCGCTCGGCTCGCCCCAATGGATATTCCGATGCGGCGCCTCGATCAGCAGGATCGTGTTGCTCCCGCCGTCAGCGATTTCATCCAGTCGCCGTCCGCGATCTGGCGGCCACGCCGTGCGAGCTCCCACCACGGCGAAGTAATTAGTCGTTCCATTTCGATTTGCATCCGCAGGACAATGATGCAACGTCAAGGATGTCGACGACAAAAGCTGATTCGCGGGGCTGTTCCACGGCTTCGTCTGATCAATCCGTCGCGAAAGCGCCGCTTGGTCCATCATCGGCAAGATGAGCGTCCGCCAACTGTGCAATTCGTTCCCCTGCGAATCGCGCAGCACCGCAGGCGGCAGAGCTCCCTTGACGTTCTCATAGCCGTACAGAATCATCGCTAACTGCTTGATGTTCGAGATGCAGAGCTGACGCTGAATGGCGGAGTGCGCCGCTGGAACCAGCCCGGGCAGTAGCAACTGAGTTGCCCCCAGAATAAGCAAAGCGACGACGCCCCTCCACGCCGGGCGTCGCCTTGAAATTCCGCTCGACATCCACCCCCAAAACAACAGCACGCCACCCGCACGAACAATCCCCCATGCCCCAAATGCCGCCATCCCCGTCGCCAGCAGCGCAAAAACATACGCGATCGTCCCCAACCGAAACTTCATCCGTTTGCCCCATTAGCCCCCGGTTCTTCAAACCGGGGGGGCGTATCGTCATGTGCAACGGGGTCGGGGACCTGTTGCCACCAGCGGGCGGCAATTCAATGGTGCGTCTCCAGTGGCAAAAGGTCCCCGACCCCTTCCCGCGCACCATTCTATAACGCCGCGGCGTCAACCCTCAATTTTTAGCCACATCTCCCACCCTAAAATCCGCAAACAAAACCTGCTGATTTTGGCCGCGCCGTTCGGTAGGTTGGCCGTTGGGACCAAAAACTTGTGGGAGGGGTCTCCGATCCCGCAGCCGCGCTGTGCGACCACAACGGCGTGTGGTGGCAAACGACATCGGCGTCGGAGACGCCTCCCACAGATCATTTAGAGACAAAGCAGATGAAGGCGCCACTGAAGCGAAGGCCCGCAACGGTAGTCAGCATTCAACCGCAGCCAAGTCGGTCGTGTCGCCAAAAACGCGTGTCGCGACACCACGCGACAACCGAGGCGACAACTGCGACATCACGCAACCACAACCGCAGCAAACACTTAGCCACAGCGAGGCCCTCAATGTCGCCAAAAATGCACTTCGCGACACAACGCGACAGCACACGACAACGTGCCGCCGTCGGCGGGCCGACTGTCGCCGGCTCAGTTAAACCAGACGGCAAACATCCCGAACCGCCCGCCGAAGACGCGCTGCACGCGGTTCCACATCGCCGGGCTCGTCGCCTCGCCCTTCTCGAGATAGGGGATTGCGGCGCTCCCCTGCACCCACAGCACCAAGTCGAACGTTTGCGGTTCGAAGAAGACTCGCTTCAGATTAACGTTGCGAGCGTCGCCCTCGCGCCAAAAGGGGATCAGCTTCTTTCCCTGCAGAAGCGCCTCCGCCTCATCGAGCACGGCCTGCCATTCGCCGATCATCTCGCGGGAGATCGTCACGCCGGGGATGGCGGCGTTCTTCTGGTTCGAGTTGGGAATCCAGTCGCAGTCGTCGTCGGTCTCGGCTTTGATGGCCGTCCAACTGCTGCGGCTTTGGGCGATCACCTCCAGCAGATGGGCGTGCGACGATTTCAGCTTCTCGGGATCGCTCACCGGCAAGCGAATCAAAAGGATGAACGCGATGGCGTCGCCGATCGAGTTCCACATGTCGCCCCCCTGCGGCGGCGGCAGCGGGTACTTCACGTCCGCCCTCGGGAAGAAGAAGCGTCCCGTGTAGTCGTGAAGCTCTTGCGTGTCGTGGGCCAGGAAGAAGTCGCACAACGCCTGCAGCAAGTGGCAATAGCCTCGCAACCAGTGCACGTCGCCCGCGTCGAACGCGATGACGAATCCCTTGGCATCGTCCTCGGAGAACGGCGCTCCGACCACCTGTCTAAAGATCCCCCAAAACGACTCCGATTCGCCGGCCGTCCCGTCGCCATCGACGTCGATCCGGTACGACCCTATCGCCAGCGGCAGCTTCACCTCGGCCGACTTGATCGGCGCGAGCGTCTGCTCAGCCTTGGCCAACTGAGCGGAGAAGTCGCTCACGAGTTTGCGAAAATCTTCGTTCGTAATCGGCGTTGGATTGGGGTTCTCTGGAATCGGCAACCGAACGAACGGGAGATTCGAGCGCCATTCGGGATCGAGGCCGTAGCGATAGAGTCCCTGCACCATGCCTTCGAAGGCTTGCATCGCCTGGACCGTGCCGAGCGCGCGCGCGATCTCGAGGCGCCGGCGCTCGCCCCCCGACAGTGACAGCGCGGCGTGCCTGCGCAGGTGCAGGATGCTCAGGTCCTTCAGCAGCTCGGCAAGCCTCGATTCGAGCCCGTCGCCGCTCAGACCCTGCAGTTCCAGCACCGCCTGCACGTTCTCCTCCACCGTCAGCCGGCGGAACACCGAGTTCTCCTGCGGCAGGTAGGAGATGCCGAGGCGCGCACGCCGGTGGATCGGCAGGTGCGTGAGCTCACGGCCGTCGAGGTGGATGCGGCCGCTGTCGGCGGCAATCAGGCCGACGATCATGTAGAAGATCGTGGTCTTGCCTGCGCCGTTGGGCCCGAGCAGCCCGATGACCTCGCCGCTGGAGACCTCGAGGCCGACGTCCTTCACCACGGTGCGCGGCTTGTAGCGCTTGCGCAGGCCCTCCGCGCGCAGAACGCTCATTTCTTCGCCGATGACGGCGGGGGCGTTGAGACCGCCTGCGGGTTCGCCGCGGTGGCCGGCTTGGCGGGCGGCGGTGTGGAACCCGCTGGCGGGTTGGTTGCGTCGGGCTTGTTCTTCGGCTGGATCACTGCGCGCACGCGGCCGTCCGAGCCGGGAACCGGGCCGCTCTTGCCGCTCATCACCGAGAAGAACTCCGAGCGCTGGTCGATGAAGATGTAGTCGCCCTTGACCTCGTCCTCGTCGCGCTTGACGTACGCGCGATCGTAGAGCTCGACCCTCTCGTTGCGATCGTCGACCTCGATGCGCAGCGCCTCGCCGTCCATCCAGACGCCTTCCTTGTCGCCCTTGGGCTCGGCCTTCTGCCGGAAGCGCACCGGGGCGCCGGTCGCGGTGGCCAGCTGGAAGCCTTCGGGGTCCTGGCGCACGACGATGCGGTCGGCGCGGATGATGATGGTGCCCTTGGTGAGGACCACGTTGCCCTCGAATATGCTGACGCGGCGCGTGTCGTCGGCGCTCATGCGGTTCGCCTCGATATGCGTGGGCTTGTCCTTGTCAGCTTTCTCGGCCAAGGCCGGGAAAGCCGTGCCCGTGAGGATCGCAGCGGCCAGGGCCGCCTTGGCGAGGATCGCAGCGGCCAGGGCCGCCGCGATGGGTGCCTTCGATTGACAATCGCGCATCGCTATTCGTCTTTCTTCTTCGGGTCGAAGCGGCCGCGCACCCGCTCGCGCAGGAACATCTGCCCGGTCTCGTTGTCGTATTCCATGCCGCGCCCGCTCAGCTCCTTGTCCTGCTGGTGGATCAGCACGTCGCGGTCGGTGCGCACCAGCGACCTGCCGCGCACGAGGTGCAGGAACGAGGTCGTCATGCGCTGCTCGGGCGCCTCGTCCTTCGCGTCGCGCACCAGCAGGACGTTGTCGTAGAGGAACACGTCGACGCCGTCCTCGGACAGCGCGCCGCGCTCCGAGCTCAGTGTCATGCGCGCCTTGTCCGGCTTGGTCTGCACCACCAGCGGCGCGTCGAGCTCGGTGGTGTCGTCGTCCGGGAAGTGGCGCATCTTCCTCGCCGTGAGGGTCGATTCGACGCGACCCTCGGCGTCGTAGCGCGTGATGGTGAAATTCTCGACGATGAAATCCGGGTCGTGCCGCTTGAGCGAAGGGTGCAGTTGCTCCTCGCGCACCGCGCGGTCGAGCCAGAACGTGAGCAGCGCCAGCGCCAGCATCAGCGCCAGCGGGAACATCCGGTTGGTGGCGGCGCGCATCATTCGAGGAACGGGGCGAGCGCCGCGTCCAGCGTGCCCTGCGCGCGCATGACGAATTCGCAGACTTCCCTGACCGCGCCGGCGCCGCCGGCGGCGCGCGTGACGTACTGGGCTGCGCGGCGCGCCAGCGGGTGCGCGCCGGCGGGCGCGCACGCGAGGCCGCAGCGCCGCAGCACCGGGATGTCGCCGAGGTCATCGCCGACGTAGCCCGCGGCCGCGGCGTCCAGGCCGGTGCTGCGCAGCAGTTCCTCGAATCCGGCGCGCTTGTCCTCCGCACCCATGACCAGGTGGCCGATGCCGAGCTCGGCCGAGCGCCGCTCCAGGGCCCGCGAGCGGCGCGCCGAGAGTATCGCGGTCGCCAACCCGGTGCCTGCCAGCAGCTTGACGCCGAGTCCGTCGAGGACGTGGAAGGCTTTCAGCACTTCGCCCTGCGGGCCGTACCAGAGCCGGCCGTCGGTCATCACGCCGTCGACGTCGAAGATCATCAGCCGCACGCGCCGGGCCCTGCGGGCCGCGTCGCGCTTGCGTTGCGGGGGAACGGCCACCGGCATGCCCCTCAGAGCACCTTGGCGCGGAACAGGTCGTGCATGTTGAGCGCGCCCACCAGCACGCCCGCCGCGTCGACCACCAGCAACTGGTTGACCTTGTGGCGTTCCATCACCTCGACGGCCTCGACCGCGAGCGCCTCGGGACGGACGACGCGCGGGTTGGCGCTCATGACCTCGGCTACGCGCGTGGCGCCGAAGTCGCTGATCTTTTCCAGCACGCGGCGCAAGTCGCCGTCGGTGAAGATGCCGCGCACCCGCCTGTCCGCGCCGAGCACCGCCGTCATGCCCATGCGCGCGCGTGTCATCTCGAGCATGGCCTGTTTCAGCGTGGCGGTATCGGGCACGGCCGGCAGGTCGGTGCCGGTGCGCATCGCGTCCGAAACGTGCGTCAGCAACCTGCGGCCGAGCGCCCCGCCGGGGTGCGAGCGCGCGAAATCGTCGGCGGAGAATCCGCGCGCGTCCAGCAGCGCGACGGCCAGCGCGTCGCCGAGCGCCAGCGCGGCCGAGGTGCGGGCGGTCGGCGCGAGGTTCAGCGGGCAGGCCTCCTGCTCGACCCCGGCGTCCAGGTGCACGTTCGCCTCGCGCGCGAGCGAGGAAGCCGCGTTGCCGGTGATGGCGACGAGTTTTGCGCCGCGCCGCCTGAGCATCGGCACGATGGCGAGCAGTTCCTCGCTTTCGCCCGAGTTCGACAGCGCGATGAGCAGGTCGTCGGGCTGCACGGTGCCCAGGTCGCCGTGGCTCGCCTCGGAGGGATGCACGAAGTACGCGGGGGTCCCCGTGCTGGCCATGGTCGAGGCGATCTTGCGCGCGATGTGGCCCGACTTGCCGATACCGCTGACGATGACGCGGCCGCGGCAGGCAAGGATCAGCGAAACGGCGGCGAGAAAGCGTTCGTCGAGGCGGGCAATGAGCGCGCGCACCGCATCCGCCTCTATGGCGAGCACGCGCTGCGCGAGCACAAGGGCGGGGTGACGCGGTCCCATTCGCTTATTATCGCATTTACCCTCTCCATGGACCCATGGACGCGTGGCCCCTGACGGACTCGCCCTGATTCCGGTGCTGGTGTTGCTCGCGAGCGGCGTGCTCGCCGTCGTCGTCTGCCGCAGCCTGCACCTGCCCCCGCTCATCGGCTATCTCGTCACGGGGCTGGCCCTGGGCCCCCACGCGCTCGGCCTCGTGCCGGCGGGCGACGAGACGCGCCACCTCGCGGAGTTCGGCGTGGTGTTCCTGATGTTCTCGATCGGCCTGGAGTTCAGCCTGCCCAAGCTGCGCCTGATGCGCCGCGCGGTGTTCGGCCTCGGTCTTGCCCAGGTCGCGACGACCGTCGCGGCAGCCACGGGCGCGAGCCTGGTCCTGGGCGGCAGCTGGCAGGCCGGACTGGCGCTGGGCGGGGTCGTCGCCATGTCCTCGACCGCGGTGGTGATGAGGATCCTCGCCGAGCGCCTCGAACTGGAAACGCTTCATGGCCGCGACATCGTCGGCGTGCTGCTGTTCCAGGACCTTGCGGTGGTGCCGCTGCTGATCCTGGTTCCCGCGCTGGGCAAGCCGCCGGGCGAACTGGGCATCGAGATCGCGCTCGCGCTGCTGAAGGCGGGCATCGTGCTGGCTGTGCTGATCGTTGCCGGCCCGCGGCTGATGCACGCGTGGTTCGGCGTGGTCGCACGCAGGCGGTCCACCGAACTGTTCGTGCTGAACGTGCTTTTCATCACGGTGGGGCTTTCGTTCCTCACCGGCGTTGCCGGCCTGTCGTTTGCCCTTGGCGCTTTTCTCGCCGGCATGCTGATTTCGGAAACCGAGTACCGCTACCGCGTCGAGGAGGAGATCAAGCCGTTCCGCGACGTGCTGCTGGGGCTGTTCTTCGTCACCGTCGGCATGATGCTCGACCTGCGCCAGGTGGCGGCTGCCCCCTGGCTGGTGCTGCTGCTCGTGGCGCTGATCGTCGCCGCCAAGTTTGCGCTGATCGCGCTGCTGGCGCGCGCATTCGGCGCGACGGCGGGCACTGCCTTGCGCACAGGCCTTGCGCTCGCGCAGGGTGGCGAGTTCGGTTTCGTGCTGCTCGCGCTGGTCGCAGGCCAGCGCCTTGCCCCGGAGCCGGTGTCGCAGGCGCTGCTGGCGGCGATGGTCCTTTCGATGCTGGCGACGCCCTTCCTCATCGGTGCGAGCGACCGCATCGTGCTGCGGCTGGCGAGTTCGGAGTGGCTGCTGCGCTCGCTCGAGCTGCACCGCGTCGCGGTGCAGTCGATCGGGACGGAGCGGCACGTCATCATCCTCGGCTACGGCCGCAACGGCCAGCGCCTTGCGCGGCTGCTGGACGCGGAAGGCGTCAGCTACGTGGCGCTGGACCTGGATCCGGACCGCGTGCGCGAGGCGGCGCTGGCCGGAGACACGGTGGTGTTCGCCGACAGCGCACGGCGCGAATCGCTGATCGCGGCGGGAATCATGCGGGCTGCCGCCGTGGTGGTCACGTTCGCGGACGCCGCGGCCGCGGTGCGCGTGCTCGCCCATGTGCACGCGCTGAACCCGTCGGTGCACGCCATCGTGCGCGCGCGCGACGAGACCGACATCGCCAGGCTGGAGGCCGCAGGCGCCTCGGAGGTGGTGCCCGAGGCGTTCGAGTCGGGAGTGATGCTCGCCACGCACACGCTGGTCTGGGTCGGCGTGCCGCTCAATCGCGTAATGCGGCGCATCCGCCTGGTGCGTGACCAGCATTACGGCCTGCTGCGCGGCCTGTTCCACGGCGCCAGCGACGAGCCGGATTCGGTCGAATCGGCGCAGCCGCGCCTGCATGCGGTGACGCTATCGCCGCGCGCGACGGGGCTGGGCAGGACGTTGGCCGAACTCCGGCTCGAGGAACTGGGGGCGCAGGTCACGGCGGTCAAGCGGCCGGGCGCCGGCAAACTCGCGCCTCAAGCGGTCGATCGCCTCGAAACGGGCGATGTCGTGGTGCTGCTCGGTGCGCCGGAAGCGCTGGCCGCGGCCGAGGAGAAACTGCTGCAGGGTTGAGGCCCGCAGCAACGAAAAAGCCGGCTTGCGCCGGCTTTTTCGTCTTACGAGGAAGTCCGCTTACAGCGAGCGGCAGAGCGTGTAGACGTTGGTGCCGGTTTCCGCGTAGGCCGTGGAAACCGCGATGCCGCCGGCGCCGCCGATGTCGGGGTTCGGCCCGCCGGTATGCAGCGCGCCGCGCACGGTGCCGGTGTTGGGGATGCCATCGTCCATTTGCGTGTCGGCGGCGATGGTGATCTTGTCCGGCAGGTTCGCCGAGCAGATGATGATGCCGACGAAGCCGCCCAGCGCTGCGCCGACGGTCGCCTGCGCATCGCCGGTCTGCACGCCGATCATGCCGCTGACGGCGTTGAACGGTTGCTGCGTGGCCGTGCCGGCGACGAAGCCGGCGAGCCGCAGGTGTTCCCACCACAGGCGGGACTCATCGGTCACGGTCGCGCTGTTGTACTTGCCTGCCACCTGGCCGTTGCCGGTGCCGCCGGCGCTCGCGGTGGCCCAGCGTGCCGTCGGCGTCGAGCCGCAACCGTTGGCCGTGGTCAGCGCCGCGCCCGGACCGGCGCAGGGATCGTCGCCAGGGATCTTCTTGTAGCGATCGACGTAGCCGTGGTATGCGGCCGAGATGCCGGAGAAGTCGGCGATGATGTTCTTGATCTTCGCCTGGGTGATCATTTCCTGGCCCTTCAGGATGCCACCGAGCAGCAAACCGATGATCACCAGGACGATCGCGATTTCCACGAGCGTAAAGCCTTTTTGCAGACGTTTCATTGTGTTAGCCCTTTTCACCTGAAGTAGGTGTAGAACATTAAGCAATTGCCGTGCCGGAAAAAAGATCAGTAATTCCGATTTTTGGGATGGATAAGGCCGAAAACCGTCGGATTCTCGACAGCCCCGTCGAGCGCTCAACAATTTTAACGTTTCCCCCTCTGTCCGGACTGTTCCTCCATTTGCTGTAGCCGCAGTTCCAGGAATCGCCGCTCCGCGGGGTCCCGGATGCGGCCCGCTGCAAGCATGCCGCCGAGCAGCACCTTCGCCGCCTCCAGTTCGTTCATGTCCTCGAGAACGAAGACCTCCATCTGCCGCGCCCAGTCGGGGACCTCGGGGGAGGTCGCCAGGCGGGCGACATCCGCCGCGTAGCGCCGAGCGAGCGGCAGGTCGTGCAGGCGATGCTTGGCGAGCAGCGCGGCGTGCGCCAGCCAGGGCCAGCGTCGGTTCGGGTCCTGCAGGAACGACTCGTGCACGAATGCGAGGGCCATGCGGCTGCGCGAGGCATCCTGGTTTTCCGCATAGATGCGTGCGGCGGAGAACAGCGCGTAATCGCTGCGCGGGTCGAGTTGCAGCACCGCGCGCAACCATCCGGTGAGCCGCCCGTAATCGAGGTTGCGGTAGGCGATATTGTTGGCGCCGCTCAGGTCGAAGGCCTGCAGGTAGATCATGGCCAAGCGCGCAAGCGCGGCGCTTTCTCCCAGCGCCGCCGCGCGCAGCACCTCCACCCGTGGCGCGGGCGGGAGGTCTTCGGCCGACGGCGGCGTGCTGCCGCGGAGCAGGACGCCGGCGACCTGCACCGCGCCCAGGAACCCGAGCGCCCACCAGAGCCACGCTGGCACCTGCCCCAGCGGTCGCTCGTCTCGCAGGCTTGTCAAAGGTTGCGCCGGTGAAAATCCACCAGTCCCGCGACACCGGCCAGAACGGCGTATAGCGCGAGTCCGCCGAGCACCTGGGCGAGTTCCGGCGCGGACGGCGCGGCGTAGACCACCCAGTCGGTGCGAGTCGCCGCGTCCAGCCTCGGCAGCAGGAGGGCGACGCCGTCCACGCCCCACTTCGCAAGGCTCGAAATCAGGCTCTCCTCCACTGCCGGGCCGACCGCGATCGCCTGCATGGCGTTGATCGAGCGCGCGAGCAGGTAGAAGCCGGTGATCGCAGCGAGCGCCGGCACGACGTTGGCCAGCGTGAAGACGCAGAACAGGCTGAGCGACGCCGCCAGGGTGGTCTCGAAGGCGAGCGACAGCCACCAGGCGAAAACCGCACTCGGGCCGGCCCACACCAGCAGCGGCAGCGCGAAGGCTGTCGCGACCGCCGCGCCCACCATGACGTGGCCGGCGAGCTTGCCGGCGTAGAACGCCGTGCGCGACACCGGCAGCGAGAGGGCGAGCTCGAAGCCCTTGTCGGCGTTCTCGCGCACGATGCTCGTGACGACATGCACGGCGACCAGGAACACCGCGCACGCGCGCAGCACCGCTGCGACCAGCGCAGCCTGCAGTTGCAGGCTTTCAGTGATGGCCACCTGTGAGAGGAACGCCGCAAGGCCGAGCGCGACGGCGATGCACGCGAGCGCAAGCCACGGCAGGCCGCTGCGGCGCGCCTCGATGACGGTGTAGCGGGCAAGCGTGACGATCGATCTCAAGGGCTTTCCATCACTATTCGCAGGTGCACGAGGGGGCGGAGCCCCTTCGTACCGATCATCTCATGGCAATATCGTGGGACCGATCGCCCCCGCATGCAAGTTCACAGCCAAGTCACCGCGAACGCAGACCCAGTCAGCGACCGCATCTGGCGCTTCAGCCAGCGCTGGTGGCGCTTCGTCGTCGTCGCCATGTTCGTGCTGCTGCATTTCGCCGCTTTTCGCGGGGTTACCGACGTTTGGGCGAGGGCGTTCCTCGTCGCGCACCTCGGCCTGCTGCTGCTCTGGCAGCCGTTCGTCGGCGGCCAGCAGCGGATCTCGCCCGTGCAGGCGTCGCTGATCGCCGCGGTCGCGGCCGTCGTCATGTGGCGGCTCGACTGGTGGATGCTGGTGTTCTGGGTGGTGATCCTCGGCGGCATCATCGGCGGCAAGGTCTACCAGCAGAACGCGCGCTGGCAGCGCCGCTTCTACCTGCTTGCTTTCCTCTACCTGCTGGTGCTGCTGCTGGTGGCGATCCTGCCGCAAGTCGCGCCGCGCAACGAGATCTCGCGCGAGGTGCGCGCCTTCGCCGAGTTCGGCTTGCCCGTGCTGCTCTGCGCCATGGCACTGCTGCCGGCGGAGCTGGAGTCGCCGGAGGCGCCGCAGATCATCGACTTCTTCTATACCGTGTTCCTCATGCTGGTGATCGGCGTGGTGGTGCTCGGCGGCTTCACGTTCATGACCCTGGGGCGCACTTCGTACCTGCAGGCGCTGACCTACACCGTGTTCACCATGGCGGCGGCCGTGCTGGTGATCGGCGTGGCGTGGAACCCCCGCGCCGGCCACGCGGGCCTCAATGTGTTCGTCTCGAGATACCTGTTTTCGATCGGCATGCCGCTGGAGAAGTGGCTGTACTTCCTCGCCGAGCTGCTGCAGACGGAGCCCAAGCCGGAGCGGTTCCTCGCCGAGGGGGTGGCCGGGCTGGCGCGCCTGCCCTGGGTGGCGGGCGCGCGCTGGAACACCCGGCTCGAATCCGGACAGGTGGGCAACGAGACGCCGCACGCGGTGGAATACTCGGACCGCTCCCTCACGCTGCGCGTGTTCTCGCGTTACCGCGCCAGCCCCGTGATGCACTGGCACCTGCACCTGCTCGGGCAGCTGCTGGGGGAGTTCTACCTCGCCAAGGCGCGCGAGGAGAAGCTGCGGCAGCAGAGCTACGTGCAGGCGGTGCACGAAACCGGCGCGCGCATGACGCACGACGTCAAGAACCTGCTGCAGTCGCTGAACGTCCTCTGCGCAGTGGCCGCGAAGCAGGAGGGCGATGGCACGCCCGAGCAGCAGGCGCTGATCCGGCGGCAACTTCCTGCCATCGCGCAGCGCCTCGGCGAGACGCTGGAGAAGCTGCAGCGGCCGCAACCGGTCGGCGACGAGCGCATCCAGGCCGGGGAGTGGTGGGCGGGCCTATCCCGCCAGTATCGCTCCGCCGGCGTGGAGTTCGTCGAACGCGGCCTGCGGCCTGGCGTCGGCGTGCCGCGTGCCATGTTCGAGAGCGTGGCGGACAACCTGCTGCAGAACGCGCTGGGCAAGCGCGCCGCGGATTCGTCCGTGCGGGTGCGGGCGGAACTGGGTTGCGCCGCAGGGATCGAGTTTCGCGTGGTGGATTCGGGGCGCGCGGTGCCGCCGGCGGTGGTGAAGGCGCTGTTCAGCGCGCCGCTGCTGAGCGCCGGGGACGGACTGGGAATAGGCTTGTACCAGTCGTCGCGACACGCCGAGTCCAGCGGCTTTGCGCTGACCCTGGAGCGCAACGTCGACGGTGACGTGAGTTTTCTGCTGAGCGGACCGGCAGGCTAACGCACGAGTGCGTTCCTACTGATGCACGAGTGCGTTCCAGCTAGGGCAGAACGCCGGCCGAGATCATGCGGCCGTAAAGCACACTGGCGGGGATCCAGAGCATCATGTCGTCGAATTCGCCGCCGCCGGCGGCAGTCGAGTCCGGCGGCCGAAAGACGAACAGCGCGTTGCCGTCGAGGTTGCGCGCTTCATTGGCGCCGGCGCCGCCCGTTATCGAGCCGTTCCTGCCGGTGGAGAACACGACCGCCACCGTGGTGCTGACGTTGGTCAGCGCCGTGTTGGCGTCGCAGGTCGTCACGCCGCCGCCGCCGGCGGGCGTTTCGCTGCAGACCACGAGATCCGCGGGCGTCTGGGTGATCGACCAGGCGGCAGTTGCGCTGCCGGCGACGTGTGTCTTGGTAAATCGGGCGAACGGAGTGGTCCCCCACGTGGTTGCCGAGACCGCGTAACGGATGCGGTTGCCCCACGCATCGAGCGCGTAGCCGTTGGCGTCGGTGGGCTGGAAGCCGATGGCGCGCGCCGGGAGGAATCCCGCGTAGCTGGTGGTGCAGACGTTGCCGCCCACCGGCGCCTCATCGCCGCTGTTGGCGGCGGCGGTCGCCGGGCAAGGCAGGCGTCCGTTCACCATGGCGAACGACAGCAGCAGGTCCCTGGCGTCTTCGAGGCGCCTCTGCGTGTCGCTGCGGTTCTGCTGGTCGACGCGCGCCGAGAGCGTCATCATCATGCTGGCGAGCAGCACGCCGATGATGGCCATCACCACCGCCAGTTCGACGAGCGTGAAACCGCGCGCCCTGGCCATCATGAACTCTGGTCGAGGACGACGATGCGGTCGTTCGTCGCCGGACCGACCTTGTCCTGCGTGAAGGTGGTGTCGCCGTTGCGGTTCTCGGCGTTCTCCAGGTAGTCGGTGAGATTGGCGCTCGGGTGGGTCTGGTTGGCCAGATTGCGGCCGCCAAGCACCAGCACCGCGCGCTTGTTCGAGCCCGACAGGTTGGTGACCGTGAGGCAGTTGCCGCTGCCATCCTGGCAATTGCGCGGTGCTGCGCCGCTCGCCGCCTGGCTCGGGGCGATGGCGTAGTAGGCGAACTTGTGCCACTCGTTGCGCAGGAACCAGCCGGTGGTCGCGTCGGCGGTGTCGAGCACTGCATGGTCCGAGAAGGTCGGCCGCATGGCGTCGATCTGGAAATAACCCCAGTCGCTGCTGGAGACCCACGGCAGCGAAACCGTGGCGACGAAGCTGACCGAGCCGTCACTGTTGAAGCTGCGGCTCACCGCGGTGCTGGTCGCAGACATCGAACTCGTCAGCCAGCAGCCGCAAAAGCTCGAGTAGGTGTAGCGCCAGGCATAGACGGTGACCGTGTGGTTCGCGGTGTTGAAGGTGCGCAGCGCCGTCGCGATGCTCAGGGCGGGATCCGATACGGCGATGGTCATGGTGCCACCCTGGTACCAGCCCACGCACTCGGCGTAGTCCGTCGCCGAGTCGACGCCGTAGCAGGTCGGCGTCGCCCAGAGGGAACCCGAGCCCCCGGTCTTCGCGCCGCTTGGCGTGCCCCACGCGACGCCGGTGGTCGTGCAACGCGGATCGACGGGGGAGGTCGGACAGCCCACGGCCGGTGAGCGGTAGTAGCTGACGGGCAGGAGCCCTTGTGTCTGGCCGAGCGATCCCTGGTAGTTGGAGGTGCCGGGATTGGTGAAGGGCGTCGCATACGGGAGCACGGTGTTGGCCGTGCTGAGTCCCCACTCTGCGCCGGCGTAGACGCTCTTCAGAACCGGTGCCACGTCGCGCTCGATGCGCTTGGCGATGCCCGCCTCGATCACCGGCATGACGTCGACCGTCCGGATCTGGACGACCTGGTCGTTGAACGAGTCCGCGGGGCCGCTGGAGGCGAACGTGGCGTCGGCCGGTGAGCTGGCGTTCTGGCACTCGAGGTAATCGCGCAGGTCCGGCGGCAGCGCCTGCCGTTTTTGCGTGCGGGCCGTGCAGTTGGCCGAAGCCTGCACGCCGAGCGGCACTCCTGGAGCAATGATCAGAGCGACTGCCGCATTGGCCGTGCCATCCACGCTCAGTTGCCCCGGCGTGTCGGAGTTGATGACGAGGGAAGCAATGGCGCTGTAGTTCGCCCAGTTGGCGCCGACGACATACCAGAGCGGCTCGCCGGCGCTGTCCACGAGCCGCGGCAAGCCGAGCGTCTTCCACGGCAGCCGGCCGACGGCGGGCAGCGTGCAGAACGACGCGGCAGTGCCTTCGCTGGCCGTGCCGGTGCCGGCGTCTGCGAGCGACTCGGGGCAAGGCAGCCTTCCCGGGTTGCTTTCGCCGCTCTCGAACGCCTTCGCCGCGACCCATCCGAGCAGGGCGCTCCTGGCATCGCTCAGGGCGCGGGCACTGGTTTCGCGATCGGCGGCTGTCCGGCTGCTTGCCGTGCCGAGCGCGGAAACCAGCAGGTACGTCCCGCCCATGGCGAGCAGCGCCATCACGATCAGCAGGGCGGCACCGCGTTGGCGGGCAATCGTGCGCATCACTTGCGCGCGGCAGGCTTAGGTGACGCGCGCCGCACCCTGATTTCGCCGTCGCCGAGCGGATCGCGTACGTCGCCCGTTACGGTGTCGATGCTCTGTCCGACCCGCGCGCTCGCCTCACGGCTTTCGTCGCCCAGGGACACCGAAACCTGCGCGTTATCGGTGCCCGCGCCGCGGATGCGCGCGGTGCCCTGCCGTGCGCTCTCGGGGACCGCTTCACCGTTTACCCAGACGGTCGACTTGCCCCCGCCGCGCTGCACATAGCCGTCGATCCGCCTCACGGGCACCGCCATCGCGACGGCTTCCGGCTTGTCGGGCACGCGCGCCTTGCGCCGGGCGTCCAGCCCCGTGCGCTGCTCGGGGGTGAGGAACAGCCGCCCGAGTTCCTGCGCGCCGGCGGCCGGGGCGGCGAGCGACAGCGCGATGAACGCGAGGGCGCCGGCGCGCGTCATGCCTTCGCCCCGCGGTCCATGATGGTGATGAGGTCGATGGCGCACTCGGCGCGCAGCCGCGGCGCGAGCGTGGTCAGCGCGATCCCCTGCCCAAGGCGCGTGACCGCGCAGCGCTGCACCGAGTAGTACGCATTGCCCGAGGCGCGCAGGTCGTCGAGGAAGCCGAGCAGGTCGCCCTCGTGCAGCAAGGCCATGTTGACCTTCATCGTCGAGGCGTAGAAATCGACGTTGGCGGGCTTGCCGGGAAGCGAGACGAGCAGCCGCTGCGCCTCCACGCGGTAGCGCACGTCGATCAGTTCGCGCTGCTTGCGGATGCGCGAGACTGCGTCGGCCCACTCGAGGCGGCGCTCCTTGCCCAGCACGTGCGCGTCCTTCAGCCGCCGGTAGACCTCGAGCTTTTCCTTCACGTCGCGCTCTTCCTCGGCGATCTTCGACAGGCGCTCGCGGTTCTGGCTGCGCTCGGTGCGCGCGGCCGCGAGCTGCTGCAGCGCGGCCTTGTGCGAGCGTTCGGCGTACCAGATGAGCGCCGCGCCCGCCGCGAGCAGCACGACCAGCAGCAGCAGCGACGGCGCGAGCCTCTTCAGTTCCGCGCTGGTGAGCCTCATTGCAGTCGCCTTGCGATGACGATGGTGAAGCGCGGCGCCTCGCCGGACTCGGTCTCGCCGATGTCGCCCGACAGCACGCTGTCGGAGGTGATGTCGAAGGGCAGCTGGGTGCGCACGACCTGGTAGGCGCCTGCGCCGCGCAGCGCCTCGGCGAACTCCTGCACGTGCGCGGTGATCCCCCGGTAATCGGTCCGCTGGGTGGCGTTGACCCGGCCGCCGACCTCGATCAGGCGGACCCAGGCCGCGGAGGGATCGGCGGTTGCGGGTGTCGCCGGCGAGGCTGCGGCCGCGGGCGGCGAAGCGGCCGCGCCGGCAGCGGGCTTCGCCGATCCCAGCGCGCCTTCGCGCTCGACGCGCCAGTCGAGCTTGTCGAGTTCCAGCTGACTGAACTTGTCCAGGGCGAGCGAGACGTGGAGGAAGTCCTGCGCCGGCCACGAGGTGCGCGAGGCGACGCTGCGGAATTCCGTGACCGCCGCTCGCAGGTTGTCGGTGGTGGTCTGCGTGACGGGGAAGGCCGAGGTGATGCGCTGGTACTCGCCCAGCGCCAGCGCCGCTTCGCGCGATTGCGCTGCGCCCTGGTCGCGGGCCGTCATGACGTCGAACCACTTCGCGCCCGCCAGGCCCGCGCAAATGACGAAGCCGAGCGCGCCGGCCGCGGCGAGGCCGCGCTGCAGGTTCCACAGGAAGAAGGCGCGGCGGTCTTCCTTGCGCGCGAACTGCTCGCGCGACGGCCGCTTGACGGCAAGGTGCAGGTAGAGCTGCTCCGCCTGGGCCTGGCGCGACAGGCGCTTGAGCCCGATCTTGCGCGCCGCCTCGTCGACGTCGACGGTGTGAAAGGCGAGCCGCTGGTCCGAAACCAGGGCGTTCTCGAACGCCGCGCGCTGGCCGGCAGGTGCAACGGCGAACACCTGCACCGGGGCGCCGTCCTTGGGCAGCACGCGCAGGGTGGCCAGGTACTGCACCAGGCGCGAGGTCTCCGAGCGCACGAACGCCACCAGCGCCTCGGGCGCGACCTCCGCGGTGCGCTCGAGGCGGGCGAAGCGCAGCTTGCCGTCCTCCATGAAGCTCTGGCGCAGACCGGCGGCATCCAGCGTGACGACCAGCGCGTGGCCGCCGCGCGCGCCGAGCCTGGACGCCAGGCCCGGTGCCAGCAGTGGTGTGGAAAACACGCCCGCCAGCGTGACCCCGGCCCGCGTGATCTGGTCCAGCCAGGGGACGAACTGCTCGGGGTTGGCGAACGACGCGAGCAGCAGGCGCTCGTTGCGCCGCTCGCCATCGCTCACGCCGAGCGAGAACGCCGCCGCCAGACGCGCCTCGCGGTAGCGCTGCGCGAGGCGCCGCTGGATGATCGCGTCGCGGTCGGCGCCGCGCAGGTACGGGATCTGGTCCTCGTGGAAGTCCTCGCCCGCGAGGTCGGCGACGACGTAGAAGTGCGTGCGCTTCGCCCGGGCGAGGAATTCCCTGAACGGCTCGATCCCCGCCTCGTTGGCGGGGAACGTGGCTTCGAGGTCGAAGCCGCCGGCGTTCCACCGGTAGACGGCGTGCGACTCCGTGGTGAAGTAGAGGACCCGTTTCGTCGCCATGTTAGGTCCGGGGGGCCTTCCGCGGCCCCCTGGTCCCCCACAACGTGAGATGGAAGATTGCCATGGAGTCTAGAACTTCATCTTCGAGATCGAGTCATACACCGGGCCGAGCACCGCGAGCATCACCCAGCCGAGGATCGCGCCCAGCACCACGGTCATCGCCGGCTCGATCATGGCCTGCAGCTTGCCGATGGCTTCGCGCACCTCGCGGTTGTAGAAGTACGCGATGTTGAGCAGGGAGCGGTCCAGGGCCCCGGTGTTCTCGCCGATGCGCAGCATGCGGATGACCAGGGGCGGGAACAGGCCGATGTCCTGGAACGCGACCGTCATGTTCTTGCCCTCCGCGATCTGCTGGCCGACGGTCTTCAGCGCGCTCTCCAGCGGCAGGTTGCCGACGATCTCCTCCGACGAACGGATGGCGTCGAGCACCGTGATGCCGGAGCCGTACATCATGGCGAAGCTCTGCGCGAAGCGCGACAGGATGATCTTGCGGAAGATCGGGCCGACCACCCAAACGCGCAGCTTCCAGCCGTCGTAGGCGTAGGCGAACCTGGGGCTGGCGCGCACCGAAGCCCGGATCGAGAACCAGAGCACGAACGGCGCGGCGATGATGGCCCACCAGTAGTTGACGAAGAACGCCGAGACCAGCACCAGCAACTGTGTCTGGAAGGGCACGTCCTGGCCCATGTTGCGGATGAAGCCGGTCATCTGCGGCACCAGGTAAATCATGAGGAAGAACACCACCAGCAGCACCGTGCCGCCGACGAACGCCGGGTACATCAGCAGCTTCTTGGTCTGCGCCGCGAGTTCGTCCTCCCACTTCAGCGTTTCGGTCAGGCTCTTCAGCACGTCGGGCAGCTTGCCGGTCTGCTCGCCCGAGCGCACCAGGCTGACGAACACCTTGCTGAAGACCTCGGGGAAGTCGGCCATCGCCTGCGACAGCCCGCGCCCGCCCTCGATCGCCTCGATCATGCCGGCGACCACCTCGCGAAAACGCACGTTCTCCACGCTGTCGCGCAGGTCAACCAGTCCCTCGACGATCGGCACGCCGGCGCTGGCGAGCTGCTCGAGGTGGAAGCAGAAATTGATCAGGTCCTCGCGCTTGATCTTCGCGCCGCCGATCAGCCGGCTCTTCTGCGCGGTCGGCGCGCCGGAGACGAGGTCGAGCCCCATGCGCACCAGGCGCTGCTCGAGGTCGAAGACGTTGGCGGCCTCGACCCGGCCGAGCACTGCCTTGCCCTGGTCGTCGATCGCCTTGTAGGTGTAGAGCGCCATGTCGTTTCGGGGATCCGCGCGCCGCCCGCCTAGGCCATGCGGTCCGTGAGGTCGACCACGCGCATCAGCTCATCCAGGCTGGTGACGCCCTGTCGAACCAGCCGGATGCCGTCGTCCGCCAGCGTGCGAAAGCCCTTCGCCAGCGCGGCAGTGAGGATTTCCCGCGCCGTGGCGCGGCGCGCGACCAGTTCGTCGATGGCGGGGTCTATCTTCAGGATCTCGAGGATCGACATGCGCCCGCGGTAACCCTGGTAGTCGCATTGCTCGCAGCCGACCGAGCGATACAGCGAGCAGGGCTCGGTCGGCGTGAGGCCGAGCAGCCGGCGCTCGCGCACGTCGGGGTCGTAGGGCTGGCGGCAGATGCGGCAGAGCTTGCGCACCAGGCGTTGCGCGACCACGCCGATGATGTTGCCGGACATGACGTCGGGAACCACGCCGATGTCGAGCAGGCGCGGAAACGCGCCGACCGCAGAATTGGTGTGCAGCGTCGAGTAGACCTGGTGGCCGGTCATGGCCGCGCGGAACGCCATTTCCGCGGTGTCCTCGTCGCGGATCTCGCCCACCAGGATCACGTCGGGGTCCTGGCGCATCATGGCGCGGATGCCGTTGGCGAAATCGAGCTTGGCGGATTCCGCCACCGAAGTCTGCCGGATCAGCGTCATCGGGTATTCGACCGGGTCCTCCAGGGTCATGATGTTGACCCCGTCGGAGTTGATGTGGTTCAGGATCGAGTACAGCGTCGTCGTCTTGCCGCTGCCGGTCGGGCCGGTGACGAGGATGATGCCCTCCGGCCGCGAGATCATGCGGCGCAGCAGCTCGAGTTGCGATTCCTCGAGGCCGAGCTTGTCCAGCGGCACGATGCCCTTTTGCCGGTCGAGGATGCGCAGCACGATGTTCTCGCCGTGCGTGGTCGGCAGCGCGGCGACGCGGAAGTCGACCGCGCGTCCCGACATGGTGGTCGAGATGCGCCCGTCCTGGGGCGCGCGCGTCTCGGCGATGTTCATCTTCGACATCACCTTCAGGCGCACCGCCATCGCCGGCCAGTAGGTCTTGTGCAGCGAGCGGATCTGCCGCAGCACGCCGTCGATGCGGTAGCGGATGCGCAGGAAGTTCTGCTCGGGCTCGAAGTGGATGTCGGACGCGGCGCGCTCGACGGCGTCGGCCAGCAGCGCGGAAATGAGCCGCACCACGGGCTGCGAGTACTCGTCGCCGTCGGCGATCGAGGCGTAGTCGACTTCGCCGGTCTCGATCTCGCGCAGGATGCCGTCGATCGAGAACTCGTGGCCGTAGTAGTGCTCGATCGCGCGCTCGATCTCCGAGTCGCCGGCGATGCGCAGCTCGACTTCCAGGTCGCCCTTGAGGTGCGCGCGCAGCTGGTCGACGGCGACGATGTTGTTGGTGTCGGCCAACGCGATGATGAACTTGCGCGCGGCGCGATCGAGCGCCACCGGGAACATGCGGAAGCGCCGCGCCAGCTCCCGCGGCAGCATCTTGAGGGCCGCCGGATCGACGATGATGTGCGCGAGGTCGACCGACTGCAGCCCGAGCTTCTCCGACAGGGCGTCGCGCAGCGTCGCCTCGGAGACGAAGCCCAGCTGCACCAGCAGCCGCCCCACCGGCAGGTGCGACTTCATCTGCTCGAGCAGGGCGATGCGCAGCTGGTCCTCGGTCAGGATCCCCTGGTCGATGAGGATCTGTCCGATGTGGCGCTTGGCCTGCGGATTGGTGGGCGAATTCATCCAGCTTCAATGATACCCGCGGCCCGGGGCCGGGGCGTCAAGGACTGTCATCCGGCTCGAGGCCGGCAGCGGCCCAGCGTGCCTCCCGGTGGAACGCACTCGCGCGTTAGCGGGAGAGCTGCTGCACCCGGGCGAGCAGCGCGTCGCGGTCGAATCCCGCGGCGCGTCGCTCGGCGAGCGCGAGGGCGCGCCGGTAGTATTCGAGAGCGAGCTTGGGCTGGCGCAAGTGATCGAGGCTGACCGCCAGGTTATGGGCGATGTCCGGGCTGTCGGGATCCGCCGCATGCGCCTTGAAGTACGCCTGCTGCGCTTCGGCCCAGCGACCCTGCTGGGAATACTGGTTCGCCAGGGCGAAATTCAACGCGCCGGACTCGGGGTCCCCCGCGAGCAGCGTCTTGATGCGGCTTTCGGCAGCGACCGGGTCGGAGGACTGCCCACGCAGCGCCAGCAACCCGGCCTGGGCATGCGGATCGCGCGGGTCGGCGCGCAGGAGGCGAAGGTACAGTTCTTCCGCCGCCGCCGGATTCTGCGAGCGGATTTCCACCGCCGCGAGGCCGAGCAGCGCGTCGCGGTTGGTCGGTTCGCCGGCGAGCGCGCGCGCATAGGCGCTGCGCGAGGCGGCCAGATCGCCAGCCTGGTAAGCGCCGAAGCCCGCGTCAACCTGGGGATCGACGGACGGTGCGACCCGGCGTACGGCGACCGGCGCCCGGGGCTGTCGTGATTCGCCGACCGGCGTGCCCTGCTGCCTTGCGGTTGCGGGTGCTTGCGTGGTCGGCGCGGCGGGTTTCGCGGATGTCGGCGCAGCCGGCGCGGGCACGGCGGGTTTCGCAAACGTCGGCGCAGCCGGCGCGGGAGCGGTGGCGCTCGGCGGCGCCGCCGCAGCCGGTGCGCCG
>SXGT01646470.1_pt1 | contig 23126 bp, 18 predicted proteins | sample 3176221 | NCBI WGS metagenome assembly SXGT01 (sample SAMN11356862, study PRJNA531348) | freshwater metagenome | isolation source: freshwater sample F1-120 | place: China: Fuxian Lake, Yuxi | collected 2017-12-25
CCCGACGGCGCGGAGATGACGACGCGCGTCGCGCCACCGTTGAGGTGACCGGCAGCGCCGTCGCGGGCCGTGAACAGCCCGGTCGACTCGATCACCACATCGACGCCCTCGGCGCCCCACGGGATCTCCGACGGTTCGCGCACTTCGAGCTTCTTCACCACGGTGCCGTCGACGCTGAAACCTCCGTCGACCGCGGCCACCGCGTTCGCCAGCGTCCCACCGACCGAGTCGTGCTTCAGGAGGAACGCCATCGTCTCGGCATCGCCGAACGGGTCGTTCACCGCCACCAGCTCGACGCCGGCGTCGGCGCCCCGCTCGAGGATCGCCCGGTAGAAGCTGCGACCGATCCGTCCGAATCCGTTGATGCCCACGCGAACCGTCATCCGACGACCCCTGCTCCTTGTCATGACCGGCCCCGTTGCCGGTGCGAATCACCGACTACGAAAGCAGGTTGTCGAGGGCCATCGCCAACCGCCGCGGATCGTGCCGGGGAGCACCCGGGTCGGCGAGGTCTGCGCCGACCGGCATCACGCCGTGTTCGAACACGTACGCCTCGTTCACCCGCAGGGGTCCGAGACGGTCGTAGAGGAAGGTGTCGACCCGAATTCGGTGCTCCAGCAGGGCGAGGAGGTGGTCGGTACCGTCGAGCGCCTCGGTCTCGCCCGCCTCGCCGTAGAGGTTGGCGATCTGGATCACCCGTCCCGGCGTCAGTGCCAATGCGGTGCGGATCTCGGGGACGACCACAGCCGCTAGCACGCTCGTGAACAAGCTCCCAGGGCCGAGGAGCACATGATCCGCCTCCATCATCGCCTGGAGCGCGGCCGGTGGCGCCGCGGCGTCGGCTGGAATCAGGTGGACGTCGCGAATCGGACCACCGCGACTCGCTCGCTGGATGGCCACCTGCCCCTCGACTCGATCACCACCGACGTCGGCTTTGATCACGACCGGCTCCATCGTCGCGGGCAGCACGACCCCGGTCGCGCCGACGATCCGGCCGGCCTCGGCCAGCGCCGCGCTCCAACTCCCGAGCGCCTCGGCCAGGCCGACGAGCAACAGATTGCCGACCGCATGACCTTCGAGTTCTCCGCCGGCGAACCGATGCTCGAGCACCGCGGGCCAAATCGACGAGTCGTCGGCGAGCGCGGCAAGCGCCTTCCTCAGATCACCCGGCGCGAGAACATCGAGAGCTTGGCGGAGCCGGCCACTGCTCCCGCCGTCGTCGGCGACACTGACGATCGCGGTGATGCTGCCCGCGTACGCGCGCGCCGCCCGCAGCGCGGTCGCGAGCCCGTGGCCACCTCCGAGCGCGACCACCCGAGGCCCTTCGGGCATCGGTCCGAGATCGAAGTGTGCCGCGAACGCATCGAGATCGGTGGGGGTCTGAGTCATGTCGGTCAGCCCCGCCCGATGTCGCGGTGGTGCACCGTCGTCGAACGATTGCGCTTCTTGAAGATCCGCGCGAGTTCTTCTGCGATCGCGACACTGCGATGACGGCCGCCCGTGCAGCCGATCCCGATGCTCAGGTAACTCTTCCCCTCACGCTCGTACGCGGGCATCAGTAACGCGAACAACCGATCGAGTTCCTTCAGGAACGCCTTGGTTTCGCGTTGGCCGACGACGTACTGCTTGACCTTCTCGTCTTGTCCGGTGAGGGGGCGTAGTTCCTCGACCCAATGCGGGTTGGGGAGGAATCGACAGTCGAACACGAGGTCGACATCGATCGGGAGACCGTGTTTGTAGCCGAAACTCACGATGCTCGTCTGGAGGTGCGCGTGCTCGGTCGTCGCGTCGGCGAACAACTCGCGGAGCCGATCGCGTAGCTCGTGGACGTTGAGCGTGCTCGTGTCGACGATGACGTCTGCTTCGCCCTTCAGGCCCTCGAGCAAATGGCGTTCGCGGGTGATGCCGTCGCTCACGCGGTCGCTGTCGCTGAGCGGGTGACGACGCCGCGTCGCTTCGTAGCGTCGGACGAGCACATCGTCGGCCGCGTCGAGGAACACGATCCTCGCGCGACCGCCCTCGGCTCGCAGTTCTTCGAGCGACGCGCCCAGCGCCGCGAGAAAGTCGCCGCTGCGAACGTCGACCACCATCGCGTATCGACTCGTGTGTTCCTGACCGCGAGCGAGCTCGGCGACCTTGCCGATCAGCTGGGGCGGCAGATTGTCGATGACGAAGAAGCCGAGGTCCTCGAGCACGTTCGCGGCTTCACTTCGACCTGCTCCCGACATGCCCGTGATGATCGTCACGTCGAGACCGTTGCCCGGGTTGATGATCGAGTTCATCGAGGATCGACCTTGCTTCCGTGGAGCGCGGCGAACGTTGCGCGCGCGACTGCCTCGGGAAGCCAGCTCAAGCCCACGAGATCATCTTCGGCGACCTCGCGTAGCTTCTTCACGCTTCCGAACTGTTTCAGCAATCGAGCCCGACGGGTCGGCCCGAGCCCGGGAACGTCGTCGAGCACCGAACGGGTCATCCGTTTGCTCCGGAGCTGTCCATGGAACGTGTTCGCGAAGCGGTGTGCTTCGTCGCGGACCTGCTGCAGCAAGTAGAGCGCCTCGGAGTCCCTCGGGATGCGGATCGGATCGGACACTCCGGGTCGGTAGACCTCCTCGAATCGCTTGGCAAGGCTCGCGAGCGCGATGTCGTCGTCGAGACCGAGATCCTCGAGCACGCGCCAGGCCGCGCCGAGCTGGCCCTTGCCGCCGTCGATGAGCAACAGGTTCGGCGGGTAACTGAAGCGCTTGCCCTTCTGGGCGCCTTCGTCTCGCTCCTTCAGGTAGTTGCGGAACCGGCGCGTGAGTGCTTCTTCCATGCTCGCGAAGTCGTCCTGACCGTCTTGCCAGCGCATCTTGAACTTTCGATACTCACTGCGCTTCGGGAGCCCGTCTTCCATGACCACCATCGACGCGACGATGTCGGTGCCTTGCAGGTTCGCGATGTCGAAACACTCGATGCGCAGCGGTGCTTCGGGTAGGTCGAGCGCATCTTGGAGGGCGATGAGTGCCCGCGCTCGAGCGTTGTGATCGGACGCGCGCTTGAGCTTGTGGCGAACGAAGCTCTCCTTCGCGTTGATCTGCGCCGTCGCGAGCAGTTCGCGTTTCCCACCCCGTTGCGGGACTCGGATCTTCACCTTCGTGCCGCGCACGAATCCGAGAAACTCCTCGTAGAGATCCAGATCGTCGGGCAACGTGGGAACGAGCACCTCCTTCGGCACGTTCGCCGGCGGCGCGTCGGCATAGAGCTGCTCGACGATGCGGCTGACGAGCGCGCTCGACGCGAGGTCCTCGACCTTGTCGACCACGATTCCCTTGCGACCGACGACTCGGCCCTTGCGAACGTAGAAGACCTGCACGCTCGCTTCGAGTTCGTCCTCCTCGACGCCGAGCAGGTCGTAGTCCTCTTCGCGAGCGCCGACCATCTGCTGGCGTTCGATCGCCTTTTGGACGCTGGTCAGCTGGTCGCGAATCCGGGCCGCGAGCTCGAACTCGAGATCGTCGGCCGCGGTGCGCATCTTCTGTTCGAGTCGCTCGATGACATCGTCGGAGTCGCCGTCGAGGAACCGCAAGAGCTCCTGGACGAGCTCGTCGTACCGGACGCGATCGATGTCGTCGACGCAGGGCGCCGCGCACTTCTCGATGTGCGCGTAGAGGCACGGTCGCCCGAGCTTGCGGTGCCGTTCGAACTTGTTGTTGGTGCACGTCCGAATCGGAAACGTTCGCAGCAACAGATCGAGCGTCTCGCGGATCGCGTACGCATGCGCGTACGGCCCGAAGTACTTGACGCCCTTGCGCTTCTGTCCGCGCAGGACCATGGCTCGGGGCCACTCCTCGTCGAGCGTGACCGCGAGCCAGGGATACGACTTGTCGTCCTTCAGCCGGACGTTGAAACGCGGCTGGTGACGCTTGATGAGACTGTGCTCGAGGAACAGCGCCTCGACCTCGTTGGCCGCGACGATCCACTCGACGTGATCGGCGGCTTCGACCATCTGGCGGGTGCGTTCGGCGAGCAGATGCGGCGCCCCGAAGTAGTTCGAGAGACGGCTGCGCAGGCTCTTCGCCTTGCCGACGTACACGACCCGGCCGTCGGCGTCGACGAACTGGTACGACCCGGGTCCATCGGGGATCGTCCCAGTCGCCGGTCTCGTCACCACACTCCCATTGTCGCGTGTCGCAGTCCCCCGCCTGCACCACTTCGACCGTCTCCGGCAAGCCCCACAATCGACCGCTACCGACCAAAACCGGGGGCCGCGAGGCCCGGCAGTCCCCAGAGTCGCCCGCGTCGAACAAAACCGGGGACCGCGAGGCCCGGCTACGTTTCGCCGCCATGACGTTGACCTATCGCGACGGTGAGACCTTTCCGGGGGTCGTGGGCACGACGCTCGCCGACTCGACGCCGGCCTGGCCGATGTCGGCGCGCCCGGCGCCCGGTGCGCCGAACGTGATCGTCGTCGTGCTCGACGACGTCGGTTACGCCCAGCTCGGCTGCTTCGGTTCCGATCTCGACACCCCGAACTTCGACCGCCTCGCTGCCCGCGGGCTCCGTTACCGCCAGTTCCACACCACGGCGATGTGCTCCCCCACCCGTGCTGCCTTGCTGACCGGCCGCAACCACCACACCTGCGGCATTGGTGGCATCACCGACCTCGCCATGGGCTTCCCCGGGTTCAACGGTCGGATCCCGAAGTCGTGCGCATTCGTCCCCGCGGTTTTGCGCGACGAGGGCTGGGCGACGTTCGCCCTCGGCAAGTGGCACCTGTGCCCTTCGGACGAGACGCATGCCGCCGCACCCCGCGATCGCTGGCCCCTCGGCCAGGGCTTCGAGCGTTACTACGGGTTCATCGGCGCCGAGACGTCGCAGTTCGCGCCCGACATCGTCATCGACAACTCGCCCATCAAGTTCGATCCACCCGCCGATTACCACCTTTCGGAGGATCTCGTCGATCACGCGATCTCGATGGTCGACGACCTCCGCAACGTCGACGGCGACAAGCCGTTCTTCATGTACCTCGCGTTCGGCGCCTGTCACTCACCCCATCACGTGACGCCGGAGTGGATCGAGCCCTACCACGGTCGGTTCGACGATGGATGGGACGCGTGGCGCGAGCGGGTCTTCGAGCGTCAACAGGCGATCGGCATCGTCCCGGCCGATGCCGTGCTCTCCGAACGTCCGGCGTGGGTCCCCGACTGGGGCACGCTCACCGACGACGAACGAACGCTGTTCGCTCGAATGATGGAAGTGTTCGCCGGGTTCTTGACGCACACCGACGCGCAACTGGGTCGCTTGCTCGACCATCTCGAACGGACGGGCGAACTCGACAACACCTGGATCATCGCGATCTCCGACAACGGTGCGTCCGCCGAAGGCGGACCGTTCGGCACGTTCAACGAGAACTTCTTGTTCAACGCGCTGCCGCACGACATGGAGAAGACGTTCTCGCTGCTCGACGAACTCGGCGGGCCGAACACCTACGGTCACTACCCGTGGGGTTGGGCGTTCGCCGGCAACACTCCGTACAAGCGCTGGAAGCGCGAGACGCACGAGGGCGGGATCGGCGATCCGTTCATCATCGCCGGTCCGGGAATCCCGACGTCGGAGGCCGGCGCGGTGCGGTCGCACTACACGCACGCCATCGACATCGGTGCGACCGTCCTCGACGCGTGTGGAGTCGAGATGCCCGCCACCTTTCACGGAGTGCCGCAAGAGCCGGTGGCGGGTGCGTCGATCCTGCCGTCGACGTTGTCGGCCGACGCTGCGGAGCACCGCGCCACGCAGTACTACGAACAGTTCGCGTGTCGCGCGATCTACCACGAGGGCTGGAAGGCCGTGACCTTTCACTCGATGGGGATCGTCAAGTACGAGGAGTCCGACGATGCTCGGGCGCCGTTTTCCGACGACCGTTGGGAGCTGTACCACGTTGCGGTGGATCCGTCGGAGACCAACGACCTCGCCGAGTCCGAGCCCGAGCAGTTGCGGTTCCTCCAGGACCTCTGGTTCCGCGAAGCCGGTCGCTACGGCGCGCTCCCGCTGCAATCGGCGCGCGGGTTCTCAGTCGGGCGGCCGCACGCGATCCCGGAGCGGGATCTCTACGTGTACCGGCCGGGTGCGATCGCGGTCACCGAAGACGTTGCGGTGAACACGAAACTGCGTCCGCACCGCGTCATCGCGACGATCGAGGTTCCCGAGGGCGCGCCGTGCTCAGGGGCGTTGCTGGCGCAGGGCGGACGCTTCGGCGGGTTCGCGTTGTACGTCGTCGACGGGGTTCCGCACTACACGTACAACTTCACCGGGCTGGAGCAAACCACGATCGCCGCGACGAGCGCGTTGACGCCGGGGCGTCATGTCGTCGGATTCGAGTCGGCACCTGACCAGATGGCTGCCGACGTGACGTTGCTGGTCGACGGGGTCGAGGTGGGCGCGGCGCGCGTGCCGCGTACTGCCTTGTTCCGGTTCGCGCTCCACGGCGAGGGACTCTGCTGCGGCTACGACGACGGCACGCCCGTCTCGGACCTCTACGAGTCGCCGTTCGAGTTCACCGGCACCATCGACCAAGTGATCGTCGACGTCTCAGGCACACCCAACCGCGACACCGAAGCCGAATTCCGTCACGCCTGGCTCACCCAGTAGCGGATCGCGTGTCGGCCAACGCAATGATCGTCAGGCCGCCAAAGAATTGCCATTCATGACGCACATTGGGCATCGCGCGACTCGACGTAGGGGCCGAGGCCGGCGAGCCCGCGGCGCAGGCCTTTGCGGATTTGAGGTGTGAGCAACTTGGCGAGCGGTTTCGCCCAGCCGCGGAACTCGAAACATTGGCGATAGCGAGCGCGGGTGCCGTCGTCGCAGGGTTCGAGATCGACGATCTCGACGAGGGCCGCGAACATGGGCACGTTGGCGGCGTCGATGCGAAACGCGTAGCGAGTCGGCGCGTCGATGGCGAGCATCGTCTCGTCGACTTTCAGGGCCGCCACCTGAACGCTGCGCTTGGATCCCGCGCCGATCGGTTCGGGGCTCGTGTACCGACACGACTTCATGCCGTGGAACCACTGCTCCCACGCCGAGGCCGTGGCGATGGCTGCCCACACAACCTCGGGCGGGGCACCAATCGTCATCGATTCTTCGATCACCACCGGAGCCCAGTCGGCAAAGTCCAGCCCCTCAGCCCGCAACGAGAACGCCATTGCAGGATTAGATCACAGTCCGAGTCTTGTCGGGCGTTCAGTCCAGCGCCGAGAACTCCGTAATGGTCCACCCGATCTCGTCGTCGACGGCGTCGTCGAACCAGTCGATGAATACCGACTCGGGGACGCCGTAAGGCCCCCATGCCACCTCGACTTCGCCAGTTGCCTCCCGCTCGGCGCGCTCGATTTCCGCGATCAAAGTCGGAATAGTCGCGAATTCCGACCCATGAATCGGCGAACGATCAGGTACACCGTCCGAGACGATGACGGTCGTCGGGTCGACAGGGCAGAAGCACGTCACCTCGATGTGGAACGAGTAGTCGTCGATGCCGCTCGCGAGCCAGGTGTCGAGCGCCGCGGCGGCGCTGTCGATCTCTTGGTTCGGGTACCGCGGCGGGTCGGTGGGTGGGGTTGTCGGTTGAGGAACCTCGGTAGTCGATGACTCGACGGGCACGAGCGCGGCGTGCAACGAGTACTCGACCCCGGCGAGGTGCTGAACAACGAACGCCTCGGTGGCCGCGTCGGCGACGAGCACGTCGACGCTGACCCGATTCCCGGGAGTATCGACACCCGTACCGGTGATCTCGACGCCGAGGGGGCGACTCGAAATCGTCGTCAGCTGATCCTGCGCGGCGCGCAACTCGGCCTCGGTGTACTCGTGTTGCACCACGCAGATGCGTCCGTCGTACTCCTCGCGCAAGGCAGCCTCGTGCGCCTCGATGTCGCCTGTGAACGCAACGTTGTACACGCCGTGTTGCGCGTCCCACCACGAGCCCGCGAAGTCATCCGCAGACTCCTCGGCGAGGGGACCTTCGATCGTGACGATCGCGTCGGGATCGTCGGTGCGCAGTTCTTCACACGGGGTCGTGAAGTCGATATCACGGTCGTTCGGCATCGGCACTGGTGCGGTCGCCGGGCGCGTCATCGTGAACACGCCATCGACCCAGGTACCGACAACGTAGAAGCTTCCCCATGTCGTGCCGTTGGCCGACTCCTCGGTGTCGACCGCGTCCCAATCCCAGCCGACGACATCCGGCCCACCACACTGAGGCGGTAGCGAGTCCTCGACCGCCGTGCACAACTGTGGGCCGTGTTGGGGGCTCTCGAGCACGGTGATGTTTCCGCCGTACTCGGTCGGCCCGGACGCTGGTCGGGTTGTCGATGCGCCCGCGTTGATGTCGGTGCCGTCATCGCCACGGTTCGCTACCACCGCCACAGCTGCGACAACGGCCGCCGCCGTCGCCAGCGCTCCGATCGCGACCAATGGTCGGCGACGCGTGCGCCGACTGGCGCGAACCTCACCCGTGATCGTCGCTGCCCGACTCATCCCGACCGCGTGATCGACGATCGCTCGCAACTGGCGTTCGACTTCGTCACGTTCGTTCATCGTCGACCTTCAATCCTCGGCGGAGCGCGCCCAACGCTCGATCGCAGTGCGTCCGGACCGACGACGCCGAGAGCCCGAGCAGCTCACCGACCTCGCCGTAGTGCCACTGACAGCCGTGGACGAGAAAGACGCAGACCCGCTGGCGTTCCGGAAGCCGGGTGAGCAGGCCCACCAACGCCGGTTCGACGTCGGGGAGCCGATCGATGCCCGGCAAGTCGGCCGCCTCGAACCGACGTCGACGACGCCCGATTCGCGACCGAGCAACGCGGTAGACGTAACCGGCCGGGTTGTCCATCGCCGCCACCCGGTCCCAGTTCCGCCAGGCGTACTCGAACGCTTCGGCCGTCGCATCGCTCGCCACCTCGGGACCCGCAAGCCCAACCAGGGCGCGCCGAACCCGAGGCTCCGCCTCGAACATGAAGTCCGAGAACGACGCTGCTCGAGATTCGCCGTCGCCATCCATCGCTGTCGACCGTAAAGCCCCCCAACCCCTCACCCCTGCGACACGACCTCGAGAATTTCGCGTTCTGACGGTCCTTCAGACCCTGCCAGGGCGCGAAATCCAGTCAGAACGCGAATCTCGGTGAGGAGTCGCGTTCTGACGGTCGTTCAGACCCCGCCAGGGCGCGAAATCCAGTCAGAACGCGAAATGGGTTGGGAGTGTGTGCTTTGGCTCAGGGCGAGTGTTATAGTTCGACTCACCTTGAGAGGAGGGCATCATGAGCAGCCCTACCGCTACTGCAAGTCCTGTTGTTGCGAGTCCGATCAGCATTGCTGACCTTCGTGCGGCGGCACCTACGGCGCTGCGGCTCCAGCGTCCGCTCCCCGACCGCTACACGCTCGCCACCGCCGACGAGCTCGAGGCGATGATCCGTGCCGCCAAGTCCGAACTCGGCGCCCGCCTCTGCATTCTCGGCCATCACTATCAGCGCGACGAGGTGATCCGCTGGGCTGATGCAACCGGCGACAGTTTCAAACTCGCCCGGTTCGCGGCTGACTCCGATGCCAGCGAGATCGTCTTTTGCGGCGTGCACTTCATGGCCGAGTCGGCCGACGTCCTCACCGAAGATCACCAGCGCGTCTACCTCCCCGACCTCAACGCCGGCTGCTCGATGGCTGACATGGCCGACATCGATCAGGTCGAGGAATGTTGGGAACAACTCGCCGAGATCGTCGACATCGACCGCGTCGTTCCGATCACGTACATGAACTCGTCCGCCGCGCTCAAGGCATTCGTCGGATTGCGCGGCGGCGCGGTGTGCACCAGCAGCAACGCGCGTGCGGTGCTCGAGTGGACGTTCGCCAAAGGCGACCAGGTGCTGTTCTTTCCCGACCAACACCTCGGGCGCAACACCGGTTACGACATGGGCTACGACGAATCGCACATGCAGGTGTGGGATCCGCGCCACGATCTCGGCGGGCTCTCGAAGCTCGACGTCCGCGCGGCGCGCTTCTTGTTGTGGAAGGGCCACTGCTCGGTGCACCAGCGATTCCGACCGGAGCATGTGGCCGCGGCGCGCGCCGAGCACCCGGGTATCGAGATCGTCGTGCACCCCGAATGCGCGCACGACGTCGTCGAGCTTGCCGACCGAGTCGGCAGCACTGAGCGGATCCTCGCCTGGGCGAACGCCGCTCCGCCCGGGGCGGTGATGGCGATCGGAACCGAGATCCACATGGTGCAGCGACTTGCCAATGCTCACCCTGACAAGACGATCATCTCGCTCGACCCACTGGTCTGCCCGTGTTCGACGATGTTCCGGATCGACGAGCCGCATCTGGCCTGGACCCTCGAGCGGATCGTCGCCGGCGATCCCGTGAATCAGATCGTCGTCGACCCCGTGACCACCGAGTGGGCCCGGGTCGCGCTCCAACGCATGCTCGACATCACCTGACATCGAGCAACGAACCGAACTTGTCACCCACGCGCGCCGAAAGCCGCGCGACCAGGTGACGAGAACGAAACGCCGGCACCACGAGACGGACTTGTCACCCACACGAGCCGACTCCCGCGCGACCAGGTGACGAGAACGAAACGCCGACACCACGAAACGAACTCGGCACCCACACGCGCCGGCACCCGCGCGACCAGGTGACAAGCACGAAACGCCGACACCACGAGGGCGAACTTGTCACGTACACGAGCCGACACCCGCGCGACCAGGTGACAAGACCGAAACGCCGACACCACGAACCGAACTCGTCACCCACACGCGCCCACACCCGCGCCACCACGTGACGAGAACGAAACGCCGACACCACGAACCGAACTCGTCACGAGCGTGCGCCGGCACCCGCGCGACCAGGTGACAAGAACGAAGCAGTTGGATCAGGCGGCGGTGACGAACGGTGTGTGGTGCAAGATGGCATCGCAGACTCGATCCAGCCCTGCATCCACCCCGGGGGCCAACTCCGCATCCGATCGGATCGTGAGACGCGCCAGACCGGGTATCGGTTCGCGCACGCCGACTGCCGCGACCGGTGCTCGGAACCAGAAGAAGTGCGCGTACCGTCGCGCGCGCTCCGCGTCGACGACCAACGACCTTGGATCCCGGAGACCGCGGTGCAGCGCGTCGACGAACTCCGCTTCGTTCGACACGTCGTTCGTGAATCCCTTGCCGCGATAGTGCACGAGACCGGCGACGATCACCGGCTTGTCGCGAAGCGCCAACTCGAGTCCGGTCGTCGACGTGTAGACCAGACCGATGTCGCAGGCGTCCATCAGTGGATACGAACTCGTTGTGTCGTCCGCCGCGATGATCGACACGTTGGGCGGTAGCGCCGGCCACACCGACTCCACGTACGCCTGCAACGAATCGCGCGTCGCCTTCATCGGGAGTCGTACTTCCGACGGATGGATCCGAACGACGAGCTGATGTTCGGGCAGCTGCGCGAACTCGCGCACCAGGCAGTCGATCCACCGACGAATATCGGGGAACGCGCAATCACGATCGAGCACCGCGGTGTCCCACGTGATGTTCGTGAACGCGACCGCGAGTCGCGAATCCGCCGGCCGGGTCGCGACGCTCCAGTCCGCGTTCGACCAGTACTGATCGAACGCGTCACCCCGTCGCCGCGCGCCGAGATATTCGTCGAGCTCGACGTTCTCCTCGGCCGACAGCGCGCGGTCGTTCGCCGACCACGCGGCCGACCCGAAGTCGTAGAAACCGGCCGGCAGTTCCCGCGAGAACACGAGGGTCTCCTGGCGAAACGCCCGCTCGTAGGTCACGACGTCGATGCCGCGCCGTCGACAGACCGCCCACATGATGGCCTCGAAGAGGAACAGACCGTTGAGCATGACGACAGTGTCCGGAGTCCACGAGTCCAACGCGTCCTCGATCGCCGCGGCGATTCGTCGCGCCGAGCGCAGGAAGGCGCGCGTCGTCAGCCCCGCCAACGGGTCGTCGTCCAACTCCCCCGCGCACAGAAACCATTTCACCGGGATGTCCACGAGCCGTCCGAGCGCCAACCCGTCGCGATCGACGTCTCGCAGCTGCGATCGCGACAGTTCGTCGAGTTCCGGCCACGCCTCCGCGGATGGATACCGATCGACGAGGCGACGTACGACGAACCCGTGCGCATCGAGCGCCTCACCGACGTAACGAGCGCACGAACCGCACGGCATCGGCGGCGCCTCGTACGTGTTCGCGCGGTCGCACACCTCCAGCCCGCCGCCACACGTGAGGAACTGCACGTCTGCGCCGCGACGGACCAACGATCGCGCCAACACCGCGTCATACTGAACGTGCGCGGCCCAGTCTCGCGGCGTCAAGAACAGCACTCGAGGTCCGTCGCCGGCACCCGACGGCGAGCCGAGCGATCGAGCACGCCGCTGCTCGGGCGCTTCGCCGATCGTTCGCAGCAGCAGTTCCGCGCCCTTCCGCGCGTACTCCGATACCCGTTGGGTCGACGGCAGCGGCATCAGCGACGACCTCGGCGCGGGCGCGACTCGAAACCGCGGCCGGTGATCAGTCGCAACAATCCCGTCCACACGCCCACCCCATAGGCCCAATGGCAGGTTGCCATCGCCACGACCGCGTGGGGCATCGATACGCCGGGATCGCGCGAGACTCCGGCCGACGCCGCAACGACACCAGCCGTATAGGCGGCAACGGGGACCGCTCCGGCAATCGGTCGGCGCGCCACCGCTCCCGATGCGAGCGCCCCCGCGCACAGCGCGACGACGGTTGGTGGAACGAGCGGGCGCCAGGTCGGTAACGATCGATGCTTGGCCAGCGTCGACACCTTGCCGATGCCGTAGTTGCGATACTGGCGCGCGAGTCCGGGCCAAGTGTCCCGTGGGAAGTACCACGAACGGATCGACGGATCGAGCACGATCCGACCCCCGGCGTTCGTGAGTCGGAAGTTCAGTTCGTGGTCCTCGGCCGCCCATTGCAGGTTGGTCTCATCCCACCCGCCGAGCGCGGCGAGCGTCGCGGTGCGATAGCAACCCAGGTACACCGTGTCGACGTCCTCGCGTTCACGCGAGTAATGGAAGCGCCCGGGACCGACTCCGAACGGCGACGAGGTCACCGCGGCCACGGCGCGTCCGAACACGCTGGTCCCGACCGCCCGCATCGCTCCCCCGACATCGTCGGCACGGGACTCGATGAGCGCGTCGACACATCGCCGGACGTAATCACGGGCGTAGAGCGCGTGCGCGTCCGCGCGCACGATCACTTCGCCGACTGCGGTCCGCCACCCGACGTTCAACGCGGCAGCCGCCGACATCTTCGGATTGTCCAGCAGTCGGATCGTGCCACCGAACGACTCCGCGAGCTGACGAGTACCGTCGGTCGACCCACCGTCGACGACCAGAATTTCGACGATGCGCGGATCGTCCTGGGCAAGCAACGAGTCGAGACAATCGCGCAGGAACGCCCGCTCGTTGAGGGTCGGAAGCACGACCGAGACCGTCGGGCGGGATGCTGCGCCGCCAGGAAGTCGGGGTTCGCTCAGATCGACCGCCTGGTGGCCGACGCGATCGTCAGAGGACCCCGACATCCCATGACTGACGACCGCGACCATCTTCGACCTCCGGACGCGCCGGGACCACCCGGCGTGATCGACGCGTCCTTCGATCCCATCGACCGGTCCGACCTCGGATTGAACGAACCGAGTCGGATCGACCAACCCCGGATGGGTGCACGCCTGGCCCGCGCCGGTGCCGCCACGGTCGCCGGCAACGTCTGGGCGGTCATCGTCGGAGTCGCCACGCTGCCGATCGTGCTCCGGGGCCTCGGACCGACGCAGTTCGGGCTCTGGGTACTGCTCCAGACCCTTTCGGCCGTCAGCGGCTGGCTTTCACTTGCGGATCTCGGACTCCGTGCCGCGGTCGTTCGTGAGATCGCCCATGCGCTCGGTCGCGGCGACGGTGACACCGCCAATCGGATCGCCGGCACCGCGCTGCGCCTGTACTGCGCCCTCGCACTCGCGGTCGGTCTGGTCGTCTTCGTGCTCGGTCGGTCGCTGCTCGGTTCCTGGTTCGCAACGCCCGACGGGCTGACCGCGACCTTCCGACTCGCCACGGTGTGGTTCGCGATGCAGATTTCCGCCGAGATCGGCCTCGTCGCGGCGCAAACGCAGATCGAAGGGAACCAACGCGTCGACATCGCTCGCGCGATCCACGCGCTGCGGGCCACCGCCGTCGCGGCATCGATCGCGGTGGCGGCGTCGACATCGGGATCGCTGAGTTCGGTCGCAGGCGCATCCGCGGGCGCCACCTGCCTCGCAGCGGTGTCGGCTTGGTTCGTCGCTTCGAGGGTGACGACGACTCGACCCCTCGGCTGGAGCCGCCCGCTCGCAATGCAACTCGTGCGCTACGGCGCGCAGATCGGGGCGATCAACGCCACGGGTGTGCTGCACCGCACGATGGATCGCATCGTCGTCAGCGCGATCTACGGGCCGGCGGCCGTCGTGTTGGTCGAGATCGCCACGCAGATCGCGAACGGTGCGTCGATTGCGTTGAGTGTCGCGCATCCCCTCACCGCGACCGCAGCATGGGTCGATGGACGCGGCGACGAAGCGGGGCTGCGACGCCTGCTGCTTCGGGGAACCAAGCTGACGCTGCTCGCGACGTTGCCGGCCGCGGCGATCGGCACGTTCTTGGCTCCGAACATCGTCGAGGTCTGGGTCGGTACCCGCTGGAGCGACGCGGCATCTCTGGCCGCCCTCGCCGTCGCGGGCGCCGTGCTGGCTGCACCCTCACAGCCCTCGTCACTCGTCCTGCAGGCGACCGGTCGCGCGCGCGTCGTGCTGATACCCGCAGTCGCTGCGGTCGGCGCCAACCTCGCTCTCTCGATCGTGCTGGCGCGTCGACATGGCGTGGCAGGCGTGTTCTGGGCCACGATCGCAACGGCCGTCGCGCTCGGGTTTCCGATCGTGACCCGTGCGCTTCGACACACCGGCACTGCCGTCGAGGCGTTGTTCCGCACCGCATTCGCACCGACCATCGTCCCCGCAGCCGCGGCATTCGGCGGCGCGCTGCTCGGTCGCATGATCGATGGAGGTCTCACAGGTCTCGTCGCCGGATGCGCCGCGAGCCTGACCGCGTGGTCGCTCACGACGATCGCGTGTGGACTCGGGCGCGACGATCGCGCCTCGCTGCTCGCGGCATTCAGCCCGCGTGGTCGCGCAATACCGCGATGATCTCTGCCTGATCCTCGAGCGTCAGGTCGACCGACGACGGCAAGTTGATCGAACGTGCCGACAGATCGACGGCCACGTCCCCCCCGATGACGAGAGACTCGCGATACGGCGTCTGGTGGCGTAGCGGCGGCCACAATGCTCTCGCCTCGAATCCCGCCTCGTGCAACGCACGGAGCGCGCGGTCTCGGACGGATTCCGTTGCGACCCGAACCGTGCTCAGCCAGTGAACCGGCGCGACGCCGTCCGGGTCGATCGGGCCTTCGACATTCGACCCGGCGAGCCCTTCGCGATAGCGCCGCGCGATGGCGCGCTTCGCGGCACACGTGGCGTCGATCCGTTCGAGTTGCGCGAGCCCGATCGCCGCGGCGACGTTGGTCAGGCGGTAGTTGAAGCCGGCCTCGTCGTGCAGGTAGGCGAGTCCTGGGAGTTTCGCTTGGGTGCTCAGGTGGCGCATCCGGGCCGCGAGCGCGGCGTCGCTCGTCACGATCATGCCGCCACCGCCCGTCGACAACAGCTTGTTGCCGTTGAACGAGAAGCAGCCGACTTCGCCCAACGTCCCGACCGAACGACCGGCGGCCCATCCTGCCGTCCATGTCGCGCCGAGCGACTCCGTCGAGTCCTCGATGACGTGAACACCGTGCGAGCGAGCGACGTCGATGAGCCGGTCGACCGCGGCGACGTGACCCACCAAGTGCACGGGAACGATTGCCTTGGGCAGGGGACTCCCAGATCGCGCCCGCCGTTCGAGTTCGTCGATCACGACGTCGACGTCGAGATTGCCGGTCACAGGTTCGCTGTCGATGAGCACGATCCTTGCGCCGAGATGCGCAGCGGGATTGGCCGACGCGATGAACGTGAGATCGCTGACCCACACCTCATCGCCGCGTTCGACGCCGAGCGCGATGAGAGCCAAGTGGATCGCCGCGGTACCCGACTGACACGCGATCGCGTGCGGCGTGCCGACCGTCGACTCGAACAGAGATTCGAAATCGTCGAGAAACCTCCCCAGCGACGACACCCGGCGCGCCGCGACACATTCCTGGAGATAGGTGAGCTCGTTCCCGTCGAACGTCGGCAACGACAACGGCACCCGAAACGTGTACTGGCTCATCGAGAGGCTCCGGGGACCGTCACAGAAGGCATCGTACGAGGTCGGTCACGCCGCCTGACTCGACGTTCCGAGCAACGCACCGCACACTTCGGCGACTTCGGTGGTGCGCATCAGCGGGTCCATCGGCACCGACAGGACGGTCGCCGCCGCCGCGATTGCGTTCGGAGTCGGCGTGTTCCATGTATCGAATACCGGATGCGTTGGGATCGCAGTCCGATAGTGGACTCCGGTCGCGATCGCGATGTGTTCGAGCACCGCTGCGATCTGGTCGCGGTCGGGGCTTCGCACCACGACGCGGTGGTGGGCCGCACCGGCCTCCCACGGAACCAGCCATCCCGCCGGCAACTGTTGGACGTAGTGATCCGCGAGGAGGTCAGTGGATTCGTGCCAATCGGCGAGGTGTTGCAGCTTGACATCGAGAAGCGCCGCCTGGATCTCGTCGAGGCGGCTGGTCCAGCCGAGTTGCTGGTGCGTGCCATCGCATCGACCGTGGTTGCCGAGCCGACGGACTTCGGCCAGCAACGCCGTATCCCGCGAGATGACCGCGCCGCCGTCTCCGAGCGCACCCAACGGCAGTTCGGGTGAGAAGCCGAAGACGGCGGCGTGCCCGACGGATCCAACCGGCTCGCCTCGCCAGGTCGCGAGCGGCGCGTGGCTCGCGTCCTCGACGATCCACAAGCCTTCGCGTCGCCAACGGCGAAGTTGGTCGAACGGAACACAGTGTCCGTACAGATGCACCGGGACGATGGCGCGGGTGAGATCCGACGCCACCTCCGCGACGCTCGCTTCGGTGATCAGGAGCGTCCGTGGGTCGACGTCGGCGAACACCGGTGTCGCGCCGATGTGCAGCACCGATTCGGCGGTGCCGACGTAGCCGAAGGCGGGCACGATCACCTCGTCACCGTCTCCGACGCCGAGGGCCCGCAACGCCATGGCGAGCCCATCGCCACCGGAACCACAGCCGACGGCCCCGGCCGCGCCGTGCGATGCGGCCAACGCCTCTTCGAAGTCGCGAGCTTCGCGATCGGCGACGAACCGACGGGCGTCGAGCACCCGACTCAGCGCGCGTTCGAGTTCGCCCCGGATGGAGTCATGCAGCCGGGCAAGGTCTTGCAGCGGGATGCGATACACCGTTGGATCCTCCGTGATCGTGTCATGCGACAGTCGTGAACAGTCAACGGCCATCCGAACGCAGAACCGAACGAATCGTGCGACCCATCACACGAGCGTCGAATGTCAGGCTCTGATGACCGAGATAGAAGAACTCGTACTGAAGTTTCTCGAGCGCGTCGCGCTCGTTCCCCGCGTAGCCGTACTTCACCTGCGCCCAGCCGGTGAGCCCCGGGCGGACGAGGTGACGCAGCGAGTAGTAGGGCAGCTTCTGGCGCAGCTCGGCGACGTACTGCGGCTGCTCGGGACGCGGGCCGACGATCGAGAGGTCGCCGCGGACGATGTTCCACACTTGCGGTAGCTCGTCCAGGTGCGTGCGTCGGAGCAGACCGCCGAATGGGGTGATCCGCGGATCGTCCTCGCTCGTCCACTCGTTCGCGAACACACCGTCGGCGCTGCGCATCGTCCGGAACTTGAGGATCGAGAATTCGCGGCCGTGGACACCGACCCGTGGCTGTCGGTACAACAACGGTCCACGATTCGCGATCACGTTGCCGAGCGCGACGAACGGGACGAGGACCACGAGCGCCAGGCAGCCCGGGAGCGCGACCGTGATGTCGAACAACCGCTTCAGTCGCCCGTATCGCGAGTGATGCACCTCACGGATGTCGAACATCAACGACAACCGTTCGAGATCGCTGACGGGCAGCTTGCCGAGCCAGTGCTCGTAGAACGAGCACAGGGTCCGGACTCGGACGCCAGCTTCGTGCAACGCCGAGGCCTGACTGACGACAGCGGGATCCTCTTGGGCTTCGTGGCCGAGCACCAGGACCGTCGCGTCGCTCGAGATCACGAGATCGACCAGCGGTTCCTCGCCGGGTCGACGACCGCGCAGTTCTGCTGGGTGCATCCGAGCGATCAGGCGCGCCGGGAGTTCGGGTGCGAGTTCGATGTCGTCCGCCAGCAGCGCCGCGTCGGCGTCGCTGCCGACGAAGACCACCCGATCGCGTGCTTCGTGCGCGTCTGCGGCGCGCGCGACGAGCAGACCGAGTGCCCAGTACCAGGCGGTGAGCGCGAGCGCCGCGCCGAACACGACGAACCGCGGGAGCACCGCGGAACCCACCAACAACTGTGCGAGCGACACGCCGAGCGCCGCGAGCAGACACGCGCCTGCAGACTGGACCGCGCGGCTGCGTGTCCGGGCGGCATCCGGAAGGCCGAACGCGTACGCGATGAGGCTGAGCAATCCGACGTACGCGAGCGCCCACGCGAATCGGCTCGAGGATGTGAAGTCGTAGCCGTGGCGCACGGCGTGCGCCTTCGACAGGCCGAACACGGCCGCGAACGAGCCCACGTGCACGAGCCCGAGCGCGACGCGGCGAATCTTCACGCCAAGGTCATCGGCCCGTCGGGCGGTCGACCGAACCCCGAACCGGAACCGCTCGGCCCTCGGTCCGACTCAGCTCGCGCCAGATTCATCCGAATCGTCCGATTCGCCGACCACGTAGAGCACGGCGGTCAGGTTGCGACCCACCCACGGAAACGGATCCTCGACGACGATGCCATAGCCGGGAAGGCTCGGGGACTCACGATCCGACTCCCGCAGCACCACGATCGAGTCGAAACCTCGGCGTTTCGCGATGTTCGAGACGCGCCGGTACTGCGCCGGGTCCACCACCGTGAGACGGGCTTCACCGGGGTCGTAGTCGGACCCGAGTTCGCGCCACAAGAACGGAGCTTCGGCGACGATCAGGTCGACATCGAGGAGTTCGTACTGGTCGATGGCGGCCTGGGCCCGCTCGATCTCGTCACTGCGCACCGACAGATACAGCAGCCCGATCAGCGTCACGACGCCACCTAGCGCGACCACCGTCGTTCGGATGAACGTCGGGCGGAGCACGGGCACCAGCGCGATGGTCGCGAGCACACATCCGCCGACGAACAGATACCGACCACCCCACTGCGCCCCCGGCATTCCCGCGTACGCCGTGAGCCACACTGCGGGCAACGTCGCCAACGCCGCGAACGTCAGGCGGCGCGTTCGGCCGTGCGCGAGGCCGACGACCGCACCTACGGCAACCAGCGGGAACACCGGAACGAGTCCGGGGAGGAACGACAACCCGGCAACCAGGCGAACGCCGAATGCCAACGCCGCGAGCAACAGACTCAAGACCGCGAACTGCCGACGCCCACGCACCGCGAAGTAGGCACCCAGCATGAGCGCAACGACGATCGCGCCACCGAGCAACCGGTCGGTCGAGCGATCCGCATAGTTCAGCCCGGCCAACGTCACCCAGGCGTCGTCGACGCGATCCGCCAACGCGGTTCCCGCGCGCCCAGCGACGTCGCCGGCTCGCCCACTGCGCAGCGAAGCACCCAAGACGAGCCGTTCGAGGAGGTCGTTCGCGATCCAGGCGCCGACCGCTCCCGTCGCACCTCCGATCGCGAGGCGCGCCGCCGTGGCCCGCTCACGATCGATGACGTGCCCGACGCACGCCGCCGCACCGAACACCGCACCCGAAACCAGCACCTCGGTTCGCATCGTCGCGCCGACCCCGAACAACCCGCCGGCGACCAGTCCGCGAACCAACGGATTCCGCCCGAACCCTTCCAGCACGACGATGCCCCACATCGCGAACGCCAGACCCAGCGAGTGCTCCCACAGATCGAGCGCGTACAACGTGATCGGCGAGGCCATCGCGACCATCCAGTAGGCACCCATCGGGCGCGACGCTCCCAGACGGCGCGCCAACTCAGCCGCCGCGAGCGCCGCCGCGATCGCCCCCAGCATCGGCACGACCAAGGCCGCAGGCTCGCCGCCAACCGCAAAGAGCGGTCGAGCGAGCAGCACCATCGGCAACGTCGAGAGTTGTTGCGCTCGCCCGTCGAGAGTCTGCGTGTAGTAGAGCGGATGCAGCGCGAGGTCCGGGTCGTCGGCCATCGCCCACTAGCCCACGTCGTAGTGACCGTGTTCGCCCGTATCGACCGCCGCGAGGACCGCGGCGCGACCTCCCGTGTCGCCCCCGAGATGCGCGCGCCCGCCGAGCACGACGACGAGCGTCGCGTACAGCAAGACCGTGATCGCAATTGCCGTGACACGCCGTTCCCACCACCGTTGGTCCTCGACGCGAAACTCGGTGACGGCGGTGGTCTCTTCGAACGTCGACATCTTGGTCATGCGACACCTCGTACGTAGTGGCGGACGACGAAGTCGACGCCGAGGAAGTCGATCGATTCGTCCCAGCGGACATAGCCGCGGGGTACGTCGATCGTTGCGCCGCGCGTGATCACAGCGAACGACGCGGGTCGAAGCTCGCGGAGTAGGTCGCCGACGATCGCCGACGCTTCGGGCCCCACTGCCGTCAACCACCGGCGATCACGCCGATACTCGCTTCCGACCTCGCGGAACAGATGCGCTTCGGTCGAGATGACCACTCCATCGTCGAACGCAGCCAGTCGTTGTCCCGCGTCGGCGACTGCATGCGTTCGTTCGACGAGCCCGAGAAATCCGAACAACGTGACGGCAACGGAGAGACCGATCCCCCAACGACGCAGCGAGGGTTCGGCCCGTTCGATCGCAATCAACCCGACGACCCCGAGCAGCAATCCGGGCAGCAAGACGTAGCGGCCGCCCCATTGCGGGCCAGCACCACCGAGGTATTGCAGCGACCACACGGCCGGCAACGCAGCCAGCGAGCAGGCCGCGACGGTACGGAGGCGCCGCGACGGCGCGACCGCGGCAAACGCCGCGACCGGCAGCGCGGTGACCATGCCCGAGACGAAGCCGAAGCCGATGGTCATCCGAAGACCGAGCAACAACGTCGCGCTCGCCAACGCGAAGCGGGCGACGGTACGGCGCGATCGCACCATCGCGGCGCCGCCGACGACCAGGGCCACGACGAGCAGTGCCCCGCTCGCGACATCGTGCTGGGTCAGGTTCAACCCCACCGTTGTCCGCAGCCCTTCGTCGAATCGATCCGCGATGCGGAGTCCGCCGGATGCCAGTGTGTCGCTCGCGCGCGCCGATCGGAGCGGGTCTCCGAGCAACGCGCGTTCGACGAGTTCGTTCAACCCCAATGGGGCGGCCGCACCGAATCCGATCGACGCCAACGCGACGGGCACCGCTCGGCGCGACCGGCCCCAGAGCGCGATCGCAACGATCGCACCGACGATCGCCAGGTACAAGAGGGCTTCGGTTCGCATGGTTGCCGCCGCGCCGAACGCCAGTCCGACGCCGAATCCGTGGCGAATCGACCGCCCGTCGAGCAGGGCGAAAGCCGAGTCGACGCCGAGTGCCATCAGCCCGAGTCCGAGCGAGTGTTCCCACACGTCGAGCGAGTAGATCAACGTCGGCGATGCAAGTCCGACGATCCAGAACACGACATCCGGACGGATGCTTCCGAACCGCACAGCAAGTCGACGGGCGCCGACCGCCGCCAACACACCACCGAGGATCGGCAACAGCAGCACCAGGCGGGTGCCGCCGACGGCGTCGAGGGGCCGCGCGGCCAAGAGCATCGGCAGCGTCGTGACGTTGACATAGCCGTCAGCGAACCGCTGCGTGTAGTACAGCGGGTGCGCGGCGGCGTCGGGATCGAACTGCGCGGCCCAGTACCCCACATCGGGAACGAGCGTGGAGTGACGAGCCATCTCCTCGAGGGTCGCCAACTTTCCGCCGGTATCGGTACCGAGGGTCCCTCGGACGTCGAGTCCGAACGACAACACGACGAACACGCCCAGCAACAACGGGACCCGCAGTCGACGCCGAGTCGGGGCGCGGACATCGAGAAACGGGGCGCGCGCGTCGAGGGAGAGAGCCGAGCTCACTCCCTCAGATCGGCAGTTCGGCCACCAGCAGCAGGAGTCGAGGGATCGATGCGGCGGCCGCGTACTCGTCGGCCCGGGCGATGAATCCCGCGGGCGGAGCCGGTTCGGCCATGTGGGTCAGACGAAACCCCTGATCGGCGAGAGCATTGACGTACTGCGACAGCGGGCGGTGCACGAACGGCAGCACGACCCCAGGCGCGAGTTCCTCCATCGTCACGTCTTCGACGAGGTAGGCCCCGACCCGCCAGTACTCCTCCTCGAGAATGTGGTCGATCACCCATCCGCTGCCCGGGCACTGCAACAGCGGATGGTTCAAGAAGAACACGAACCGACCACCGGGACGCAGCAACCTCGCCACTTCGGCGATCGCCGGTCGGTGATCGGCCATGTGCTCGAACACGAGGCACGCGACGGCGGCGTCGAACGACCGATCGGCGAACGGCACGAACTCGGCCTGGGAACGCACGTAGACCGGACCCCCGGCCCGTGCTCGCGCCGCAACGAGTTGATTGTGCGTCGGATCCAGGCCGACGACGACGCGAGCACCATCGTCGACGAGGCGGCGCCCGATCTGGCCCTCGCCACACCCGACGTCGAGTACCCGATCGAAGCCACGCAACCACTCCCGCGCGAGCGGCAGGATCTGCTCTTCGTACTCGGGATCCGCGCCGTCGGTGAAACCCTCCTGCCACCACGCCGCGTTCCGTTCCCAGGCGTCGTCGTCGGGGCCCGCCGCTCGATTCACGCGAGCAGCGGGGCCAGAAATCGGCCCGTGTGGCTGTCGTCGACCTTGGCGATGTGCTCAGGTGTGCCCTCGGCGAGAAGGGTTCCACCGCCGCTGCCGCCCTCGGGTCCGAGGTCGATGACC
>SXGT01853360.1_pt1 | contig 23122 bp, 12 predicted proteins | sample 3176221 | NCBI WGS metagenome assembly SXGT01 (sample SAMN11356862, study PRJNA531348) | freshwater metagenome | isolation source: freshwater sample F1-120 | place: China: Fuxian Lake, Yuxi | collected 2017-12-25
CCGCAGGCAGCGAACGAGTCCGCGCGCGCACGGGCCCTGATCGCTGCCTTCATGGCGCGCGCGTGGCGACGCGAGGCGACGGTGGCGGAGATCGAGCAGAAGATGCGGCTGTTCGAACGGCTGCGTCCGGCCTGCGACAGCCTGCAGCAGGCCGTGCTCGAAGTGTTGGCGACCGTGCTCTCGTCGCCGCACTTCCTGTATCTCGTCGAGTCCGTGCCGGCCGCAGCCGCCGTCGCTGTCGAACCTGTCGCCGACACGCCGCTCACCGACCTAGAACTGGCCACGCGGCTGTCGATGTTCCTGTGGTGCAGTGTCCCCGACGCCGAGTTGCTGGCGGTGGCCAGGTCCGGGCAACTGCGCAGCCCCGAGACCCTCGCGGCCCAGGTCGCGCGCATGCTCGCCGACGCGAAGTCGCGGCGCTTCAGCCAGCAGTTCGTGCGGCAGTGGCTCGGCCTGCATTCGCTCGACTACCTGCACGTCGACGGCAAGCTCTACCCGCAGTTCGACGATGCGTTGCGCGAGGCGATGCGGGAAGAGCCGGTCGCCTTCTTCCAGGAAGTGCTGCGCAACGACCTCAGCGTGTTGGAGTTCCTCCACGCCGACTTCACGCTGGCCAACGAACGGCTGGCGAAGCACTACGGGGTGCGCGACGTGATCGGCAACGAGTTCCGGCGCGTCGCGCTGCCGCCGGAGCAACACCGCGGCGGCTTGCTGGCCCACGCAGGTCTGCTGGCGATGAACTCGGACGGCAAGGACTCGCACCCGCTCAAGCGCGGCGTGTGGTTGCTGGAGCGCCTGCTCGACGATCCACCACCGCCAGCACCGGCCGCGGTGCCCGAGATCGATCTCGCCGATCCCGAGATCGCCAAGCTGACGCTCAAGCAGCAGATCGAGAACCACCGCAACGCCGCGGCCTGCATGTCGTGCCACGTGAAGATCGATCCGTGGGGCATCGCGTTGGAGAACTTCGATGCCGTCGGTCTCTGGCGAACCGAGGTGAAGGGCCAGCCGGTCGATGCGGTCGGCGTGCTGTTCAACGACCAGCGCCTCGAAGGCATGGACGGGCTCAAGCGCTTCCTGCTCGAGAACCGCCAGGACCAGTTCGTGCGGGCGATGGTCAAGAAGCTGCTCACCTTCGCGCTGGGCCGGCCGCTGACGTTCGGCGACCACGCGGCGATCGACGGCATTGCCACCGAAGTGCGCAAGCGCGGCGATGGGCTCACGAGCACGGTCACGGCGATCGCGACCAGCGCGCTGTTCCGGTCGAAGTGACGCGGCGCCCCGCGCAGCGCGCTATTCGCGTCGCAGCGTCGCCACCCAGCGTTCCCAACCGGGCTGGAACGCGTCGAGGTCGGTGACGCCCAACGCCGCGCGCAGCGCGTGGGCCCCGGTCGGATCCTCGGCGCACCCATCGCGGAAGGCGCGGTAGAACGCGCGCAGTTTGCCTTCCTGCTGCAGCCAGTAGAGCAGGTAGCGCGCCATCGCGTAGTGCAGCCGCGAACGGTCGCCATAGAACTCGGCGGTGGTCGTCGCCACGAGCGCCGACAGCTTGACCGTGCTGCCGTTGCGGATCGCTTCCTGCAGGCCGTCGAGGCGCCAGTTGGTATGCCCGACGATGTGGCCGTCGGCTTCGCCACACTGCTCGAACAACGACCCGAGCCCTTCGTTCATCCACGCCGGACAGCCGGGGAAGTCCGCCGCCACGAACGGGTGCACGATCTCGTGCACGAGGGTGCCGGTGCCCGTCGCGATGTTCATGATCAGCGCCCCGTGCGTCGGCGAGTAGTAGCCGAACGGCGTCGACGGCACATCGTTGAACAACTCGCGTGCATGTTTGCGGTAGCTCGCGGCGTCGCGGAACAGCCAGATCTCGAGCACGCGGTCCGGCGACTTCGCGAAGAAGTCCTGCCGCAGGATCCGCACCGCCCAGCGCACCGTGCCCGTCGCGCAGCGCTCGACCGCCGCCGGGGCACCGTCGCCGGCGACGACGAACGGATCCTCGCTCACGATGTGGAAGCCCTTGCCGGCGACCCGCGCGGCCACTTCCGCCGCACGTTCCTCGAGCTCGAGCCGCGGCTCGTGCGGCGCGACCGGTGGCGGTTCGGGTTGCACGACCGGCGTCGGCAGCGGCTGGACGACGCGTCCGGTGCACGCGGTCGCCAGGAGGATCAGGAGGGTCGAGCGCATCGGAGCCGGTTGCCGCACAGTATGCCGCCGCGCAGCGCCGCAGGGTCGCATGGACCGGGACTCCAGGTCGCGTCGCGCCCCGCTTCGACTTCGTCCGACTTCGCCCGCGGACCTTCGGCCGCCGAGTTGCTAGCATGCTCAGCGATCGCGACCAGCGTGTTGGTCCGGTCGAGCGAGGCCCTCTCCATGCGCATCGACATCGCAGCGCTTGATCGACGCCGGTTCCTGCGGGGATCGGCGCTCGCGCTCGCGCTCCCCTGGTTCGAGTCGCTGGCTGGCGCCGCCGGCCGCGTCGGCCGCCGGGCCCGGCCGAAACGGTTTGCCTGCATCTACTTCCCCGACGGCGTGCCGATGCCGCTGGCGGCAGACCCCGCCTACCAGGATTGGGCCTGGTTCCCCCACGGCGGCGGCACGGACTTCCAGTTCACCAAGTGCCTCGAACCGCTCGCGCCGCTGCGCAAGGACCTGACGATCCTGTCGGGTCTGTCGCATCCGTCCGCGCGCGCCATCCACGGCCACTCGAACGCCGACCAGTTCCTGACCGGTGCCGCGACCGGGCCCCGGGGCACCTACAAGAACTCGATCTCGCTCGACCAGGAGTTCGCCGCGCACGTCGGCAGCGAAACCCGCTACGCGTCGCTGGTGATGTCGACCGACGGCGGCACCGGCACCCCGCGCGGGGCGCAGACGCTGTCGTTCGATCGCAACGGCCGCGCGATCCCGGCGGCGCACCGGCCGAAGAAGATCTTCGACTCGCTGTTCGTGACGAGTGATCGCGACGCGGCCCGGCGGCTGGCGCTCGACCAGAGCGCGCTCGACGACCTGCTCAGCGATGCCAAGGCGCTGCGCCAGAAGCTGTCGGGCAACGACCAGCGCGCGTTGGACGAGTACCTCGATTCGGTGCGCGAGACCGAACAGAAGATCGAGAAGGCCAAGCGCTGGGTGAACATCCCGCTGCCCCAGGTCGACGGCGGACACCTCGAACTCGAGGTCACGCCCGAGGAATCGCGTGCCTACCTGCAGGCGATGTACGGGCTGATCCACCTGGCGTTCCAGACGGACTCGACGCGTGTCGCGACCTACCAGATCGGCCGCGAGAACGGCATCGGCCTCAGCGACCACCTGAGCCGTGCGGTCGGGTTCCCGCTCGCCCACCAGCTCACCCACGAGACGAAGAAGCCGGACGGCTGGAAGAACTTCGGCACCTACTGCCGATTCCTCAGCGAGGAGCTCGGCCGCTTCATCAGCAAGCTGAAGGCGACGCCCGAGGCGGGTGGCGACGGCAACCTGCTGGACAACACGCTGGTCCTGTTCGGATCGGCGTCGAGCGCCTTCCACCTGTCCCGCAACTACCCCCTGATCCTGCTCGGCGCTGGCAACATGGGGTTCGAGCACGGCCGCTACCTGAACTACGCCGGAGCCAACGCCTATGCGGGCGGTTGGGACGGCGGCACCGAACCCTGGCAGCGCGAGTTCGCCACCGAGGAGATCCCGCTGGCGAACCTGTTCGTGAAGCTGCTGCAGCGGCTCGGGGTGCCGGCCGAGTCGTTCGCGGACAGCACGGCCGCGCTCGCCGACGTCTGACGCGGACCGTCGCCGGTCTGCGCCCGGCCGGACCGGACGCTGGCCGGAGACCGCGACTCGTGCAGCGGCCCACCTTTGCGCTCGCGCGGTGCCCATGGCCATGCCAACATCCTGCGCCATGCGTTCGCTGCGCCTCGCCCTCGTCGCGTCCGAAGTCGCACCCTTCGCCAAGACCGGCGGCCTCGCCGACGTGCTGCTCGGTCTCGGCCGGTGGCTCGGCAAGAAACCGCCGGCTGGGCCGGGTCACGACGTGCGTCTGTTCCTGCCGCTCTACCAACGCATCGCGAAGAGCGGGTTGAAGACGACGCCGCTCGCCGGCGCCCAGAACATCGACGTGCGCTTCCCGAGCCGCACGATCCGCTTCTCGATCCGCACCGCCCCGCTGCCGCAGAGCGAGGTGCCGGTCTACTTCGTCGACTGCAAGGAGCTGTACGACCGCGAGGGCATCTACACCGAGGACGGCGATGAAGCGCTGCGCTTCGGGTTGCTCAGCCGCGCCGTGCTCGAAACCTGCCAGCGCCTGCAATGGTCGCCCGACGTGGTGCACTGCAACGACTGGCACACCGGGCTGCTGCCGCTCTACCTGCGCACGGTCTACGCCTGGGACAAGCTGTTCGCCGGCACCAAGACGGTGCTGACGATCCACAACATCGGCTACCAGGGCTTCTTCCCCGACAGCCAGCTCGACGTGCTGGGCCTCGGTGACCAGCGCGCGCACGTGCATCACGGCGACCTGCGCGACGGCAAGATCTCGTTCCTGAAGACCGGTGTGCTGCACGCGACCAAGTTGTCGACAGTGTCGCGCACCTACGCGCGCGAGATCCAGACCGACGAGTACGGCATGGGCATGCAGGAACTGCTGCGCTCGCGCAGCGGCGACCTGCTCGGCATCGTCAACGGCGTCGACTACGGCGAGTGGAACCCGGCCGACGATCCCCGCATCCCGCACCACTTCACCGCCGCCGACCTGTCCGGCAAGGCGAAGATGAAGGCGGCGATGCTGCAGCGCTTCCAGTTGCCGCACGACCCGCGCGCGCCGGTGTTCGGCGTGGTGTCGCGGCTGACCGCGCAGAAGGGCTTCGAGCTGTTCAGCGATTCGATCCCGATCTTCCTGCAGCGCGAAGACATGCGCCTGTGCGTGCTCGGCTCGGGCGAGGACAAGCACGAGAAGTACTTCCAGTGGCTGCGCGACACCTGGCCGCAGAAGGTCGGCCTGTTCCGCGGCTTCCAGGAAGACCTGGCGCACTGGATCGAGGCCGGCAGCGACGTCTTCCTGATGCCGAGCCGCTTCGAACCGTGCGGGCTCAACCAGCTGTACAGCCTGCGCTACGGCACGCCGCCGATCGTGCGTCGCACCGGCGGACTCGCCGACACGGTCGATGCCTGGGACCCGCACACGCAGCAGGGCACCGGCTTTTTGTTCGACGAGTACTCGAGCCACGCCCTCGCCGGCACGATCGACTGGGCCCTGCGCAACTGGCGCGACCAGCGCGGCTGGCAACAACTGGTCAAGAACGGCATGAGCCGCGACTTCTCGTGGGATCGCCAAGGTCCCGAGTACGTGGCGCTCTACCGTTCCCTGCTCGGACTCTGACCCCGTCTCGCACCCACCCATGCACGTCGTCTTCATCGAACCAGCTTTTCCCAAGAACCAACGTGAGTTCCTGCGCGGCCTGCTCAGCACCGGCGCCCGCATCTCGGCGATCAGTGAGCGGCCGCCGGAAGCGCTGCCGAACGAACTGCGCGAGGGCCTGTTCCAGTTCGAACGCGTGCGCTCCGTGGTCGACGAGCATGCGGTCACCGAAGCGGTGAAGCGGCTGTCGCAGAAGGCTCGCGTCGACCGGTTGGAGGCCACCGTCGAAGCGCACGTGATGGCGGCGGCGCACGTGCGCGAGCAATTGAAGATCTACGGCACCACGTCGAAGACGGCATGGTTGTGCCGCGACAAGCCGGCGATGAAGGAAGCCGCGCGCGCCGGCGGCGTTGCTTGCGCGGCGAGTGCGCGCGTGACTTCGGTCGCCGATGCGGAAGCGTTCGCGAAGACGACCGGCTACCCGCTCATCTTGAAGCCGCTCGACGGCGCCGGTGCCTCGGGCACCCACAAGGTGACCAACGACGCCGAGCTGCACGCCGCGTGCGATTCGCTGCGCGTCGCCGCCGGCCGCACGGTCGCCATCGAGGAGTTCCTCGAAGGCCACGAAGGCTTCTACGACACGCTGTCGGTGTGCGGCAAACCGGTGATCGACTTCGCCTGCCACTACTACCCCAACGTGCTCGAAGCGATGCGCACGCGCTGGATCTCGCCGCAGATCGTCTGCACCAACCGCGTCGATGCCGGCAACTACCAGGAAGTGCGCGCGATGGGCCAGAAGGTCATCACCGCGCTCGGCATCTGGACGTCGCCGACCCACATGGAGTGGTTCGCGGGCGCCAAGGGCCTGAAGTTCTCCGAGATCGGCTGCCGGCCGCCGGGTGTCGGCGTGTGGGACCTCTACTGCGCCGCCAACGAGTTCGACCTCTACGCGGCGTGGGCGCACGCGATCGTGCACGAGAAGGTGCCGTTCCAACCGTCTCGCAAGTACTCGGCCGGCATGGTCGCGCTGCGGCCCGACAAGGACGGCGTGATCTCGCACTACGACGGCGTCGAGGCGATGCAGAAGCGTTTTGGCGAGTGGGTGCTCGACACGCACCTGCCGCCGGCCGGTTCGGCGACGCAGGGGGTCGAAGGCGGCTACATGGCGAACGCCTACGTGCGCCTGCGCCACCCCGACTACGACACGCTGCGTTCGATGCTCGACTGGGTCGGGCAGAACGTGAAGGTCAAGGCGCGCTGAGGGCGGCGGTTCGCGAACTCAACAGCCCGGACTCAGCAGCCTTCCAGGCGGAACCTGCGCAGCGTGACCTTCTTGCTGCGCAACGCCAAAGCGCCGACGAACTCAGGGCCGGGCGACACGTCGAGCAGCGACCAGTTCGCCGGATCTTCGCGGCCGTCGTGGCAGGCGAGGAACTTCGGCTCTTCGCACAGGCTCACGTCGAACGTGTCGAGCGGCATCGACAGCCCTTCGCCAAGGGCCTTGATGTAGGCCTCCTTGCGCGTCCAGCAGCGATAGAACGCCATCTCGCGCGCGTCGCCGGCCAGCGCATCGAGGGCGGCGAACTCCGACGTCGAGAAGTGCTTGCGCGCGATCTCGGTGAGGCTCTCGAGGTGCCGGATCTTCTCGACGTCGAGGCCGAGTTCGACGTTGGCGATGCCGATCACCGCCAGCTTGCCGCTGTGCGACAGGTTGAAGAATGGACCCTTGCCGGTGAGGTAGGGCTTGCCGCGCGGCCCTTGCGTGAACTGCACCGCGGTCGCGTCGATGCCGAGGTAGGCGCCGAGGATCGTGCGCAGGGCCCCGTGCCCGATCTGGTAGCGGCGCCGGTGGTCGGCAAAGTGGAAACGCGCCAGCCGCGTCTGTTCGGCCGCGGACAGCAGGAGGCCCCAGCGCTCCGGGTCGCCGAGCAACGGCACGGTCCAGACGTGGACTTCGTCGGGGCCTAGAACTGCCCCTGCCGGGTTGGCCGAAGCAAACGAACCATGGAGGCGAACTTCATCCATGCAGGGCGATCGCGCGCAGCCTAGCAGAGTGCACGGAAGCGAACAGGCCGCACTTGCGGAATGTGCCGCTCATGGCAACGACAACCGGAACGGGGCACCGGGGAAACCGTCGGCTTCGGTGATCGACCAACGCGGCACGGCGGCCCAGGCGTAGCGCACGTGCTTGGGCTCTTTGAGGCCATCGGCCCGCACCACCACCGTGCCACCGTCGAGGCGAGCGCGCGCCGGCACGAACTTGCCGTCGGCGCCGGCCAGTTCGAACCCGGCGCCATCGTTCACCAACTGCACGGGGCCGTGCGAGGTCGCGAAGGTGACGACGAGGCTGTCGTCGTTGGCAGTGACGCCGATGGCGCGCGGGCCTTCGCACGGAATCGGCTCGCCGTAGTGTCGCGCGCGCGCCAGCGCCGCCAGCCGGCTGCCGACCGGTTGCTTCCAGGTCGGATGGATGTCGCGGGCATCGCCACAGTCGAGCGTGACCGCCATGCCGGTGCGCGGCAGCGCCAGCGCGGCCGCTTGCGCCTCGCGCAACAACGCCGTGCGGCCTTCGCCTTCGTCGCCATAACCGAACGGCGCGATCTGCACGAAGAAGAACGGCAGCGGCGTGCCGAACGCGCGGCGCCAGTCTTCGATCATCGCCGGGAACAGCCGCGCGTACTGCTCGTGCCGGGCGCGGTTCGATTCGCCCTGGTACCAGATGGCGCCGGTGAACGGGAACGGCACCAGCGGCGCGATCATCCCGTTCCACAGCACCGACGGCCGGTTGGGGCCGCCCGCGCGGGCGGGCCAACGCGGCAGCGCGGAGATCGGCGCGTGCACGGTGCGGCGCCAGCTTCCCGCCAACGGCACCGCGACGTCGCCGGCGACCAGCCGCAGCGTGGCCGGCGCTCCGGTGAACCCACCTTCGCCGCCGGTGTCGACGACGCGGATGCGCAGATCGACGGTGGCGCGGTCGGTCCACGCGGCGGGCACGCGATAGCGCCGCGGCCGATCCCAGACGCCATCGTCGTCGCTGGCGGCCAACTGCTCGGCGCCCCAGTAGACGACGTCCATGTCGTCGATGGCGCCGAGTTCGAGCCAGCTGTCCTTGCCGCGCAGGCCGGCCGGCAGGTCGAGGCGCCGTTCGTACTGGACCACGCCGTCGAAGTCGGCGAGTCCGGTCGCCGAGAACGAACCCGGCACCTGCACGTCGACCGCGGGGCCCGACGGCGCCATGCGCTCGATCGCGTCCCAGAACGCCAGCCGCCGCTGCTCGCGCGCCGGGTTGGCGCTTCCTGGCTTTGCGCCACCGAACTCGGGGAACGCGGCGAGGCCCGGCGGACTCGCCCACGCTTCGCACACGGTGCCACCCCAACTGCTGACGACGATGCCGAGCGGGCCCTTGCCGGCTTGCATCAGGTCGCGCGCAAAGAAGTACGCGACCGCCGAGAACGGGGCCGCGGTCGCCGGCGAGCACACCACCCATTCGCCAACGACATCGTCGGCAGGCGTGTCGGCGGCATTCTTCGCCACGGTGAAGCAGCGCAGCTGCGGATGGTTGGCGCTGGCGAGCTCGCGTTCGTAGTCGCGCACTCCCGGGCTCCAGCCGTGCTTGCCGAGTTCCATCTCCATGTTCGATTGGCCCGACGCCAGCCACACGTCACCGGCCAGCACGTCGACGATGCGCAGCGTCTCCCCATCGCTGGCGACCGTGAGCGTGAACGGGCCACCGCGGTCGGGGGTCGGCAGCGCGCACGACCAGGTGCCGTCGCTGGCGATGCGCGCCGTCACCTGCTTGCCCCACGACGCGTCGACCGCGACTTCGGCTCCCGCGGTGCCGCGGCCACGCATCGGCACCGTCGTCGACGGCGGCAACACCATGTGGTCGCCGAACAGCTTCTGCACCGACAACGGTTGGGCGATGCCGCGCCAGCGGGCGACACGGCCATCGGCGCCGCAGGCGAACACGCTGCCGTCGGATCCGCTCCCCAAGGCGTGGAAGCCGAGGTCGCTCACCGGTCGCCACGTCGCGCCGCGATCGGCCGAGAGGCTGGTGCCGTGCGAGCCGACAGCGAGCAGGTCGCGTTCCGACAACCACACCGCCGCGGAACGGAAGCCGCCGGCGCCGTCGTCGGCGACGCGCATCGCGTCGAACGAGTCGCCAAAAGCCGCCGTGCCCGCAGCCACCGCCGGAGCGGCATAGTCGCCACCGACCGCGACCACACCGTGGGCACCGGGAGCGAGCCCGAACGCACCGCGCGACGCCGCTCCTGCCGGCAAGGGCAAGTCGCTGGCCGACCAGGTGCCGCCGCTGCCGCGCAGCAGTCGCGAGCGCGCACCGCCACCGGTGCCGACGAAGAACACCGGCTGGTCCCCCACCCTGGTGACGGCCACGCAGGTGCCACTCGCTGCGAACGCCGCTTCGCCAGCCAGCGGCACGGGCAGCCGTTCCTTCGCTTCGCGTTGCCACGACGCCCCGCGGTCGTGCGACGTGAATATCTCGAAGGCACCGTCGATCGGGTCGCCGAACAGGACGCCGTGGTCGCCGGCAAAAGCGATCCCGTCGAAGAACGCTTCCTTGCGTTCATCCTGCAGCACCACGGTCCAACTGCGGCCAGCGTCGGTCGTGCGATAGAGGCGCGCCGGTTGGCCAGCCACCATCGCCAGGGCGACCTCCGCCGAGAACGCTTCGACGTCGCGAAAGTCACAGGCCGTCGCGTCCTTCGGGGCCACGTCGTGCCACGACGCGCCACCATCGGTAGTTCGCCACAAGGAACCGGCAGCGCCGCCGACCCAGAGGGTCTTGGCATCGACCACCGCCAGGCCGCGCAGACTCTGCTGCGTGGGCGGCGTCAGCGGCTGCCATGGCGTGGGGCCCTGTTGGGCCACGGCGAACGGAACGAAGAACGACAGCAACCACATCCGAGACAAGTCGAGCATGCGCCTCCTGAGGCCGAGAGGACGCAGTATGGTGACGCGCCGGGCGCGCTGCCACCGCGCAATCTCGCCTTCGTCCCTATGTCTCTCGCCGATCCAGGTTCGCTCGACACGATGCTCGAGCAGTGCATCGTCGCCCACGAACTCGGCGGCGAAGCGGCCGTCGACGCGTTCTTGCGTGACCATCCCACCCATGCCGAGGTGTTGCGCGCGCGCCTGCGCCAGTTGTCGGATCTCGGCATCCTGCACCTGCCGCGCGCCGCCCCCACGGTCCCCGAACGCCTCGGTGACTTCCGCCTGATCAAGCAGCTCGGACGCGGCGGCATGGGTGCCGTGTGGCTCGCCGAACAGACGAGCCTGCAGCGGCAGGTAGCGCTCAAGCTCGTGCACCCCGAGTTGCTGTTCTTCCCCGGGGCCCGCGAGCGGTTCCGGCGCGAAGTGCTGGCCTTGGCCCGCCTGCAGCATCCTGGCATCGTGCCGATCCTGCTCGGTGGCGAAGCGGATGGTGTGCCGTTCTACGCGATGGAGGTCGTGCGTGGCGGCAGTCTCGCCGAGGTGCTGCTCGAACTGCCCGGCCAGGGTCCGGGGCGACGCGATGGCGCGTCGTTGCGCCAGGCGCTTGCCAAGGTCATCGCGAAGAAGGATGCGGGTGGCGAACCCAACGCCGCCGCCGCGGTGTTCCACGGTTCCTGGTCGACCGTCGCGGCGCGGCTCGCGCTCGATGCGGCGCGCGCGCTGCAGCATGCACACGAACACGGCGTACTGCACCGCGACTTGAAGCCGTCGAACCTGCTGCTCGACGTCGACGGTCGCGTGCGGCTGATCGACTTCGGCCTCGCCACCGCGGCGGGCGAACAGCGCCTGACGCGGTCGGGTTCGACGCTCGGTTCGTTGCCCTACATGGCCCCCGAGCAGGTGCGCGGCCAGCACGACCAGATCGATGTGCGTTCCGACGTCTACCAGCTGGGCGCATCGCTCTACGAATTGCTGACGGGACAGTTGCCGCACGGCGACGGCACCCACGGCACCCGTGACCGCATCATCGCCGGGCATCTGCTGCCACCGACGACGCTGGTTCCGTCGCTGCACAAGGACCTCGAAGCCATCTGCCTGTGCGCGATGGACGTCGACCGCAACCGGCGCTACCCGAGTGCTTCGGCGCTGGGCGACGACCTGCAGGCGTTCCTCGAGCATCGCACGGTGCGCGCGCGGGCGCCGTCGGGTTGGTTGCGGGCCCGCCGATGGGTCGTGCGCAATCCGGGACGCGCCGCGGTCGTCGCGTTCACCGGCATCCTGCTCGTGCCGACGCCGGCACTGTTCGCCTGGCAGCAGCATCTCGCCAATCGCGAAGTCACGGCGACGTTGGCGATCGCGCGCGAGAACCTGCAGCATGCGCGCGCGGCGATCCAACAGATGCTGGTGCGCACCAGCGAGGCGCGGCTGCAAGGGCTGCCACGAACGGCGCAACTGCGCCAGGAACTCATCAGCGATGCGATCGCGCTGCACGAACGCCTGCTGGTCTCGTGGCAAGGCAGCAACGACCGGCAGTTGCGCGTCGACCAGGCCGATGCCGAGTCGCGCCTGGCCACGCTGCGGCTCGAACGGGGCGATCTCGACGCGGCGGATGCGCTGTTCACGTCGGCGATCGCGGCGCTGCGCACGGTACTGGCCGAAGGCACTGCCCACGACCGCGTGGTCTTCGTGCTCGCCGACGCGCTCGAAGACCACGCCGTCATCGCCGCCCGCAAGCAGGACATTGTCACGGCCGAACAGCGACAGGCGGAAGCGGTGGCGCGGTTCACCGAGCTGCGGGCCAGGCTGCCGGACCGTCGTTCGGTCGAGTCCCTGCTCCAGGCCCTGATCCTGCACGCCAAGTTGCTCGAGCGCCTCGGTCGCGACCCGGAGTCCGAAGCGACCTTTGCCCGCGTGGAAGCCCAGGTGGAGTCCGACCGCGCCGACGGTGCGCGCTGGTTGCCGGTGCCGACGCGGGTGCGCTTCTTCGCGTCGATCGCCGATGCGCGCGGCGTGCGCGCGGCCCAGTGCGGGCGCAGCGAGGAGGCGGCGAAGTGGTTCACGGAGGCGTTGCGGCGGATCGACTCGTTGCCCGTCGGCACGACGCCCGATCGCGCCTTCGAGGCGCTGCGGGTGCAGGTCCTGCAACAGACGGCGCTGCTCCACCACCAGCGCGGCGAAGTGCAGGCGGCGGCTCCGCTGCTCGACCGTGCCATTGCCGCGCACGAGTCGCTGGTGCTCAACGAGCCGGAGTTCCCGAAGTGGCGCGCGGGCCTGGCGCGGCTGCTCGGCACCCGGGCCGGCAACACGTTGGTGCGCGACGCCAGCACGCGCGGCGCTGCCGCCAACGACCACGACCGGGCCGTGCAGTTGTTGCGCGAGGTCGTCGCCGCCACGCCCGACGACGTCGAGTACCGCCGCACGCTGGCCGTGGCCCTGGCCGAACGCGGCTCGTTCCGCATCCGCTGTGGCGAGTCCGGTCCGGGCCTCGCCGACCTCGACACCGCGGCGGCGGAACTGCAGGAACTCGTCATCCAGCACCCCGACGACGACACCGCGCGGCAGAACCTCGATTCGCTGCGTCTCAACCAGACGCAACAGCTGGCGGCGGCAGGCGACGTGCCCGGCGCCCGTCGACTGCTCGGCAGCTTTCTCGCGATGCCGCGGCCACGCCCCGATCCCGCCGCCGAGACGATGGTGCAGGCCACGATGACGGCGGCCGACCTGGCGATGCGCGATGGCGACCCGACGGCGGCGCGCGCAGGATTCGACGCGGCCCTACGCATGGCGGAGGCGCTGGTGCAGGAACGTCCGCAGTCGGTCGATCGGCGGACCTTGCTCACCACGGTGCGCACCCATCGTGGCGGCTTGCTCGGATCCACGGTCGGCGTCGAAGCGGCCTTGGCGGCGTGGCAGGCGGCGCTGCCCGATGCCCGTGCCGTCGCCGGTGAATCGGAGGCGGCGCGGTTGGCCTTTGGCGTCCTGCTGCTGCGGTTGTGCCGCACCCTGGACCAACGCGGCGACAGCGAAGGCGCGCGCGGCTGGTTTCGCCAGGCGGTCGAAGCCGGGATCACCGCCGAACTGGTTGCCAGGATGCCTGCGCTGGCGGCGTTGTTTGCCGAGCCCCGTTTTCAGGACCTGCTGCCGCGCGCCGCCGACGCGAAGTGAGTCGATCCGCGTCGACCCCCGCGACGATCCTGCAGGACCCGGTCGCGACGTTCCGCGCGCAGGGCGCGCCTAGCGCCGCCGCGGTTCGCCCGGCGGCCTGTCTTCGGGGGGACCACCCTCCGGCCGTGGCAACCGGTGCCGCAGGGCGCGCACCCGCGACAGCAGTGGCCCGTTCTGCAAACGCATCACCAGGTCTTCGAAGCCGATGAGCTGGCGTTGCTCGAACATGCGCACGAACCGCGACGGCACCGGCCCCTGCGGTCCGGTGGCCAGCGTCTCGAGTTGGCGTTCGAGCAGGTCGACGACGAGGTTGCCCTGCGCCACCGCCTCGTCGCGCCGATCGGTGGCGAGGTAGAGGCTGCCGAGTTCGCGGCGCACGGCGCAGACCAGTTCGATGAAGCGTGGTTCGGCCGCCGGCGGCGCGGCCACCAATTCTGCCGCGCGCGCCGCGGCGACCAGCAGGGCGCTCTCGGCCTGCCGCAGCAGGGCGGCGCCTTCGGTGCCGCCGACGAACGCGGCCGCGTCGCGCAGCGTGCCGCCGTACTCGGTGCCGACGCGGGCGGCGAGATGGCGGTACTCGACCAGGTCGGGCTGCAGCGCGAACAGCGCTTCGGCGTGTTCCATCGCTTCGTGCAGCAGCACGCGCCGCGTCGCGACCTGGTCGGGATCCCGCGTCCGTTCCCGGCCCGGACCGGGCGGTCCCGGTTCGCTGCGCCCAGGGCCTTCCGGGCGCGGCAGCGTCTCCAGCAATGCCTCGACGAACTCGAAGGCATACGTCGGCTGTTGCGGCGCCTGCGCGACCAGTTGCCGCAGCATGTCGGTGCCGACGCGCGCCTGCCGCATCCGCTCCGCTTCGGCCTGCGCCCGATCGGCCTCGGGACGCGGCCGGCCGCCGTCGCTGCGGCGCACGGAGAGGCGCGCCGTCAGCAGATGGCACCGGGCCCGCATCGCGATGTACTCATGGTTGTGCGGCTCTTCGGCCAACAGCGTGTCGACCAACGCTACGCACGCCTGCAGCAGTTCGGTGCCGCGACGCACGCGTTCGCGTTCCCCGTCCGTGGAGCCCAGCTCCGACACGATCGCCCCGCGACGCGGACCACCGTCGCCGCCGCGCCCGCGCGGCGTCAGGTTCTGGGCGGCTGCCAGCAGGACTTCCGCCCGCTCCCGGCGCACAGCTTTGGTCTCGGCGTTCGGCAGTGCGGCGAGCAGGTCGATGGCCTTCTGGAACGACGCGACGGCTTCGCCAGGCCGCAGCCGCCGTTGCTTGAGCTGGCCGATCAACACGTGCACCGCGGCCTCTTCGCGCCGTACGTCGCGGTCGGTGACGGTCGCGTAGCGCGCCAGGGCCTCCGCGCAGGCATTCGCCGCGGCATCGAGATCCTCGGGTTTGCCGAGGCGCGCATGGATCGAAGCGATTCGCCGGGAAGCGCGTGCGGTCTCGAGCTGCAGGGTCTGGTTGCCGGCGTTCTCGGCGGCGAACTGGCCGTAGAACGCGAGCATCTCCTTGAGCAATTCGACGTGGCGCGGATCGACCACGGTGCGCACGACCACGGTCTGTTCGCCGGTGTCTTCGTCTTCCTCCAGCGCCAGCGCGGGATCCGGGCCGACCAGCGAGTCGAACATCTTGCCGAAGGCGGTTAGCGCGATCGCCAGGTTGGCCTCGGCGCGCTGCTTCTGCTGGCCTTCGGCGAAGGCGGCGACCTCGGCCTTGCTGCGTTCGACGCCGGCCACTCCGTAGGCGACCCAGCCGGTGATCGCCGCCCCGACCACCGCCAGGAACGTGCTCGCTGCCAATGCCGCCATGGCGCGGTTGCGTCGGCACCACCGCCACACCATGCGAGCGGTCGACAATCGCCGCGCTTCGATCGGCCGATCGTCGAGGAACGCCTGCAGGTCGCGCGCCAACGCCTCGGCGTCCTGGTAGCGGTCACCGGGATCGCGCGCCATCGCCTTCTCCACCACCACCACCAGGTCCTCGGGCAGTTCTGGACAAGACCGGCGCAACGCGTCGGGACGTTGCGTGCGGATCCGTTCCATCAACTGGCTGCGACTGGAGCCGGCGAACGCGGGCCGCAGGGTCAGCATCTCGTAGAGCGTGACGCCGAGCGCGTAGACCTCGCTGCGCACGTCGTAGTTGCCAGCGAACTGCTCGGGCGCCATGTACTGCAGCGTGCCGAGCAGGTCCCCGGTGTGCGTCAGTCCTTCGCCTTCGAGTGCCTTCGCGAGGCCGAAGTCGGTGACCCACAGGTGTTCACTGGTTCGTCGGCTGCTGGCGGCGGTCGCTTCGCGATCTTCGCTCGCGCTCGCCGACCTACGCGTGTCCCCCAATCCGGTCCCGGTGCTGCGCACCTCCCCCTTCGGTGGCGGCGTCTCGGCGTCGTGCTCGAGCAGCAGGTTGGCCGGCTTGATGTCGCGGTGCAGCGTGCCGAGACAGTGCGCGTAGTGCAGCGCGCTGGCCGCTTGCTGGCCGAGCCGCGCCACCATGCGGCCACGCTCGCGCCAGTGGGCGCTGCCGGTCGGTGGCGTCAGCGCCTGTTCGTCGCGCCAGCGATCGAGGCTGCGCCCCTCGATGAACTGCATCGCGTACCAGTGGTAGCCGTCGCTCTCGCCGCTGCCGAACACCGGCACGATGTTGCTGTGGTGCAGTTGCGCCGCGATCTGCGCCTCGCGGCGGAAGCGTTCGAGCTGGTTGCCGGTGAGCAGCCCCGCCTGCGGCAGCACCTTGAGCGCCACCCTGCGGCCCAGGGACTCCTGCTCGGCTTCGAACACGACGCCCATGCCGCCGCGGCCGAGTTCGCCGACGATGCGGAACTCGCCGAGCCGGTCGAGTTTGGGCACCGAGGCACGGCGCCGGCCACTGCCCGTCGACTCGCGATCGCGCTTCATGTCCTCGAGGGCGAGCAGGGTCGGCAGCAGGTCGCGCAACGCGTCGGCGTGCTCCGGATGGGCGGCGGCAAATGCCGCGACATCGGTCGCCGCGCCGGTGCGCCGTTGGCGCAGGAACTGTTCGACCAGGAGGTCGAGTGGATCGCGCGTCGAGGAGTCGCCGCCGCCGGTCATGGTTGGCCGAGGTCGCCGAGGAAGCCCTTCAACCGGCCGAGCGCCCGCACGTAGCGGTTGCTGGCGGCGTTCTCCTGGATGCCGAGCACGTCCGCGGCTTCCTTGTTCGACAGTTCCTCGAAGTGGCGCAGCAACAGAACTTCGCGGTCGATCGCGTCCATCGCCGCGAGCGCCTGCTCGATCTTCTGACGCAGTTCCTCGCGCATCACGGCACCGCTCGGCGACGTGAAGTGGCCGACGAAGAACCCCGACATCGTGCCGCTGGCGGGCGCCCCGACTTCGCGCCCGGCGTTGCGCATCTTGGCGCCGAGGTGCTTGCGATGCAGGTCGATCATCGTCTGCTGCGTGATCAGGCGCACCCAGACCAGGAACGGCTTCTGGTCGTCACGGAACGCCTGCAGGCGTTTGCCGGCTTCGAGGAAGCTGTCCTGCAGCACGTCTTCCGCGTCGATGCGGCCGACGAGCCTGGGATCCAACCGGAAGTGCACCATGCGCAACAAGCGTTCGCGGTAACGCTGAAACAACGGCGCCAACACCGCATCGTCGCCGCTTCGCAGTTCCAGCTCGAGAGCTTCGTCGGTCCGTTCGGTCACAACGGCACCATAGCCGACCCAAGGCCATGGGACGCGTCGGCTTCTGCAACGCGTCGGTGACAGGGATTCAGCGGCGCAGTGGTTCGATTCGCGACCGCAACGACGCCAGATGCAGGGGCGAAGGGCGTTGGCACCGTTCGCTCGCCAACGGCAACTGCCCTTGCAGGAAGGCCAGCACCGCCGCCGCCGTCACCGCCGCATCGGGCACCCTGAGCACGAACGGCACCGGCACGCTGGTCGGGAGGGGGGCAGCGGCGGTAGCGCCCGTTGCCGGGGTCCACGCGACGGCACCTTCCGCCGGCAGCGACTCGCGCCCGACCCACAGCAGTCCGAGGCGCTGCGCTGCCTGCAACAGGTCGGTCCCTGGCTCCCCCCGCGGCGGATCCCAGCCGACGACGATCTCGTCGACGCCGAACAACCGGCACTCGCGCAGGATCGGCAGCAGCGTCGCCGCCGATGCGGTCGCCAACCATTCCGGCAACACGACGCGGTTGCGATGGCTCGTCGGTCGCGACCCGACGCGACCGCGCGCGCATTGCCAACCCGGTTCGCGACGCAGCAACTGCGCCGCCGCGATGGCCGCCTTGCCGAGCTGGCGCTCGCAGCCGGCTTCGACGCGCAGGCAATCCTCGACCACCAGCGTGAACGCTTCGCCGAGCCGGGCGTCGATCGCGAACACCACGTCACCGCGTCGAGCTTCGCCAGCCTCGGTCAGGCTTGGCTGCAGCCGGGCGGGCACTTCGAGCAGTTCGAGGAACGTGGTCGCCGCGGCGCGGCTCGCCGCATCGACGAGACAGCGCGTGCCCGTGCCCAGCACGAACGGCGCGCCGGTCGCCGCGACGAAGGGCAGGCTCGGCACACCCAGCGTGAGCCCGTACTTGCCGCGTTGCTGCTGGCGCTGGTCTTGCGCGAACAACCAGGGCAGCGAACCGTCGCCGCCATAGGCCTGTCGCCAGACGTCGTGGCCGACACCGGCCAGTGCATGGAAGGTGACCTGCGCCCCGGCTTCCTGCAGTGCTTCCACCATGCGCTGCGACCGTTGCGCCGGTACCACGCGATCGTCGAGCCCATGCCAGATGTGGAACGGCAGTCCGACCAACCGGGCCGCCGCCCTCGGGTCGCCGCCACCGCACACCGGCAGCGCGGCGGCGAACAGTTCGGGCCGGCGCGCCGCGAGGTCGAAGGTGCCAAAGCCTCCCATCGACAACCCGGTCAAGTAGACGCGAGCGCGGTCCACTTCGCCGCCGGCGAGCAAAGCGTCGGTCGCTGCCAGCACCGCCCGCATCGCCCGCGACGGGGCACTCGGCTGGCTGTGGTCCGTCTGCGCGTCCCAAGGCACATCGACCCACCGCTCGGCCTTGGGACATTGCACCGCGAGCAGCCAGCACGGGTACGCCGCGCGCATCGACGTTTCGGCCATCTGCTGCGGCAGCCAGCGCAGTTGCTCCAGGTTGTCGCCACCGCGTTCGCCCGCCCCGTGCAGGAACACGACCAGGGGACGCGGTTCGCCGCGCAGGTGCGGCAACGGCGCCAACAGCCGCCAAGGGTAGGCATGGCCGTCGATCGCGGTCTGGCCGGCCTCGAATGCCGTCGCGTCGAGGGACGACTGCGCGGCGACGAAGCCGCACGCGGCAACCAGGGCGAACGACGAGGCGAGCGACGGCACGAATGCTGGTCTACGCGAGCCAGGGCATCGGCGCAACGTACCCGCGCCGGCGCCAGCTTCGCCTCAGGCGGAGTCGGCAGGTGGCGCCTTGCCGGCGCCGACGCCGGCGAGGCAGCCCTGCAGCATCGCGATCGGCAGGTCCTTCCCGGTGAACAGCCGCAGTTGGGCGGCGGCCTGGTGCAGGAACATGGCAAGGCCCGGTACCACGGTGGCGCCGGCCGCCGCGGCGTCGCGCAGCAACTTCGTCCAGGCCGGCCGGTAGACCATGTCGAGCACCGTGGTGCCGGCGGCCGGCTGCCAGCCCGGCACCAGCCGCTCTTCGCCCTCCCGTCCGGCGCTGCCGACGGGCGTCGCGTTGACGACCACGGCCGGCCGCAGGTCGCCGAGCACGCGTTCGGACAGACTGCCGAGCTGGACGCCATGGCGCTGCGCGAACGGACGCAGCGGTTCGACCGAACGGCCGAGCATGGTGGTGGCGAAGCCGAGGCTCTTCAGGGCGAAGGCCGCGGCGCGCGCCGCCCCCCCGGTGCCAAACACCACCGCTGTCCGCGTCGCCGACACCTGCACCGCCGCATCGTGCAGCGCGCGTTGCACGCCGACGATGTCGGTGAGGTGGCCGACGAGTTGGCCGTGCGCTTCGCAGACCAACGTGTTGACCGCCTCGCACGCTGCCGCTTCGTCACCGAGTCGATGGCAGACGTCGACCATCGTGCCCTTGTGCGGCGACGTCACCGAGAGGCCGCGCAGCAAGCGCTTGGGCAGCATCGCCAGCACCGCTTCGGGTCGCGACGTCTCGAACGGCAGGTAGATGCCGTCCACGCCGAGTCGGCGGAAGGCGCGGTTGTGCAACCACGGCCCCACCGACTGCAGCGCCGGATTGCCGAGCAACCCGTAGATCGACGTCGTCGGCCCGAGTTCGTGCACGCGGTAGAGGCCGGCGAGCAGTTCCACCGTCATCTGCCCCGGTGCGGTCGCTTCGGTGCCGTCGTCGATGCGGCCGTAGACGAAGGGCGATCCCAGCACCGCCGACAGCACGCGCGTCGGCCACGCGGTTCGCCCCATCGCGAACGCGATCGTCGGCTGCGCTTCCTGGTCGGTTGTCTGCAGCAGGTCGAGCACCGGTGCGGCGTCGGCGAGGTCGTGCGCGGTGACGACGATCTTGGCGATCGAACCGGGATGCGCGTGCAGGCGGTCGCGGATCTCGGCGAGCTCCTTCGGCACGCCGGTGAAGCTGTGGAACGAACGGATGCGCAGCTTGATGCGCGTGCGCCCCACCGGCGGCATCCACGTTTCCGAACCTTCGACGTCGATGCCTTGCGCCCCGGCCTCAAGCGCGGCGCTGAGCAGTTCCCGCCGTTCGCCGTGCGTGCCGCGGAAGTGGCCGCCCTCCTCAGGGGGGCGGCACGCGACGAGCACCGGCAGGCGCACCGCGGCGATCGTGGCGGCGAGGTCCTGGCCGGCTGGCCACCGGTCGAGGCGCAATTCGAGCCAGTCGGCGCCGGCCATCGCGGCAACGGCGGCTTTGCGCACGACCTGTTCGCGCGATTCGGCGAACACGCTGGCGATGATCCTGGCCATGACGGCACGGGCAAGCGTCGCGCACGGATGGCGCCATCGCAACCCGCGAGATCGCGGAACGCGCGAACGTTCAGGTCGGCGGCGAGACGCCGAGGGCGCGGGCGAGGGCGGCGACGTCGCCGGCAGCGAGCCCGGCCTGCTGCGCCAGGGCCAACGCCAGCACCGACAAGGACCGATACGCGGCGGCCGAGGCCGGGGCGTGTTGCTGCAGCGCCTGCACGTGGGCCAGCACCGTGGCGGCGTCACCGCGCCGCACCGGGCCGGACAGTGCTGCCGCCGGCCCACGTTCCTGGCAGCTGCGGTCGGCGGCGGCGACGAGTGCCGCCACCACCTTGGCGGCCGCGGCCGCGTCGAGCACGCCCGACGCCGACATCGCCGCCTGCGCGGCGGCCCACAACGCCGTCGTCCCGTTCGCCGCCAGCGCACACGCCGCGTGGTAGAGCGTGCGGTCGCCGGGTTGGCCGAGCACCGGTTGCATGCCGAGCCGACGGCACAGACCCTGCAGCAGAGTCCGTGCGTTGGTGTCGCCGACCACGACCGCCGGCGCGCCGGCGATCGAAGCGCTGGCGCTGCGGCCATCGGCGAACGGCGCCGCGGGGTGCAGGATGCCGCGCCGGATGCCCGGCACCCCGTCGAACACTTCGAGGCCGTGGCGTCCGCTCGTGTGCAGCCACAGGCTGCACGGCCGCGGCGCGTGTTGTGCTGCGGCGCTGCGGACGGCAGCGGGCAGGTCGCCATCGCCCACCGCGAACAGCACTACGTGGGCTTGCGCGTGCGTGTGCGCGGGCACGACCGGCACTTTGCCGTCACCGACCCACGCGATCGCCGCTGCCGTGCGCGCCGGATCGCGCCCGACGTAGCCGAGCAGGTCGACGCCGGCGGCATGCAGCCGCTGGCCGAGCGCCTGGCCGACGCGTCCCGCTCCAAAGATCACGACGCTCAGCGCCATGTCGTTCAGAGCTCGACCTGCATGCCGAGTTCGACCACGCGGTTGACGGGCAAGCCGAAGAACGCGGTGGCGGGCTGCGCATTGCGCTGCAAGAACGCGAACAGGACGGTGCGCCACAGCGACATCTGCCGCCGCTTGGCGGGCACGATCGTCTCGCGGCTGAGGAAGAAGGTGGTCTCGGTGATCTTGAACTCGGAATTCTCGAGCTTCCAGAGTTTGAGCAGCTCCATCACGCGCGGGCGCTCCATGAACCCGTACTGCGCGATCAGCCGGTGGAATCCATTCGGCATGTGCTCGACCCGCATGCGCTCTTCGCGGGGCACATGCGGATCTTCGACGGCTTGGATCGTCACCAGCAGCACGTTCTCGTGCAGCACCGTGTTGTGCTTCAGATTGTGCAGCAGTGCCAACGGCGTGCCGCTGGCGTTGCCGGCCATGTACACCGCGGTGCCCGGCACGCGATGGATCGGATGCTCCTGGATGCTCTGCAAGAACGCCTCCATCGACAGCATCGCGGTGTTGTTCTTCTGGTAGAGCAGAGCGCGGCCTTTGCGCCACGTCATCATGATCGCGACGATGCCGAAGGCGACGAGCAGCGGGAACCAGCCGCCATGCGCGATCTTCAGCGCATTGGCGAAGAACAACGCCAGCTCGACGATGCCGAAGGCCGCGACCGTCAGCAGGGCACGCCACATCGACCAGCCGAACACGCGCCGGGCGACGAAGTAGAACATCGCCGTCGTGATCAACATCGTCAGCGTCACCGCGAGGCCGTAGGCCGACGCCAACGCCGTCGCCGAGCCGAAGCCCACGCAGGTGAGCACGCACGCCGTCATCAGGATCCAGTTCACGTGCGGCACGTAGATCTGTCCGCGTTCGTTCTCCGAAGTGTGCTTGATCTCGAGGCGCGGCAGGAAGCCGAGCTGGATCGCCTGCATGGTGATCGAAAAGATGCCGCTGATGAGCGCCTGCGACGCGATCAACGACGCCACCACCGACAACACCAGCAGCGGATAGATCGAGAACCCGGGCGCCAGTTCGAAGAACGGGTGTTTGTGCAACGCCGGGTTGTGCAGCAACAGCCCGCCCTGCCCCAGGTAGTTGAGCAGCAGTGCTGGGCAGGCGACGCCAAACCAGGCCCACTGGATCGGGCGACGACCGAAGTGGCCGAGGTCCGCGTAGATCGATTCGGCGCCGGTGACGACGAGGCAGACGCTGCTCATCACCACGAGCGATGTCCACCCGTGGTCGAGCAGGAAGCCGATCGCATGCCAGGGCAGCAACGCCTGCAGCACACTCGGATCGAGCAGGATCCCGCGCACGCCCAGCACCGCGATGGCGAAGAACCACACCAGCATGATCGGTCCGGTGATCCAACCGAGCCTGCCGCTGCCGGCGCGCTGCGACAGGAACAGCAGCAGCAACAACAGCACGGCCACGGGAACGATGTACGGCTTCAGGTGCGGCGTCCGCACATCCAACCCTTCCAGGGCACCCATCACGGTGATGCACGGCGTGATGATCCCGTCGCCGTACAGCAACGCCGCGCCACAGACAGCCAGCAACAGCATCATGGCCCGGCGCCGGCTCGCCTGCTTCACGCCGGCGATCGCCAGCGCCAGCATCGACAGCACACCGCCCTCGCCGCGGTTGTCGGCGCGCAGGACGAACAGCATGTACTTGCCGCAGACGATCCAGACGAGCGTCCACACGACCAGGGACAGCACGCCGACGACGTTCGCCGGGTTCACCGGCATGCCGTGTGCGCTGCTGAAGCACTCCTTGATCGCGTAGAGCGGACTTGTGCCGATGTC
>SXGT01891876.1_pt1 | contig 23120 bp, 13 predicted proteins | sample 3176221 | NCBI WGS metagenome assembly SXGT01 (sample SAMN11356862, study PRJNA531348) | freshwater metagenome | isolation source: freshwater sample F1-120 | place: China: Fuxian Lake, Yuxi | collected 2017-12-25
GGCGCCGCCAGCCTTCAGGATTGCAAGCAGACAAGGGACAAGGTCCAGGGACCGATGGAGAAACACGCCGACGAGCGTGTCCGGACCGACACCGGTCTTCCGCAAGTGCCGGGCGATACGATTCGAGCGCTCATCGAGCTCGCGAAACGTCAGGGATTGGCCCTGAAAGACCAGCGCAGCAAGCTCGGGACTCCGCCGGGCTTGCGCCTCGAAGAGTTGGTGCACGCAGAGGTCGCGAGGGTACTCGAGCGCAGTCGCGTTCCACTTCAAGATCACCTCGAGTCGCTCAGCCTGGTCGAGGACGGAAATCGCGCTGAGCGGCGAATCAAGGTTTGCCGCAAGGGCCGCAAGAAAGTACCCAAAGCGTCGTTCGAGCTCCCGCGCGCCCTCGGCGCCCAGGGCTTCAAGGTTGTGAACCCAGAGAGTGCGACCGCTCCGCTTCTCGACAAGGACGGTGAGTGCAGCGCCCCCGACTTCGCCCACGGGCGTCTCGGTGCCGCTCAGTTGTTCCACGAGCTCGATGCGAAAGGGCCAGGCCTCGTCTCCGGGTGTTTTTCCTGGGCCCCGAAGCTGTGGGTATCGCGCCCCGACATCGCGTGCATACGTCATCCTTCGCCGGACGCCATCCAGCGCAAGCCGCTGCGATCGAAGACACTCGATCGCGGCGGATTCGGAGCTCAACTCGACATGGAGCGGCACCACAGACGCGAAGAGAGAATCCGCTTCCAGGACCCGTCTGCGCAGCGCCGGCTCCGAGAAGCCGAGGTCGTAGGAACTTGCCCCCGAAATCCGGCCGATGTACGCGCAAAGCGCAGCGACGACTGCATCGCCGGGTTCTCGAGCCTCCATACGGCCGGCAACCGTGGCCAACTGGCTTGGGGAGTCCTCGCCGAGGTGAATGCCCAGACGGCTGGCGCCAGCACTCAAACGCAAAGCTTTCAAGTACGGCAGCTCCGGCAAGCTGACTGCCACGAGCCGCTGGACCCAGAAGGCCTCGTGCCTTGCGACCTCTTCGTGGAGGGAAGTGATGCCGGCAGCTTGCTGCGAGTCGAGAATTGCAAGGCGACTCGCGAGGGCCAGGCTGAGCTGCGCGGGTGTCCGCGGCGAACCGTCCAACGCAGACAGTTTGGCGAGGGTAACGTCACGAGTTCCGGTCGCAACCGTGACCGTCTCCGTCTCCAAGGCCACAATTGTTCCCGGTGGTTCACCGCTCGCGGCAGGAGCAATCCTGCACTCTCCAACGCCAAACCACCCGGAGGGGGAACAAGCCTTCGGAAGCCCCAGCGGATTCGAGTAGCTGCCAAAGTCGAGCGCCCGAACCAGGGCCGAGATCTTCTCGGCCGGCCAACCCCAGGCGATGGCACAACCGGATGCGGGCCGTCGCGATAGCGAGTAATAGGTCCGCTTGAGCAGGTCATGCTTGCGAGGTTGCGAGCCGCCTTCCCCCAGCTCGCGCGACAGATCAATAAACGTGCGGATGCCTGCCTCGTAGCACTTCGCATTGAGGGTGAGCGCTGTTTCACCAGGGGAGATCGGAAAGATCTCCTGTTTCAGGATGCCGCCTGCGTCCACGCCGCCTTCAACAAGGTGCCAGGTGACGCCATGTGATTCCGCCTCTTCGAGAATTGCCCAGGAAGTGGCGTAAAGACCGGCGTACCTCGGTAGTGGGCCGTCGTGGAAGTTGACCACTCCCCTTCTGGCGGACTCGAGCACCTCTGGCTGCAGGATGGCGAGGTTTGCTATGCTGAAGATATAGTCCGCCGGCCGCTGTCGAAGAACGTTGCCAAGCTCGAAGTCGAACGCCAGGGTGGGAAGCCCCTTGCCCTGCGCCCAGCGGCCAATGCCGGGGTCGCCTGAAACCACGCCAAGGATTTCATTCCCATCCCCAAGCAGCACCTCCGAGCACTGTATCAAGAGCGACCCCGTGCCGATAACATAAGCGGTATATTTGCGTTTCTCACTCATCTTGCAAAGTCTGCTATGGGGACGGTTAACCGGCAACCACCTGAGGTCCTGAGATCCTGGCAGCGGGTAATATACTCCGCGGGGAGGTAGAAGACCTCCCCCATGCCATGGCGCCTGGTGGCGCCCCTCCTCCTCGCTGGGAAGGGGGACTCCTCAAGAAAAAGGCGGCCTGTGGAGAAAGTGAATCTTGCTTGCGAACGAGTGCGCGACTGTAGAGCGGGTTGCTATCGACTGCTCTGGTTGCTGAGAACCGTTTCCGCCCGCGCCGCCAGCTTTCTTGTCTCTTCATCCGCCGGCGCCGCTGCCAGGACTTGCTGCCAGAGCGCGAGGGCCGCCGCGACCTTGCCCTCGCCATAGAGGCGCATCCCCTCACGCTTGCGGCATTCGATCTCCCCGGGCGAAAGGCGTTGGCCAGACTTCTCCGGCCCCTGCGCCCGGGCCGGCTCCGGGAGATCGGGCCCCGGGGCAGGGCATTGGACACCCGCTGCCGGCTGCGGCTTTCTCCGCCAGAACGCCTCACGCTTGTGCTCAAGCCAGTGGCTCAAGAGCCTGTGCCAGGCAACCGCCTCGGGCTCTTGCGGCAACAAGCTCGAGAGGTCCGCAAGCTCACACTCGGCCTCAAAGAATGCACCCGACTCGATTCGCTCGAGGATGTGCAAGTGCTGTGGCATCAAGGCCGAGTCCCCTGGCGCGCGATCGTGAATCTTGATGCGTCTATGCGGACTGCAGGCCACGCTCGAGGCGACGATCACCAGCGGCGTCAGTAGCGTCGTGATTCTCAAGTTGTCTCTCCTTCAAGAAAGCCACGGCCAGATCGACAACATCGGGGTCGAACTGGGTCCCTCTGCCCTTGTCGAGCACCTCAAGGGCTGCCTCGGTGGTCAGGGCCTTCCGGTAGGGGCGGTCGGTCAACATTGCGTCGATCGCATCCGCCACAGCAATAACCCGGCTTGGAAACGGAATCGCCTCGCCGGACAGACCATCCGGGTAGCCGCGGCCGTCCCACCGCTCGTGGTGATGCCGAATCCAGAGCGCCACGCCCTTCAGAGAATCCATGTGGCTCAGAATTTCGGCTCCGACAGTCACATGGCCCTGAATGATCCTGGCCTCCTCGGCCGTCAGGTTCTCCGCCTTGAGCAAGATGCCATCGGGGATGCCGATCTTGCCCAGATCATGAAGCAGCGCCGCCGACTGCAGCAGGAAATCTTCAAAAGGCTCCTGAACACCACGGCGCTTCAACATTTCCTTCGCATAGCCGCTGACGCGGACGCAATGGCCAGCCGTGTACTGATCCTTCGCTTCCACCGAGTTGATCATCGCGTGAATCGCTTCGAGTTGCTTGGAGAGTGCCTCCTGTCGAGCCGACGAGAGGCGCTCCACCATGGAGTTGAACACCGCGCAAAGCTCCGCCACCTCATCGGTGCCGTCCACGGGCACTCGTGCTGAAAGATCGCCTTCACCGATTTTCCGGGCTGCGCAGGTCACTTTCCCCAGAGCTCGGAACAGGCCATGCAGCCAGACAATACCCAGTGCCGTCAAGACGACAAACCCGAGGCTAACCATGGCGAAGACAGGAATATTCGCACTGCGGATGCTCGCCTCGAGATCCGATCGGTCAAGGAGCAGTCGGACCGTTCCGATGGGACCTCCGCCGAATCGTACTCCGTGAGAGGCCAGAATGAACGGTTCTTGCGACTGCCAGGTGGCTCGAGGAGAGCTCGAGGCGAGTCGCCCCAAGATCGCATGCGATGGCGGCTGATCCGAGGAGAGTCTATCGGTGCTGTAGACCTGTCTCCCCGCAGCGTCGGCAATGACCACGGCACTCACGTCATGGCGCTGAAAAGCAGCCGCGATCAATTGCATCTGCATGCGGTCATTGGCGGCCAGGGACTCCGCTATAACGTCGGCGAAGCAACTGGCGACTTCGGCTGCACGCTTTTCGGCATATCTCGCGGCAACTTTTCCGGCCGTACTCGACAGTAGCATGTGCATCGCAAGCATCACCACTGTGGCAATGCTTACGGCAGCCAAGGTCAACCGGCACTTGAGGCCGCGTGGCAGCCGCCTTCGCGCGGCGACCGAAAGCCCGAGAGGCGGCAGATCGCCTTGCTGAGAAATGCCGAGCGCGAACGGGTACGCAGAGAAAACATCTCTGGAGAATACAAGATCGTGTGGAGTGGGCAACACAATCGCCGGTCAGGGAGTGGTTACCGGCACGCTCGGAGATCAACGTACCTGGTAGCAACAGCCCTTCATGGCCCAGCAGTCACCGAGTTGCACTCCTCGCTCAAAAGAAGGGCAACGACAAGGCCCGGGCACCGCGGATCCGAAGGTGGCATCTCGGTCCAGCCGCCCGGCGCGGCTGGACCGCAGAGTGAAGCCTTCAGGGGCTTATCGATGTCTCTACGGCTCCACGGCCACGCGAAATCCGATCAGCGAGCTGCGATTCACCGGGTTTGTTCCAAGCCTCAGCGCCGAGCGGAAAGCCGCCTCGTTGATGCTGTACCAGCCACCCCCCCTCGTGAGACGATACTTGCCCTCGACCCACCAGTCCTCGCACCACTCGATGATGGTACCGGCCATGTCGCACACGCCGTAGATGGAGCGGTCAGCGCTGAAAGATCCCACGGGCTCGGGTTGTGAGCGCTCGGATCTCGAGAGCCCTCCTTTGAGAAATGACCAGTCGAAACGGTTTCCCCACGGGTAAATTGAGCGACCCACTCCCCGTGCAGCCTTTTCCCACTCGGCATCGCGAAGGAGGCGGACGCGTCGGCCGGTGTGTTGCGAGCACCACTGAGCATAACGCGTGGCGGAGTACCAGTTCACCGCAAAGACTGGCAGCTCCCATTCAAAGCCCGCCATGTAACGAACGCGCGTTGGCGCATCGATATCCATCAGATCCGCAGCAGGCTCGAAGCAGCCTGAAGCACCGACGGACATGCACTCGCCCTCCTTCTCCGTGCGCGGGATGTACTGCGAAAGCTCCCCATCCCCCTTCGAACGCAAGTCATCCAGAAATGCCCCATACTCACGGAAGGTCACGGGATGGGTCCCAACGAAAATGTCGGGCACGTACTGGCGGCACAGCGGCACGGATCCGTTGGCGGGAGAATCTCCCCCCATCGCGAACTCACCAGCCGGCACGTAGACGAAGCTCTCGCCGATCTCGGAATCGCGATAGAGTGTGACCTTGGCTTGCTCCCGGCCGCAGCGAGTGACGAGCACGGGAAATCGAACATCCCGAAAGCCGGCTTTCTTGATCACAAGGAGATAATGGCCGACCTTCAGCTCAAGCTTGAGCGGCGTTGTGCCGCCCATGAAACCCGGCTCCTCCACGAGCCGTCGGCCTCGCTCGGAGAGCAAGTGCACCAGGACGTCCGCGCCCGGTGGATCAGTATCGAGGACGACTAGCCCCTTCCCCTCCAGGAGCTTCGAGAGCTTTCCGTTGTCGTAACGTTCGACGAGACTTCTGTAAATGGCCTCATTGTCGGAGTTTCCTGTGCGTTCTGCCTCCTCAAATCGCTGCCAGTAAAGCTCGGCCAGCACCTGCTTCGCGGCAAGGCAATGGGGATCAACGTTGATCGCAGAGTGGAGTAGCGCGGTGGCATCGGTAAAGGCCTGGATGCGCTGACGCCGTAACTCGGCAGCCTCCTCCTCGAGCTGCCAGGCCACAGCCTTCAGATCCGGCGCGTCGTGAGGCTTGAGCATGGATGCCGCCTCCTCCGCCTTGAGGTGGGTCTTTTCCTCGAGGTCAGCCAGACGACGGTAGTCGCGGGTCTTTTCCCTCCCCTGCTGTGAGAGCTGAACGGCCTCCTTCTTTCTCCGCTCGGTCTCAAGAGTGCCGTCGAGAAAGACCTGAAGGGCCTCGTGAAAAGACATCGCATCGGGGTACCGCGCATCCTTCGAGGCCTGGAGGGCCCTCATGCAGATCTCTTCGAGGCTGGAAAGGATGGAGTTGCGAGGGGCTCTGATGCGAGGCGAAACAACTTGGCAAGCGCCAGCCTTTGCTATGACCTCGCGGGATGAGCTGCCCTCGTAGGGTGGGTGGTAAGTGAGGATCTCGTAAAGGAGCGCTCCAAGGCCGAAAATATCCGTTCGGGTATCGATCTCATCCGTCCAGCCGCGGGCTTGTTCAGGAGACATGTAGTTCGGCGTGCCCGAGATCGTTCCGGCAAGTGTGTGTTCGCCGGAGTCTCTGCGATTCGAGTGGACCAGTTCATTGTCGCGCAGCTGCTCCTCCACTCCCCTTCGATCGACCAGCTTCGCCAGACCCCAGTCCATGACGAAAACTTCTCCGAAGTCGCCGACCATGATATTGTCGGGCTTCAAATCGCGGTGAATCACACCGCGCACGTGCGCGTAGTGGATCCCCATGGTCACCTGTTGGAGAATTTGAAGAAGGCGCGTGAGGGTAAAGTGACGTCGAGTCTCCAGGCGCCCGACCGACAGGTCGCGCACGACTTCCCTGAGGTTGCGGCCACGAACGAGCTTCATGGTGAAATAGACGCCCCGGGTCTTGTCGATGCCAAGGTCGTAGACGGGGGCTATGTTGGGATGCTCGAGCTGGCCCGTCGCCTGGGCTTCCTCAAAAAAACGGCGGATGGCTCTGGGTTCTCGCACCTCGTCGCGCAGGACCTTCATGGCGACCCGGCGCCGGAGGTCCTGGTCATAGACATTCAACACCCTGCCCATTCCCCCTTCGCCGATTTCACCCTCGACGCAATAGCGCTCGGGCGAAAGATGGATCTGCGATGACGCGACATCGGCTGAGGCCAGCAGGTCGATCCGGGGCGCGAATCCCAGGTGCTCCTCCAGGCGCTTCACGACGCTACGAGCTCCCTCCTCGCCGATGGCCAGGAGGAGATCCTTGGCGCCATCCCTGGATGAATTCTCATCGCGGCAAGCTTTCTGGCACGACACTTCCTGCTCCTGGGGCGTGAGGACCTCCCGCGGATCGTTAACTTCGGAGCGAGGGACAAGTCCGCGGAGGTACCGCATCGGGGTCGCCAGACGCTCCGCAAAGAAGCGGTCCAGCTCGGCGTCGGACTTCAAGTGGTGACGTGAATCGGGTTGCATGGGTCGATGCCTTCCTGCGCTCCTACCCTTCTATCCCCCGCAGTGGGTTGGGAATTCATGGCAGCCCAGCGAGTCATATCCGGTGGCCCCGTTCCACGGATCCGCGCCGCAGGAGGGAAATGGAGCCCTGGGCTCCACGCCACCGAGGAAGAGCGCATGGAAAATATAGACGGCGTCCGTCAAGTCGATCCTGTCGTCATCGTTCGCGTCGGCGGCGTCATCGCAGGGGAGAGCACCCAGCGAGCCAAAGCGGTTCAAAAGCACAGTGATACCGTCAGAGATGTCGAACAACTCGTCGAGGTTCACATCACCCCGCTTGAAGTGAATCGGTAGATGGATCGTCATTTCCTTCGTCGCCTTTTTCACGACGCCGCGGATTGGCACCTGTGTGACCTCGAGCTTCATTTTGAGGTCGAAGCGCTCGCCATTCCGCGGCTCGCCGTAGAGAATTCGAATGCGCCGATTGCAATGTTCCTCACCCGCCTCCGGCTCCCAGGTGACCGGTATCGTCGGGTCAAGGCTCGTGAGCGTCCATTCGAAGGGCCGGAGCATCGAGGGGCAGCTAAGGCTCGGATCGGCCTCGGCGCCGCCTCCATTGCCTCCGGGCACCTGGGCCCGAGACTCGCTTCCGTCGGCATCAACACGACGGATCTCACGCGGGTCGGGGCAAATGTCGACAATGGGTGGCAAAATCGGCCCATCCGTCGGGTACCTCGGGCCAAGCTGATCGAGGAGCCCAATCAGAGCATCGCTCAAGGCTTCTGGATAGATCGCCGAGAGGTGCACCCGGCCGTTGAAGGGCCGCGACTCGTCGCTCGAGTTGCCCAGGAGCAACTGGTGAGTGGAGTTCCAGGTCGCATCGACGAAATCCGCGTGCGGAACATTGCGCCGAGCGGCACGACGGCCGTTAACGTAGATCCTGTGCTCATCTCCGGAGCGAACAAAGACGAGGTTGGTGAGACCATCCGTCCTTGGGCTCGCCGAGACAGAGAGCTCCTCCTAGACCCCGTTGACACGCACATTCGCGGTGTAATCTATCCCCCCGTTGTGCCCAAGGAGCCAGTTGACATCCGCCGTGCCCGAGGACATGGAGAAAATAAAGGACCGTCCCCCCGGCGGCAAGAGAGGCGAGACCTGCGAGACCCAGAGTTCTATCGTGAAGTCATTCACAATACTCTCGATCAGCTTGTCGGCGCTGGAGCCCGAGAAGTAGAGCCCCGAGGAGAAGACGCCCGCACAACCCGGATTGAACAAGATGCCGTGGAAGGGATCCCCATCGCCTTGAGTCACGAGCTGCACGGCACAGAACTCGAGTGCCTCCAGGGAGAGCTGTAGACCGAGCGTGGGCTGCGCCAGAGATTGGTCCTCGAGCACCAGGGGAGCCGCGCTCAAGGTGCCACCGCCGCCATCGGCACCGCCTCCGGCTGCAGGATTCGGCAAGGGGAACGCATGGATGACCAGAGGCTCCACTGAATCAAGGACATGGATGGAAAAGGTGAACTTCATCTGTCCATCGACCCCATCTAGCCCGAGCACGACGGGGATGTCTTGTCCCGCCGCCCCGGGAGGCGGAACCCAGACTATTCTTCCCTGCTCGGGAAGGAACTCTAGATCCGGTGGACCGCTGAGGACCGCAATCAGCTCGAACCGTAAGCCCCGGACGGCCACAAGCGGGATGTCAACGGGTCGCCCCACCACCGCCACGAGAAAGCGTGGATCGATAGGGAAAAGCTCCGGGCTCTCTGTCAGGTTCGGGGGCAGAACCTCAACCATTAGCTCGGTTCGATCCAATTTCCGAAATTCAGGCGCCTTCGCCACGAGAAGCTCGACCAGATACAAGCCCGGGAGGCGGAATCGTAGGCGCGTGACGAAACTGGCGGGCGAAACAACCTCTCCGCCTTTCTGTCCGCTGACCCGCCACTGGTACCGAAGCGCCTGGGTTCCTCGAGAGTCGAGTACGTTGCGTCCATCAAAGATCGCCTCGGCAATGCCGGCGGGCGGCATCACGAGCCGCGACGGCCCCAGGATGGAGGCGCGGGGACCCCGAGGTGGGTTCCCGGGGCAATCGACCGCGCAGTTCTTCGAAACTGACACCTGACCCTGCAGGTCGACCACGGTGAGCACGTAGTGGTGAGGCCCTGGCTTTACAGCGGAGTCGATAAAGGCCTGTGGCTCACCCGGCTTTTCGCCAGGCAACACGGCCAAGACGGCTTCATCTCGACGTAGCTCTATCGAGAATCCGTTCTCAGTCCTCGGATTGACCCAGAAGAGGTGGGCCGCAGGCCGACCCACCGCATCGACCTGGCAAGCGCATTGAAGAGCTTCGACCGGCGGCAGGACCTGGGCGACGACTCCTCCCCGAAGCAGGGTGAAGAAGCAAATAGCCAACAGGGGACAACTTGGGCACTGACTTAGTCTCATTGGCGACCCGTGGTTCTATTCGGCCGGGGCCCATGTCGTACCTCGCTGCGAGATGCCATCTCATGAGCACCTACCTATTGGCCCGGGCCCAATGATATCAGTTGTGGTTTCTCGTAAAGGGGGAAAATGGAGCAAGATAGCCCTCGGGGCTGCCAGTGGAGTTACAGGTTGCGCACCTCTCGATCCTGAAGAATCGCAATTTGGGGCAGTATTTGCAAGATCCGGACCTCCTTGAGGTTTGCTTCTTGGTCAAGACCTCTATCCGCGATGATCTTGTGGGGAGCAGAATTATCCTGGCAGGAGAGCTTTTCAATCCCTACGACCGGCCTTGCAAGCGCTCGAGCTGGGGCCGCTCGGGGAACCGGTTCGACTAAATTCTGGGCCTCGGGTACTTGCCGAGCTCGCGAGGGTTTTTCCCACGTATCGTGAGAACTTTCACACTCACGGCCTGGGCAGTGTCTGTATGGCGGAGATCGCGAGCCTCAAGTGAAAGATACAAGACCACGTTTCACGGCCGACAGGGGCGAAGCTCGTGCAGAATTCACGGGCGCCCATTCGCAATGGGCCAGCGGTTTGCAGCCCAAGAGATGCTGCTCAAGCAACGAGCGACAATGTTGTGAGTTAGTCTTCTGAATGGGAGGGTAATTATTCATGTGGCGTGGATTGGTGTTGATTGTTTCAGCTCTGGCGCTCCCCCTGGCAGGATCAGCCACGCCCGAGGAAAAGCCCCCTCCAGTTGAGGCGGGTGTAAAAGCTTCGGCGCACAAGTTCGTTGGAGTCGCAAATTGCAAGCTCTGCCATGCAGACGACACGACCGGCAATCAGTACGAGCAGTGGAAAAAGTCGAAGCATGCGGGTGCGCTAAGAACGCTCTCCTCTCCGGGTGCCAAGGAAATCGGCGCCAAGCTTGGAATCCCCGATCCTTCCAAGGACATCAAGTGTCTTCGCTGCCATGTGACCGGGGCGGAAGCCCCCAAGTCCCGGAAGGCGCGCACCTACAAGGAATCGGACGCCGTGGGTTGCGAGAGCTGCCATGGAGCGGGAGAACTCTACGCGAAGGAGGAGGTCTTCAAGCAGGGCAAGGAGGCAGCGATGAAGCTGGGTTTGATCGAGCCCACGGAGCAAAACTGCCTCGGTTGTCACAACAAGGAGAGCCCCACGTTCAAGGAGTTCGACTTCAAGAAGCGCTTTGAAGAAGTGAAGCACCCCAACCCGAAGCTCAAGAAGTAACCGGGCGGGACCATAGACAAACAACGTGCCTGGTCTGCCCACTCGATCCCTGGTGAACTTCACGAGCCTCGTCGGCGGCGTACTGGCCATCCTCGGGCTCGGCGCGAGCACACTGCTCCTCTGCCTCGATTTCCTGGGAGGACCGCAGCGTCCTTACACGGGGATCCTCACCTTTCTGGTCTTCCCGGCCGTCTTGATCCTTGGGCTCATCCTGGTGCCCCTGGGTGCCTTGCTTCAACGTCGCCGCCTTCACAAAGGCGGCGCTGACCTTCCCCGACACCCCATTGTCGATTTAAATCATCCTCCCACCCGCAGACTCCTCCTCTCGATCACTTTCCTGACGCTCGTAATCCTGCTGCTCAGCGTGCTGGGCGGCTACAAGGCCTATGAATTCACGGAGTCCGTCACGTTTTGCGGCGAACTTTGTCACTCCGTGATGGAGCCAGAGCACACTGCGTTTCTGGATTCTCCCCACGCGCGGGTCAAGTGCGTCGAGTGTCACGTGGGGGGAGGAGCCGAGTCGTACTTGCGAGCGAAGATCTCCGGGATCAAGCAGGTACGGGGCATGATCACCGGAGATTACCCCCGGCCGATTCCAGCGCCAGTCGAAGGCATGCGATCTGCACAGGACATTTGCATGGAGTGCCACTGGCCCAGCAAACCGTTTGGAGATCAGGTCTTGACCCGAACCCTGTTCGAGCAGGATCGTAACAGCACACGGCGCGAATTTCAGGTCGTGATGAAGACGGGCGGCGCCGATCGCAATGGCGGCCGGGGTGAGGGTATTCACTGGCACGCGAACCCGGCCAATCGAATCGAAATCGCCTTCAGGGATTCGCAGCGAAATCAGATCCCGTGGTTTCGAGTCACCGTCCCCGGCAAGGAGCCCGTCGTCTACACCGACCCGGAGAAGCCAGTCGCCTCCGAGGAACTTGCCACTGTCGAACACCGGATCATGGACTGTGTCGACTGCCACAACCGACCGGCTCATCGCTTCCACTCTCCCGAAGCCGCAGTGGATCTGGCGCTCGAAGCCTGCGCGCTCGAGGCCTCCCTGCCGTTCGCCAAGGCCACGTCGATCGCGGTGCTGGCAGAAGCAGCCGCAGAGTTTACTCCCGCGGACGCGAGCTGGTTCGAGGCTCGATTGAAGGATTACTTCGCGCAGAAGCATCCGGGCCTCGTGGCAGAGGCCACGGCGAAGTTCCCAGCGGCCTCGAAGGCTCTCGAGCAGATCTACGCGCGCAACTTCTTCCCGCGGATGAAGGCCGGCTGGGCATCTTACCCGGACCACAGTGGGCACAAGGAGTTCGCAGGCTGCCTGCGCTGCCATGACGGCAAGCACAAGAGCCTGGATGGAGCCACGGTCTCCGGCGCCTGCGATCTCTGTCACACCTTCGTGGCCCGCGCCCAGGAGGGGCAGGGATACATCTCCTTGCCCGCAGACGCGTCCTTCGTTCATCCGTGGAAGCACGCAAAGCATTCGCAAATAGAGTGTTGGTCGTGCCACACCGGGAAGTCCTCGCCCTACGAGACTTGCTCGAAGTGCCACGAGATCGAACCAACTGCTTCAATGGCAACCCTGGCGTGTGCGAGCTGCCACAAGCCCATGAAGGTGACCGCAGACAAGACCGACTGTATTCCCTGCCATGACACCGCCCAGTCGAAGATGCACTCAACCCCGGGACATATCGATTGTGTTCTTTGCCACAAGCAGCATGAGTGGAAGACCGTGGATTATCCAGACGATTGCACCAGCTCCTGCCACAAGAACTTGAAGGATCCGCACCATCCGGGCGAGGCTTGCGTGCCCTGTCATGACTTCAAGGGCGTCACAAGCTTGCTCGTGTCGCTGCCATCTCACTGGGGTGCATCGAAGTGAATTCCCTGTTCAGCATCTTGCAAAATCTCTCGATTGGAGTCTCTTGCATGGAGCACTTCCAGGCATCCACGCTCACGATCTGTGTGCTGCTTTTCGCGGGGCAGTTGGCTGGTCAAGACCCGAATCCCACGCCCGAATCTCCGCCGTCCACCGAGCAGCCAAGGCAGCCCCCCCGCAAGGAGCCAAGCCCACTACAGCTTGAGCTCTATTCGCCACTCAATGATCTGGAGCGCCGGCTGGACTACGCCATCGACGGCACGCTGTCGGCGCGCTACATTTTCCGCTCTTCCCCGGGAGAGCGAGACCAGGACCTCTACGAGAATCTACACCTGAGACTCGGGAACCCTGAACGGGATCAGATCAGCGCAGTGTTCCTCGGCCGCCTCAGTGAGGATATCGACGGCCAGCGCCATCGGGACGGGTTTTCGGTGTTCGATAACGTCACCGACAGCTACGACAACAACGTCAACGGACGATTCTATCTCGGCTACCTCGAACTTCGCCGTATGCAGTGGCTTGACACGGCTGGAATCGACCGCGTAAGGGCCGGACGGCAGACCTACGACGAAACTGCGGACTTCCTCATCTTCGATGGCGGCCGGATAGACTCCCGGGCCTTCAAGGATCTCGCCAATCTGCGGCTCACGGCCTATGGCGGCCTGCCAGTCCACTACTTCGAGTCATCTCCCTCGGGGGACGCCCTCGCCGGGGCGGGAATGGAGCTTGCTCCGTTCCGCAGCACTCGTGGAAGAGTTGACTGGACCTACCTCGAGGACCGGCGCGAGGACATCCATGCCAGCGATCACTTGCTCTCTGCAGCGCTGTGGCAATCCCTCGGGGAGCGTTTCTCACTGCACGGGCGGTACAACCTTCTGAACGGTGATACGCGAGACTACCTGGTACGCGGGACCTACCGGGAGACCTTGATCGATTTCCTGCTCCAGGCCTCATTCAGGCACTCGGTTCAGCCCCTTCGAGACCTGTCCGTCGAGCTCGACCCCTTCTTTTCCGTGGTACGGGACTACAAGCCGTTCTGGCAAGTGGACGTGCGAGGCTCCAAGGGGCTCGGAGAGCACGCATCGCTCGACGGAGGTATCAGCTTGCGAGAATTGGTGCATGAAGAGGATCAGGGGAGGTTCAATCACGAATTCGTTCGATACTACGTCACCCCGTCCACTCACGACTGGCCCTTCAAGGGCACCAGCGTCTCCCTGACGGGTGAGCTATGGCAAAGCCAAGGCGACCAGTTTTTCACGTTGGGCGGCGAGGTGCGACAGGCAATTCTGCGCGCCCTGATCCTGGCGATTGGTTCACAATACTCCTTGTACAAGTACGACTTCTTCTCGCAAGAGGAGAAGTCCCACGTGAGAACCATCTTCGGGCGGCTTGAGTATCGCCTGGCCACAGATGTGAAGGTGCATGTGCTGTACTCGTGCGAGAAGGACGACGTTTCCACGTACCACATCCTCGAGACCGGATTGACCTACTCTTTCTGACGAACACTGGATGAAACCCATGGCCTCAACGCACAGACGAATTCACATGCGGGGACTCTTGTGCAGAACTACGGTGGCAGCCGTGTTCTGCGTGATCGTCATCGCCGGCTGCCATCTCGTGGGACTTGGGGGCTTCGGGGGACCAGCGTTCAGTCACCGGACTCACGTGACGGAGAAGAAGCTCCAGTGCGCAGATTGCCACGCAGACTACGAAACGAGCGCAACGGCCGGCATGCCTGTGGCCGAGATCTGCGCCCCTTGCCACGGAGACAAGGACCAGCTGAAGCCGCCTCGGGAGCGCGCCGATGCTTTCTTCAAGAATGGTGCACTTGTCGCATCGAACGTCACGCAGATCTCTAACGAGATCGTGTTTTCCCACCAGGTGCACCAGGCAAAGGGTGTGACCTGCGCCGAGTGCCATCGTGGAATCGAGGACAGCCAGCGTGTCACGGACAAGCTGGCCATCGGTAAGCCCGAGTGCATGGACTGTCACGCACGCCGGGGAATTTCCAATGAATGTTCGGTCTGCCACCAGCAGATTCGCCGGGACGTGGCCCCCGAGAGCCACCGACTCAACTGGACCGCGCTGCACGGTCAGTCCGTCCGCTCCGACGCCCGTACCCGCAGCGACTGCAACCTGTGCCACACGGAGAACCAATGCTCGACCTGCCACCAGGAGGTCGCGCCCAGCAGTCACACCAATTTCTGGCGGCAACGCGGCCACGGTATCGCCTCCGGCATCGATCGAGACACATGCCGCGCGTGCCACCATGTCGATTTCTGCGACCGCTGCCACCAGGAAGCTTCACCGCGAACTCACACAGGATCGTTTGCCTCCGCCCGCCAGTCTCACTGCATTACATGTCATACTCCCGTAAGCAGCGAGGACTCCTGCTTCGTCTGCCACAAGGGCACACCCAGCCACCTTTTGGCGACTGCGCTTCCCGCCAGTCACAACACGGGTATGAACTGTAGACAATGCCACGGCGCAGGCCTGCCATTGCAGCACGTCGACAACGGAGACAACTGCGTCACTTGCCACCGGTAAATTTGTGAACAAACAGGGATATAGCCAAATGTCTAGCCCACGCGCAATCACTTCAATCGGTTTTCTGGCTCTTCTGGCCATCGTCTTGCCCATGACTCTGCCCTCCTGTCAGGGGAAGCGCGGCTCACCCGGGAAGACGGTCATCAACGAGCGACCCCCCGAAGAAACCCCGGGTCAGACTCTCCCAGGAGTTGTCGTGGACATCACTTCGGTATCCGGCGGCTCGGGCGCCGGCGGAGCCTTCCGAGTCGGTGACAGGATCTCCATCGCCTTCACCGTGAAGACGACAGCGGGAAATGACCTGGCACTCGACTCGCTGAGCCTGCTCGCAGCCATGGTCTCGGGCCCGACCTTCAACTACCAGAGGATCATCGGGCGGCAAACTAACCTGGCGACCTTGTCCTCCGCGAACGCCGACGGCTCCCATACCTATACGTTCGATGATCCGATCCCTGCGGCCTACCTGGCACCTCTCAACGACACCGCCAGCCTTGGCAGTGGGGACGGAGAGGCGGGTCAGGCTCTCGTCTCGGGAACGTACACCGTGGGTCTGGAGGCCTACAAGAGCTATCTCGTCGGCGAGGTAACGTACCGCGACGCCGGAAACACCACCGAGGATCTCTTGTTTGGAAGCGCATCGAGTCTAGATCCCAGAGAAGTCGTCACGGTCAACCACTGCAATCAGTGCCACCGCCAGATCCGGGCCCATGGCGGAATTCGCGTCAACAACGTCAAGCACTGCCTGCTCTGCCACACCTCGGGAGCCGAGGATCGAAACGTGGACTCCGTGGAAAGCGGAACTCCAGGACGAGCGATTGACTTCCGCGTGATGATCCACAAGATTCACAATGGCGAGCATCTACCATCCGTGCTTGGAGTCAACACCGCGGCTGACGGCTCGCGAAACTACACCACCACGCCACAGCCATATCGCCTGGTGGGATTCAGGGACGAAGTCGTGGATTACTCAGCCATCGCCTTTCCCGTGTGGCCAAATCTGAATCAGCCCATGCCGCGAGACGCCGGGTATACGGCTCTTTCGACCACGGAGAAGGGACTGGAGGACATCATCCGCGAGGGAGTGACGGCCTGCGAGAAGTGCCACGGAGACCCGGACGGGGACGGCCCAGTGACGGCGCCTGCGCAGGGCGACGTTGCTTATTCACAGCCGTCGCGACGAGCCTGCGGCTCCTGCCACGACGATATCAACTGGGACTACCCCTACGTGGCCAATACCCAGACCATGCCGGCGCAGCCCAACGACTCGGGTTGCGCCACGTCGGACTGCCACAACACGGCCGGCACCAGCCTTTCCGTGGAGGACGCACACGTCCACCCGGTCAAAAATTTGAGCGTGAATCCCGGGATTAATGTGAGCCTGGGATCTCTCGTTGAAGCTGGAACTGCCGACGACGACGGAACGATCGACCCCGGCGAGAAGATTCAAGTATCTCTCTCCTTCACGAACGACGCCGGAGAGGCGGTCGCTCCGAGCGCTCTCTCGGCCCTCAGCCTCGCGATCTCGGGCCCCATCAACAACCAGAATATTCTCCTGAGCACCTCGATCCCCACGGCAGCCCTGACGGGCTCCCAGCCCTTCACCACCAAGGTCCCCCAACCCATTGCCCTCGAGTTTGTTGGGGACGGGACAGGCGCCGGGGGTGAGGTCTTCACGACCTCCCGGACGCCCCACTGGAATGTCACCGGGGGCGCAACGACCGTCAGGGTACGTACCGCGACAAGCGGCGGGGCCACTACGGCCTCTGGCTCTGCAACAGCGCTCAACAACTACATCGACGTGGCCAGCAGCACCGACTTCGCCCGAAACGACTTTGTGGTGGTTGAGGATGGCGTCGGCGGCAAGGAAGAGTACGCACAGGTGATCTACGTGGATGGCACGCGGCTCTGGTTGGGGTCGCCGCTCAGGTTCACCCATGCCAATGGATCGACCGTCAGCGAGGTCACGTTGAACTCGAAGACTGTGACAACCGACTACACGCTGGATGCAGCAACGGGTTCGATCACGGAAGTTACAGAGTTTGGTGCCGGCAACGCCGTGGTTGTCTCGTACACGACGGACTATGTGCTGCCGACGGTCTTTCCGCCGGCCATCAACGACTCCCCCGACCTGGGGGAGGCCTGGGGCAAGTGGAAAGGCCTCAGCATCCTCGATGGAACGTACACCCTCGGCGTGTGGGCCTCGAGAGCTATCACCGTCACCGCCCACGGCGAGAGCACGGGATACCGCGGCACCTCGCTGACTGCGACCGAGGATTTCCTCGTCGGTTCGGCCACCGAGCTCACCACCTACAGCACGATCTCCTCCGCCGACAATTGCAATGCCTGCCACATTGAGGTGTTGTTCCACGGCGGAGGCCGGCGAGGTTTCAACAACTGCATCCTCTGCCACGGTACGGCCGGATCCGAGGATCGGCCCCGCTACACCGCGGCGAACGCTCCGGACACGTCGGGCATCACCATCGATTTCCGCAGCATGCTCCACAAGATTCACATGGGAGAGGAGCTGGCCAACGCGGAGACGTACACCCTCGTCGGCTTTGGGGCCAGCGCTTACCCCAACAACTATACCTCGCATACCTACTCGGAGGTTGGGTTCCCGGCCATGCCGGGGGGCACAAAGCAGTGCACGAGCTGCCACGGCGACTCTAATTCCTGGAAGGCTCCCATCGAGAGAGAGCACCCGGGCCAGACCGCTGCACCCCGCGTCTGGTACTCCGCCTGCACCTCCTGCCATGATTCGGATGCGGCTGCGGCACACGCGGACGTGAACACCTCGGGAGGTACCGAATCCTGCGCTGTCTGCCACGGCGAGGACCGGGAATTCAGCGTCGAGGTCTCGCACCGGGAATTTTGAGAGTGTTGCGGAGTCACCCAGTTTGCCTCGAGGGTGAGCGGTCTTGCCACTGACATTGTGCTGGAAGATACTTGCCAGTTGAGCAGATTTGGGCGAAAAGACGCACATCAGTAAAGGAAAATCCATGCTCGACGTCACCAGTCGCCGAAGTTTTCTCCAGAGCGTAATGGCCCTGACCGCAAGCTTTCCTGTTCTCCCGACGCTGTTACACGCGGTCGAGAAACCCTCAAGGAGGCCTCGCTCTCCCAACGAAAAACTCAACCTGGGCGTGATCGGCGTGGCCGGACGAGGCGGCGACAATTTGAACAGCGTCACGAGCGAGAACATCGTCGCCCTTTGCGATATCGACAGAACACACCTCGAACCCGTCGCACGCCTGTTTCCTGCGGCGAAGGCCCACGAGGACTTCCGCCGACTTCTTGACCACAAGGACCTCGACGCCATTTTGGTGTCTACGCCGGACCACATGCACGCAATCCCGGTCGCTGCGGCGTTACGACTGGGGCTCGATGTTTACTGCGAAAAACCGCTTGCCCACTCGGTCCACGAAGTACGGACGCTGCGCGAGTTGGCGACGAAACACCAGTGCATCACTCAGATGGGCACACAGATCCACGCCGACGACAACTACCGCAGAGCGGTGGAGATCGTGAAGGCTGGCCTGATCGGCGCTGTGAAGAGAGTGCACGTCTGGCACAACAACCGCCCCATGCCGGGGACTCGAGCCAAGGAAGGAACGCCGCCGGCGCACATCAACTACGACATGTGGCTAGGACCCGCGCCAGAGCGTCCGTTCCACCCTAGCCACTTCCACTTCAAGTGGCGCTACTGGTGGGACTTTGGTGGCGGAACCCTGGGCGACTTCGGTTGCCACTACATGGACCTGCCCTTCTGGGCTCTGGACCTCGATGCGCCGAGTTCGGTGGAGGCAACGGGCAACAAGGACTACGAGGGCGACAACGAAGTGCCCGGGGTGATGCGGGTCGAGTACCAGTTTCCCGCCAGGGGAGAGCAACCGCCCGTCCACCTCACCTGGTATCACGGCGGTTGGGTCCCCGAAGGCGCTGAGGAGTACAAGAAGGATGCTGCGGTGCTTTTCGAGGGCGAGAAGGGGCGCCTCCTCGCCGACTACGGCACACACCGGGTATTTCTCGGCGACTCGAAGGCCGAATTTGTGTCACCGAAACCGACAATCCCCAGTTCCATCGGCCACCACGAGGAATGGATTCAGGCCGTGAAGACGCGGGGTCCGACCACGTGCAACTTCCACTACTCCGGCGCGCTCGCCGAGGCGGTATTGCTGGGCAATGTGTCTTACCGGGCAGGGAAGAAGCTGGAGTGGGACGCGAAGGCCCTCAAGGCACTCAACTGCTCCGAGGCCGCCGGGTTTGTCCAGCGAGAGTATCGAAAGGGCTGGACGCTGTAGCCTCAGCCTGCACGGTCAGGACACTCCAAAACGTCGCAAGCGTGACACGCGGAGCGTTTGCCTTGCGTCTGGCCTTTCGCAGGCAGCCCCTTCGGGGCGACGAACTTCGTCAACGTTCTGCCTCCAGGAAGGTGGCCTCCAGGATCCGCCCTCCCACCTCCTGGCAATTTTCGAAATGAAGACGGTAGCCAGGAGCAATGGAAAAGCTACACCTTCACGCCCACGACCTGGAGGAGACGAGCCGCGATCTCATCGAAGCGAGCCGGCTCCCCATAGCTCCGTGCGACGAGCATGGCCCCCTCGAGGCCCATGGCAAGGAGTCGCGCCTCGGTCTCGGGAGCGGCCGAGAGGCGCAGTTCCCGCGCATCCCTGCCGGCCGCAAGGACCCGTGCGAGCCACGCCTCGTTCTCATCGAAGAACCGCCTCACCTCCTCCCTCATCGCCTTGGGCAAAGTGGCGATGTCGGAGGCCATCATGCCGCAGAGGCACATTCGATGCCCTTGCCGCAAGACTCCGGACCAAATCCCGACATAGAGGCGTAGCTGATCCGGGGCCCGGGGTGCCCGCTCAAGAATTTCCCCGAGGCACGCCAGGAAAGTCTCCCGATACCTCGCCACCAGTCCACGGCCGAGCGCCGCCTTGGAGGGAAAGTGATAATGGATCGAGGCGCTTCTGATCCGCAGCTCCCTTGAGATATCGGCATAGCTGAAGGCGTTGAAGCCTCGTATTTGGGTCAGCCGCTGAGCGACATCGAGGATTCGGACTGCGGTTGCGCTCGGAGGTCCTTTCTTCATGAACTCAGCGTACCACAACACCCCTTGCGAAACAAAAAGGCTCTTGAAATCTTACCTAGTCGTCAGTAGGGTGCTCTCGTGGCTCAGACACAGCGCCTCTAATTGCAACAGGGAGGAATCATGTCACGTCGCTATTTTCTCGGCCTGGCTCTCACGACGGCTCTCGCTGCCACAGGCTGCAAGACGACACAAGGCACCGGCGCGTCAGGGGACAAGGCCGCAGCCTTTCGGCTAGAGGGATCGCGGATCATTGGCTGTTGTTGCGCGGCGCCGTGTCCGTGTCGGCTCAACAAGAAGCCCATGCAATGTCATGGCTGCGACCACACCGATGCGGTACACGTGGAGAGGGGCAGCATCGGCCCGACCCGAATGGATGGTCTCACCTGGGTAACTGTTGGCAGAGGCTTTGGAGAAAACCCCGAGGGCAACTGGCTCGTGGTTTACCTGGATGAGAAGGCCACGCCGGAGCAGGAGAAAGCCCTGGGAGACATGCTCTCGAGTGATTTGAAGACCTGGGGAGCCAGAAAATCCCAACATCTGGCCGGCAGTTTCAAGGGGATAAAGCGCGTACCGATAAGTTATGTGGTCTCCTCGGACCGTCGGGAGTACGCGGCGACGATCCCTGACATCCTCGAGTTGAAGACAAGGGCCCATGTCAACCCGGGCCACAAGAACCCTGTGGCCTCCACAGGAATCATGGACGCGTTTGGGGACCGATTCATCCACGCGGATTGTCTCGCCCACCGATACAAAGATGCGCAGCTCAAGTACGAGTGGGATCTCACCGGAAGACAGGCCAACTTCGCGGATTTCGTCCTGGATCCGGAACGCGTCGCGCAGAGCGCCGTGGGCTGGGGCTGCTGGAGTGCCCACTCCGAGTACAAGGACAACGAGCCCTACCAGGAGCAACTGATTGGCAAGGAGCATTGAGCTCCTTGTTACTAGCCCAACTTGATCGTTCTTACCTTTTTTGGGGGGCCAATTGGCAGGGGTTATAGCGAGAAACCGCTTGTTTTTGAGGTGTGTTTCCGCCAAAACCCCCATTATAGGCACGAATAGTAACCATGTGTTTCCCTTGATGTGAAGGCTATTAATTACTATGTAGTCACGCGTGTTCATCAAGCGCACAACCAAGAAGTCGAATGGCAAAACCTACGTCAATCACCTCCTCGTAGAGTCCGTCATCACTGAGAAGGGCCCTCGGCATCGCGTCGTCTGCTCTCTCGGCAGTCTTGCCCCTGCGCCGAGATCCGAATGGCTCGTGCTGGCCAGAAAGGTCGAATCCGCTCTCGCCGGGCAGCCTGAGCTCCTGCCTGACAAGAGAGTCCAGAGCGTGCTTGAGAAGACCGCTGAGCGCCGCGCCCGAGGCTCACAGTCGCCTCCGACAAACCGAGACATCCTCGCCATCGACATCGAGCGAGTGGAAGTGCTCGAACCTCGAGAAGCTGGAGCCGTGCATGTCGGCCATCAGATGTGGAAGAGGCTCGGGTTGGATTCGATTCTCCTGCACGCTGGCTTGAGCGCAAGGAGCCGTCGGCTCACCGAGGTCATGGTGCTCAACCGACTGATCCGCCCGCTCTCGGAGCATGCCATGAGCGACTGGGTCCGCCGCGTAGCGATCGGAGACATTCTCGATTTCGACTTTGAGACCTTGGACCACCAAGTGCTCTACCGGAATCTCGATCGGCTGCATCCGAAGCGCACGGTGATCGAGAAAGAATTGGCGGAGCGGGAGAGAGCGCTCTTCAACCTCAAAGAGACGATCCTCCTTTACGATCTGACCTCGACCTACTTCGAGGGCAAATGTCTGCGTAATCCGCAAGCAAAGCTCGGATACTCTCGCGACAAACGGCCGGATTGTAAGCAGGTCATTGTGGGCTTGGTTCTCGACGGTGACGCCTTCCCGAAAGCTCACGAGGTCTTCGACGGTAACCGTAACGATCGGACCACTGTGGGAGACATGCTCGATGCCCTGGAGAAGCGCCTAGGCCGAAGAGGCGAAGCGACGGTCGTCGTGGATCGAGGCATGGCGTATGACGACAATTTAAAGTCGATCAAAGACCGCGGGTACCACTACATTGTGGCAAGCCGACAGGCAGAGCGGCACAAGCACTTCGAGGAGTTTGAAGGCGAGGACGGCTGGCAGGAGGTGATCCGAAAGGTCTCTCCAAGAAATCACTGGCAGAAGAAGTCGCAGGTCTACATCAAACGGAGTGCTGGGGACAATGGCGAGGTCCACGTCCTCTGTGTCAGTAACGGCCGCAAGGAGAAGGATCGAGCGATCCGAGAGAAGCACGAGAAGCGGCTGCTGGTGGATTTGAAGAAGCTCTCGGAGCGGATCAAGAAGTGTGACCTCGTCGAGGAGAAGAAGATCCACGAAGCCATCGGGCGGCTCAAAGAGAGATATCCGCGGGTCGCGAGGTACTACGAGATCCGCCATGATTCGGAGGGCAAGTCCCTCAGTTGGACAGAAGACTTGGAGAAGAAGGCCAGGGCGGTAAAGCTCGACGGCGGTTATCTGATGAAGACCGACCGGCAAGATCTTTCCGCAGACGAGATTTGGAAAACCTACATTCTGCTGACCCGAGTGGAGTCGGCGTTTCGTGCCATGAAGAGTCCGCTGATGGAGCGGCCCATCTTCCACCGCCTCGAGCGACGGGTGCAGACACATATTTTTCTATGCGTGCTGGCGTATCACTTGCTGATCTCGATCGAAAAGGTTTTCTTGGACCACGACATTCACACATCGTGGGAGACGCTCAGGCAGCAGCTGTCCACACACCAAGTCGTCACGGTGGTCCTGCCAGTGAGTAATGGCGAGACGCTCAAGATCCGAAAGGGCAGCACGCCGGAGGAGACCCACCGGCAGATCTACGACACCCTTGGGATCCCGCACGAGGTCATGAAGCC
>SXGT01422588.1_pt1 | contig 23119 bp, 20 predicted proteins | sample 3176221 | NCBI WGS metagenome assembly SXGT01 (sample SAMN11356862, study PRJNA531348) | freshwater metagenome | isolation source: freshwater sample F1-120 | place: China: Fuxian Lake, Yuxi | collected 2017-12-25
GCTGCTCTACGAACTGCTCACTGGGACAACGCCGCTGGAGAAGCAGCGTTTCAAGGAAGCCGCCTGGGATGAGGTCAAGCGCATCATCCGCGAGGAAGAACCGCCTAGGCCGAGCATGAGAATCAGTTCAACTGCCACGCTACCGTCGCTAGCCGCCGGCCGGCAAATCGAACCGGCCCGGTTGACAAAACTGGTCCGCGGGGAGCTCGACTGGATCGTGATGAAGTCCCTGGAGAAAGACCGCAGCCGCCGTTACGACACAGCCAACGGTTTTGCGGCCGACATCAACCGTTATCTCGCGGGCGAGGCAGTGCAGGCCCATCCGCCGAGCGCGGGATATCGGCTGCGGAAGTTTGCCCGCAAGAACCGGGCGGAGTTGACGACGGGAGCCATGTTTCTCTTCATTCTGATGTCTGCCGTCGCGTTTAGCACCTATCAGGCCATGCGTGCGCTCATTTCCGAGCGAAAAGCCCAGGAGGCCATGGTCGAAGCGGTCGCGGCTCAGTATGCCGAGAAAGAGCGGGCCGAGGGTGAACGCCTGGCCAAGCTCGAAGCCCAAGCCAACGAAAAGCTGGCCGGCGAACGACTCGTCCAGGTCGAGGCCGAGCGGAAGAAAGCCGACGCCGCGAAGGTCGAGGCCCAGGCCAAGGAGGCCGAGGCGAACGCGGTCGTGGCGTTCTTCGAGAACCAGGTGTTCGCGGCGGCTCGGCCGAAGGGACAGAACGGCGGACTGGGCAAGGAGGTGAGCCTGCGCGACGCCATCGCCGCCAGCCTGCCGGCGCTCGGGCAGGGCTTCGCCGCTCAACCGCTCGTCGAGGCCCGGTTGAGGCTGGCCCTTGGCAAAACGTTCGGCTATCTCGCCGAGCACGAGCAAGCACGAGACCAGTTTGAGCAGTCGCGAAACTTGTCTACGCGCCACTCGGGCCCGGAGCATCCCTACACGCTCGCGAACATGAGTAACCTGGCCAACATCTACGCGGCCCAGAACCGCCCCGCCGAGGCGTTGAAGCTGCGTGAGGAAGTGCTGGAGATTCAGCAGCGGGTGCTGCCCAAGGACCATCCCGAAACGCTTATGAGCATGAACAACCTGGCCATCAGCTACGCGGACCTGAATCGGCACGCCGAGGCGTTGAAGCTGATCGAGGAAGTGCTGGAGATTCATCAGCGGGTGCTGCCCAAGGACGATCCCCACACGCTCAGCAGCATGAACAACCTGGCCATCATCTACTATTTCCTGAACCGCCCTGCCGAGGCGTTGAAGTTGCACGAGGAAGTGCTGGAGATTCGGAGGCGGGTGCTGCCCAAGGACGATCTCGATACGGTCAAGAGCATGGGCAACCTGGCCAACTGCTACGCGGACCTGAATCGGCACGCCGAGGCGTTGAAGCTGCATGAGGAAGTGCTGGAAATTCAGCAGCGGGTGCTGCCCAAGGACCATCCCGAAACGCTCATGAGCATGAACAACCTGGCCCACAGCTACACGGACCTGAACCGCCCCTCCGAGGCGTTGAAGCTGCTTGAGGAAGTGCTGGAGATTCGGAGGCGGGTGCTGCCCAAGGACGATCCTCACACGCTCAAGAGCATGGGGGTTCTGGCCCAGTCGCTCATCCAGTTGGATCGCGGCGCGGAAGCCATTCCGCTCATCGACGAGTGCGTGGCCACAGCCGCCGGGCAGGCGGTCGATCCGAGCCTGATCCCAGGCGTCATCGCTCTCCGCATGGGGCATTTTCGGAAGGTTAGGGACTCCGTCGGCTGCCGGGCCACGGCCGAGATGTGGGAGAAGCTGAACGGCACGGACGCCGAAAGCCTGTACAACGCGGCCTGCTTCCGGGCCATTACCGCCGCGGTGGAAGCGAAGACTCCGGGGGCTGACGCCGCCCGGCTCGCTAAAGACGACGCCGACCGGGCGATGGAGTGGCTGCAGAAGGCTGTGCAGGCGGACTACAAGGACGCCGCACACATGGCGAAGGACACCGACCTCGACCCACTCCGCGATCGGGAGGATTTCAAGAAACTGCTGGCGGAGTTGGAAAAGAAATGACCCCCGCCGAATTGCTTCCGCAAGTGTACGGCGAGCTCCGCCAACTCGCAGCGGCGAAGCTGGCGGGGGAGAATCCAGGACACTCTCTCGATGCCACCGCGCTCGTTCACGAAGTTTTCTTGAAGCTCGGCGGCGAACGGTCCTTTGCATCCAAAGGGGACTATGTTCGTGCTGCTGCCAAGGCGATGCGCCGGATCCTCGTCGATCATGCTCGCGCCAGAAATGCCGCCAAGCGCGGAGGGGGCAAACGGGTCGAACTGGAAACGGACCACCTGGCCATCCCGCACCCCAGCGAGGGCATCGAGGCTCTGGACGAAGCCCTTTCCCGCCTGGCCCAAGAACAGCCGCAACTCGCCGAGCTGGTGCAGCTTCGGCATTTTGGTGGCCTGACGCTCACGGAGTGTGCCGAGGTTCTCGGTGTGTCGCCTCGCACGGCAGATACGTGGTGGGCGTATGCCCGGGCGTGGCTCGGTGTTGAGCTCAAGAAGGAGTACTCCTGACACCGGCTTTCGTCCATAATGAGACCCATGTGGCCCGAAGCGGAAAAAACCGAAGAGCTGCTCGCGGGGGTGCGCGGGGGGGATGCGGAGGCGATCAATCGGCTAATGGACCGGCATCGTGATTCCATCCGCCGCATGGTGCAGCTCAGGCTGGACCAGAAGATCCAGCGGCGGATTGACGCCAGCGACGTGGTGCAGGACGTCCTCATCGAAGCGAGCCGGCGGCTCAAGGACTATCTGGCCAATCCGGTGATGTCGTTTCATCTCTGGCTGCGGCAGATTGCCCAGGACCGAATCATCGACGCCCATCGCCGGCACCGGGTCAGTGCCAAGCGGAGCGTGGACCGGGAATGGAACCTGGCGGTCCCTTCGGCAGACGATCATTCCACGATGGACCTCGCCGCCCAGCTCGTCGGCCGCGAGCTCACCCCCGCCGCTGCCGCCACGCAAAAGGAAATGGCCCGCTGCGTCGAAGGGGCCATCGCGCAGCTCCCCGACCAGGACTGCGAAATCATCATCATGCGGCATTACGAGCAGCTCTCCAACCAGGAAATCGCCCAGGCCCTCAGCCTGACCGAGCCAGCGGCCAGCATGAGGTATCTCCGGGCCATCCGCAAACTGCGGGAGCTGCTCGGACAATCGTCGTCGGCCGGAGAAAGCTAGAAAGGAGTGGCTCTAAGCGAGGCCAGGAAATTGCAACCGCTAGACTTCCATCGCCGGCTCGCCGACGTAGAGCTGTAGGATTTGGCTTTGGACCTTGATGGCCCGGATGAGAACCCAGATTTGCTGGGGTGTGAATTTTTGTGGGTCGGTGCGGGCCAGCGTTTCCAGGTCGTCCGTCATGGCGGCGTGCTGGTCAGTGGCCGCTTGCAGGCGGAGCCCCATTTCTCGCCACATGTCAGTCAGCGCCCGGTCATCCGCCAGCTCATCGTAGTTGTCCGTCGAGTTGGTCAGCAACAGACAGAGCCGGGCCACGTCGCGGGCATCGGCCCCCGGCTGAAGGCGTTCGATCCGGCTGGCTAGTTCCTGGCAGTTCATCATCGGCCCCCGAAGTTCCTCACCACTCGCGTCAGCGCCTCCGGGGGATTCCGCGCCCCTTCGACGAGCCGACTCTGAAACTTTAGCTTGGAATTACAAGGGGGAAAAGAAAATCGCAAGTTGAAGCGGGACTCAGGGAGCCTTGCAGGTTCAGCCAGTAATTTCGTGCATTTTGCGTTATCCGTCGCAAGGCTTGCTGTCGCCAAGGCTTGTGAGAGAATGCAAGCAGGAGGGGCAATGCTACTGCTGGTCGATGGTTACAACCTGCTGCATGTTTCCGGCATCTTCGGCCCGGTTGGGGCACCGTCAACGCTGGAGCAGTCCCGCAGGGCGCTGCTGGAGTTTTTGGCGGCCCAATTGCCGGGGCCGCTGCGGAGGCAGACGACCGTGGTGTTCGATGCCGCCGCCGCTCCCCCCGGACTGCCGTCACAACTGGTGCATGCGGAAATGATGGTGCGATTCGCTCCCCGCAAGCAAACGGCGGACGACCTGATCGCGGACCTGATCGCGGGCGAAGCCGACCCGCGGCATTTGAGCGTGGTTTCCAGCGACCACGCGGTGCAGCGGAGCGCTCGGCAACGGGGTGCCAAGTTCGTCGATAGCGATGTCTGGATCCGCGAGCTGCGAAAGAGTGCGGCGGCGAGCTCCACAGCCCCGGTCGGCGAAAAACCACCCGGACCAGCCGGCAACCCCTTTCCACCCGGCTACGCAGCAGCCGAAGCGGCCGAGCTGTTGGCATTCGACGCGCTGCCCGCCCGAGGCAATTCATCGCGGCGGCGGAAATCGTAACCAATGCGGCGGAGAGTCCAGAAGGTGAGCAGGATGGTGGCGGCGGCGGAGAGATGGGCGCAGTAGTAATACAGCCAGTGAATGAGCAAACTGAGCCACACATCCTGATCGGAAACGATGGACCTGGCAATGAACGGAACTTGAGACCACGCCATAACGAAAGGCGGAAGGGCCAGATACAAGTTCAAAAACAACAATCTCAGCCACGTCCGCTGGCGTGAGAGACCATGAAATGCCGCTGGCAGAACTGTGAGGCTGATAACTACGGGCATGAGTTCTTCGGGACGGTAGCCGGAGAGTGCCGACCAAAACTCCTCGACACCGTTCCTGTTCCAGTGCATGACAACTCGGCCCAGTCCGAGCAGAGCCGAGAGCTCCGCAGTGATTAGCAGGAGGCTTCTCGTGCTGAACTGGTATCTGGCGGAACGTTGGTGAGAATCCTGTCGAAATCGACTGCCGCTGCAAAGCCCGTAGAAATTGAGAACCAGAAGCGGTGAAAGTAGCATCAGAAAGTTGAAGGCCGCGTACTCTTCCACCATCACTTCCACAAGGTCGCTCCGCACGAAATAGATGCCCATCATTTCAAAGCGGAACAGCCAGGCCAGGAGCAACAAAAACCTGGGAATTCGCAGATACCAAGGTTGTCCCGCAAAGGAACACCAGCACACCACCAGAATTAGCTGCCCCATTTGAAAGCCGAGCGGCCAGGCAAGCGCCAAATGGTAGCGGATGGCAAAGCCACTTTGCAGGAGAGAAGACTCAAGTAATGTATTGCCCGTGCTGACTGCACCGGCGAGGCAGAGATGAGCGATAACCAAACTAATCATCAGTTTCCGCGGGGTCCAAAAATAACCGCCAGTGGACGCAATTGGGTGAGGAATCTCATTCATCGAAATCTGGCGCATGAAGTTCGTGGTCCCATCGCTAAGCCTAATCCCCACCATTGTTTGCGGCCATCAGGGACGGGGCTAGGTTTCCCCCCAGGGTTTCAATTACGATAGGAACTCACCCCAAACACTCCTCGAAGAGCCGACCGGGGAAATTGACCGGAAAAAGGCTCCGAACCGTTGGCGGGCAGGCTCCGTAAATGGCCTGTCCGCCTGTATTTACCGCCTGAAGAATCTCGCCGGCCCCGGCGCAGTCAAGAAACAAGCCCAGCACCGCTCGCACTCATGCCCTTGCCTCTCATTGCGGACATTTTTGACGTCGTCCACCTTCAACTGGGGGACGCGGTGATGAGCTGGCTGACGCCGGTGTGGGTCATGGGTGTGGGGGCCATTCTGGGGCTGGTGCTCTGTCTGGTGCTGTGGGGAATCGGTAACCTGCTTGGCCGCATTCAGGCCCTGGCCGATCTGGTCGAGCAGCCGCAATCGCGGTGGATGGCCGTGGGGGTGCTGACGGCTGTGTATCTGGCGGGTGCCTTGATTTTCTTTGTGCCTTGGGGGGAAGCCGCCCGGCATGCGCCGGTGAATCGGGCCGCCCAGGGAGATCCCCAAGGGGGAGCGCCGGTGGCCACGGAACGGACCGCAACCGACTTGGCCGCCACTGTGGTGGCCTGGGCCACCGCTTGTCTAGTGGTGGCGATGGGGAGCGTGTCTTTGGTTTCTCGCCGGACGAATTCGGAAGTTCCGCTGGCCGTGCGGGAAGGGGTGCTGCTGCCGCTGTTCGTGGTTGTTTGCTGCGTGGCATCGTTCGGCATTCTGGGGCTGACGATTGTCCGCAAACCGACGGAACTGCTGGAAAACCTGTGGGCGTATCCAAAACTTATCTCGCGGGGAAAAATCACCAAGACCTATGACATTCCCGCGGCAACCAGTGATTTTCAGGAGCCCAAAGAAGTCAAGATTGATGTCGAGATCCGCAAGAAAGAGTTGATGCAGATGATCTTCCGGGCGGACCAGCGCGTGAGGGTCAAGACGGAAACGTTTGAAAAGCACTCCTTCGCTGCCCAAACCATCAACGTCGCCGCGAACGATGACACCGTTTGGAACCGCAATCCCGACGGCACCTCGCCGTTCGCTGAATTGCTGGTCACCGAGATGTTCGTCCGGAACTACGGCACCCAGCCGGCCAAGCTGGAAATCACGTTTCGCAACACGCTGGCGATGCCGGAAATGTTCTCGGTGGTCTACGCCGCCATTGCCATCGCCGCGGTCTTTCTGCTCTATCTGGCGCAGCGGACGTTCTTTCCCAAGCTGGCGGCAGTGGCGCTTTCCACCGCCAAATCAGAAATGGCCCAGCCGCTGTTTGTCATCTTGTGCACGGTGGGAATTTTCGGGCTCATCGTATTTGACTTCGTGCCGTATTACACGCTGGGTGAAGACATCAAGATGCTCAAGGGGACCAGCCTGAACCTGATCCTGTTCCTGGTCCTCATCCAGGCAATCTGGGCCGCGAGCACTTCGGTGGCGGATGAAATTGAAGGCAAAACGGCCCTCACCGTGCTCTCCAAACCTGTCAGCCGGCGAGATTTTGTTCTGGGCAAGTTCGTGGGCATCGCCTGGACCGTGGCGGTCATGTTCGTGATGTATGGAGCCGTGATGCTGGTCACGGTAACTTACAAAACCATCTATGACGCCCGCGAAAACTCCACCGACATGGAGCAAATCACCTGGCAGATCTGCCATAACGAGATGATGCAAACCCTGCCAGGACTTTTCCTGGCTTATATGGAGACGCTGGTGCTGGCGGCTCTCAGCGTGGCGATTTCCACTCGCATGCCGATGCTGGCGAACTTCATCATCAGCTTCTCGATTTATGTCCTGGGGCATCTGACCCCGCTCATGGTGCAGTCGCAGTCTGTCGCGGAAAATGTCCCCGCGCCGGTGGTCTTTTTGGCCAAGATTTCGGCCACGGTGTTGCCAGTGCTGGAACATTTCAGCACCGACGCCAGCTTTGCCACCGGGTTGCCGGTCCCCACGGATTACACTCTGTGGGCCTTGGTGTACTGCGTGCTGTATAGCTCGGTGGCGATGCTACTGGCCCTGACGCTGTTTGAAGATCGAGACCTGGCGTAACTTCGCTTTCTGGACGACGCTGTGAGGCAGTTCCACGGCTTTGCGTGGGCGTGGAATCAAGATCCGCCGTTTTTCCATCGCCCTAAAAGGCGTCGGTTCGGAGCGTTCCCACGTCAAACGTGCCGCCTACGCACATCAGCGAAAACGTGGTGCCGCACCACGCCCAGTATCCGCTGCCGCTGCCGATGGCGACGATCGTGGCCAGCCCCAGCACGACCAGGCAGCCCAGAAAAACGCCTCGTGCATAATCATGCGCCGTGGACGCCCTGGGCAGTCGGGCAAACAGGACGCTAGCAAGGCCGAGCACTTGTACGGCGGCAGCCGCCCAAAACACGAGAGGGTCAACAAACTCATTCATCGGTGGCTCCAGATTCCATTCCAGAACACCCTGCCGGTAAGGTCGCTGCGGGGCGAGCGGCAGAGGCGGGGGGACTGTAGCGAAAGGAGCCGTTAGAGGCAAGGAACATTTCTTGGATTTGCCTACCCTCAGTGGCACCTTGCGGACTGGCGACAGGCTATGGTAGGCTCACCCAATTACCCCTAAGTCCAAGCCAGATACGAAGTTGTCCCAGGAGGTCCGCGGTGGGTGTTAAGAAATCGGGTAAGGGTCGGCGAAAGTTAGGTCAGAAGAAACGGCGGATGCGCGCTCGCATTCGCCATCGCAAGAAATAACCCGCGATGTCTTCGTAAACCCAGTTTCCCTAGGCTCGCTCGGGGCTGGAAGTCTGACTGCCCAACGATTCCAGGTCCGCTTCTTCTACCGGCGGATTTTCATGTCAGTTCCCCGACTTCAAAGGCCCCGCCGCCAGGACATGCGGCCCGGTGAATCTCTTTGCGATCATTGCACGGCCAAGTGTTGCAAGTACTTTGCGCTCCCCATCGACACGCCGGAGTCGCGCGAGGAATTCGACTACATCCGCTGGTATCTGCTGCACGAGCGGGCCTCCGTTTATGTCGACGACGGCACATGGCATCTGCTGATTCACACTCCCTGCCGCCATTTGCGGCCCAGTAACCTCTGCGGCATCTACGAAACGCGGCCGCAAATCTGCCGCGAATACACCACCGACGGCTGCGAGTACGACGAGAACTGGACCTATCAGCAGTACTTCGAAACTCCCGAGCAGTTCGACGAATACTGCGAAGCGATCGGCCGCCCCAGCAGCATCAAGGGACAAAAACGACGCCGCGGCATCCGAAGTCCCAGGCCAGTCGGGCTGCCGATGGTGTAGAGCCGGAGTCAAGGGTCAGAGTCGTCGCGGCTGATAGACCTTGACTTCCGAGCCGTCGGCCAGGAACGCGGAATCGGGGGGACGGGAAAGCGTTTCCGCAAATTCCGGCGCGTAGAACTGCGGGACTGGTCCAGTGAGACTGGCTCTGGCGGCCGGCCAGTATTCCCAGGGAGGGTGCTCCACGCGAAACTCCTTCGTGCTGCCGTCCCGCTGGCGGCTGTAGCCCCAGTAATGCTCCGCGATGAATTCTTCCTCGCTGCCGGCGACGAGCGGCTGGCGCTCCCCCGCGCATTCCATCTGAATGCCGCACCAGGATCCGCGATGACGCCAGGCATATTCCACGCAGGGCGCGGATTGTCCGCTGGCGGACTCCTCCAGGGAATACCGCACCTTCTGGCTCTTCATCGGCAAGCGAACGTATTGCTCGTTATACGCCCAGCGGGCGACCGTGGAGACGGCCCAGCGGGGCACGATCTCGCGAATGAATGCGACGCCGCGATAGACTTCGCCGGCGACCTCGCGCCGCAGATAAAACCGCAAATTCACTTCTTCAAAGTTGCGATGAAAGGGAATTGGCACCCCCAAGAGTCGCGTGTCCAGAAACATGAACCCCACAATGCTGACATACGTCTCCCGCTGATGAAAATCGAGCTGGGTTCCCCGCGGCACAAAGGGCTCCAGAATGTCCGCCGGAATTTTCCAGTTGAGCATGGCAAGTGCCCGCCACTGGGCGGTCAGAAACACCCGGTCGCTCACCGGCTGGTTAGTCGCCGCGGCACGAACCGCACTCGAAGTCGCAACGCTCATAGCTGGCCCTCCGCGATTAGAGTACCGCATTGCGGGCGATGCGTTAACTGGGAAAAACGATAGGAGTCAGGAGTCAGGGGTCAGGAGTCACCAAAGGTAACATCAGTAACTTACCCCTGACTCCTGCCCCCTGCCCCCTGACTCTACGCCAGCGGAATCTTGATTCCCTGCAGCGCCTCCATCACCCGCCCCATCTTCGGTGCCGCCGGGACCGTTTCGGCTGCGGATTGGAAGCGTTTGACGCGGGTCTGCACCAGGTGCGGCATCCAGAGGGCTTTGCCGACGAGCTCGATCAGCACCTCGGGGTCGAACGGCTTGCGGAGGTAATAGGCTCCCCCCGCTTCGTGGCTACGCCGGACGATATCGGGAATCTGGGCGCTCGACATGAACATCACCGGCACTTCGTCCATCCCCGGCTCGCCGCGCAGGTCGCGGCAAAGGGCCAGACCGCTTTCCCCCGCCAGGTTGACATCGCAGATGATCAGGTCGAGGGCCTGCCGGCGGGCCGCTTTGGTCGCCGCTTCCCGGTCGCGGGCACAGTGGCATTCATAGCCAGACAGGTTAAGCACAGCCGCGACGCCGGTCAGGGTAATGGCGTCGTCATCAATGATGAGGATGACAGCCGGCTCCTGAGCAATGGAACTCATAGGGGCGAAAACTCCGGTGGGTAGACTCGGCGGCTCGCTGAGGGGACTTCATCTTTTTCGACGAGGCTTCCTGCTGGCCCACAGCAAAGTTCCCGCGAGCTACGCAGTCGACAAGCGCCGAAAAACCGGCAAAAACGGTGCGACCCTTCGTGGGTTGAGCGGTGTTCAATCCGAGGTTCTTCGTTGCCAGGCACCATTGTCCGGCAGCTCCACACCCCCTAAATCGTTGACAGCAGGCGAGTTAGCTCTACAATCGCCCATGTCGCAGGTTTTGAGGCCAATCGGTCAATTCCCATCTGTTTCCCGTTTTCAGGAGTTTGCATATGTCTCGCCTCTCGTATTTCGGATTCGCCGCGCTGATCGCCTGCCTGGTTTTGACAACTTCGCTCTCGGCCCAAGGACGAAGCGGAGGTTTCTTTGGCGGCGGCGGGCGAAGCCTGGTCGGCCTCGCGGCGAATGAAGCCGTCCAAAAAGAAATTGGCACCACGGATGATCAGAAGGCCAAGTTGACGGCCCTCGGTGACGAGTACAGGACAGAATCACAAAAGGTCCGCACCGACGCCGGCATTACTGGTGGCGGAGGCGGCGAGCGCCCCACCCAAGAACAGCTGGCGAAGATGACCGAGGGAATGAAGAAGGTCAACGATTCATTCACCGCCAAGCTCAAGGAGTCCCTCAAGCCTGAACAGCTGGAGCGAGTGCAGCAGATTGCCTATCAGGCCGCCGGCACCGCCGCCTATTACGATCCCGAAGTGATTAAGGCGCTCGACATCACCAAGGAACAGCAGGAGAAGCTGACGACCGTCAGCAAGGACTTAGGGGAAAAAATGCAGGCTCTGTTTGCCGGCGGCGGCGGCGGTGGCAACCGTGAGGCATTCACCAAGCTCCGAGATGAACAGATCGCCGAAATCGCCAAGGTTATCACCGCCGAGCAGACCGAGAAGTTCACCAAGCTCAAAGGCAAAGCCTTCGACGTCTCGACCCTCGGCGGCCGCGGTGGACCCGGTGGTGGTCGCCCCGGTGGCCGTCCCGGCGCGAAGGCTGGCGAGAAGAAGGTTGACTAACTTTTCTGCCTGAACATGATCGTCACTTGTGCCGCCGCGCGAGGCATTGCTCGGCGGCCATTCAGAAATGAAGAGATTCTCACAGAGAGGCACGAAGCGGAGGAAGAGATCTGGCAAAATAATGGATGGCAAAATGATAAGAAATCAGAATCCTATGGTTTTGCCTTTCATCATTTTGCCAACCCTTCCCTTCTTCTGCTCTGTGGCTTCGTGCCTCTGTGTGAGAATCTGCCCCCCCGATTCGCTCGCTTCCAAGGAACTCGTCAATGCGACTTCGACTACTGGCACTCGCCACACTGTTTGTCTTCACCACCGTCTCCGCATATGCCGCGGACTGGTCCCGTTTTCGCGGCCCCAATGGGAACGCGTTTAGCGAAGAAAAGGGGCTTCCGACCAAGTGGTCGGATTCGGCCCAGGACGGATTGGTTTGGAAAACCAGTCTTCCTGGCGCGGGTGCGTCTTCTCCCGTGATCGCAGGAGACAAGGTTTTCGTCACCTGTTTCATGGGGAGAGTACCCGACTCTCTGGAGAGAATTCTCGTCTGCGCCAGCCGCAAAGACGGCAAGATTCTGTGGAAACAGGGTGTCAAAGCGAAGGCCAACGAGGACCGGGGCGATTCGATGCTGATGTCGCATGGCTACTCTTCCAGTACCCCGGCGACGGACGGCGAGGGTGTGTATGTGCTGTACGGCAAGTCGGGCGTGTATGCCTATGACATGGACGGCAAGGAAATGTGGCACAAGGAGGTCGGTAGCGGCTCGGCCATGAACAACTGGGGCTCCGCCTGCAGCCCGATTCTGTACAAGAACCTGGTCATCGTGAACGCCGCCGCCGAAGGGACCGCCCTGATCGCTTTCGACAAAAAGACCGGCAAGGAAGTCTGGAAGAATCCAGCCGATAGTTTGTACGGCTGCTGGGGAACGCCCATTCTGGTGGACCTGCCCGGGGGCAAGCAGGAATTGGTGCTCTCCGTCCCCGGCGAAGTCTGGGGGTTCGATCCGGCGAGCGGAAAATTCTTGTGGTACTGCGAAGGCGTGAACACGAACGCCCTATGCAGTAGCGCCGTCGCCAAGGACGGTATTATCTACGCCATTGGCGGCGGGCCTGGCTCCGCTGGCGCGGTCGCCATTAAGGCCGGGGGCAAAGACGATGTTTCCAAGACAAATCTTCTCTGGTCGAAAAATGTCGGCTCGTACGTGACCTCTCCGGTCATTGTGGGCGAGCTCCTTTTATGGGTAGACGACGGCGGCTATGTCCAAGGTGCAAAACTTAAGGACGGCGAGGTAATACCCAAGAAGCGTCTCTCGGCCAGCGGCGGTGCCGTTGCGCCTCCTGCCAGCGGCCGCGCTCCCGGTGCACCTCCCGGAGGAGGCGGATTTGGCGGCGGCGGACGAGGGCGCGGCATGGGTGGCGGAGGCAAGGAATATTACGCCTCGGTGGTTGCCGGCGACGGCAAGCTCTACGCCGTCTCGCGGAGCAAGGGAACCTTCGTCATCTCCGCCGATCCCAAGCTGGAAGTGCTGGCCACCAACAAGATGGAGGACGACAGCATCTTCAACGCCGGCCCGGCGATTCTGGATGGCAAGATTTATCTCCGGTCGGATAAGTTCCTGTACTGCATCGGCAAGAAGTAGAAAACTGGCTGCTCGGAAGTGCATTCCTTCGGCGACGTGGCCTACCCCGTCGCTGGAACCGCGGTGCACAGCTCGATGTAGTGTCCGTCAGGGTCAATCAGATAAATCTGAAAGGCCCCGTCGGGACGGCGGCGGCGGGGGAGATAGGGAATCTCGTTCTCCCGAAAGAACTTCTCCCAGGCATCCATGTCGTCCACCATCAGGGCCCAGTGGTTTCCCCGGTTGTGAGAAATGACCGGGCTCGTCCGCTCGCCAATCAGGTGCAGCTCCTGGTCGGCCCCCAAGCGGAACCAAGCCCCAGGAAAGGCGAAATCCGGGCGGGGCATCGGCTCGAGCTTTAACACCTCGGTGTAAAACTTCGTGCTCCGCTCCAGATCGGCGACGTGCAGGGCGACGTGATTGAGTTGCAGGGTTTGCATGGAGACATTCTACTTGTCCGACTCGGGCCGCTGCCACTTCCCTTGGCGGAAAACGCATTCGTGGGGGTCAAACGGAGTGAGCTTGTCGAACTGGAGCGCGGGAAGCGAGGCCAGGTTTCCTGTCCGTACGGCATCGGTCCAGGAGGCCAGCGTCGTTTGCGTCCTCGCTTCCCCGCGGCCACTGAGCCGGCTGTCGAGAGTCAGTTCCAATTCGAGCACTTTGCGGAGCTGCTCGTCAGAGAGCTCCTTGCCGGAAGCCGCCGCCAGAAACTCCTCGCGGCTGAGGATGCCTCGGTGAGCGTCCAGTTCCTCGCCAACGGCCAAGTGGGCAAGCGCGGCGCGGGCCAACTGGCCGTGCCCGCGGCGAAGCTGCCGAAGTGCTTCGAGCAGGCCCTGGACGGGGTCTTCTTCCTTTTTTCCCTTACCGACGGACGCTGATGTTTGCCCGAGCAGGGCCTTGTCATGCCGCGGATCAAACAAGTAAGCGGCTGCTCGAAAGCGGGCTTCTTCTTCTCCGGGACGAGCCACGGAAACAAGGCCCAATAGCGCGCCGCGGCCCGTCTTGGCCGGATCGAGCCAGGCCGCAATTTGAAACAGGCGAACCGCCATCAGCCGGGCCTCGGGATCGAGCTTTTTCTCCGCCAACTCCTCGGCATATTCGCGATATTCCTGCGGCCGGACCGGATTGAGCGATTCCAGCCGCTCGGCAGAGACCGTTTCAATCAGGTCCCCGATTTCGCTCCGCGGGATGATGATGTCCCTTTGCCCAGCAGCGTTTTCTTCGCGGACCACCACTTCGTTGCCGTTCTGCCGCACCAGGTGTCCCGCCACGGGCTTGCTGGAACCCTTTTTGTAAACAACGACGGCATGTGCCGGCTGAGTAAGCAGGAAGAATGTCAAGAATGTGATGGCCCAACTAATTCGCCCCATACAACATCCCCAGTTTCAACGTGGCCGCTTCACCCATGTAAAGCTGGAGCAGCAGGTTCTCCGCCTTGGCGTCGGCCGTTTCCAGGCTCGATAGCACCAAGGCAGCCAGTTCCGCCTGGCGGGGACGCAGGACAGTGATCCGCTCCACTGCCGCCCGAATGATTAGCCGTTGCAGCAATACTGTCTTTCGCAGATCGCTCGTTCCCAGGAAGCGGGCCGCCTCCAATTGCTCGGCCTGGCCCGCTTGGCCGCTGGCGGATTTTTTTTCGCCGGCGAACTTCGTCAATGCTTGCACTAGCACTTCCAGAACTTGCCCTGGAGATTCCGCCGAGGCGAGCTCAGCGGCCGAAACGCCGGCCAGGCGCGTTCGCGCACGATAGCTCTCGGCCAGTTGCTCGGCGGCTTGCTGCACCAACGAGGCCTCTTTGGTGTTGTTTTTGCCGCTCCCCAAATCGTGCTGCACACTCAAGAGCAGCGCGCGGCGGAGCGAATCGCTCCCCACAAACGCGCTATCGCCCAGCAGGCCATTCACCAGCTCCTGCACCTGGTCCGCCGGCAGCTTACTTCCTTCCACCTGGTCCGACATCGCCAGCCGCAGTTGCTTCCAGGTTTTGAAGTGCGGCATCATGAGTTGAACCGCCTCCTGCTCCTCCTTCGACTTTTCGGCCAGCAGATAACGGCCGACGGCCAACGACTGGTCGTAAGAGAGGTCCGGAATGTTGGGGGCGAGCTGCGCCAGCGCCCGCAAGCTGCCCAAGCGTTGAATCGGCGGATGCTCGTGAAAGGCCCGCAGCGTGGCCACCATCAGCTCCACTTGCTGCTTCTCGCGATTGGAGAGGGGCCGCGGCCTGGCGGCAGCCGGTTTGCTCTCTGCGGCGAAGGCATCTTTCTCCGCCTCCTCCTCAGGCTTTTTCGGCAAGAGCAGCCCATCGAAGACGGGAATGCCGGATTCTCCATGGCTGAGCGCGGCGGCGAGAGTCGCCAGCCGGGCCAACTCCACTGTTTCCTTCAGCAGCTCTGCATGGTTCCCCGCGGCCGGTGGCTTTTTATTCAGGGACGTCCCCACCTCCAAGCGTAGAACCTCCCAGCGGTCCTCTTGGGACTGGGCGGAAGAGACGCCGGCCGCACCGAGCGACTGGCGGACGCTGCGGGCCACATCCTTGGGATCGCTGGTCCTCGGCTTCGCCCCCGTATGCCGCACCAGCTCCTCCGCGAGCAGCGACTGCAAGCCTCGGTCGCTCACCTTGACCAGCAGGTCCGCCATCCGCAGCGTGACCAGGGGATTCTTCGACCGGGCCAAGCGGGTAAGCAGCTCGTGATGATCCCGCCAGTTGGCTTCCGACGACGGCAACAGGGCCGCCAGGTACGTCGCCTCCAGCGGCTCGCGCTCCTCCGGTGCCGAAGGAAGGCGGCCATGTTCTAGCAGAAACTTGTGGAGCACGGGGGCGCTCGCCGGATGACGGGGAGCGGCGCTGATCAAATGTTGGAACAGCAAGAGCGAAAGAATGGCCTCTGATCTCGCCGCCAGCTCCCCTTCGTTCCCGTCGGCCGTGATGGTTATCCCCAGCGCAATCGAAAGGGCTGACGCCACCGCCGCCGGCCGATTAGGCCGCACGACGGCCGCGCGCAGCATCTGTCGGCCGAGGCCAACCCCCCAGAATGCCCGTTCGTATAGCGAGTTGTCGGTTGAGAGCGGCGTGGAGTGCTGCGGAATGAGGGCCACGAGCGCCGTGCGGAGCTGCAGTGCGGCATCTTCGTCGGGCTCGCGAGCGTGGCAAAGGGTGATGATCTCCTCGACAGCGATGCGCTCGGACGATGCGGGGGCCAACTTGGCTCCAAGTTGGACCAGCGCCGTGTAGCCGGCACTCCGCTGCTCGGGTGTATCACGGATGAGCTGGCCATAGACCTCGGCAAATCCGGGAACTTCGCGCCTCGTTTCCGTCGCGACAATTGCCAGCTCATAGCCCCACCACTCGGGCGGACCCTTGGGGATTGGCGGTTTGGTTTCGCCGTCGCCGGTGGAGGTTCCCATTCCCATCTCGGGGCCGCTGGTCACTGGCTCGTTCTTCGGCCGCGACATGAGGATGCCGATCACAATCAGCACACAAGCCACTACCCCAATCGAGCCGTATGTCGCCACCCAGCCAAAGAGCTTGCCGCGGAAGGAAGCCCGGCGGTTGGCATCGAGCTTTTGCTCAACGAGCTGGTCGGCATCCTCGAAGGTGAGCCCCCATTTTTCCGACGCCATCCGGAGGCGATCCCAAGCCTGGCGATTGAGCCAGGTCTTGTCGCCGATCGCCGCGTCGACCATTTCCACAAAATGAGCAAGGGCCTCGTTGCCGGTAATCCGCCGCAGCTCCAGCTCGGCGGCGACTTCCCCCAAGACCTCCAAAATGACCTGTTCGCTGAGCTGATATTTTTCCACGCCGCCGGCGACGATGCGGGCCTCGATCTCGGGGCCGATAATGGTCTTTCGCGCCGATAAGTCTTTCCGCAGCCGGTTGCGGAATTTTTCCACCACCGGATCCTTGGCTTTCGCGGCTCCGCCATGCAGCGCGCGGATGGCTTCTTGGATTTGATCGTCCGGGAGGCCCAACTCGCGGGCGACATCACCCAGCCGGGCCAGTGCCCCGGGAGTGAGCCCCCGCGCCTCCGCCAGAATCGGCCCCGCCTTGTCGCGAAACGCGGCCAATTGCGATTCGCGGAGTGAGGAGGACGAGGAGGGCATGAGGGCAGAGGTCAGGGTTACTTGGCGAGGTCTGCTTCCAGCGCTGCGAATTTATATTTCCAAGCGGCGGATTTGATTTGCGGATGCAGAAGCTTGAATTGTTTCCAGACTCGGGCGGCACTCGCGCGGTCGGTTTTGGTCAGACAGACGAGCTGGTGGTACTTGGCTTCCAGCCATTCCTCGCGTCCTCCCTCTACTCCGCCCAGCAGCTTGCGCCACAGTTCCAGGGCGCGGGCGTGGTCGCCTGCCTGAAAATGGGCGATGCCCGCTCGCCGCAAATACTTTTTGTCGCTGGGCATCGCGGCCACGATTTTGTCGAGCCGCGCCGCCGCCGCCTTCCATCGCCCCAACACTTCATCATAGTGGGCCAGCTTGGAGTTGATAGCCAGCGCATTTTTGACGCCGGCAATGGCCTCGGGCGTATCGCCGACGAGCGACGCCAGCCGCGCGTAGATTTCCGCCGCTTCCTCCTGCAACTCCTGGCGGTTCGCGTCGGTGGCCGCGGCGACGGAGTCGTCCGCCTGGCGGGCCACGATCACGAGCGCCGGCAGCTCATACGGCGAGCCGGCGGCATTGGCGGCAATCCAGGCCGCCCCTTTGTTCATGGCCGTCTTATCCCCCGTCTTTTGAGCGAGTTGCAAACGGCGGTAATGGAATTCGGCGGCGAGAGGACTTTGCGGCGACAGTGCTTCGCCGGCCGGAGTCGCTGTGTCCAAAAGGCTCGCGGCTCGTTTTTCATCCACGGGCGCGGTATCGAGCGCGATTTGCAAACCAATCAGGCAGCCGCGAAGTTTCTGGTCGGCGCTCGCTCCTTTGGCGGCCAGCAGCGTATCGACGGCGGAAAACGCCTCGGCAGCCGCGGCAGAGGCGCGGGCTTTGTCCCCTTTCAGCTTCGTCCACTTCTGAAATTGGAGCTGGGCGATTTCCAGCCGGGCAGAAGCGTAATTGGGCTCGGTCGGCCTGATGGCGACGAGGCTGGCGAGCGCGTCCTCGGGGGAGAGATCCTGCTGCAAACGGGCGATCAGCAGTTCCGCCTTGCCCGCCTGCTCCGAATCGGGGAAGTCACGCCGCAGCGCTTGTAGCGCCGCGACCGCGGAGGCGGCATACTTTTTTTCCTTCTTCCTTTCGGACAGCTTCTGAAAGCTGGAAAACTCCATCCAGGCCGCCTGCACCGCCAGCTCCTTTTCTCCTTCGATCAGCACCGGCGCTGCCTCGTGGAACAGCCGGGCGGCCATTTCCAACTCATCGAGCCGGAACTTGCACCACGCCAGGTGATAGCGGCACTGGGCGGCGGCGAACAAATCGCGGGCGGCTTCGGGCAAGTCTAGCGCGGCAGCCAGCGCGGCGGCGGCAGCCTGATAGTCGGCAGCAGCCTTGGTTTTTTCGGCGGCGAAAAACTGCGCGCGGCCCTGCAGCCACGAAAGATAGAAACTGGCGGACTTTTCCTGCATCTCGTCCAGCTTGTGCTTCGCCACAAGTTGACTTAGCGTTTCGAACTGCCGCAGCCGGGCCAGGCCCCGAATGCCGGCGGCAATCAGCGTCCTCGCGGTCTCGCCATCGCTGGAAGTCGCATCCACTGCCGCGCCGGCGCGAATGGCGGCAATGCAGAGGCTGTTCTTGCCGGGCGTGGGAGGAGAGGCGAGAGTCTCCACCTTCTTTTTTGCATAGTCGGCTGCTCCACGGAGATTCGGCGCATTGAGCAGTCCCTGCAATTGCCAAAAGGCCCCTTGGTCCCGCAGTCCCGCCGGCGCGCTCGCATGTTGCAGCCAACTGAAACACCGCTCCGCGGCCCTCTGCTTGCCGAGTCCCTGCTGGGCGAGCGCCAGTCCCAGTACCGTCCGCGCCCGCCAGGTCGATTCCAGCCCCAGCGAAGGAACATCCTCCACGTCGGCAAAGTCCTTCTCGTCGTCGACCCCCAGCACGTCGCAAAACTGCACCTTGGCCGCAGTGAAATCCGCCTCGGCATTCTTGGCATCCCGTTTCGTTACCCCCAGGTAGTACCGGCACCAGCCGTGGTAATAATTGACTCGGGCAATCACCGCTTGCTGGCGGAACAATTCTTGATCCGCCACGCGACGGGCGTCTTCACCCTTGATGGCGTCCAGCCCCTCCGCCGTCTTGTCGGCGGCGGCAGTTAGCTCTTTTCCCTTGGCTTCGAGCTCGGTGGCAAGCGGCCGGAGAATCTCCGCCGCGCGAGCCAGAGCCTGCATGTCGCGCGGGTCTTCCATCCACGCGGTGAGAAGCGATTCCCCGCGCTGAAACTCCGCTTGCAGCAGCCCCACCTGCAGCGCTGGCGTGCTGGCCTCGGGACTGGCGAGCAGCAGCTTGTCGATCTGTTGCTTCAGGCGGTCGAATCGGGACTGGTCATCCGTGGCATCCATCAGGGCCTGTGCATACGCATCCGCCAGCTTGCGAGCAGCCCTGTCTTTCAACACCCCTCCCTGCTCCACCTCCCGCTCGAGCAGCCGCACGCGGAGTTCCGAAAGACCGAGGCGGGAAAGATAACGCTCGACTTTGGGGGCATCGTCCTGGGCGTTCAGCGGCGCGAACAGGTCAAGCAGGCACACCGCCAAGGCCAGCCACCTGAAAGGGGTCGGGAAGGGTTTTCGCGGCGAAATCGCTGGCTCTCCGGGCAACTTACCTGCGAAAACTCTTCCCGACCCCGTTTGGTTACTACTTCTCATCCAACGGCACATAAGAAACGAACGGAAACCCCGCATCCTTGGCGGCTTGGATGGCGGCGGCAGGCAGGTCGAAGATGGCGTCATCCGAAACACGCACGAACGCTCCCTGAATCTTATTGTCGAACTGCCGCAGCACCTGCGTCAACTCCTGCTGCGTCTGGATTTCCCGCCCGCCGACCCGGTACACGAACCTTCCACCGCTCCCCCTCACTACGTCAATCACCGCGGGCTGAAAATCCCCAACCGCCCGGGCCGAGGCCCGCTGCACCTTGATGGCCGGATTGAGCTCCCGCTCCGTCTCCACAAAACTGGCCGTAGTCATGAAAAAAATCAAGAGCAGAAAGACGCAGTCAATCATCGGCGTCATGTTCAGCTCCAGGCTCCCCCCATGCTTGCCGCTCCGGCTGGTGAGTCTCATGACTTTATCTCCAAGGTAGGCCGCGAGTCCTCTCGCGAGCCAGCAGGGATGTGCGCGGACTGGCAACCGGCTTTTGCCCCGAGCGCCATCGAACCGGATGGCTCGCGAGAGGAGTCGCGGCCTACTTTTCTTGCTCCCTCGCTCATGACGGCTCCCTGGTCGTGAACCGGACGTTAGTGATCTTCAGCCTCTCCAGGGCCTTGATCAAATCGTTTACCACTCCCGATTTCGCCTGCCGGTCCACCCGCAGGACCACGTTAACCAACTCGACGTTCCCCTGCTTCTCGTCGATGGTCTCCTTCACCAGCACGGCCGCTTCGGGCAGCGTATAGACCCCCTGCGTGATGAGGATATCCCCATCCTTGTCCACATTAATGGTGATCGTGGCTTCCGACTGATCCTCGGTCCCCTTCTGTTCCGGGGGATCGAGCGGGCTCTTGTTGATGACCGAAACCTGCGTGCAGGACATGAAAAAAATAAGCAGCAAAAAGACGCAGTCGATCATCGGCGTCATATTGAGCTGCAAATTCCCGCCACGGTTGGTTTTTTTGGAGAGCTTCATAGCCACCCGCATTATAAGGGGCCGGGAAGCGTTTCGCGTCCCGGAGCCCGCAAATTGAAATGGCCCGCGGAGCGTCAAGGCCGTGTGTTCCCAAGGGGACCGTGGAAACAAGGAGAGTGGTCCCTCACCCCGGCCCTCTCCCAAGGGGAGACGGAGTTACGCCTGCGAGATGGGCAGATAACGGTTCGGCGAGGTGAGTACCAGGATGGCCGCCGCGGTGCAGAAGGTGCGGCTGGTGATGCAGTGGTGGCCGGTCCAACTGCCGTCCTGGTTTTGCACGGCGATGATCTTGTCCCGGACGGTGGGGAACCACATGGTCCAGTCGGCGCCCCCTTTTTGCAGCATCGTTTCGGTGATCAGGTGGAAGGCCAGGAACTCTTCGCCGCCGGCTTGGGAGAAGGCGGTGTTGTCCTTGCTGATGAAGGCGGCGACGTCGGCGAAGGCCTTCTTGGCGATGGGCTCTTCGTCCATGCCCAAGGCGTATAGGACGCGGATGCCGGTGGCGTTTTTGTAGAGCGTGTGCATCCAGCTTCCCTGGTTCTGGTTGAGCTGCGACGACATCATTTGCACCAGGTGCTTGGCGGTCAGCTCCGGAGAGCCGCCGACCCGCATGCCGGAGTAGTGGGCGGCCCGGAGGCAGACCCAGCCCATGACGGTGCCGAGCGTCGGGGCCCAGGACTGGTTTCCCCAGTGACCATCCGGTGTTTGCGAGCCGACGATGGCGGTAATGACTTTTTTCAGGCCGTTGCGAACCGGCTCGGTATCCCAGCCTTCGCCGATGACCTCCGCCAGGAACAGGGCGGCGAAGAAGCTGTGGGCGTGGCGGCCGATTTTGTTCTGGAGCTGCGTCCCCTGCTGCGAGGTGATGTCGTCGTTTGGCATGTTTTCCGCCGCCCGCAGAATGAACGACACCAGCCGTTGCACCTCGCGGCTGCGGGGGCCTTCGACCGGCGTATTCCCTTGGGCCATGAGTGCCAGGCCGACCATCGCCGAGCAGCCGATGTCGGTGGGCTGGCCGATATCCACGCCGCAGCCACCGTCGCGGTGCATGGTCTTCATCAGGAACTCATCCCCCTTGCGAACCGCCCGCTCGCTCTGCGGTGTGAACTCGTTCCAGGAGTCGTCCTTGCCCGGCTTCTTGGGTTCCGCACCGGCCGGCGGCTCTTTCGCCAGTTCGCTTTTGGCATCTTGGCCCAGCAATTGGGCGGTAAAGCCGGGAAGGGCGAGCAGACTCGATGCGGCCAAAAGGGTGCGGCGAGAGAGGGACATGACGACCTCCGGCAGACAAAGGGGGGACAAGCATGATTATCAAGGGTGGGGAGTGCAGAGTCAACCGAAAGGGAGAAAAACTGCTTCCCGTGGTCTTCCCTGCAGGGACCGGATGCTCAAGCGTTGAAGAGAAAGACGGGCATCACGCGGAGGCGCGGAGACCGCAGAGGGAAGAGAAGGGAGGTTGAACTGGCAAGAAAATTGGCCCAGACGGTAGAATGCCGGGCATGAAGGTTTGCAGTCAGCTAATCAATCTCGTTACAGCTATTGGCAGTATTATACTGGCAGCCTTCGCACTGTATTTGCTCAGCTACGCCCCGTTCCTGGCGCTGACACCGAATTCCAATATCTTTACCGAGTATCGTGCTCCCGCGTTCTATCGGCCCGCGGAATGGACAATTGCCCATACTCCCCTTCAGTCGCCTTTGCTGAAATGGGCCGAGTGGCATGACGTGCGCAATACGATAGAGATCCAGGTCCTCTTTTTTTACGACGGAGTCTCCAATCCGGGAGAAGAGATTGATTGGAATATGGCCTCGCCGTGAAACGCGCCTCAATGCGGGACGCCGACGTCCGCCCCTTCCGCTGCTAGCGGGTGCATGGTAAACTCGCGAAATTTTACACATCTCGCGGCAGCCGCATTCCTGTCCGCGCGATTTTCCTGCTGGACCTCTGCGTGGAAGGACTGTCCGCACCGTGCCCAAGCGTACTGACATCAAGAAGATTTTGCTCATCGGCTCCGGCCCGATTGTGATCGGGCAGGCGTGCGAATTTGATTACTCCGGCACGCAGGCTTGCAAGGCCCTGCGCGAGGAGGGGTATGAGGTGGTGCTGGTTAACAGCACCCCGGCCACGATCCTGACCGACCCGGAGAGGGCGGACCGGACCTACATCGAGCCGCTGACGTGGGAGATGGTGGAGAAAATTATTGAGAAGGAGCGACCGGATGCGGTGCTGCCCACGGTCGGCGGGCAGACAGGGCTCAATCTGGCAATGGACCTGGCAAAGCACGGCGTGCTGGCAAAGTACGGCGTCGAAATGATCGGGGCCAAGCCGGATGTGATCGACAAGGCGGAAGACCGGGCCTTGTTCAAGGCAGCAATGGAGAAAATCGGCCTGGAGTGCTGTCGCGGCGAGACGGTGACGAGCGTCGAGCAGGCCCGTAAGGTCATGGAAGATGTCGGCCTGCCGTGCGTCGTCCGCCCCAGCTTCACGCTCGGCGGCAGCGGGTCGGCGATTGCTTATAACCGGGAGGAGTTCGACCAGCTCGTCCATCGCGGGCTCGATCAGTCGCCGGTCAAGCAGGTACTGATTGAAGAGTCCATCATCGGCTGGAAAGA
>SXGT01753715.1_pt1 | contig 23119 bp, 17 predicted proteins | sample 3176221 | NCBI WGS metagenome assembly SXGT01 (sample SAMN11356862, study PRJNA531348) | freshwater metagenome | isolation source: freshwater sample F1-120 | place: China: Fuxian Lake, Yuxi | collected 2017-12-25
GAGGGCAGCACGTCCTCCACGAGGTGCGCGGAGGTCGCGGCCATCCTCCTGCCCAGGCAGGAGGGACAGAAGCCTCTGCCCTTGCACGAGAAGCTGACAAGCCGCGTCTCGGGGCACGCCTCGCATTTCAGCTTCGCGAGGGCTCGCCCATCTGCCGGCTCGTCACCCGCTCCTTCGAGATCGCGTCGCCGAGACGGGTGCAGTCCCCCTCGTTGGCGCGCGCCAACGGGACCATGTACTTCATCGCCGCGTGCGCGCCGATCGCCCCGGACCGCACGTGCTCCTGCACGGCGGACGGGAGCTCGCTCACCAGCGCGAGGCGACGGCTCACCCAGCTCGTCGTGCGATTGAAGCGACGCGCCAGCTCCTCGCGCCCGAGGCCGAAGCGTGACTCCAGCTCCTTCAGGAGCCAGCCTTGCTCGAGCGCGCTCCCGATCTCGCCGGCATGAAGCAGTCGCTCGAGCAGGAGCGCGTCCGCCTCGCCCAGCTCCCACGCGATCGCGTGCACAGTGTCGTGGCCGAGGCGACGGACGGCGCGCACGCGCTTGTACCCGTCCACGACGACCCAGCGCGGCGCGTCGGCGACGACCACGATCGGCGTCTGCTGGCCGACCTTGGCGATCGAGCCGATCAGGCGTCGCTCGCGCGGCGCGCTGCGGATCCGCAGCCGCTCGTATCGAAGGTCCAGCTGTCCGAGTTCGAGCTCCATGTCCGGCGCCGACTTCACCACGGGCCGCATCTCGGATTGCGCGACCCCGGGGGAAAGTCCGCCGGATTCCTATGAGGTATCCAGCGGTTGCGCCCGCCTCTCGGATTGCGTTGCGACGAGGAGTACTCGGCCGAAAACACCAAGGAAATCCGTCCCTTGCACCCCGAACTCGGATTGCGAGAGGTCCCAGGGTAGTCGGCTCAGCGGGCGCGGCAGCCGCAGGGGTGGCGGGGCGCGCGCCTCCTTCTCCGCGACCGCCGCCCGCTCGCTCATCCGCCGCGCGATGAAGTAGTCGGCGTGTGCCTCTCGCCACGCGGCCTGCTGCCGCACCCGAAGCTCTTGCCGGCACTTCTTCGTGCACGTCCGTTGCCGAGGGCCCACCCGCGCGTCCGGCCAGAACCACCTGTGACAGACCGAGCACGGACGCTTGCGCATCCGACATCGTCGCCCCCCTGGATCAGATCGTCAGCGCCACGACCATCGCGAGCGGACCTCTTCTCGCGAGCAGAGGCGGGTCAATTCTGGAGAGCGTTGAAGCCGTGGTGGACTTCTACTGCGCCGCGCTCAGGCTCGTCGTGGAGATCGACGGCGTCGTCCACGACGACGCGGAGCGGCCCGAACGGGATGCGAGGCGCACGACGATCCTCGCGCGCCGTGGCCTCCGCGTCGTTCGCCTCGAGAACGCACGACTGAACCGGGAGACCCTGCGAGAGGCGATTCTCCCGTTCACATGCCCCCTCTCCCTCCAGGGAGAGGGGGACGGGGGGTGAGGTCTGCGCCGGCGCCCCACCGCCTCCACGGAACCTCTTCGCGCGCGAAGCGCGACGGGGGGGCACCCTCGCTCGAACGAATGCCTTATCCGAACGGCATTGGCACTAGCCTCGCGCGAGCAGCTCCTCGGCGTGCTCCACGGTGAGGTACAGGCCGCGCGCGTAGAGGCGGAGGCGGTCCACCTCGGGGAGGTCGCCGGCGCGCCCGGCCGTCGCGTGCTGGAGCAGGATGGCGCACGTGACGCTGACGTTGAGGCTCTCGGTGAAGCCGCGCATCGGGACGCGCACGGTCCGCGTGCACGCGGCCCGCAGCTCCTCCCCGATGCCGTCGTGCTCGTTCCCGAGGACAAGGGCCACCCGCGGGATGCGCGCCAGCTCCTCGGGGAGCAGATCGCCGTCGGCGACGGCCGCGACGATCTCGTGGCCGCCGAGGGCGAGCGCGCGCGTCGCGCTGGCCGTATCGGCGTGCGCGTGAACGTCCACCCAGCGCTCCGCGCCGCGGGTCACCGATCCCGCCGCGAGGAAGCTCTCCCTGCGCTCGATCACGTGGAGCGCCTGGACGCCAAACGCCTCGCAAGAGCGGATCACGGCCGCGCCGTTGTGGGGATCGTGGGGTGCGTCGAAGCACACCGTCACCGAGGCGAGCCTCCGCGCGATCACCTCCCGGAGTCGCTCGCGGCGCCGCTCGAGCGTGAACCGCTCGAGGACCTTGACGACGCGCGCCGGATCGTGCCGCTCCGCCCGCCGGATCGACCTCGGGAGGAGCTCCACGGCCGGCCGGACCCCGGGGGTGCCACGTCGCATGACCTGGAAAGTACGATCTTCTTCGCTGCTTTGGGTAGGCTTGAGCGTCCAACGACCACCCTCCCATGACCTCCCCGGCCACCGGCAGCGTGACGGTGCTCCCCCCCCTGCGCCGCAAGCGGCGCCGGTGGGGCAAGCTATTCGCGCGCTTTGTGTGCTTCATCCTCGCGGTCATCGCGGTCCTCCCCGCGGGCGCGGCCGTGGTGGCCCGGTCGCGCTGGGCCCGTTCGAAGGCCACGCAGTACACCGCGGATCTGGTGAAGGCCCAGGGCCTCACAGCCTCCTACCAGGTCAACCTGCGGATCTGGCCGCCCACGCTCATCCTCGACCACGTCCGCGTGAGCTCGACGGACGGCGGCGCGGCCGCCCTCGTGGCCAAGCGCCTCAGCGCGCGCCCGAAGCTGTTCGCCCTCCTCGCCGGCAAGCTCCGCATCGACCAGATCGCGGCCGATGCGCCGCGCGTCCGCATCGTATATCGCGACTACAAGCTCACGAACCTCGGGATCGACATCCCGAGGCCCGACGGGACCGACCGGCCGTGGCCGCAGGTCTTCGACGTCGTCTCGCTCACCGACGCCGCGTTCGATCTCGACATCGAGGGCGTGAGCGTCGTGGCCGAGGAGATCGACCTCGACGTGACCAGCGACGAGGAGGTTCGCGGCAAGGGCGCGGCGTTCGAGGTCGCCATCCAGCTGGCGCGCGCGCGCGTCCACACGCTCCTCGACTGGAAACCCGCCCCGTCGCCGAAGGGACCGCCCGTCGCCGAGCGCGTGGCCTCGTGGGAGGACTCGATCTGCTCGGTGAGCGGCCGCGTCCGCATCGAGAAGGGGGTCCTGAAGGTGCGACGCTTCGAGGCCCGCGGCGCGGCCGACCTCGACCCCGACGACGACACCTGGGTCGACTGCGACGTCCCCAGCTCCGATCGACGCAAGATCGAGCTCGCCCTGAAGAGCTTCCACGTCGAGGCCCCGAGGAATGGCGAGCGCTTCCCCCGTGCGTGGGGCGAGATCTCGGCCCGCGCGCCCATCGCGCTCGCCGAGCGCCTCGGCGGCCTGCCGGACACCGACGGCTGGATCTCCATCTCCGGCCGCATCCCCAGCGCCCCCCCCGGCCCCGAGGAGGAGATCCCGCTCCCGGACGTGGAGCACGGGAAGGTCCGGGCGCGGAACCTGCGCATCGATCACTACGCGTTCGCCCGCGAGATCGAGAGCGACTTCACCATCCGCAAGGGGGTAGTCGAGAGCGCCCGCACCACGGTCGCCATCGCCGAGGGCCTCGCCACGCTGACCGACGTCAAGGTCGAGCCGAAGGTGAAGGGGATCCCCATCCGGGCGAAGATCGAAGCGAAGGGCGTGAGCTTCACCCACCTGTTGCGCGATCTCGGCGTGCACAAGCAGCCGCACGTGCAATGGGACCTCGAGCGCGTGGCGACCCTCCCGGGCGCGGAGCTCAAGGGCACGCTACGGCCGCTGCGGATCGACGGGGACATCAGCGCCACGACCACGAACTTCGGCGTGTACGCCGGACCTGCCGAGGTGCAGCCGCGCGCACGCATCATCAGCCTCGCGTCGGCGAACATCCTGACGCGGGTCGCCGTCCGGCCAGAGGCCGTCGAGTTCCAGCGCGTGCACCTCGACCTGCCCCACGGGCAGCTCGACGGGGGCTTCGTGTCCCTCGGGTACGACAACGACCTGCGGGTCGACATCGCGCACGTGAAGACCGACCTCGGGGACATCACGCCCCTCGGATCCGTCGCGGTCGGAGGCGTCGTCGAGGGCGAGGTGCACATGGGCGGGATGTTCGGCAAGCCCACGCTGAAGGCGGACATCGGCGTCGAGAACCTCGTCATCGCCGACATCCCGTTCGGGACCGTCACGACGATCCACGGCGACTGGCAGGGGGGGCGCGTCCTGGACCTCACCGCCGCGCACGTGGTGAAGGGCAAGAGCACCTACGAGCTCACGACCGGGCGGGTCGACTTCACAGGGCCGCACGTGATGAAGCTGGATGGCGTGGTCGCCTCGCCAGGGCTCGGGATCAAGGACCTCCTCTCGATCTTCAGGATGGAGAAGGATCCGCGGTTCGAGACCATCGACGGCACCATCGACACCACGGCCACGATGCGCGTGGTGCTCGGAGGTCCCGAGGATCCGTGCCGCGCGGGGCGGGTCGACGTGTCCGCGAACACGCACGTCGAGCACCTCACCCTGTACGGGGAGCACTTCGAGGACGCGCACGTGGACTTCGATCTGCGCTGGATCGACCGCCTCGCGGGCCTGCCGGGCGCCGAGTTGGAGGTCCACGGCGCGACGCTGCACAAGGTCCACGAGCCAGGGAAGGAGCCGCAGGGCTGGGTGCTGGCCTCGGCGAACCTGCACCGCGGGGGCGATCTGCGCGGGACGGTCGTGCTCGAGTCGCTGCCCCTGTCGAAGCTCGACTCGCTGGGGCCTGCGCGGACCCTCGTGGAGGGGGCCGTGTCGGGGCTGTTCCACGTGGACGGCAAGATCGACGCGTTCCGGCTGCAGGGCGACGTCGACTCGACGATGGTCCGCATCCGGCATACGCCCTTCGGCGCGTCGCACGTCCGCTTCGGCATGACCCAGAAGCCGGCCAAGGAGCCTCCCGTCGGGCGATCGGGGTGCGGCGCGCCCGTCCCTCCGGCGTTCGACAAGGACGCCTACCTCGCGGACACCTCGTCGCAGGGCGAGTACACGCTCGACGGCAAGCTCTTCGACGGACAGGTCACGCTGAGCGACGTGGTGGCGACGCGGCAGAAGGCGCAGCGGATCAGCGGCAAGGTCGCCTTCTCGCGCTTCGATCTGTCCAAGATCTCGCACGCGCTGTTGCCGCAGCACGAGGCGGAGGACGGGCGCTCGGAGGACGCCTTCGGGGGCGAGCTCACCGGCGCCCTCTCCGTCGACCGGCTCGTCGTGACGGACCTTGCGCACGCCTCGGTGCGGTTCGCGCCGCGATCGCTCACGCTGACCCGGGGCAAGCAGAACCTCGTGATGAAGCCCACGCAGGATCTGGTCGAGCTCGAGAACGACACGGTCGTCGTGCCTCCGCTCACGTTCGAGCTTGCCGCCCCGAACGGCCTGAAGGGCGCCGTCCTCGTCCACGGCACCGCTTCGCGCGTGACGCGGGAAGCCGAGCTCCTCCTCTCCGCCGAGCTGTCGCCGATCGACCTCGGCTTCCTCGTGGGCGCCGTTCCTCGGCTCACCCACGCCAACGGGCGCGTCGCGGGGAGCCTCAGGGTGAAAGGCCGCGCGAAGGAGCCTGCGATCGACGGCGCGCTGCAGGTCCGGGGTGCGGAGCTGTCGTTCCAGGGCCTCCCGAGCATGATCTCGGACATCGACCTCGACGTGGCGGCGAACGCGAGCGAGGCGCGCGTCACGCGGGGGACGGCGAAGTTCGCAGGAGGGGACGTGTCGATGACGGGTCGCATGTCGCTCCGGCCCGCCACGTTCGGCACGATGGAGGCAGGGTTCGCGCTCCGCGACGTGCACTATTCACCGGGGCCCGGCATCGCGGCGACGATGGACGCCGATCTCAGGCTCACGCAGAACACCGCTGCGCAGGGCAGCGCGGGATCGCGGCTGCCACACCTCGGCGGAGACGTCACCATCACGGCGGCCGAGTACACCCGTCCCACGAACATCGTCCCCGACATCGGCGGGTTCCGCGTTGGCGCGCGCCGGACCGCGGTGGACAGCTACGATCCGGCGCAGGACACGATCACGATCGGCCCCGATCTCGTCGTGCGCGCGCGCGCGCCCATCTCGATCCACAACAACCTCGTCGACGTGCGGCTGGGGATCGACCCGGCGGGCCTGCAGGTGAGCGGTACGAACCAGCGCGTCGGCCTGAGGGGGACGCTCGAGGCGTTGCCCGCGGGCCGCCTGCACCTCTTCTCCAACGACTTCGACATCCGTCGCGCCGTCGTGCGCTTCGACGACCCCACGAGGATCGATCCGCACGTCGACGCGCTCGCCGTCACGGAGTACCGGCGCTACTCGACGACCGGGCAGGGCAGCGCCCCCGCCACGAGCGCGTCGGTGGGCGCGGAGAGCGGCGGGCTGTGGCGGATCTCGCTCCACGCGCACGGCGACGCGGACGACCTCAAGGTGGACATGACGAGCGATCCCGCGCTTTCGCAGGAGGACATCTTCCTCCTGCTCACGGTGGGTCTCACGCGCGCCGAGCTCGGGCAGGTCCAGGCTGGTTCGGTCGCGGCGACGGCCGCGTTCGAGGCTCTCGGTACGGCGAGCGGGGCCGACCGCGCCGTGAAGCAGGCGCTGCCGGTGATCGACGACTTCCGCTTCGGCAGCGCGTACTCGCCGCGCACGGGCAGGAGCGAGCCCCAGGTCACCGTCGGCCGCCGGATCACCGACAACGTCCGGGCGAGCATCACCACCAGCCTCACGGAGGACCGGCAGATCCGTACCGTCATCGAGTGGCGCCTGAGCCGGCGCACCAGCGTCCAGGCGTCGTACGACAACCTGAACACACTCTCCACCTCGTCGATCGGCAACCTGGGCTTCAACGTCCAGTGGCGGCTGGAGTTCGAGTAGGTGGACGAGGGTGTTAGGGTCCTCGCGATCGATGGCACGCACGCGTAGGTTCACGGCGCTCCTGGGGCTCCTCGCGGTGTTGCTCGCCGCGTTCGGCGCGCGCGCGGACGACCTCCCGGTGCCGGGTGCCTCGAGCGACGCTTCGTGGGCGGCGCAAACCGGAAAGGTGATCCACGGCGTGGCCGTGGTCCTCGCCTCCACGGCGTGGTCGGACGTCAAGGTGCCCGCGCTCCGGTGCCTCTCTACCGGGGACCGTCTGACGGGCGACAAGGTGCGTGCGTGCATGAACGAGGCGCTCTCCGAGGGCCGCTTCGCGGGTGCGACCGTGGAGGCGCTACCCGAAGACGACGGCGTCCGGGTCACCGTCCTGCTCCTGCCGCGGAAGCTCGTCGAGGGCGTGCGGCTCGACGTCCACGGCGCGCCGCTCGAGCGGGGGGAGTTGCTCCGAGAGGCCGAGCTGTCGGAGGGGGGCGAGATCACGCCGCGCGATCTCCCCCTGTACCAGCGTCGCCTCGAGGCGTTCCTGGTCAAGCGCGGCTATCCGCACCCCGTCGTGACCGTCTCGACGCGCCCCACCGACAAGGCGCGCGACGTGATCGTCCTCCTCGACGTGGCGCCCGGCCTCCCGCGAAAGCTCGCGCGTCGGGTCTTCTACCTCGTCGGCGGGAGGCGCGAGGACTTCGAGGAGCTCACGCCCGAGTACGCCGTCAAGGTCGCCGATCCCGCCGATGAAGTCGCCCTCGCGGCCGCAGACGTGGGGTTCGAGCAGCGGCTCCGTCGCGCCGGGTTCCACCGGGCCGAGGTGAGCCACGACGTGCTCTCGGACCAGGGCTTCGTCACGCTGCGGGTGCGCGTCGAGTGTGGTCCGAGGTACGAGCTGCGCTTCGAGGGAAACGAGCGCTACGACAAGGACACGCTCCTCGCGGCCGTCGCGACGCCGGAGGACGTCGATCACACGCCCAGCCACCTCGTGCAGAAGCTCCGCGACTTCTACGTGCGACGCGGGTACCTGGACGTGGAGGTGTCGCTCGAGGAGCGCGGCAAGCGGACCGATCCGGGGGTCTTCTACGTGTTCCACGTGCGAGAGAACGCGCGTGTCGCCGTCTCGACGAGGGCCTACCCGTGCCTGAAGGAGGACGAGATCCGCGGCCTCAAGAACGGGGGTCCGAGCTCTGCGATCGCCATCGGCAGCGAAATCGACAGCTACCTGGAGGAGGAGCTGCCAGGCGCGGACCTCTTCCGCGCACCATCGTCGGCGGGCGTGGACGCGCTCTTCGCGGGGTCGCGCGGCGTCCTTCCGGGCGGCAGCCGACCGGCGCCGCTCGAGCTCGATCCGAACACGGTGTTCGTCCCGGACACCTACGATCGCGCCGTCGCCCACGTGCAGGAGCTGTACCGCTCGGAGGGGTACCTCGACGCTCGCGTGGGTCCCGTGCACGTCCTCCGGAGGCGCTGTGATCCGAAGTCGCCGCCCGGCACGTGCCGAGCCATGCTCGCGCCGCCCATCCCCGAGCTTTGCACCTACGACGCGTCCAACATCCCGCTGCCGCTGCCGCCGCCGGATGCGAGGACCACGTGTGTGCCCGACCCCGCGCACGGGATCGCGTGCGAGCCCCGGGTCACGCTCGCCATCCCTGTCAAGCTCGGACCGCGCACGTCCCTCTACGACGCGGCGTTCTTCGGCGCAAAGGCCCTCACGCAGGAGAGCCTCTTCAAAGCCGCGAGGCTCGGGATGGGCGAACCCGTGAGCACCGTCAAGCTGGACGAGGCGCGACGCCGCGTCCTCGACGAGTACCGCGAGGCCGGCTACGCGTTCGCCGAGGTCAAGTACGGCATCGAGCAGTCGCCGGACCACACGCGCGCCCGGGTCCGCTTCGACGTGACCGAGTTCGAGCAGGTCATCGTGACCAAGATCGTCGTCCGCGGCAACCAGCGGACCAACCTCTCCGTCATCGAGGGGCGGGTCGCGCTCGCGGTGGGGCAGCCCTACCAGGCGAGCCTCGTCCGCAAGACGCAGGAGCGCATCGCGACGCTCGGGACGTTCGTCAGCGTCGCCGTCGCGCTCGAAGATCCGACGGTGCCGCAGACCGCGAAGACGGTCGTGATCAACGTGGTCGAGCAGGTGCCGCAGGCCATCGATGTGCGACCCGGCTTCTCCTCCGACGAGGGCGTGCGGAGCGCGCTCGAGTACACGCACATGAACGTCGCGGGCCGGGCGATCACGCTCGCGCTGCGGACGCAGGCCTCGTACCTGCCGGAGGAGCTCGTGCTCGATGCCGGGTTCCGCGCGACCTACTCGAGGCTCGCCATCAAGGACCAGCTCCGGGCGCGCGTGAGTGCGGGCGTCGGCCTCCCGGAGGTCGGGCTCGGGCCGCTCGTGAAGGCGTCGCTCGACGCGGTCATCGCCAAGGAGCTTCAGCGCGACTTCAACACCACCAAGGGGGCGATCGGCCCGAGCGCGACGTACTCGCCGGAGAGCCTGTTCGGGTTTGCGTTCCAGGCCCGCCAGATGCAGATCGCGGTGTTCCAGACGTTCGAGTACAACGACCTGTCGCTGTTCAACGGCGGGAGCGCGCGCGACTACCTGCTCACGCACACGTTGTCCGACACGCTCGTGCGCCAGCTCAACCTGCCCGACGGCAAGACGTGGGCGAGCGCGCAGCGGATCGTCCTCACATGGGACCGGCGCGACAACCCGTTCAACGCCACGTCCGGCACGCTCCTCATCCTCGGCGTCGAGCACGTCGACGCGTACCCCTTCGACGCGAAGCTCGATCCGCAGAACCCCCTCAGCGTCACGCAGGAGTACCACTTCCTCCGCCTCACGCAGTCGCTCGGGGGCTACGTGCCGATCGTCCGCGGGATCCGGGTCGCCGCGCTCCTGCGCATGGGCCAGAACATCCAGATCACGGGCGACTCGCAGACGTACCCCGACAGGCTCTTCTTCATGGGCGGGAACGACTCGATGCGTGGCTGGCTGAACGCGTCGATGCTGCCGCAGGACAACGACGACATCGTCTTCCGCGACCAGAACAAGCCCGACTACGTCCCGGCGGGCGGGACGGTCTCGTGCCAGAACCCCGCCGATCCCTCGGTGTGCCCCAACCCGGACAAGTTCACGCCCGCGAAGACACCCGTGCGCGGCGGCAACCTGATGTTCAACCCGCGCCTCGAAGTGCGCGTGCCCGTGAAGGCGATCGTCACGAGCATCTCGAAGGGACTCGAGCCGTTCGAGACCGTGGTGTTCACCGACATCGGCAACCTGTGGGTCGATCCCAAGTACCCGTTCCAGAGGGGCGTGTTCCCGATGCGCGTGTCGCTCGGCACCGGCGTCCGCTTCCAGACGCCGGTCGGACCGCTCGCCGTCGACTACGGCGTGAACCTGACGAAGAAGCCGTACGAGGACTTCGGCAACTTCCATTTCCGCATCGGGTTGTTCTGATCCTGGACCGCGTCCGATGCGCTAGAATGCACCGCGGAGGTGCGCGATGCGTCTGTTCGTGCTGGTGGGCGGCGTTGTCCTGGGTGCGGCGGCGGCGCTGGTCGCGTGCTCCTCGCTCGACGCGGCGGGGAACGACGACGCGGGCGTGCAGGGGGACGGCGCGGCGTCCGGCGCGGACGGCGACGTGCTCGTTCTCCCGGACGGCGCCGTCGTACCGCGCGATGCCGGCTCCGGCGGCGGAGACGGGGCGTCGGAAACCGACGCGGGGCGCGCCGACACGGGCGTGCTCGATCCGTCGTGGTGTGGCAACGACCCTGGCAAGGCCTCCGAGAGGTGCGTGTTCGATCGCCGCTGCAACAGCGGCGAGTGCCCGAAGAACTCGTTCCTCTACCGATGCTTCGACACCAACGGGGGCACGCACCCCGGCGTGCCAGGGTGCCGCCACATGGGGACTCCCGACATCGGAATCGAACTGTGGTGCTGCCCACCCAAGTGCGCACGGGAGAAGGCGCAAGATGGCCTCTGCAACACGTCGATCGGCGAGAAGGCCTTCTTTTGCCCCACGGACGACGCGGGCGCGGGGAAGGGGCTCGCGGCCACGCTGCCGCCGCCCTGCAGGGTGGCCTCGCCGATCTACTCGCCGAACACGCTCTTCTGCTGCCCCTGACCCGGGGCGGAAACCGGCGCAGCCGTCCGCAGCCGTCAGGGCACGACGGCACCCGTCGGATCGATCGCCACCTCGTCGATCATCGTCCCCGCCACGGTGAAGTACCGGAACGTCGCCTTCGTGCTCGTCACGGTGACCCGCATCGCCCCGTCCATCGCGTTGTAGCGGACGGCGCTCCCCGGCGCGGTCGTGCCGAAGTTCGACGTGCTCGTCCCCCCCTGCCCGTTGATGAAGTACTGCTGCCCGTCCACGACGAGCCGCTCGTAGAGGTGGATATGCCCCGTGAAGTACGCGTCGGCTCCCCACGTCTTGAAGGACCAGCGCATGCGCGCCTCCGCCGTGCCCGACACGTACGCGGGGTGGTGGTGGAACACGAACTGGAACGGCGCGCTCGACCCCTTGATCGTGGCCTCCGCCCAGGTCGCCTGCACGCCGCCGGCGACGATCCCGTCCGGCTCGCGCGCGTCGGAGTCGAGCATCGTGAAGTGCACGGGACCGATCGTGAGATCGTAGTACCGCTCGTTGCCCGGCAGCGTGAAGAAGTCCGCGTACGCCAGGCCGGGCCCGATGTCCCAGTCCCTGTTCCCCAGGACCGGCCAGAAGCGGTTCTTCGCCGCGGGGGCGGACGCGTCCCAGAACTGGCCGGCGTACGGGGAGATGTAGTCGCCGTAGTGCTTGCCGACGTTCGTGTCGTAGGACGCGACACCCCCGTTCGCCGCGCCGTAGTTGTTGTCACCCGTCGTCACGATGAAGTCGGGGCTCCACGACTTCACCAGCGCGGCCACGGCCGCCTCGCGCGGGCTGTCGTTGCCGAAGTCGCCGATGATGGCGAAGCTGATCGGAGCGGGGGGGCCCGCGTCCGCAGCGCCGGCGTCGGACGAGGCGTCCGCGGCGGCTGCACCATCCGAGCCGCCGTCGACCGATCCGCCGGGGCCCGCGTCGACGACGGCTGCCGCGCCGTCGGGCGAACCGCCGCCCGAGTCGACCCCGGGCGTGACCGCGGTGCCCGGCGCGGCGCCGTCCTTGCCGCAGGCCAGGAAGAGGAGGCCGAGCAGGTAGGGCGAGCGGGGGAAACGCATCGTGCCAGGATACCACTCGTCCGGCGCGCAGACAGCCTGGCCGCTCACTTCAGCGACGGATCGTCTCTCCCGGCCTGCGCACGCGGATCGCCGCCCTTCACGACGCCCACGGTGGTGCAGGGCGTGCCGCGCGACGGCGAGACCACGCCGGTGACGCTGGCGCTGCCGCTCAGGGTGGCGATCCGGATGCGGCCCGCGCCGCCACCTCCGCCGCCGGCGTACGGACCGATCGAGCCGGGGATCACCTGCTCGAAGAGGCCGCTCTCCCCGTCCGTGACAGCGCCGCCCGAGCCCCGGCCTCCGGGGTTGGGGCCGACGCCTCCCCGGGCCTGAGCGGCGCCGGTGAGGCCCGGTTGCCCGGCGCGCTGCAGGATGTCGCCCCAGTCCGCGTTCCCGCTCCCGCCCGCGCCGTTCGCGGCGACCACGCCACGAACGACCACCGACGCCGCTTCGAGGAGGATCGCCCCGCCCGCGCCGCCCGCGCCGCCGCCGAACATGGACGCCCCGCCCCCCGCGTGGACGATTCCCTCGGCGCCGATCGTCAGTGTGCGGCCGGATACGATCTCGACGGCACCTCCGCCCGCGCCGCCTGGCGAGAAGCCGCCTCCTCCGCTCGATCCGCCGACGAGGGGAACGAGCGCGCCGCTGCCGTAGGCGATGGCTCCACCCGTCCCGCCGCCGAGCCCGCAGAAAGAACCGCCGCCCGCGCCGCTCCGTGACGCCGGCTCCGGCCCGCTCCCCGCGCCAGGGCCGCGTCCGCGATCATCCACGCGCATCGACCCCGTCCGTGTACGGGAGCCCGACCAGCCGCCTGCGAAACCGTCGTCGCCGTCCGCGGCAGCGTCGACGATCCCGTCGATGCGGACGTCGCCACTCGCCACGAGGACCACAGGCATGTCGCCGCGGAGGATCACGCGCGCGTTCGGACGCACGGTCAGGCTGCGCATGCGGAAGATGCCGATCGCGGAGCCATCCGTCTGCGTGATGACATCGTGCTGGACGCCACGCTCGCCGCAGAGGGCGGCCTGCGCGCCGTCGACCTCGCACCGATCGGCGACGAGGACGTCGGCCGTGGACGCGACTTCGACGGCGAACGGCGCGTTCGACGGCTCGAACGGGAGGCGCGTGGCGACCGGGCTCGACGCGGGGTCGGCCGGCGCAGCGCCGGCGGGCGCGAGCTCCCTTTCGGGGCTCATCGAGACCGACGAGCAGCCGGCGAGCGTGAGGGTGAGGGCGAGGACGACGGGAGAGAGGGTGATGGATCGCATGGGACACCTCCGTGCGACGCGCGACGCGCGCGTGCTTCGGGGACCCACTCGGATCGGGCGCAGAAGCGTTGCGTCCGCGGGCGAAGAAACTGGCGCCGGGGGCGTCACCTGGCGGATCGACGCCACGTCTCTGGCTGCTGGCTCCTTCGCGAGCTGGGATGTCGGGCGGCCGCGTGCTAGGTTCATGCCGCGATGAGCGTTTCACCGCCGCGCGAGGGACTGATGCCAGGGGCCTCGGGCGCGGAGGAGCTCATCTTCAGCGGACGGCCGGCGCTCGTGGCGGGCGTGGGATCGCTCTGCCTCGTCGTGCTCACGCTCGGGGCGTGGCTCATCGTCCTCTGGCTGAGGTCACGCGCGACGCACTACCGGATCACCTCGCAGCGGATCGTCATCGAGCAGGGCGTGTTCTCGAAGCGAATGGAACAGGTCGACCTGTACCGGGTCGTCGACTACGTGGTCGAGCGTTCGTTCTCCCAGCGCCTGCTCGGCACGGGGAACATCGTCCTCGAGGCGATGGACAAGACGACACCCGAGATCCGCATCCAGGGTATCCGCACCGACGTGGTCGCGCTGTACGAGCGGCTCAGGTACGCGACCGAGCAGGAGAAGAAGCGTCGAGGTGTGCGCGTCGTCGACGTCGAAGCCGCGGGGTGAAGACCGCGAGGCCGCGGTGACGCGGGCGACGGGCGTGCGGCCATGGTACGCACCCATTGCGCTTTTCGAGCCGGACGGTCCATGCCACAATCGATCGCACATGCACACCACACGGGGAGTCAGGGTCGGCGTGTCTGTGCTGGGGCTCGCGCTCGGGACGATGGGGACGTGGGGACAAGGGGGCTGCTCCTCCTCGTCGAGCGGCCCCCCGGCGCTCGACCAGGTCGCGAGCGCCGTTGCGGACTCGTATTGCTCGGCCCTGCGCTCGTGCTGCGAGCGCGCCGGCTACGCGTACGACAACGGATCGTGCAAGGTGCAGCTCCAGTTCGTCTTCCAGCGCCTGGCCGACTCGGTGAAGCGCGGCAAGGTCTTCTACGATCCGAACGCGGTCGCCGCGTGCCAGGCCGCGTACGCCGAGCGTGTGAACAGGTGCTCCGTCGACGGCGGACCGCCAGGGGACGCGGGGTTCGTCGACGCGATCGCCGACGCGTGCTCGAAGGTGTTCCGGGGCACCGTCAAGCCGGGCGAGGAGTGCACCGAGTCGGCGCAGTGCGCGACCGCGAGCGCGAAGGAGAACGGTAGCTGCCGGACCGACTCGAGGCCAGAGGCGACGAGCAAGACGAAGAAGGTCTGCTTCAAGAGCGTCGGCTACCTCCTCTCCGGGCAGCCTTGCCGCGCGTCGCCGCAGAAGGGCCAGTTCGAGACGAGGTCGTGCGACCCTCGCGCCGGCTACTGCGAGCAGACGCAGCCGCCGAACCCGGACGATCCCGGCGTCGGCACGTGCAAGGCCTACGCGAAGATCGGAGAAGACTGCGTCATCACGGGCGGGACGGGCACGACCACGTTCGTCCAGTGCGATCCGAAGGTCTCCCAGTGCGACGTCGCGGGTGCGAGCGCGACCCGGAAGTGCGTCGCGCTTCCCACGCTGCCCGGCGCCGGGTCGGCGTGCACCACGGGAGGGCAGTGCGCGGACGGCCACTATTGCAACTACGGGACACCGCCCAATCCGCCGGGACCGTGCGCCCTCAAGAAGGCCATCGGGGAGACATGCAACCAGTCGCAGGAGTGTTCGAGCAGCTTCTGCGACACGACGGGCGGCGTGCTCGACGGTGGACCGAGGGGGGTGTGCGTCGGCTCGTCCTCCGACTCGGCGAGAGCGTACGAGGTCACGCCGCGATCCTGTGGCTTCGGACCCTCGGGGACGGGCCCGGAGGAGGCTGGCATCCAGCCGCCGGCGACGAGCCCGCTGACCACGCAGGATCTCTCGCGCTGGTACGACCTCTGAGCCCCCGCGCGCGCGCCATTCGCACCCTCGACGGAGGGTGAACGTCCCATCTGTCAGGAGCCGGGGGGCGGCGACGTGCGGACCTGCAAGAGGACACCGCGATTCGTGCCGATGAAGCAGCTCCACCCGCTCGGCGTGAACGCCGCGCACTTCGCCGAGTCGTGGGCCTGCGCGAGATCGAGCTCGCCAGCGAGCCTGGCCGCACCGACGTCCCAGAGCTGAACGCGGCCAGCGGCCGTCGCGGTGAGCGCGGAGCGTCCGTCCGGCGAGGCTGCGATCAGGCCGTCTGCCTCCTCCGATCCGGCGAAGTGGCGAAGCTCCCGGCCGCTGGCGAGCTCCCGCCAGACCAGTCCTCGACCGGTCTGGACGGCGAGCACCGCCTCTCCGAGCACGATCTGGGAGTGCGTCTTCGACCGATCGGGGATGGGGTGCTTCGCCCTCACCTCGCCGGTGTCCGCGTCGCACAGCGAGAGCTCGCACGACGTCGTGGTGACGGCGAGCAGCGGGCCGGAGAAGGTGACGTAACGGGCATTCGCCTGCTCGCGCCGCCAGACCTCCGCCTTCGTCCTGAGGTCGAAGCGAAGCACCGTGCCCCGCTCGTCACACGCGATCGCGCCCGTGCCGTCTGGCGTGGCGACGATGTCGACGAAACTCCTCGTCTTCAGCGCGAACCACCTCCACTCGGCGATTCGCTCGCGCGTCGCAAGGGCGTACGCGCCGCCGCCGCTGTCGTCGGCGTAGAGGATGGCGTGGCTGTCGGCCGTGAACGCGACGGCCGCGACGTCGCCCGCGGGGAGGACGGCGAGCGGGCGACCGGTCGCGAGATCGCGCACCTGGATGGTGTCGTCACGGCCTCCCGTGGCGACCCGCGTCCCGTCGGGGGAGATCGCGACGCAGGTGATCGCCTCCTCGTGATCGTGCGAGGGACGCGCTTCGGCCTCGCGGAGGAGATCGAGGTGGCGGACACGCTGGCGCTGCAGCTCGACGCCGAACACGCGCGCGGCGTCGGGCGCGACCGCGACGCGCCAGGTGCCACGGAAGGGCAGATCGCGAACACGGCGCCCGTTCGTCACGAACCACGTGTGGTGCCGGCGCGTGCTCGTGGTGAAGGCCCGGACGCCGTCGCGCGAGACCTGGAGATCGGTGATCCGCGCGGCATCACCCCCCGTGTCCGTGTTGGTCTTGCTCCATTCGGGCTCGGTCTCGCCGGCGCGCAGCTTCGGAACGGCCCAGCACGCGACGACGCCGTCCGAGCCGCCGGTGAGGACGCTCATCCCGTCCGGCGTACACGCGCCGATGGGCGCTCGCCCGGGGATCTCGAGGACGGTCGCGCGGCTCGCGATCGAGACGACGCTGTGCCCCTCGACGAGCGCGTGCGCGCCGTCGGGAAACAGGCGGACCGACGCGGCGGCGCCGGGGACGCGCGCTCTCTCCGCGCCGGTCGCAGCGTCCCAGAAGCGCACGAACGGCTCGCGCTCGCCGGTGGCAGAGGTCGCGAGCGTGGCGCCGTCCCGCGAGACGTCCATCGCAGCGACGGTGGGTACGGTCGCAGCGCCTTTGCCGACGGCGACGACCTGCCATCGGCATGCGCCGGTCGAAAGATCGTGGACGGCGAGCGTTCCGTCGGTCGCGGCGATCGCGATGCTCCGGCCGTCCGGCAGGAGGGCGGCGCGGGTGGGCACGGCGCCCTCTCCGCGTGGGACGAGCGTGACGCGCGATATGGGGTGGCCGTACACGGGGTCCCAGCGCGTCGCGAACCGGGCGACGTCGACGGTCCAGACGCAACCGTCGGAGGCCACCGCCACGTCGGCGATCGTGGCCCAGCCGTTCCACGCGGACGAGCCCCAGACCGTGATCGGCGCGAGCCTCACGAGACGACGCCGGCTGGACCGAACGGGTGCACGCGGACCACCACGCGGGATTGTAACACTGCTACCGTTCGTTCGTGAGCCACGACGCGAAGAAGAAGGGGGGGCTGCCCGGCTTCTTCGTGGCGTTGCTGATCTTCGGCGGCGTCGTCTGTACGGGCATCCTCGTTTGCGTCGTCCTGCTGGTTCGCTTCCTCTACACGCCCGAGGGCAGGAAGATCGCGCACGCCGTCGGCGACACGGCGAAGCTGATGCAGGAGGCGCAGCGCGCACCTGGCACCAAGGAGCTGCGCGCCCTCGGCTGCGATCCGGCGATGGTCGTCGACACGGACCGCATGATCGATGTCATCCAGAGCTTCGGGGACGGCGGACCGTCTCCGACCCTCGAGGACAAGGCGATGGTGACGTGCGCCGTGGGCCTGCTCGGCGACGCACCGTCGTGCGACGACGTCGCCAGGACGTACGTGCGCGCGGTCCCCGAGCCGGGAGGCAGCTTCATCGTGCAGGTGCAGCGCCAAGGTGGGGGCCGGCCGAACTGCAGCGGCAGGTACGCCGCGGACGGGTCGAAGCTGGAGCGCGCCCATGGGACCGAGTGACGTCGTCCGGGTGCCTGCCGCTGCAAGCGCGGCGCGCGGAGATTTATGGGATGAGCGTCCGCCGTCCCGCGCTCACATGCCGAGCGCCGCCAGGGCGGTGTTGCGCCTGGTCAGGTACTTCTTGATGTCCTCCTTCGACGCCTCGGGATCCGGTCTAGCGGTGCGCTTCGGGTCGGCCTTCACGCGCGCCCCGATGACGGCCCAGAGGGCGTCGACCCCGGCCCCGAGCTTCGCCGGGGACATCTCGCCCTGCCGGAGGCCGCGCACGGCGCTCTTGTACTGCTCGAGGCCCGCGGGCGTGGCGGTCAGCTTCGCCAGGAACAGATCCCGGTACGCCGGGTTCGCCTTCTTGCAGTCGCTGCCGGGCGCGGGCTTCAGCGGGTCGGGGTGGTAGTCGGGATCGTACGTCGTGTCCGGGCCGGTGATGACGAGGCGCATCTTCTTCAGCTTGGTGTCGCCGTAGAGCCGGAAGTTCGCGCCGTTGGTGGAGAACCCGTCGTAGTCCCCGGCGATCGCCGTGTCGGCGGCGACAGCCTGGATCCACTCGTCGAGCTTCACGAGCGCGCCGACCGACGAGGCGAACTGGGCGGGGTCGCCGTTGATCGCCGCGCAGATCGCCGCCAGATCCGCGCCCGTGCTGACCGGGACATTGAAGGGTTGCTGGTAGAGATCGAGCAGCGCGGCGCAGCCCTTCGCGGGCGGTACGAAACCCTGGCAGTCGCCGGCCTCGTAGATCGCGCCGTCGTCGTTACCGGTGAGATCGCGGACGAAGTCCCTGCCGATGGGCTCTTCGAGCAGGTAGAAGCCGAACGCCTCGCCGTTCACGAAGACGTCCGCGAAGGTGGTCCGGAGCACGGGCAGACCCGCCGCGCGCATCGCGTCGAAGGTGAGCGGCTCGCGTAGGCAGGTGACGTCCTGGCCGCAGTTCTTGGCGCGCAGTCCCTCGACGCCGCCGTTGTCCTGGTTCGGATCGTTGCGCTTGAAGTCGATGCGGAGGTTGGGCTTGTTCGGGTTCGCCTCGCGGCTGCCGTAACCGAAGGCCTTGAAGCCGCTCCTCGGGAGCTTGGCGCCGTCGAGCGTGACGTCACCTGTGTGCCACGTGAAGACAGCGTCGGGATCGAGGTTCCTGTGCTCCGCCATGAACCTCTGCCAGTCGGCGGCCTCGACGGCGAGCTCGAGCTTGTGGATCTTCGTGGTGACGAAGAACGCGGCGCGGGCGGCTGCTCCGCCACCGCCGTCTCCGGGGATCTTCCCGCCGTCGGACGCGCTCGCCGCGTCCCCGCCGTCGGCGGCGGTCGGGGCGCCGGACGGAGCGGTGTTGCTCGAGCTGCACGCGCCGATCGCAACGGCCACCACGAGTGGCGCCATCACGAGGAGTCTCGCTGCGCGGCTCACCGGCACCAGTATATACGCGATGCCCCGCCCGGGCGAGGCCCGCGGTCGTCACGCGGTGGTCGCGCGACCTCGAGCCGCGTCAGGGGCAGGCGCCGTTCGACACCACGGACGCGCCGGCGGCCCTCGCCATGCACTCGTTCCCGTACGTCTTGCCGTTGCAGCCGCAGACGGGCTTGTAGATCTTGATGCACATCTCCGGCCGGTAGATGCAGGTGCCCGGCGCGTCCGCGGCCCCGCAGATGTCGCCCGCCTTCCAGTAGCAGAACTGGTCCGTTCCGCAGGACGACATCCCGCGACCGCCGCAAGCCTTGCCCTCGCGCGCCACGACCGGCAAGTAGAACTCCGTCGCGATGACCTTGGGCCCGCAGCTGGGGGAAGGAACGGCGCACTTCGGCAGCATGAGCCCGCCGGCAACGAGGATCCCCTGCTTCGTCCCGAGGGAGCGCGCCGCGCGATCGAGCGCCTCGGCGGACGCCGGGTCCGTGGTCGACGTGAGGATCGTGTCGATCACGGGATGCGAGTCGTTGGTGTTGAGAGTGAAGGCCGTCGTGGTCGGACAGGGGGCCGTCTTGCACACGAGCCCGTTGCGCGCCGCGCGGAAGAACGTGCCGTCGGGCGCCGAGCCCGTCGCGCCGAGCCAGCCCTCGACCGCCGCGAGGGAGCCGATCGTGGTCGCGCCGAACTTCGTCCGGCGGACCCGCGCCTTGACGAGCGCCTTGCCCTCCGCGACGCTGGCGAGGAGGTCCGAGGCCTCCCGTTCCGAGAGCCCGAGGGGCGCGAGATCGACCCCCGACACGTAGCACTCGGCCTGCTTCGAGCCGTCCGCGCACGTCGTCAGCGCGAGGTTCAGGCGCTTGGCGAAGAACCCGCCGCAGAGGGGGGAGACGCACTTCCTGTAGTCACGCCGGGTGACCACCCAGTAGCCAAAGTTGCCGGTACCCGCGGTGAGGGCCTCCTCGGAGGTGTCGGACACTTCCTCGGTGCCCGTCTCGGCAGTACAGCCCATGAGGGAAAAGGCGGCGAAAGCTACGATGTAGGCAGCGGTTTTCATGTGTGCCCGTGTAGCACCGTGTGAGGTCGGGTCAACCTCAAGCCGCCTCAGCTCGCCGTTACTTCTCCTTCTTCGACGCGAGCAGCGGCGTCACCGTGTCCGCGATCACGTTCGTGGCAGCGGCCACCGTCTCCTTGGTGGCGAGCTTCTCGAGGACCGGTCCGACGCGACCACCGAGCATCCTCGCCGCCTTCGACACCACGTCGGGGAGCTGCTTCATCAGCTGCTGCAGCGCGTCCTCCTCCTCCTCGACGAACATGATGCGCGGCACCTTGTCCTTGCCCACGGCGATCACCGCGACCGGCTCGATCTGGACCGCGCCGCCGACACCGACCCCGCCGGACTCGCCCGACGTACCGTCCTGCTTGGCGCCGCCCGAGAGCGTGCCCGCGCCGATCGCGACACGCAGGCGGTGCACGGGGACGATCGTGGCCTCGCCGAGCTGGTACGAGTCGCCGATGATGGTCTCGCTCTTCGACATCGAGTGGAGACCGTCGAGGAGGGAGTGGACGACGCTGGTGATCTGCTTCTGGGCGGCCATGGCGGCACTCTTTCCGGAGCGAGGCGCTCCGAGCTAGGGGGTCGTGGGGGCGGCCGCGTCGGGGGGCGGGGCGGCCGCGGAGATCGTGGGGAGCCGGCGGAACGGGTGGAAGTGGCGGCGGAGGAACCAGAGACCCTGCCGCGCGATGCGCGCGAGGACGAAGCGGAACGAGAGCTCGGCGGCGCCATCGACGTGGTCCTTGCCGGACCAGTCGAGGTCGACGTCGAACCGGCCGAGCGGCGCGAGCACGCCCGCGATCGGGTAGAGCACCGTCGCGGCCTTGCCCATGCGCTTGGCGCTGCGGAACCCGCAGGTGATCGCGCCCTCGAGGGCCACGTCGCGGAGATCGCCGAGCACGCGGAGGCCGAGCTCGGGCAGATCCGCGAGGTCGGTGCGAGCGAGCGTCCAGTCGACCAGGCGCTTCCGGAAGCGGGCGAGCCGGCCCTCCGGCACAGCGGGCTCCGTCTTCCTCCCGAGAGTGCCCAGCCAGGCGAGCACCTCGTCGGTGGTGAAGCCGCGTCGCCACAGCTCGCGCCCGCGCCGGTGGAGGGCCACGACGCCGGGGCCGCCCACGATCGCCGCGAGGCTCGCCGAGAAGCCGGCCAGCTCGAGGCCGGCCGCGATGGAGAGGGAGGCGGGGCTGCCGAGCGCCTTCAGCGACGCGTCCACGCGCCACGGCCACACGCACGCGGCGAGCAGCGCGATCGACGCGGCCGCCGCGAGGGCGAGGAGCACGAACGCGGCGATGTCCGCGACCGCGAGCGCGGGCGCGTCGAGCGTCCTCATGGGTGTCGACGCCGCGGTCATCCTGCGCTCAGGTCTTCTTCGCGGGGGCGGCAGGGAGCTGCGGCTCCTCGGCTGCCTTGGTCGCCGGCGCCTCGGTGGCGGTGGCGGCGGAGAGGGCGATCGCCTCTGTGACCACGCCCTTCTTCCCACGCATGGCGATGAGCTGGGGGATGCCCTCGGCGTCGACCACGACGAAGGCGCGAGGCTCGAGGACCAGGGTCCCGCCTGCGCCGCCGCCCTCGGCGCGGCCGCCGCGACGTTCGGTCGCGCCGTTCATGTCCGTCGCGCCCGAGCCGAAGCCGATGGTCACGCCGAGCAGCGGGACCATGTGGTTCTTTCCCAGCTTGAGGGGCTCGCCGATGATGGACGCGGTGTCGGCCACCTGACGCATGTCCTTCATGAGCACGTCGAGCAGTTCGTTGAGGTTCATGCCGGGAGACTACCACCGAACCGGATGCCCTGCGCGAGCGGCAGGGCGCCCGAGTAGTTCACCGTGTTCGTGGCGCGGCGCATGTATCCCTTCCACGCATCAGACCCGGACTCGCGGCCGCCTCCCGTGTCCTTCTCGCCCCCGAACGCGCCCCCGATCTCGGCGCCGCTCGGGCCGATGTTCACGTTGGCGATGCCGCAGTCGCTGCCGCTCGCGGAGAGGAAGCGCTCCGCATCGCGGAGGTCGTTCGTGAAGATCGACGAGGACAGCCCCTGCGCCACGTCGTTCTGCAGCCGGATGGCCTCGTCGAGATCGGCGTAGGGTACGACGTAGAGGATCGGCGCGAAGGTCTCCTCGCGCATCACGTCGGTCTGCCGCTTGAGCTCCACGATCGCGGGGTTCACGTAGTGACCGCCCGCGCACCCCTTCGGGCGCACGCGATCCCCGCCGGTGATCCTGCCGCCGTCCTTCTTCGCGCGGACGAGGGCGCCCTTCATGCGCGCGTACGCCTCGGCGTCGACGAGGGGGCCCACGAGCGTGCCCTCCAGGCGCGGATCGCCCACCGGGATCTGCGCGTACGCCTTCTTGAGTCGCCGGAGCAGGTGGAGGCGACCGCTCTCGTGGACGAACAGCCGCCGCAGGGTGGTGCAGCGCTGCCCGCATGTGCCCACCGCGCTGAAGACGATGGCGCGGGTGGCGAGGTCGAGATCCGCGGTCGGGCAGACGATCATCGCGTTGTTGCCGCCGAGCTCGAGGAGCGAGCGGCCGAGGCGCCTGGCGACGACGGGCGCCAGCGCGCGCCCCATCCGCGTGCTCCCCGTGGCGCTGACGAGCGCGACGCGCGGATCGGCCGCGAGCCGTGCGCCGATCGAAGCGTCGCCCACCAAGACCGACGACAGGCCGGCGGGGGCCGCCGCGCCGCTCGCCGCGAAGCGCTCGACGGCGCGGGCGAGGAGCTTCTCGCATGCGAGCGCGGTGAGCGGCGTCTTCTCGGATGGCTTCCACACGACCGCATCACCGCACACGGCCGCGATCGCGAAGTTCCAGGCCCAGACGGCGACCGGGAAGTTGAAGGCGCTGATCACGCCCACCACGCCCAGCGGGTGCCAGGTCTCGCTCATGCGGTGGCCAGGACGCTCGGAGGCGATGGTGAGGCCGTGGAGCTGCCGCGAGAGACCGCAGGCGAAGTCGCAGATGTCGATC
>SXGT01229322.1_pt1 | contig 23115 bp, 27 predicted proteins | sample 3176221 | NCBI WGS metagenome assembly SXGT01 (sample SAMN11356862, study PRJNA531348) | freshwater metagenome | isolation source: freshwater sample F1-120 | place: China: Fuxian Lake, Yuxi | collected 2017-12-25
ACCAAAATTTGCTAAATCAGGTGAAATCCAGAACGGATTTACGAGTGGTGTTCGGGTCATTTCCTTTCGCAGATACTCCGGCTCTGAGTGCAAATAGAGCATCGTAGTACGAACGTTGGAGTGACCTGCAATTGCCCTCACAGCATCCAAACTTACGCCCTGACGATGTCTAAGCGTAAGAGAAGTATGCCTAAGGATATGAACGGCCCCACTAGTTATTCCCAGGGTTGCCTTGAGCAACTTCTTTCCCTCTTTAGTTAATCGGTCGGGTCTTATTTGTTTCCCTCGATCGTCCAAAAAGACTAAGTCATCTGCTTTTAGCTTCCCAGACAATGATGCCTGTTCTAGCAGCCCTTTCAGCATCATCTCCGTGGTTTCCGTTAGGGGTAATGTATTGGCTTCATAGTCCTTGTTATCAAATCCTTCACTGGATTCGAGGTGGACATACTTGTTACGAAAATCCACTGCGCCCCATCGGATAAAGCACGCCTGACTTCTCCTCAGACCACAAACCAGAATGAACCAGAGAATATCTCTGACCCAAGGTTTAGCTGCTCCGAGAAGAATCCGAAGTTCCCCTTCAGTTAAAGCACGCTGTGCTTTTTGCCTGGTAGAAGGTAATCGCTTCAAGTTCTCCGCTGGATTATTTCTAACCAAGTGCCATAGAGAACACTGGTTAAAAAAATGACAGAGAGTATTGAATCTACGGTTAACACTTTGACCCAGGCGCTTTCTACGAAGATGCGCTTGATAATCTTGAATATCGGCAAGAGAGAGATCATCAATAAGAGTGTTGTGAAAAAAATCGCAAAACTCTCGAAAAACAATTCTTTCGAAATATTGTGTCGCCTTTCCTTTGGTTACCGTCACGGTTTGCAAATAACGTTCAACCGCTTCAGCAACAGAGATAGGCTTTATTTCACCTTCCTCGGGACCGATTCCCAATCCGCGAAGAACTAATGTCTTCTTGAATTCCTCCGCCTCTCGACGTGTATTAAAGTAAAACCTCTTGCGAACTTTGCCTCGCTTGAAGTCTACTATCCATTTGTTTACTTGCTTGTCCTGTCGAATTGCAGCCATAGGGCTACTCCTTTCTTCGACCGACAAGATCCTCTGAGATTTTCAAAGACCAACCAGGTTGAGTTTCTATCCAGGCGTCAATTTGAACCGGATCAAACTTCAGTTTTCCACCAATTTTCCTGAACGGAATTTTATTTTGGAAAGTCTGACAGTAGACCCAAGATCTCGTGACCCCCAATTTCTCAACTAGGGTATCTAACGTCCAAAGTCTCTCAGCCTTAAATACTTTGTCAATCATGAGATGCCTCCTTTTTGGCGTTAATACACCGCATTAACTCTTGAATCGAGATACTCTTGCCTGTGGCTTTTGCCTCTTTGAGTCGGCGAACTATCCACTGAGCAAATTGAGTCTCATCATAGAATTCCGCGCCAATACCTTTTATTTCGTCTACTGAGAGCTCTGAACGATGATTTAGAATCAACCAACTAGTTAGGTCGTTTCGCCGCAACTTAATTCCCTGGTAGTGCTCAGACAGAGCAGCCAACCACTTATCCATGCGATCAATAGCATTTGAAGATAGTGCGACGCGATCAATTTTGGAAACTTTCTTTTTCTCTTTGGTTATTTCATTCATGTTTTTCACTCCTTTTTTTTAACGGCCCCAAACAGCTTGCTTCTCAATGTCACAGACAATGTGTGGTCCGATGTACCGAGAGCCTTCGATTTTCTCTCCAACGCGCGTGCAACTCGCCTCGGGTGCTCGTAGAGTTGGGTATTCTTCCTTCGTGCTTTTTTTCTTCAGAAAGGCGGTCATAAGAGCATCTTTCTCTTCCTTGTCTTTGTGTCCTAGATAGCCCATTCCCGCCCCGACAGCGGCACCAATGCCAAGTCCAATGAGAGCACTGCTTACTCCACTATTAGCGGCTAATCCGAATCCTGTACCGACTGCACCGCCGATACCGACACCAAAAAGAGTAGTTTTTCCTATGGAAGCACAGCCTGATAATAGGAGTGGAATCATTAGAAATACTATTTGGTATTTCTTTCTATTATTTTTCATATGGAATCTCCTTCTGTATTGGTTAGTTTGATTGATGATGTAGTGACGAGATGAAATTGTTTTGGAATTGATGGATTATTGGAAATGGCCGGCAGGGCCATGCTGTTGGAATTTTGGGAAGCCGGGCGTGCGGGCAAACCCCTTGAACTTGCTCGACGTTTTTGGGTGTCGAGAAGCACACTGACGTCGCAGCAAGAACCGGAGTGCGAGGGGTGTTTAGACTCTGTCGAACGAATCCCCAAAACAAACTGTAACGTCTTACCTTGTTCGTATCCCATTACAATGGGAGCTTCCCAATGAAGAATCAGGAAATCTTTTAGCAAGATAAAATTGTGTTTTAGATATTCCTGATCTTCTCGTTTAAAAATCTCGTGAAGCGATTTCGCAATTCCAAGGGAGTCCGTTACCCAGCACACTCGGTTAATAGAACTCTGCTTCTTATAAAATTGTCCAATTACTTCATAGCGATTTTTTGATTTAAAATTAAGCTCGACCTCAAGTGCAATAACGAGTTTAGAATCTTTGTAGGGCACTTGCCAGTAGCCATCAGGGCGATGGCGTTCCGTCCGAGGTACCCAAGAAGGGTAACTTTCTAAATTCAATCGCCTGAGTTGTTGCTCTGAGAAGATCTCGACCCCCGCAGGACGATTAACTAACCACTCGCCAAGCTGACAGGCCGTTACATAAAAATCGTGCTCTTTAAACTCTGAACGAAATCCTTCTTCGCGAAGAGAAGGAAGTGTTTTAAGTACAGTGTCAAATCCTTTTCTCGTTAACACCCAGGCAAACTTTGATCCATCTCCGTCTAAAGCGGTGAACTTGACATAGCCACGCTTTTTCAAAATTCCGAGGCGTTTATATCCAGCATCGGATGAAACATTAGGCCAGTATCTCTTTGCTAACGTCTGGTTAGTTAAGCTTTTCCAAATCCACAAAAATTTAAAAATCTCCATGTCTTTTGCATGGAAGTCACCTCTTTGTAATTGTGGTGTTTTCACGGATTAAATCTCCAGAGGGCCAACTGGTTTGCTGTTAGAGGATGTGTTGGATTGAATCTCAATGGGCTTAAGATTTTGTTTTAGGTATTTATCCTTTAGGAGCTCTTCAGCCTCATTCCACTCTAGTAGAGGCGTTTGAATTTCGATTATTTCAAGGCCCGCTTTCCAGATTGCTCTTCCAGGAACTGGCGGAAGATCTGTTGCCCGTCCATTTCCGAGAACTAAAATACTGGAGGTATCATTGACCATTTGGAAACACAAAACTCCTGTAAGATTGGCTTTGATTTGGGGATCAAGGGCACGGCTATCGGGTCGTTGAGTGGCTATGACTAAATGAAGTCCGATGCTTCTCCCTTGACGAGCTACCTGACTCAGAATTCTTCTGGCTTCGTGAACATCTCCAGTTTTCGCACGGTCATTTGCCAAAAACATTTCAGCCGCTTCATCGATAATGATGATGTGCCTACATAGACCCGCCTGAATATCTGTATTCTCAGGAGCGATTTCTATTCGTTTTTCCTTGGCCAACTTGAAATACTCCGAAATATCTTTGCACTTATTGGCTCGAAGAAGCTTCATTCGATAATCAATTGTCTTCGAGAGATCGGCTAGAACTGCGATAGCCTTCTCCATAGTTTGTGGAATCTCTATTCGGGGCAGATTTTCAAATAATTGGGAATCGAGTCCGGCCTTGAGATCTACGATCGTAAATCTACAAGAATCGTCATTTAAATAGAGAGAGGTAATGAAGTGCCTTAAGAAAGTAGATTTACCTCCTCCTGTCTGACCCGCGACAAGTAGATGTGGCACTGAATTTAGATTCGCCTTGAGTTGTTTTGCCCTGGTGGTTCCAATAATAAAATTAGATTTCGTAATATTCTTATAGTCAGCAACTTTGCAGAGTTCGGGCATCGGTTTAGCCGCATAGATAACGTCCACTGTCCCCTCAGTGCGATTCTCTCGTATCTCATCGATAAAAATATGTAACCCGCCCTCGAGACCATCCTTCGCTTTATGAAATGCACTGAGAGGCAGGACGGACCGAGATATACGAAGTTTTCTTGTTGATGAATCAAGTGGCTTATCAAAGATAAAGGTCGGTAGTTTCCCTAAATTATTTTGCAGGCCAACACTTTTGAAAATTTCAGATAGTATTTGGGTTAGACGTTCTCTTTTAAGAACTTGATGCCATGCCCATCCCCAAAAAGGAGCGGTCGTAAGTGCATAGTAATAAAGCCAATGGAACAAAGGTGATCTGGGATAAAGATGGGGAAGTTGAAATTTTGTTAAACAGAATAGATCGAAACGAAAAAACATAACCCCCTGAAGGAAGAGAGATGCACCAAGACACCTGTGCCAAGGTATGGTGTTCTTGGTGCCTCCCCTCCACAGTTCGATAACAGGCTTAAAAATGTTGCTAATTAGTTTCGAACATCTTTCCCACCAATCGATCTGTCCGAGTTCATTTACATACGTGCTATTCATTCCACTCCTGTTTACTCAGAAAAATCCATATAACCCGCAAGGTGATCCCTAAAATCCTGTAAAGTCACAGGTCCCAGAGACTCATGGCGGAAGCAGTAAAGAATAGCGTTACCAACTACCGAAAAATTCAGTTTAATTCCTGCAAACCTCATATCGTCATTGATTTCATTCCCAATAGCATCACGGGTTAGTGGTGAAATGCTGGCGATATTTTGCACAAGAATGGGGCCCATTTCGCTCATCCTTCTGGGCTGCAAAATGACACAACCTCTTCCGTCTCCAGTCAGTTCATTCGTCTCCAGTTTAGTTCCATAGTGAAAGGCGAGTCCCCGAAAATGGGAACTCAACCATTGATACTCAAATTGCTTCACAATTCGAATCCGATGACCTGATTCTGAAAAATATGAAATAGATTCATCCAATTCTGCAGGTGTTTTTCCCCTGGTATTGGGTGCTGATGGTGGATTCATTTCTGGCAATCCATTGATGGATCTCCTAGCCTCTGAGGCCGCGTCTCCTCCACATCCTGCTAGCATTGCCATTGTTAGAATTATGATTAGTTTAAACATGTGTTTTACCTTTCGTTTTAGTGTTGAGTTTCAGCGAAAATTGCACAGATCGAAGTCCCTTCGGGTACTTCGATAATTGGCACCCGACTCTTTAGATCCGACATCAGATTTTTCGATTCTTCTAAAGCGGTGGCTGTAGTTCCTGCGAGAAGTGCATTCTTCAGAGAGGGTCGAGTTACCACCATGCCGCCCTGACCCTGGGTATCTTGAAGAGCAGTAGAAAACCCTCCCAAGAAACCAAGTCCGAGTCCTCCGGCCAAATTAAGGGCTTTTGTTCCGACCTTTGAACCCTTTAGACCCACAATGCGATCAGAGAGATCACAGGCTTCCGCATTTAAGGCTCCAAACGTCCCATCGTTAAACACAACCTGATTGAAGCGAATAAACAGGCGCTCCTCGGACGAATTTCCCGTACCGACAAGGTATGCCCCTTCTGGAATAATGCGATCGCCATTTATTGTGAGAGCTTTTGTTACTTTAGCGCGAGTAAGACCATTGGAAGCCCCGCTCACTAGTTTTGCTTCAAGCATACTACCCGGAGGAATCGTCTCTAGATTTCTTGGACGTAAAAGTACCTCAGGGGCGGTAAATCTTACGATGGTTGTAGAACTCTCAAGTTTTTTCTTGTTTTGAAAATCAAGTCCATTCGATTCTGGAATACTCTGAGATGCTCCAGATATTGCAGCTTCAGGCGCGGAGATAGCGCTCTTTTCTGATGATAAAACTGTGGTGTCATCAAGGACTATCTGAGCCATCGTAAACAGAAAGACCCCTGCACCAGCCCAATACGCCATTTTCTTTGTATTGATCTGAAACTTTTTCCCTGTTCGATTGATTGGAAGGACCTGAACCCACCACGGAGAAAATTCGTCTTCAGATCCTAATAATGTAATATTGGGTCCTTCACTCATGGATCACCTTGGGTGTAACTTTTATTTTCTTTTCTGCTATGTCTCGAACTAGAACTATTTCATCCCCGCCTTCGCTAACGGCTACGAGATCGAAACCAAACCGCCTGCCCTCTAAGTACACAAAAAGATTTGAACGGGCGCCGCTACGAAGGGCCGTAATAGCTAGATCGGCTTCAATATATTCAACGGCAAAGAGCCCCTTATTTCCGATAATCACCTTGGTGGGACGAGTCGGAAAACTTAAGACCGTAGTATAGCTAGTGATTACTCGAACTGCTTCCGTCTTTTTATCATCTAGACGAATTGTTCTGGCATTCCGAGCTTCGCTAGACGAAGAAAAGAACAATACTAATAGCAAGAAAAGAGTCTTCATTTTGAATTCTCCTTTTCTACGACCTGTTTCACTCGTTTCAGAATCAATCCGTATGGATTGCTTGCGGTGCGGGTTACCGATAGAAGTTCTACAGTAAGAGGAAAAGATAGGGCTGAGCGCACTTTTCCTAGGGAAAAGATGCGATCGGTGTCTACCGTAAAGAGATCCTTTTCAATTTTGATATTCGTAACCAATACGCGCTGGATCATTCCTTTTTTTATCATGTCGTCTTGTTCTTTCATTCTAAAGGAGATCTCATCATCTGACAGATAGGACCGATAATCCGAAGTCTTGGAGTCAAACCGTAATGGAATGGCGACCCGGATAAAGTTCTCAATCTCCTTGTCGTTATGTTTCCCGTTTGACGAATTTAGAGTTCTAGAGAAGCACTCCCTTTCAATGATCAATGGTTCTCTGATCGCAAGACGGGCAAGGGCGATACTAAAGAACAGAGAACATAGAGTTAGTACCCCGACTACAATACGCAGGGTAATGTTCTGTGAGATTACATTTGCCCAGGCGACAGTAAACTTCATATTTTCCTCTCTTTCATAGAGCTTTCAGCTTTAGTTGAAGACTTGAATGTTCTTTGTTTTAGGGACGATGATGTCTTCATTTCTGGTTCCGTTTTTACAAACAGAGGTAGCTTTGGTGCAACATTGAATTTCGGAATATATTGGATCGCGTAGTTAGTTTTAGGCATCTGCCGCGTGGCTAATTCAGCCCCAGTTAATCCCGAATTTAAAATTCGCTTTCCCATATCGGCGGTTTTTGAAAACGCTTTAAGCGGAGTGATCGATCCCACACCCGGAATGGCTATGCTGCTAATATTTTGAGCCATTGACGATAGTCCGGCCCCGGCCAATGCATGTACGACCATTGGAGTGCATAAAAGTGAGCCGGCTGAGATGAGACAAAAACACACTGCTGACAAAAAACTCACCGAAGAACCACTGCCTTGAATTTCGCTAACACCTGTGCTCCAGATTAGTGTTGCGATCACACACCAAATAGGTTTCCACATGCTAAGCTCGATAAGCGATCTGAAGAGCGCAGAAGTAGCACCAGCCGTTTGTGGAAGAACAAATAATGCAATTAGAATTGGCGAAAATATGTACAAAATAACGGATGTGTAGAGATAAATTGCCTGGGCTACGTGAACAGAAAAGTAGAGCAAAAAGAAGGAAAGATATGACAATAAGACAATCATGCTTTGCCGAACCGAGGTCCATGACCACGAAAGCTGATCTACTTTTTGGCTCATTTTATCGAGTGCGACTTTAAAGCCCGCCAAATCTCCCAGTTTTTGCGAGAGTGCAGAGCTAATATCGTGAAGCGCATTGGCTATTTCCGGATACGTAAAAACAAGAATTGCAGCAATGAGTGCTCTGCCCACTAAAGGACCAAAAGATGGGGTGTTTCCTAAAGGGAGTTTAAAGTACTCCACTACTACTCCGATAACTAAGAATAGAGTCACAAGAAGGTAAAATATCGCCTGAAACCAATCATGAATCTTATGCGCTTCTTGTGAAATCCAATTAAGATCGTTCATTAAAACCTCGGGATTTCAAAAACTACTTTTTCGTTTTGCATAGCGGCTTTTAGCGATGCAGTTGAATCCAAAAAGTGTTTTGTTTGTTCTTTTTCCTTCTTGTTCTGGACCGCTAACTCTTGGGCATGTAATTTCAAGCCAGTCGCCTGAACCCTAAGGTTTTGATTTAGCACTTGAATCACGAGACCTAGGGATTGTGCAGTTAGTTTTGCTGCACCACCTGGTGAAGTTTCATGACTTGCACTCTTGATTTGTTCACCTAATTCATCCAATTGCTGTGTGTATTTATAATAGTTATTATTGAAAGCAACAGCTTCTGCTATTCCTTGATCAAGATCTCTCTGAACTCTTGCCTCAGGGGATTCAACGACACCTCCATAAATACTTTGTAGCTTATTGAACGAATCGGTCGTACTTTCCCAATCCTTATAAATTCCTGGATTGATATTTGGATCAATAGTGCGAATGAGATTAAGGGAATCATTAATCCCACGATTAATTTCATGGGTCAGATCCAATTGCCCATTTGTAGATTCAAGAATACTTTTAAGCTGAGCCAATTGTTGTATCGCTTGAACTAGAATTTGCGTTAGCACAACGACATCTCCGCCAAATAGATCGGCTTTTGCATTAGGGGCTCCGAATAGCATCGAGATAAGAATAATTAATGTGTAAAGTTGTCGTTTCATTGGTCCTCCTTTGATGTGACGATTCCTTTGGGAAACTCTGTTGAGAGTTGTTTCAAAAGGTCGAGTTGATCAATCGAGGAGTTACTTTTTATTCGTTCATCGATAAGGGCGAGATCTCTCGGATCTGTAGTGGCGATCCAGTATTCAAGAGGTGTTGGTTCAATTGCGACTACGCAATGCTTATCTTCTGCCATTAAGAAAGCTTGGGAGTAGACTCCACGTTCCTGATGAAGCGCTGCAATAAGGGCCATTTCGTTTTCGTTGAGTTGCAGAACCTCTCTGAGCCTCGCTTGGTCTGCTCCCTTTTGCATCAAGACCCATTTCAAAGAGGTGTTAGGAAGTACCGCGTTTGCGACCTTACTCTTTGCGAAGTCATCGATGTTTTGAGAAATTGCTATGGCGGATGCGTAGTACTTTCTAAATGTCCGAAAGACCTCCCCAATAAAGGAGGCACCGGCTTCGCTCTCTAGGAGCTTCCAGCATTCGTCAAAAACAAGAAACTTCATACTAGAGCGGTCCTTTTGGACTTCGCGCCACACGAAATCAGTAATAATGTAGAGGCAAACAGCCTGGAGATCTGGATATGTCTCTAGCCCCTTCAAATCGAAGGAAACGATCGGACGTTGTAGTTCAATTGTCGTCTTTCGATCCACCATTCGTCCAAAGGGTGTATTTCCACACCACGGTGCGAGAATTTTTCCAAAACGGCGAATGGCTTCGTCTTTATGCTCAAGAAGAATCGCTTTAAGAGAACTTAAGGATTTGAGTCCCGGTGCCTTATAAGTTTCTTGAATAGCTTCTTCTATTTCAGCTCTTTCCAATCTCCCAATTCGGTTTTCATCATCTTCCTTGGTCATCATCTCTATAAGTCCAACAAGGAACTTGATCTTCTGGGGAGTGGGATGGGTCTCTCCGGGTAAGAGATCAAAGGGATTAAGAGCTAGCTCGGCATTAAGATCGAACGGAATATATTGTCCAGAAAGATTTTCGCACAGTTTTTTATAGGAGCCTCCTATGTCAACGATAAATACTCTGGGGTTTTCCTTAAGCATCTGCAAGAGAAGAATATTTGTAAGAAAACTTTTACCGCTACCACTACCGCCAGTCACAATTTGATTGTAGTTGGATAAGTCTTTCGAAAATGGATCCAATGCCACAAGGCTTCCTTGCAATGATTTGAGCAAAATCCGTGGTATTTCATGTCCTTTCCAAGGGCCATAAACGGGAAGAAAATCGGAAGCATTGGATGTTTTAATTCGCTTTGAACGTTCAGTGCTTCTTGCATTTGGTAATGAAAAATCGGAAAACAGATCAAAAGAAGCTAATGTTTCCTCCATGGCTTCCGCGCCTCCCATTTCTCTAATGGTAAGAAGTGTTTGCGATACTTGATCAATTAGAGCTGCCTCGTTTTCTGCACGTAAGAGAACATTTAGGCTTAGATGAAATACTTTTTCTCCTTGAGCAACAAGTTGGCTAATGAGTTCTTCCAAATCTTGGAATTTCGCTTCGCTCTCTATATCTGAAACACCACTCTTTTTTCCGCGAGCCATCGAATAGGCAAGCCTTCGCTGTGATTGAAGACTCTCAAGCTCCTTCTGTTGGTCCGGAACTCTTACACTTAGAAATAATCGTGAATCGAATGGGAGCGAACATAAAAGCCTCGCCATTGTTGAGTAAGTTTGATCGGGAAGCAGCTTGAGAGAAAGAACTCGGTAGTGCATGTTTCCCAGAGAAAATCCCCTGTCATAAATGGAGGCATCGGTAAAAACGAGAGAAGAGCGGATATCATCGGGATCGTAGTTGTTTAATGGAACAGCTCGAGTGGGGTTCCATTGGTCATAGATAGATTTCGCAATAGATCGTTCTGAGATTTGCGTCACACGAATACCCAATGATCCGAGGGAACGAATAATGTCTTCTCGTAGTTGGGCTGTTATATTGAGTTCACGTGACAGCTGCGTTTCTGCTATGTCCTGAAACTCACGTATCTTAGAAAATAGCTTGGGTTTTCTAAGAAGCGAAGTGAGTGGGGATCGTCGAACGAAGAGTTTAAGTGAATACTTGGGAATTGCTCCCTTTATTTCTAGCTTGCGCAAATACTCGATGCGACTCTGATGGAGTGATTCCCTAGTAGGATCTGAGGGTGTACAGAGTAATTTTTCGTTTACTGAGATAATAGTTTCATTACCGACGCCAATATCCTGTATGAATTGAAGATCAATACCGGACGGAAACCCATTCAGAACTGAGCAGATTCTTACTGCAAATGAATCTAGATGATCGTCATCCCAACAGGATACGTCGATGGGTGAAAGCTTGAATCCAAAACCAAACGAACCATCAGAAAAAATGGTGAACCCATTTTCAAAGCCCCAAACCTGGATGTAATCCGCAAGAGTTGAAGACATCATATGGCCAATCTCTTTCTTAAGTGTGGCGGAGGACTAATTATTGTGGGTTCGGAAAAAGCAGAAAGTACTCCGGGCTTAATTTGATAACGTAACCAATGAACGAGGTACTTATCTGGCTTTCCCCTTTTTCCGTAGCGAAGCGTAAGAGCTAGCACGATAGTAGGCGTCCAAACGAATAGAGGTTTTATCGAAGTATTGCCAAAAATCAGATTGAGTACCGAAAGGCACATGAAGATAACTAGGATATCCATGACCTCGTAGCCAAACATGATCAATTTCTTGTCTAGACATTTACTGACGGACACAGTTCTCATGTATAGCTCCCTATTGAACTAGACCTCGGATAAAAACGATGATACTGGGCGCACCGAACCCGATTACTGCACCAATGACTGCTAAAACTAGATGGCTTCTAGCGTTTGGGGAGCCAGCGGCCATGAAAATGCCAGCAAAGACAAGCCCCAAAATGGCAACCATTGGAAGAATAGTTCCAATTAATTTTCCTTGGATTGCAGAGAGGGTGCTTTCAACACTGCAGTACCCAATTGTCGGAAATGCCAGATACATGAAAGCGAAAAGCAAAAGATATAGAGGCAATTGCTGCATGAAATTATTTTCAGAAAAAGTGAATCTCATTAAAATCTCCTTGAAGTGGTGCCGGAGAAGGCTGGAGGATAGCCACCTCCGGCGTGAGAACAGCTGTTAAGCATCGCAAGAGCGAGCATTACGGCGAAGACAATCAGGAGATAAAGATTGGGATCGAGTATAAAAGCGAATAACTCTCGCTTTTTTCTATCGACAGCAATTTTGTTTAACTCCTGAATATCTTCCATCATGCACCTCAATAATTTACTTTCCGTTTCTCTCAACCACATTGGTTACTGAACCTGTTCTTCCCCAGATTCTCGTGGACCATTCTCCGTATTGGAGATTGGAGTAGGCTTTTGGGTGGGTTCAGTTTTAGCTCTTTTTTGGTTCGCGCGAACCTTGGGGGCTACTTTTGATGTTTGCTCTTGCTGTACATTTTGGCTCTTGGTCGCAGCTGATGTTGAAATTACCTTCTTTTCAACATGTGCGCCGTAGGCAAACAGTGTAACGAACATAAAAAGCCAACTAAATCTCACGAATTTTAATTGAATATTGTTATTTGGAATTTTCACTTTTACTCCTTCATTTTTTGTTTTAGGTTACCGGTCCCAACGCATTGGAATCACCCGATGCGTTGATTGCTGACTCTTAAAATCTTGTGCTCGTTGATGTGCTAAGCAGAGCGCATCTAAGCGATTCAGAAATCGTCTAAAAATAGATTTGATACATGTACTCATACGGCTACCAATTTCTGAGCACTCTTCGTTACGCTTTGAAATCCATAGTCCAACTTTCTGAGGTATTCGATTGTCCACTCGGGAATCTGTTCGAACCCTTCACTTTCATTGGCCGGGCTATAGTCACAGCAGACGCAGTAGGTATGCGTTCGGAGCATTTCATAGCTTTCCCATTCACATCTCGGACAAACGAAGAATCGCTTCATAAAAATCCCTTTCAGTTAAACCGAAAATATTTTCGGTCCTCTCACTACTTACAATTGCAAGAATGGGCCAACGGATGGACGAGACAAAAAGCAGCTTCGATGAATGACGTAAGCACTAGTAATTACATCGGTAACAGAAACAAAGTTGGCGTTATGGCAGGTCTCTCAAAAAATTAAAAATTTCGAATTTTTAATTTTTATATTAAAAATTTTAAACTATTAGCCGGGTTAGATTTCAAATTTATAAATTTTTTATTGCGAAAATTTATGCGGTGTATTATACGGGTGAACTCGGGGTCAACCCCCACTCACCTGGCATCAACATCAATCGAACAATTAGAGAGGAACCTGTGGACCTAGAAAAAACATACGATTCGCTTCCATTGGACAGGGGAAATGGACTCACCATTCTCATTGTTGACGATGAAGAGTTGGGGCGAGTGCGCGTAGGAAAAATCTGCGAAGACCTAGGTCCCGACTATAAAATTTTATTTGCAAACACACTTCCCGAAGCTTTCAATTCTCTTCTTCAGTCTCGTGTTCACGTAGTTTTATTAGATAAGACGGTGGGTCCTAACGAGGCAGATCTAGCGCAAAATGGGATCGAAGCCATTCCCGAGATGTTGAAGCTTCAACCCCATCTCCAGATCTTGATGATTACAGGAAGTAAGGATTTTCAAGACGCCGTGGCTGCAACACAAAACGGAGCCTTTGGTTATGTTACGAAGGATACCCCAGAGAAACTTTTGATCTCACACATTCAAAAAGCAGTGCAAATGGCTACTCTCATGATCGAGAATGAGCGTCTAGATCGGACCAAGCAAGATCCGGATGACATCGCTCTTGTGGGGAGTTCCTCAGCAATTGCGCGGCTCAAAGCAGAAATATCGGATGTTGTTCAAAGCGATCGGCCAATCTTGTTGCTGGGTGAAACCGGAACAGGAAAGACAACTATCGCAAAGTTAATTCATGATTCTAGAAAAAAATACCTTCGTCAAAAGAATCGGCCTTTAGTCCCTGTAAATATCGCGGCTTTACCAGCCAGTCTTATTGAAGGGGAATTATTTGGAAGTGAGAGGGGTTCATATACTGGATCAGTAGCATCAAAGCCTGGCCTTTTCGAATTAGCAGATTCAGGAACTCTATTTCTCGATGAAATAGGTGAGATTCCATTAGATATTCAGAAAAAGTTACTTACTGTCGTAGAAACAGGGGTTTTCCGGCGAGTTGGCGGAAGCAAGGAGCTAAAATCGAATTTTCGTCTCGTATGTGCCACTAATAGAGATCTTGAGGAAATGGTTCAAGTAGGAACGTTCCGAGAAGATTTGTATCTGAGACTCTCTACATTTCCCATTCGGGTGCCCTCTTTAAAAGAAAGAACAGAAGATGTTCCAGAAATCATTAAATCGATCCTTCCAAAATGTGCCAAAGAAAATCGAGTTCAAGTTTCTTTTGAGGAACTTCCGAAAGAGTTCATTGAGCATTTAAAAAGAGATCTTCCCAAAGGGAATATTCGAGGGCTCGAACAACAGATTTCCAGGCTCCTTATTCACTCACCAAAAGATAGGAATGGGCGCCCTCTACTAAGAAAGTGGAAGTCTACTGGAATCTTCCTTTCATCAGCCGAACGTCCTAGTCGATCTATTTCCTTAGATGAACTGCTGTCTTGCCCACTGGATCTGGTGTCCCCAAAGTTTCCCGGTTTAACTGCGTTCATAGAGAGCCTTGAGTCGAGAATTCTTCTTGATACCAAGGCCAAGTTGAAGTCGAACAAGAATGTCGCGCAAGCTCTAAAGATGTCGCAGCCCCTAGTTAGCATAAAGCTCAAACGTCTAGGTCATCTAAAGGAGAGGGGCATCCAATGAACAATTCCTCATTCGATAACGATCTAAAAAAAGTGCGCCATCCCTTAGTCTCTGCAATTGGAGGAGTGTCTGCCGCACTCGAATATTTACCAAGTGATCCGAAACTTTCAGAAAGACTATTGAAACTAGCATTAGAAAAACTATCAACGATATTAGATCAAACAGAAAAGATTGGGAAGAAAGGAGAGTAAATGAAAAACAATATACAGGAGATTCAAACTCTCGTTAGAGATCTAAAACAGACTACTGCCCAACAGCAGATTACAAATCTGCACAGAGCTAATGGCCTTTGGAGTATCTGCGCCTTTGGTATGGATTGGAGTCTCATCATCTTCGCCTGCTTTTTAGCCACAAAGGGTTGGGTTGCTCTAATTTGCTCTCTGGTAATTATCGGGTCGAGACAGCGAGCGCTATCGAATCTCGTTCATGATTCTTCTCACCGCAATTTATTTGTAACACCTAAGTTAAACGATGTTATCGGAAATTTTTTCGCTGCCTTTGCAATGTTCGATACAGTGGCAGCATATCGAAAAAGCCATTTGATGCATCATCGATTTCTCGGGGATACCTCGATTGATCCAGATGCAATTAGTCACGGTCGTTATGGATACGATGACCAAGATCCAGTGAAAGAAAAGGCATCTAAGACCTATGCCTCCCTCTTGCTTAATGAGCGTGCTTTTTTGGATTCAGTTTCAGGAAACCTGAGAGCTTTATCCCTGAAGGAAAGAATGTCCATGGCGATGTGGTGGGGCACGGTCACTGTGGGCTCAACCTTGTTCTTTGGTGGAGCGAATACCTTTCTCTTTATTCTTATGTGGGTGGTTTCCAGAGGGACTAGTTACCATGTCATCCGAATTTTTGCTGAGTTCTTGGATCACACTGGTTTGGATGCTCGATCCACTATCAAATTCACTAGAAATCTTCCCCATCAAAACGTCTGGGCATTTCTGCTTCATCCGCATCAGGACACTTATCATCTGGCCCACCATATTTTCATGGGAGTGCCGCACTATAAACTAAGAGAAATTGATGCTCTTCTTATGAAAACGAAGATCTATCGCGAAGCCCACCATTGCGATTCCTACTTCATTGGAAATCACTCAGCCGTATCATGCTGGATTGGAAATTGTAAGGGGAACTTGTTATGATCTCTATACTTCTTTCAGCTTTATTATTTGGACTCGTACATCCTGGTTCTAAGTTAATAATGGGCCATGGGCTCTCTTTACTTTCTTTTTGTCTTTTGTACGTGGGAATACGACTCCTGGCACAATTGCCATTGGTGATTGCTAAGAAGAGTTGGAAAATCCAATCGAAAAAGGAATTATTATATCTCTTAAGCCTTGGAGTAGTCGGTGCTGCTCTGCAAATGGCGGAGTTCTGGGGAATAAGCGATGGACTTCCTGTAGGTGTGGTGACTTTCTTAGTCTATACCCACCCGGTTTGGACTATTCTTCTAAGTAGGACTATCAACCGTGAAAACGTTGACGCCACTTCAATTGCGAAACTCGCAAGTGCATTAGTAGGGATTACCCTCATTACAGGATTTAGCTCGGGATATCCGGTTAGTTTATATATTGGACCACTGCTCGCAGGATTTTTTATTGCGCTATGGATCAGTCTTTCAAATAAAGCGTCCAAGAATGGCTGTTCTGCAGGAGCCATTTCCTTCTATTATGATGCATTTGCATTTCTTATATTGATAGGAGTGGCCTCAACCTCTAATCATGGAGCTTCTCTCGCGGAGACATTTAAGTTCTTAGGGAATCTCCAAAACTTTGCCCTTATCGCAGCCTATTCTATTTTTATCGGATTTCTTCCAAACTACCTCTTCTACTGGGGTTCCCAAAAATCGAGCACCCAGGCAGCAGGGTTTACGTTACTTTTGGAGCCAGTAATATCGACGGCTGTGTCGCACTTCGCTTGGAGGGAGACCATTGCTCCCGCATTCGCACTTGGTGCTCTTTTCATTATTGCGATGAACTTTCCAATCGATCTGGTGAAAAAGCTAGTTAAACCAAAGGAACATTCACGACAGGTAGGGATAGGTTTCTCCCTTTCAATTCTTTTAATTCTATTTTCTTCGCAGACCGCTTTGGGTTCAATATTCGTTGTCGAAGTCGTTCCGTCTGACTCCACAGACTACACTGTCACTAGCGAACTAGAACAGATTCGAATTGCATCTGATCTTGCCACCAAAGACTACCGAAAAATCGATCCTAAGTGCCACCCCAAAATTCAGAAAATCATCCGACGAGGATCGGAATCCGAGCTTTATAACACCATCGAGCAAATAGGAGGTCACGACGACGCAATCATAGTCGGCTTATCTAGAACCAATTTCGCTCGACTGGCTGCCAAGGCACTAGAGAAAAAGAAAGCCAAAGGAATTTCTATCGGTGCGGCCATAGCAACCCTAAATGAAATTAATCCTAATTTTGTCTCAATAGTATCTCCTTGGTCTCGACAGTGGAAATCAGTAGAGCAGCAATTGAGAAGCAACGGATGCACAGCTACAAATACGCTGGGTCTATTTGATTCTAAAAGCGTTTTGTCTCAGAAATTTGCTTCTAGTTTTGAACAAGCTAAATCAGGAACTCGTTTTGAGCTCGTTTCAACTTCTGATCGAGATTTTACAGACAAATTGAAATCGAAAAGCTGTGCCTTTCTTGCAATTAATTATTCTGACGCCCAGAAATACCTCACGAGAATTATCGAGGCGCATTGGAAAGGTACGATAGTTGGTACCGGAGACTGGAATTACTACTCAAAGGAAGTCGCTCAGACGTTTAAAGAAGCGAAGTATGAAGGTCTGGTATTGGCAATGCCGACTGGTTGGACTCCTAACGCCACAAAAGAATCCCAGGCTTTTAGTCTTCGTCTAAGTCGGGAACTTGGAGAATCTCCTAGTCCAATCAGCGCATATACATACGATGCAATGCTGATGGCTCTGGAATATTCCTGCCACTCGAAAGATCCGAATGTATTCGACGAGAGTAAGTTATCAAGTCTTCCGGTACTTAGAAATTATGAGGGGATTGCCGCGTCGGGAAACTATTTATCCAAGATGTTTGTTATCACAAAAAGGAGTTCCTCAAATGAAGGACAATAGATTTGGGCACCTTAAGCTTAGGGTTCTTCCAAAAGAGTATAACTATGTACTGTTTTCATCGGACGCAGCTTTTTGGAAAGCTACTGAACACCTGCGATCTCTTCCCAAAGATGAACTCTATTTCCTGTTTCGATGTGGGGATGAGTCCTCGATGGTTATTCCGAACAAATGTAAAGTTGAAGCAACCAAGGAGGAACCAGACTGGAAGGCTCTTCAGGTTGTTGGCGAAATGCCATTTGGGACCGTGCAAGGTTTAATTGCTTCGATCTCTGGAGTTCTACAACGTGGCAATGTTGGGATCTGCGCAGTATCAACTTATCTTACTGACGTATTTTTTGTAAAAACAAAGCATTTAGAACTGGCGACAACCGCACTAAAGAACGAGGGCTGGGAATTCGTATTATGAGAGATAGGTCTAAACAATTTGATCTCTCCGCACTTGTCTGGTCTTTGACGTCACAAGTGCGTCTCTACGGCGCAATGGTGTTCGTTGCTCTTAGTCTCTTGAATAGTGCCATGTACCTCAAGTCCTCCCACAACGCCGCGTGCGCCATGCTGCAGAATGAAATCGATTCCATCGTTGGACCTTTGGGAAGAGAGTTATTGGTCAGAGACCAACAGACGGCGAATGCCATTTTTTCCGACTTTAAGCATGGATTGCATCAGCTTCAGGCAACCGAGTCACTAACATTACAGTCTGGTCAGGGTACCGAGAGCTCATTAGGTTGCGAATCTCACCTATTTAATGCAAGTGTTAATTTTCCCGTGAAGTTCGGTGAAAAGATTTTAGGTCAGATAGTAGGAACGGTTTCCTATTTTTCCGCAATGCGACTATTAGCGATGATTGCTATTATTTTTGCGGTGAGCTCATTGGGAATTCGCATCCTTTCGGCGAAGTTTACTCGCAAGCTTCAGGATGAACTTGTGGGACCGATTAAGCAAATCTCTCTAGGAGAAAAGCTGTCGGAATCCAAGAATATTCCAGTGGAAGTTATCGAGATTGCCGAAGACATCCGAGTGATGGAAGGTGAAATCAAAGAGAAGGAGAGGCAGAACTTTGAGTTATTGCGAGCCAGAGAACTTGGAGAACAGGCTGAACAACTTTCACACGACATAATTTCTCCTTTGAATGCCCTCAATTCGGTAGTCTTAGAGCTTAAGAATATCGAAGAGAACCAAAAGAAAACATTGCGATTGGCGGTAAAGCGAATTCAGGAAATAACAAGAAACCTTCTCAAGCGTGATTGCTACCAAGAAAACCAAAAGACTCACGTTGTTTTAGATCGAGTCCTTACAGAGCTTATCTCTGAAAAGCGAGCCGAGTACCGAAGTAATAGCAAAATTCATTTTAGCATTGAAACAGATCCCACTTGTAAAGGTTGTATCGTTACTGCAAATCCTGCCGAACTGAAAAGAGTATTGTCGAATCTGATCAATAACTCCGTCGAGGCTTTGCCTGGAAGTGGAGTAGTGACTATTCGAGCCCATGCAAAAGATCAGAATGTTTTTGTGATGGTAGAGGACAACGGCAAAGGTATTCCTAGTTATCTAATTGAGGAGTTGACCCAGCGAGGGAAGAGCTATGACAAGCCAACGGGATCTGGGCTTGGCCTTTATTACGCAAAGAAGACTATTCAATCATGGAAGGGAACGTTAGATATTGAATCCGTAGTCGGCTTTGGTACCAAAGTTCACTTTTCCGTCCCTAAGGCATTCCATCTTGAGAAAACCCAGACCGTCGAAGCACCAACAGATTGCATTCTCATAGATAACGACGAACTCACTCGCTTAGTGTGGGAGTCGTCCGCTGAAAAAGAGGGGGTTGCACTTAAGTCGTATGCATCGTCTTCTGAGTTCTTCCAAGTCATCGATACTTTGAAGCGTGAACTACCGATCTATATAGATTCAGATCTTGGTGAACACAAACGTGGCGAACACATTGCTAAGGACATTGCAGAATTAGGATTTAAAAATATTAGCCTGACTACTGGTTTTCATTCCACTCATTTCCCTGAACTTCCGTGGATTACTAAAATTATTTCCAAAACTCCGCCTTGGCGAAATGAGGAGGTAAAAAATGCAGCATCTTGAAGACATAGCTAATTTGATCAGAACGTTACAATCGAGCGACATATTTCATGCCCTTGTCATTGAGAGTCCACCAGGATGGGCGAAGCCTTGGTTATTTGTCTGAGTGTTTTGTTTGTTCGTTTCCATTTTCTATCTCCTTTATTGTTTGTTAGGGATTTTTGTTTTTTTGAAACCCCTTTCACCAAAGGACTGAAGGGGTTGAAAAAAAATGGAGCGACCGTAGTGAATGTCTTGCCCCGTAGTCAGAGGGCAAGGGACATGCTGCCGCGAAGCAGAGGCGGGGCCAATTGCGACGTAGGGCCTTCCCAGAAGACTGAATGCCGGGATTAGCTATTAAAACAATAAAGGTGGATAAAAGGGACGAACAGAAAAGACTGTTCAGGCGGGTTTTATCGATGTGTAAACTATTAGTATCACGGACATTTAAGTTGTTTATAAGAGGGCTTGCTGTGAATAATGCTACGTGTTACACGGTATTAAATAATGTTATCGAATCTTATGAAGACATATAAAACAAGAACTGTGCGGTTTCCGAACGATGAAGTGCAGAGGATAGACAAATTTCTTATGCAGAATTCTTTTTTGGATTTTTCGACGCTTACTCGTCTTGCAATTTCAAGTTTCCTTGAAAATCCGTCACTCGTAATTAAGCCGTTATTGCCAGTTGAAAGAAAATCAAAAGATTCCAAAGTACAGCGGGATGGGAATCATGGATAATTTTGAATTACAAATTACAACGCCACAAAATGTAATTGCCTTTCCTGGCGTTACGCTTCCATTGAATCCGGTCGAATCCAAGTCGAACAAACGAAAGACTTATTCAGGTCCAATTTCTGGTCCGATGTATCAAGTAGTGAAATCTCTTAACAGTAAGTATCAAGATCATTTTGATTACTCGATATATGACACCTTATTTGAACGTTTCGGCAATGAGCAGCCGAGAGGAGGGATGGTATACAAATCATTTATTAAGTTACTAGAAGCTGAAGATTGCAAAAATTGTTTTCATCGATTTGAGATTGATACCTACGGACGAGGATGTGTATTTAATTGTGCGTACTGTTATGCAAAAAGTTATTTGTCAGTGCGGAAATATTGGAACGAGCCCATGCCGTTCCCAGTAGACATTTCAGCGTTGCGAAAAATATTTTACACTGTTTTTGAAACCGACAAAAACCACAAGTTTCGGAAAATAATGGCGAAAAGAACGCCGTTACGGATTGGTTCAATGTCTGACAGTTTCATGTGGATAGATAAGAAGTATAAAGTAACGCAAGAACTTTTGAAGGTATTACGCTTTTATCGGTACCCTTATATTATTTTTACTCGATCGGATCTCGTCGCAGAACCGGAGTATATGTCTCTATTGGATAGTAAACTGGCCAGCATTCAGATGTCCGTATCTAGTATCAACCAACCACTTACCCGGATCATTGAACCGGGAGCGCCTGACCCAATGAAAAGGTTAGGGGCCTTACAAACACTGGCGAAAGCAGCCTCTTTCGGAAAGGCGGACGCGAGTGTCTCGGTCGAAGATTTCGAAAGCAAGGCCAAAACGTTCGTACAATTCAGTTTGCCATTTTTCACAGAGGTGTTGAGGGACTATGATGAGAACTCGATCGGCCCGTCTTCGTCGAGTGAGTTCTGCTAGAATTATTGCTGCTTCAGTAGTTTTTCCGAGACCAACATCATCGGCGATGAGCAGTCGTGGAAAAGGCAAACAATCTACAATTCTTCTCCAAGGTTCAAATTGCCAATTTTTGCGTTCGATCGCGCAGTGAAGAGCGGTTGTTGGTTCTTTTGATAGCGTTGTATCTTGTAATGAGTGGTTTTTTCGCGCTTGCAAAAGGGGCTTATAGAGTTCCCCTTTTTCTCTTTGTTCTTCATCTGGCTTTGGAATCAATGCTTCTGAGCTTGTCAAAACGCTCAGAGTGTCCTTTTCGAGCATGGGCAACGCCCAAATACGCGATGGGGTTTCCGCGAATACTGCCCCTTGCTTTATGAGTTCGAGTTCCCAGAATCCCGCATCCTCTCTGATAAAACGCCAGGTTGCGCCTCTGCATTCAACTAGTTCGTTTGAACGGGGTTGTTTTGGAGAAATTTTTGCCTTCGTTTCTTGTTTCATTCGTGCGCCACGTCTAAAGGTTAAGTAAACCAACTTCTTATCGACATTGACGCTGTGCGCATTTCGGGGATTGTAAAGGCGGGTGCAACTCTATCTAATTATTGTTATTTACGTATCGCGGCGGAGAAAAATCACTCATGTAAACTTTCGAAATTGATTTCGAATTGTTCTTGTATGAATGACAAGGTGATTTGTTGGGCCACAAGAGACGCTGTTACAAGCGGGGTTGCAAAGAGTCCAGCCTTAGCTTTCCACTTTGCCTGGGAACGGTCGCATGTTGCGATCCATTTTATTCCGACTAAGTATTCTGACATCTCTTCGGAATCGAGATTATCAAACATTCGAGGAGCAGTGACTTCTTCTTTAGATATTGGTAAGCCATCGTGGTTTCGGAAGTCTATTATGCGTGAAGCTTCATGGGTAACTCTGCCGACTCCTACATAACCGTGATTTTTCAAATAAGCTACAACAAGGTCACCATGCTTTAAACGTTTGAGCTGATCGCGCCACTGGAAGCCTTGACCGGCGGATAGGAACCCCATTTTGCGACAATCCTCCCAATTTCTATGTTCTCCTTCGCCAATGTTTACGTAGAAAATATCATTATGAAAGTCGAATCCCGGTAGATCCTTATGAATAGTGTTGTGTGGTCGGAAATTGTTACTGAAATGTCCGCCACTAATGTTTGTGAGCGTTTTACCTAATTTCCAAATTAGAGTCTTTTCAACCAAAAGAGCTTCGCTCTCAGTTAGTCCCTTTGCTATTACTTTAATAATTGGCGCTAAATTTTCTTCCTGAATTTCTCTGATGAGTTTAGCTTTTTGAGAGTCGGTTGAGTCAGATAGGTGAGCATATTTTCGTGAGCCTTTCCCCTTTCCATAATAGAATTCCTGAAAATTTCTAGGATCGATGTAGACGTAGACGTAATAGGTGTTATCCAGGTCAGTGTCTGCCTTCTCATGAGCTTTCGCAATGTTGTTCATAATACGGTCCAAATATTTTGTTAAGCTCTTTTGCCTATTGCGGCAGTTTCATCTTGGGTTATTAATATTAGATGCTGTAATATTTTGACCATTGCTAGCCTGAAAGTGACAATAAAGGAGGGCCTTCGGCCGGCATCTGAAACGTTCAGCGGCTACGCCGCTTCACTAAAAGCCTGAAGATTGTCGCAAATTTTGAAGTAGATTTCCTCGCGGACATCACAAGTATTTAATTTGAGTGTTTTACGGCCATCGGAGTTTACGATTCGGCCAGCGACGTTTAGCCACTGGAGGCGGAGTGTTTTTAAAGAGTTAAACTGGATGACATTCGTCCGGCTA
>SXGT01460305.1_pt1 | contig 23115 bp, 21 predicted proteins | sample 3176221 | NCBI WGS metagenome assembly SXGT01 (sample SAMN11356862, study PRJNA531348) | freshwater metagenome | isolation source: freshwater sample F1-120 | place: China: Fuxian Lake, Yuxi | collected 2017-12-25
GAGCGCAACCTGCAGGACCTCGCGGCCTGGTCCCCACTGACCAAGGGCGACAGCTGCGGGCTCAAACCGGTGTCCTTCGTCCAGGAACTCGGCCCGCGCACCCAACACCCCGGCTACGGCAGCGCCTACGTCGGCGACGACGCGATCGCCGACATACTCACGTCGATCTACGACGGCCCCTGTGCCGATGACACGCTCACCATCGTCACCTACGACGAGTTCGGCGGCGCGTGGGACCACGTGCCGCCACCCGGTCAGGGGTCGACGACCGAAGGTGCCCACGACGAGTTCGGTCCGGGTACCCGCATGCCGACGCTGTTCGTGTCCAACAGCCTGCCCCGCAGCGGCGTCGACTCGACGACCTATGACCTCTCGTCGGTGATCGGGACGATCACCGCGAAGTTCAACCTCGATCCGGTCAACCGACGCGACTCCGAGCAGGCGACGGTCTGGTCGGCGTGGAGCGCGCTGCGGAGGAACTGAGACGACGGGTCAGGTCAGACCGAAACGATCACGTCGAGGTCGACCACGACTGAAGTGTCGAGCAGCCCGGAATCCGTGTCAGCCACGTCGTGGAATCGCCTGGTCGATGTGACGGTCAAGGTCCTCACGCAGCCGTCGATAGTCGATACGCGGGGCGCCGTGGAACGCCTTGGCCAGGGCTGGGCCGTTGACGAAGCGACGACGACGAAGCGGCAACAATTCTCCGACCGGCACCCCGTTGCGCGTGACGATGAACGCCTCGCCCTCATCGAGCCGACGCATGACATCGCCGCTGTTGTTGCGCAGTTCGCGCTGGCTGATGTCGCTGCTCATCTGACCGACGGTAGCACCAGTGCGACACCCGTCGTCGCGCAAACTTGTCGGCCGCCGCTGCTAGAGATGGGGCCACACGCAACACACGACAGATGGGGGAGTGATGACAGGCAATGCGCCGGTGAAGATTGTCAACGACCAGGTGGTGCTGGGTCCGGTGAGGGTGAACTTCCAGCGCACGCTGCGGATCCCGGAGACGGGGCTGCATCCGCTGCCCCCGGGTCTGGGGCGGTTTCCGCTGCGCCGGGTCGCGGACTATCCCGACACCGCCCCGGCGGAGTGGCTGGCCCGGGGCGGGGTGATGCTGCCGATCTACCAACGAGAGGCAATGTGGCTGTCCTTTGGCGCCTCCGAGCCCGCCGCTCTGCAGGTCGGGGTGGGCAAGGTGTGCGCGGTGAGCGGATTGCCGTGGATCGAGCACCTGATCAAGGACCCGCAGAATTTTGTGGCGCTGCCCCGGCAGCCGTGGCTGGACGGCATCAATTCCGGCGACGGTTTCATCCGGCAGTTCGTCGCGGTGCCGCTCGGTTCCGGTGCCACCGTCGAAGGTCAGGTCACCGGCGAGGAAACGCACGGCGGTGTGCAACTGCGGGCGGTGGGGCTGACCGATGAGGCGCTGGCGCAATGGCGCTCCGCGCAGGAGGCCCGCATGATGTGCGACGACAGGGCGACGGGGATCATGCCCGCACCAGGGTCGGCGGACATGGGGCTGGGGGCCGGCGGGCGGATGCGCCAGGAGGTCTACACCGACGACCGTCCGCTCGTCGACTACGACCAGAGCGGCGCCCGACGGGTGTTCGTCCACCTGTGCTCGGCGGCGCAGTGGACGGCGATCACCGGAGAGGTGGCGCCCCCGACACCGGTCGACCGCGACGCCTACGTCGAAGCAGGCTTGCCGTGGTTCGACTACTACGACGCCGAGGCGCACGACCTGGCGGCATCGGAGACCCTGGCGAAGGTCGAGACCGTCGGGGAAAAGCTTGGCGAGGAACAGGATCCGTTCGTGCCGGTCGACCCGAAGACCGTCGTCACCCTCGGCGATCTGCACGCCGACACCGTTGCCGACGGGACGTGGTAGCCGCCGTCAGCGGCGACGGTAGCTGACCGGGGTGGGGTCTGCGGCCCGGGCGACGCCACCGATCTGGGCCGGCAGCGGCGCCGGGGGGCTCGGCCATTGCGGCGTCAGCTCGTAGGCCCCGAAGAGGTGCACCGCCGCCGTCACCATCGCGGCCAGCGCGACCGGTTGGGCCGGACAGCTGTGCCGGCCGTGCCCGAAGGCCGTGACCAGCTGGGGGCAGGCCAGCCCGGTCGGCTCGGCGAGCCGGTGGCGGTTCCACCGCCGCGGATCCCAGTCCTCGAGGCCCGGTCCGGCGGTGGTGTTGGTCAACGGCAGCAGGGTGGCGATGGTGGTGCCCGGGGCAACCCGGTAGGTCGCGTCCCCGGCGTCGAAGTCCAGTTCCGCCAGAACATAGCGGGGCATGATCGAGCGCTGCGCCAACCGGGTCGACTCCAGCGCGCACTGCTCGGCCAACCCGCGGTCACCGCCGCGCACCCGCTCGCGCTCCGCGGGGTGGCCGATGAGGTCGACCAATAACCAGCCCAGCGCGGCGGCCAGGTTCGACATCGAGGCGACGTGGATCAGGGCCACGTCCAGCGCGGCACCGCGACGGCGTACCTCGTCGGGCTCGTCGGCCCATGCCGCAACGATCCGGGCGAACAGCGGATGGTCCCCGCCGGACCGGTCGGTCGCGCCGCCGATGTCGGCGACGATCTCCTCCAGTGCGCCGCGCTCGGCCGCCTTACCGCCGGCCGCCACCGCGGCCATCGCGTCGGGGTGGACGAAGGCGTCTGACCCGTCGAGTTGATCGAAGGCCGCGACCAGACGCTCGAACCGCGCCCCGTCCGCACTGCCGGGGCCGGCCCAGGACGCCAGGCCCATGCGGTGCCCGAGCCGGCGGGTCAACGCGAACAGGTCGACGCGGCCGGACTCGCCGAGTTCGTCCTCGGTCGCCACCAGCGCGACCGACAGGTTGGCCAGATAGGAGGCGACGTCGTCGCGGCGGAACAGCTGCGAGGGAAGGGTCCGCCGGCCGGCGAAGACTTCGTCGGGCAACTTGCGGCGCAGCATCCGGAAGTCGGCCAGACCCTTGCTCGCGAGTTCCTCGGGCAGGGCGTAGAAGGACTCGACCCCGCGCGCGGAGAAGGTGAACAGGTAGCGGTCCACGCCGCTGTCGACGGCGAAGGTGTCCCCGAGGCGTGCCCGGGCGGCCGCCAGTGCCGCGACCGGGTCGGCCACGGCGACGTCCCAGGGCAACCCGAGCCCCTCAGCCAGCGGGGGCATCGGCACGATCGCCGGCAGTCCCATGGCCGTCAGCCTGCCAGGCGCCGCACCGCATCGTCACGGCGCACGGGTGCCGCCCGACACAGGCGATACTGAGGTGTGGTCAGAAATCCCCGCATCTGGATCTACCTGGTGGTCGGTTTGATGGCTGCGGGCCTCATCGGTTACACCCAGTGGCGCGACTCCGACGCCCAGCGCCTGCAGCGTTGTATCGATGCCTCTATCGACCAGATGAAGCAGGACGCCCCTGCGCTGGCTCGTTTCGACAATGCCCAACCGGCTCTGGTCGAGATGTCGCGAGCGAGCTGCACCAGGCAGCTCGGGATCAACCCGCAGACCCCGTAGGTCCGGTGATGCGGCCCCGGTAGCCTCAGACGATGCCGGACACCGTGCGGGAACTCATCGGTGTCTACGACGCCGACGGCACCCTGCTCGGCGAGGCCCGCTACTGGATCGGGGCCCGGCTCGGACGGACGCACTGCGCGCTCTGCGATATCACCCATGGGCTGTTCACCGAGCGGGCCGACTGGCGGGACTGTCGCGATCAACTCGACGTCGAGTTCGTCACGTATCACCGCAACGACGCCCCCGCCGACGTCATGGCCGCGGGTTCGCCGGCGCCGTTCGTGCTCGCCCGCACCGATCGCGGTCTGGTGGCGCTGCTCGGCCCCGCCGAACTCGACGCGTGCGCCGGTGACGTCGAGGAGTTCCACCGTGCCCTGCGTCGCGCTTGTGCTGAGCGGGACCTCTACGGCATCTAGCGCCACCAACCGTTGCGCGCCCGTTTGTCGGACGGGGTCCTTCGACCGTAGGACACGCTCTCAACGACACAAGGGCGAGATTGTCCGATGCCCGCCGCCGCCCGCGAGTGTGACTCTCGTCAGATACGGCGAACCCGACAGGCGGCCAAAGGCCGACGGTTCACCGGCGAAGCGAGGTGGACTGCCAATGACGTGCGCGATCGTTCTGAACGGCCCGATGGCCGGCGGCGCCCCGGCATCAGTGAGGTGGCCCGCATCGCGGACGGTCCGCTGGGCCGACCAGCGATGGTGGACCGAACAGATTGATTCGGCCATCGCCGATCCCGATCCGGCGGCGGTCAACGCGCGAATCACCCTGCTGCACAGGGAATTGGCGCTGGCACTCCAGCGCGTCACCGGGGTGGACGCCGGACCGACCTACCACGCGTGGGCGGTCTGGGCGTCGGTGAAGGCAGGACGTGTCATCCGCCGCGAGGAGGGCAGTCCCGTCGTGGCGGGCGCGCCCCTGTTGGGCGCAATGGGCGGCGTGACGGCAACCGCGGCCCGGGCTGGCAGAGGGCAGCGTTCGGGAGCCCGGATCACCGGCGCGATGGGCGCCGGCGTGCTCGGGGCGATAGTCGCCTGGGCGGGGGCGCGTCGCTGTCAGTCGCGCGCCGGTGAGGCCATCCTCGCCGGCAACATCGCGGTGATCGACGATGTGGGCCGCCACAGCGCGCGATTCGCGAGCATGTTCGCCCGGCCGCAGGACCGCAGTAGTGCGACCCTGGAGGATTTCCTGGCGCCGCTGTCGTCGGCGCCGTCCGCAGAAGGGGGCCAGAGCCTGTTGCGCGACGCCTACCGGTTGTACTTCCGGGCGGCTGGTGAGACCGATCCTGTTGTCCGCGAACAGGTGATGCTGCTGGGGAATCTCTCGATCCTGCTGCACGAGCACTGGCGGCTTCAACGCTTCTTCACCGCGGCGATCCCGCCCGGCCTACGCCGCCTCGTGACCGCCCACCTGTTGCGCTATCAGGTGGCCGGCGAGAATCTCTCCGTCGGGCGTGACGTGACCCCGCTGGCAGGACTCAACGACTACCCGCCGACGCTCACCGAGATCGTCGTGCCCGAATTACAGGAGTTCCTCGATCGGTGGGACCGAACACCGAACTCGTTGAGGGGCAGTGCGGCCCAGGACTGGACCCGAATCGGCGACCGGATGAACTACATCGTCAACCTCTTGCGCACCCGCCACTGCCATCCTGAGTTGTTCCGGGCGCCCTTCGACCCGATGACGCAGGCGCGGATCCTCGCCCGCGGCGACCGGAACCAATGACATCGTCGGGCGTGATCAGCGCAGCACGCCCACCACGATGGCGACCGCCACTGCGGCCCGTGCGGTCCAGGCGGCGGTCCGGATCCAGTTCGTGGCGATCAGCCGATCCAGAGCCGCCGGATCGAATCGCGCATTGAGTCGCTCGTGCAGCGGGGCCGAAACGAACACCGTGGTGCCGATCGCGACCGCCTCGGCGACGGCTCCAGCCCACGGCAACCACCAGACCAGTCCGGCGGGCGGGGCGAAGAGAAAGGCGAGGACGCAGAGGCCCTCGACGGCCATCAGCGGACCGACCACCCACGAGATGCGCCGCCGATGTGCGGTCTCGAAGGCGGCGAACTCCGGCCCGGACACGAATCGCATCAGCGGGTAGTGCACGAGCTGCACGATCCAGATCACCCCGAACATCCCCACCGAGGCGATCACCTGCGCGACGGCCGCGACCTCAGCGACGGCGGGGTTCACATCTCCACCTCGGCCACCACGGCGAAGTGATCGCTGGCCCACACGCCGTCGGCCGCTTCGGTGCCGGCCAGGAAGCATCGCTCCACATGCCCGGCACCGGATCGGCGCGGAGTGGACACCATCACGTAGTCCAGGCGGCGATGGGGATGAATGGCGCGTGCGGGAACCAGCGGGTTCGTCGCCGACCAGGTGTGCCCCGCGTCGGCGTTGCCCGCGGCGGACCACGCGTCGACCAGGGTGAAATTCGGCACCGCCCCGGCGGCCAGGCCGGTGGCGCGGCGGTACTCGTCGGACTCCGGGGTGCAGTTGAGGTCCCCGGCGAGGATGGCGGGCAACGCTTTCCGCCGTTGGGTCTCATCCCCGAGCGCCTCGGCGAGATGGTTTACCAGAGCCGACAGCTGGACGTTGCGCCGCGAGGAGTTCTCCAGGCCGTGCTCGAGGTGGGTGCCCGCCGCGACGAACGGGCCACCCTGCTCGGCGGGCCGGTGCACCCGGGTCACCAGGACGTGGCGCCAGGTCGGCTCGCCGGCTTCGTCGGGCAGCGGACAGAGCCGTTCGATGCTCAGCGGCCAGCGGGACAGCACCGCATTGACCACCCAGTACGGCGCTTCGGGATACCGGTCGAACCCGGCGAGGTCGGCGGCCGTCACCGAGTGCAGACCCAACTCCGCGCCGAGGCGGGACGCCTGGGTGGTCCCGTCGGGCTCGACCCACGACTCCTGCAGGGTGAGCACGTCCGGAGCCATCCGCTGGATCCATGACCGCAGGGCGTCGTGGCGGGCGGTCCACTGTCCCACCCGGCCCTGGACGTTCCACGTCATGATCCGCATCGGCTCATCTTCGACCATCGGCGGCGACCATCGGCGGGCGCCCGAGACGTTAATCGTTCGACTCCACGCCGGTCGGTCGGCGACCATGGACCGGTGAGCGCGCCCTTCGATCTGGAACCCCGAGCGGGAACCCCCGGCGGTTGGCGCGTGCTCGCACCCCTGCGGTTCCGTGAGTTCCGGCTGCTGATCGCCGCGGTCTCGGTCTTCATCTTCGCCGAGGGCATGTGGACCGTGGTGATGGCGTTGCAGGTCATCGCGCTGGTCGACGACCCGACCGCATTGTCGTTGGTCGCGACGTGCCTGGCCGGGGGCATGCTGGCCTGCATCCTGATCGGCGGCATCGTGGCCGACCGGGTGTCCCAGCGCGCCATCATCGTCACCGTCGAGGCGGTCAACCTCGCCGCCGTCGCTGCGGTCGCCGCCCTGGGCGCGTTCGGGACATTGCGGCTCTGGCATATGGCCGTGGCCTCGGCGGTACTCGGCGCGGGTGCGGGATTCTTCTTCCCCGCCTACAGCGCCTACCTGCCGCGGATCGTGGCCCCGCAACATCTGTTGGCGGCCAACGGGATCGAAGGGATGATCCGTCCCACCCTGGGGCAGGCGATGGGGCCCGCCTTCGCCGGGGTCCTGGTCGGCGCCACCGTCCCGGCTCTGGGCAGCGCGGCGGTGGCGGTGCTGTTCGCGCTCGGCCTGGTGCTGCTGGTGGCGATGCGACCGGAGAAAGCCGAACGCGTCGCCACCGACCCCGATCGCGACAGGCCCCATCCGCTGGCGGATCTGCGTGACGGGTTGCTGTTCGTGGTGGGCAACCGGTGGCTGTTGTGGACGCTGCTGTTCGCCAGCATGTGGGTACTGCTGGCGATGGGTCCGATGGACGTGTTGCTGCCGTTCATCGCCCGGGAACGCTTCGTCCACGGCGGGCAGATCTACGGTTTCGCGATCGCCGCCTACGGTCTGGGTGGCGCGTTGGGTGCGTTGGCGGTATCGACGCGACCGCTGCCGCGTCGCTACCTGACGATGATGATGCTGCTGTGGGGGATCGGCTCGCTGCCCCTGGCGGTCGTCGGCGTGACGTGGTCGTTCCCGGTGATGGCGATCGCGCTGTTCGTGGTGGGTCTGGCCAGCGGTGCCGGCATGGTCATCTGGGGCACGCTGCTGCAGCGCCGGGTGCCGGCGCACATGCTCGGCCGGGTGTCCAGCCTGGACTTCTTCGTCTCGCTGTCATTCATGCCGCTCTCGATGGCGGTTGCCGGTCCGCTGTCGAAAGTCGTTGCGGTGGAGGCTATTTTCGCGGCGGCGGGATTGCTGCCCATCGTCTTGGCCGTCGTCGCGCTTGCCGCGGCCCGGATGCCGCGCGACGAGATCGCTCACCCGCTGGACTGACGGCGGGGTGGCCGCCGGCATCACAGCTGATTAGCATGCGAACCCGGACGGACCGGCGTCTGCAATGTCATCGCCCACGTCGGGCAGGTCGGAAAGGTGCAGATGGCCAACGTGATTGAACCTGCGGAGTCCACGGGGGAGCCCTCGGCGGTCGTGTACTACAACGGCACCATCCTCACCATGGCCGGCGATACGCCTGCCTACGTCGAGGCCGTTGCCGTCCGGGACGGCCGGATCGCCTATGCCGGAACCCGGGCGGGTGCCGTGTCGGCGGCGGGGCACGCCAGGCAGGTCGATCTGCAGGGCCGGACGATGCTGCCGGGCTTCATCGACACCTGGGGACACTTCACGCTGTTCGCCCAGCAGACACTCGGCGTGAACCTCGCCTACTTCAGCGAGAAGCCCCCACGGAACAAGGCCGACATCATCGATGCGCTCACCCAGGCGGTGCCGTTCAACGGCTGGATCATCGGCTACGGCTACTACGCGGCCCTGCTGGCCGACGGCCCGCTGACGCTGGCGGACCTCGACGCGGCCTTTCCCGACACCCCGGTGCTGATCAGCACCCTGTCCACCCTCACCGGACAGGTGAACAGCGCCGGCATCGCCACGCTGGGCCTCACCCCCCAGACACCGGCCGGGCAGCCCGGAGAGATCGTCAAGGATCCCCGCACCGGCCGGCTCACCGGGGATCTGCTGTTCACACCCTTCCTTTCGGCGCGAGCCGCAGCGGTGGGCAGCTATTCCCAGGCGCAGGCACTGACCACGTTCCGGGCGGCCGAAGCCCTGCTGGCCGAGCAGGGATATACGACGGTCCAGAGCTACCAGCTGGTGCCGGAAGAGATCGCGAATCTGCGGGCCGCCTTCGACGAGGGGGTGCTGTCGGTGGATGTCATGGGGATGCCGTCGGTGTCCGACGCGGCGTCGGCAAAGATCGTCCAAGACGCCGACTGGACGTGGGATTCCTACAGCCACGGTGATCGCGGCCTGAAGATCCCCGGATTCCAGGTCGCCACCGATGCCGCCCCGCAGCTGCGGCTGGCGGCATTCACCACGCCCTATGCCGACACCACCGGATTTCCCGACGGGTGGAAGGGGATGCTGGTCCCGCAGGAGATGGTGGAGAAGTGGATCGGCTACGCCTACGCCAACGACATTCAGCTCTTCGCCTACAGCAACGGGGACGCCGGTATCGACCTGAGCCTGGCCGCCATCGAGAAGGCGATCGCCACGACGGGCAAGACCGGTGACCGCCGCACGATCATCGCGCATTCCTATTTCGTGCGGCCCGACCAGCTGACGGCGTACAAGCGATTCGACATCGGATCCTCGATGATGCCGCCGCACATGATGCTCTACGGCGATGTGCAGATGACACTGCTCGGACCGCAGCGCGCCACCATGGAGTCCCCGCTGGCATCAGCGCTCGGGGCAGGCCTCAACGCCACACTGCACTGTGACTGCCCCTCCGCCTCCCCGAACGTCATGGAGGCCATCGGGACTGCAGTCACCCGCGCCACGGTGTCCGGTGCGATCCTCGGACCGCAGGAACGGGTGAGTCCCTACACCGCTCTGCTGGGCTTTACCCGCAACGCCGCCTACTACTACCGGGAAGAGGGCACCAAGGGCACGATCACCGTCGGGAAGATCGCGGATCTGGTGATCCTCGAGGAAAATCCGCTCACCGTCGCTCCCGAGAAGATCAAGGACATCAAGGTGATGGAAACGATCAAACGGGGAGAGGTCATTCACGCGCGCGTACCCCGGTAGCCTCGGGAGAGGCCGGACGCCCGGCTGTTCGGGCCGAAGGGAGACCGCAGTTGATCAGCGATCCGTATCTGGATCTGCATGTGGTCCGCGAGACCCGCCCCGCCGACCGTATGCACCAGCACGACCCCCACCTTGCGGGACTGGTGTTCGAATACGTCCGCACTCGGCTGACCTTTACCGATACCCCGTTGGACCATCCGAAACCCCCCGAACCGATCATGGCGGCCCTCGAGGACTTCATCGACGAGTACGGCCGCGACCCCCGCGAGGTGCTCGACGCCTATGTGCAGCACATCGCCGCCAACGTGTTGTCCACCGACAGCCCGCGGTTCTTCGGGTTCATCCCCGCCGCGCCGACCAAGGCCGCGCTGCTGTTCGACACCGTGGTGTCGATCGCCTCCCTGCAGGGCTGTTCCTGGCTGGAGGCCTCCGGAGCGATCGTCGCCGAGAACCAGGTGCTGCGCTGGATCGCTGATCTCGCCGGCATGCCGGAGACCGCGGCGGGCACGTTCGTCTCCGGCGGCTCGGCGGCCAATCTGTCGGCCATGGCCGTCGCCCGCGAGATCGGGCGGCAGCGCTTCGGGGTCCGCGAGGTGCGCATCGCCTGCAGTGACGAGGTGCACTCCTCGGTGGCCAATGCCTGTCGCATCCTCGATGTGGAGCCGTTCGTCGTCGACACCGAGGATCACCGATTCACCGGTGCCGCACTTCAATCCGCGCTCGACGGGTACGACGGGCCGCCGGTCGTCGCGGTGGTCGCCACCGCGGGTACCACGAACGCGGGGATCGTGGACGATCTCGCGGGCATCTCGGAAGTCTGCCGGGCACGCAACCTGTGGCTGCACGTCGACGGCGCCTATGGCGGGGCGGCGCTGCTGTCGGATCAGCGGTGGCGGTTCGACGGAATTGAGCACGCCGACTCGTTCATCACCGATCCGCACAAGTGGTGGTTCGCGCCGTTCGACTGCGCCGCGGTGCTCTACCGCGACCCCGACCAGGCGGCATCAGTGCACACCCAGCATGCGTCCTACCTCGATCCGCTGCACCAGTCCGATCACCCGGAGTTCTGGAATCCCACCGATCTGGCCCACCACCTCAGCCGCCGGGCGCGCGGGCTGCCGCTGTGGTTCTCCCTCGCGGTGTACGGGACCACGGCCTACCGGATCGCCGTCCAGCATGTCCTCGACCTCGCGCAGGAGGTGGCCGAGCTGATCGACGCGGCCCCCCACGTGGAGTTGGTGCGCGCGCCGGGACTGTCGATCGTGCTGTGGCGCCGGCCGGGCTGGACCAAGGACGACTACCTCGATCTTCAGAACCGGCTCCTGGCCGAGCAGCTGGCGTTCGCCACTCCGACGGTGTGGGAGGGCGAGGTCATCGGGCGGTTCGCGTTGCTGCACCCGTCGACCACGATCGAGATGGTGCAGGCCGTTCTCGACGCCGCGCGCTGAGCAGCAACGCGTCAATTCACCTGACTAGACGGCCGCGGTGTTGCGGGGGCCGAGGCGCAGCGCGGCGATCGCGCTGACGGTTGCCATCGTCCCCATCATCGCCCCGACTGCCCAGCTGCCGAAGGCGTTCATCAGGGCGGGGGAGATGACGGGAGGGATGGCGCCGCCGAGGATTCCGCCGATGTTGTAGGACACCGCGGTGGCGGTGTAGCGGTAGCGGGCGGGGAAGACGCCCGGGAGAAAGGCCGGCAGCGGACCCAGCGCGGTGCCGATGAGGCCGTAGGTCGCCATGACGGCCAGGGTGAAGACCAGCGGCCGGCCGAGGTCGACGAGCGGCAGCAGCGCCAGGGACCACGGGACCGCCAGCGTCAGGCCCACGACGATGAACCGGCGCGGACCGTAGGTGTCGCTGAGGATCGCCGATCCGGCCACACCCGCGACCGAGCACAGACCGCCGAGCACCCCGGCCAGCAGAACCGTGTTCGCGGAGTAGTGCAGGTGAGCCGTCGCGTAATGGGTGATGTACGTCGTGACCTGGTAAGCCAGCATGAGGATGCCGGCAACCGCCGCGGCACCCAGCAGCACCTCGCGGGACTGCCGTCGCATCAGGTCGGCGATCGGCAGCCCGGCGCCCTCGGGCTCGGGGCGGTCCCGGTCCTCGGCGGGGAGGGTCGGCTCGGGAATCCGGGTACGGACGTAGAGCGCGACACCGACCAGGACCACGCTGAGCAGAAACGGCAGCCGCCAGCCCCAGGACAGGAACGCGGCGCTCTGATCGCCGATGGTCAGATGCACCACCAGGAACACCAGATTGGCAAGTACCAGCGCGGTGCCCAGACCCAACTGGGTGAACATGCCGTAGCGGCCCTTCCGTCCCGGGGGCGCCGTTTCGGTGCCCAGCAGCACCGAGCCCGCCCACTCCCCGCCCAGCGCGAAACCTTGGGCCAGCCGCAGCAGGATCAGCAGCAACGGTGCCAGCAGGCCGATCTCGGCGGTACCGGGGATCAGGCCGACGCCGACGGTGGCCGCCCCCATGATGCCCAGCGTCAACACCAGGGTGCGGCTGCGCCCGATCCGGTCCCCGAAATGGCCGAACACCGCCGCTCCCAGCGGCCGCGACAGGAAGGCGGCGGCGAACGTCCCCAGCGAGGCCACGGTGGCCATCAGCGGACTCAGGTGTGGGAAGAACACCGTCGGGAACACCAGGGCGGCGGCGGTGCCGTAGATGAGGAAGTCGTAGTGCTCGATTGCCGAGCCGAGGTAACCGGCCAGCGAGATGTGGCGCCGGGAACGATCGGGTCCGGTCACGGTCACCTCAGCATGGTGGCCTCTGGTGATCGCGCTGTCCAACCCGACCCGGCCTTTTATTCTTGACCCATCATGAGCGGACCGGTCTGCGTGGTGTGTGACACCGTCAACGCGGCGGACGCCAGCTTCTGTGAAGAGTGCGGCAACGTCCTGAACCGGGACTCCCCGGTGTCCGACGGCTCGGTGGGTGGCACCGCGCGGTTCTGCCGGTGCTGCGGCACCGCGCTGGCCGACCAGCCGCCCCATGGCGGCGCGAGCGCCACCCGCAGGGTCGTCACGGTGCTCTTCGCCGACCTGGCCGGTTCGACGGAGTTCGAGGAACGGGTCGATGCCGAGACCGCCCGCGAGGTCATCAGCGACTACCACGGTCTTCTGCGTTCGGTCGCCGCCCAGTACCGCGCCGGGATGGTCAAGTACATCGGCGACGGCTTCATGGCGGTGTGGGGGGTGCCCCGGACCCGTCCCGACGACGCCGACAACGCCGTCGAGGCGGCCGTCGAGCTTCAGCGCCGCTTCGTCGAACTCGCCGAACAGGTCGCCGCGTCCCATCGCACGACGCTGGCCCTACGCGCGGCGGTGAACACCGGTGAGGTCGTCGTCGGCGCCGGCGACGCCGACCTCGTGGGCGACGCGCTCAATGTCGCGAGCCGACTCGAGTCGGCGTGCCCGCACGGGCGGGTCGTCGTCGGGGAGGAGACCTGGCGGGCCACCCGGCAGCGGCACCGCTATGAGTCGCTCGGCCCGCTGGAGGTGCGCGGGCACTCCGCCCCGGTGTCCGCCTACCGGTGGGATGGCCACCGTTCCGAATCATCCGACGCCATCGGCTTCGTCGGCCGCAGTGCGGAGTTCCAGCGTCTCGACGCCGCGACCGATGAGGCCGTCGTCCACAACGTCGCCCGTCTGGTCACCGTGATCGGCGACCCCGGTGTGGGAAAGAGTCGACTGGCCGACGAATTCGCCGCCCGCCGGGGCATTCCGGTGATTCGGATTCGCTGCGACACCGAGGATTCGATGGCGCTGGCGCCGGTGATCGAGATGCTGCGCTCCCGGGATCTCGACGCCGACGTCCCCGCGGGGGTCGCCGAACGCGACCGGATCCTCAGCGGACTGCGCGGGCTGATCAACGGCGTGATCCCATCGGTCGAGGAAACGTTCTGGGCGTTGCGCCGGTTCATCGAGGTGCGCGCGGCCGGTTCGGTGCTCGCCGTCGTCGTCGATGACATTCAGTGGGCGGGTCCGCTCTTACTCGACTTCCTCGAGCACCTCGCCGAATGGGTGCGGGATGCCCCGGTCATCGTCATTGCGCTGGCACACAAAGAGATTCGCGACAAGAGGGCCGATTTCGCCGCCGTGGAAGGCTGGGTCGCCGACATCATCGAACTCAGTGGTCTCGACGCCGAGGCGACCACCGAGCTGGTCGGCCGGGTGCTGGGCGGCAAGCAACTACCCGCCGATCTGCTGACCCGACTGCCGGGGCTGACCGACGGTAGTCCGCTGTTCGTGCGCGAACTGGTCGGGATGCTCATCGAGGATCGCGTACTGGTCCCGCAGCCGGACGGATGGCGGCTGACCATCGACGTCGATGCGATCGCCGTCCCGCCGACCGTCCACGCGCTGTTGGCCTCGCGGCTGGAACGCACCGACCCCGATGACCGGCGGGTCCTGGAGATCGCGTCGGTGATCGGGACGGAGTTCACCGCGGGCTCGGTCACCGCGGTCAGCGGCCTCGGCATGGAGATGGTCGGCTCGGCCCTGGATCGGATGCACCGACTGGATTTCGTGCTCCCCGGTGGCCGCGGCGGCTGCGGGGAACCGCTGTGGCGCTTTCGCCACGGACTGATCCGCGATGTCACCTACCGCAGGCTGTTGAAATCGGATCGGGCCGAACTGCACGAGCGGATCGCCGACTGGGTGGACCAGGGTGGGGACACCGACGCCGTCGACCCCGACGAACTGGCGGCTCGCCACACCGAGGTGGCGTACGGCTACCGATGTGATCTGGGCCTGCACGACGGCCGCACCGCGGATCTGGCCGTGCGCTCCGCCCGCAGTTATCTGGCCGCGGCTCGCCGGGCACTGGACGGCGACGCACTCGTATCGGCCAGTCTGCGGGCGGCAAGCGGGGCGGTCCTGGCCGCCGATGAGCCGGCCCTGCAGGCTGAGCTACTTCACGTGGGCTGCGAGGCCCTGCTGTCGGTCGGCGACATCCCCTCGGCGGCAGAGTGTCTCGATCGGCTCGAGGCCGTCACCGAGGATTCCGCCTGGGCGGCATGCTTCCGATGCCAGGTCCTGATTCACACCGAACCCTCCCGGCTTCCCGAGATCGAGGACCGACTGGGTTCGGTCATCGAGGATTTCACCGCCCGCGACGACGCTGCCGGATTAGCCAAGGCGCATCTGGTGCGCGCCTCGGCGCGCGCCCTGCTGGGCCGGGTGGGCGACTGCGAGCGCGACCTGTCCACGGTGCTCATCGAGGCGCGCCGGGTCGGAGATCGTCGCCTGATCGTCGCGGCTCTTGCCGCGATTCCCGCCGCGGCCCTGTGGGGGCCGAGTCCGGTACCCAAGGCCGGGGGCCGCTGCCGGGATGCGCTTCGGATCCAGCGCATGACCGCTGCTGCCCCCTCGGTCGAGGCGACATCGCTGCGCGGACTGGGAATGCTGGAGATGTTGCGGGGCCGGCCGGACGACGCCCGCACGATGCTCGAGCAGGCCCGCCAGATCGCCGACGACGTCGGTCTTCGTTTCGCGTTGATGAAGACCGAACTGTGCAGCGGGATGGTCGAGTTGATGGCGGGTGACCCGGTGGCCGCCGAACCGCATCTGCGCATCGCACTGGAGGGACTGGAGGCTCTGGGTGTGCGAGCCGACGCCGGCCCGGCCGCAGCGCTACTGGCCCGTTCGTTGCTGGCCCAGGGCAGGATGGCGGCGGCCGAACGGTACGCCGCCGCGAGTGAGAGCCTGGCCGGGCAGAGTGTCGAGACGGCCATTGCCTGGCGTGCGGTACGCGCCGAAATCCTGGCGGCGCGAGGGGATCACGACGCCGCGGTACGCCTCGCCCGGGAGGCTGTCGCGGTGGCGGCCGGCACCGACCTGCTCCTTGACCACGCCGACAGCTGCCTGGCGCTGAGCCGGGTGCTGGCCGCATCAGGCGATTCGGCAGGTGCGTCCGAGGCGCTGGTGATGGCCGAATCCCTCTATGCGGCAAAGGAAGTCACTCGTGACGTATCCGGATTCGATCGAGCGCCGATCCGCGCGGAGGTGCGGGAGGGTCCGGTGCCGTCCGGAGGGCCGGAGTTGTCCAATCAGGTCACGGACGTCCTGGTCGATCTGATTGCCGCCTTGCGGTCAGATGACGTCGAGGCAGCGGCAGGTCTTTACGCGCACAGTCTCACGTTCGAGGACCTGCGGGCGGTCAGCGAAGATCCGATCACCGATCGCGCCGGGATACTCGTTGCGCTGAGGCACCTGCGCGAGCAGTACAGCCACATCGACGAGGACGCACTGGCGGTGCGCGGTGAACGTCTGCTGCTCAGTCGGTGCCGGTGTTGGGACGATCTGGGCAACGAGACCTCGGGGCTGATCCTGAGGCAGGTCGACGAGGCTGGTGCGATCACCCACGAGGCGCATTTCGACGACAGCGATTTCTGGCGGGCCTATCGCGAACTGCAGACCCTGGACCACGCCGACGCGGGTGCACAGGCCCGGATGCGATCCCGGTCGGCGGGCCCATGAAGGAAGTCACCGGCGATCGGGGTTCTACCCCTGGCTCTGCGCCAATCCGATGCAGGTCCCGAGGTGCTCTGGGGTGCAGGGGATGCCATTGACCGTCGGCAACTGATTGGGTCCCCCGCCGAACGTGGCCCCGGAATGGGGTGGTGCGACCGGCGCGGCCTGTCCATCGCTGGTCTGGCCGCTGACGCAGACGCCGGCGAAGTGGCTGGGCACGGTGCCGTAGGGGCATGCGGCAGCGGGCGCCGCGGTGGTGACCGCACCGGCGCCGACCATCACCGCGCACACGCCGATGCCCACCACGATTCGCATGCGTGCCAGTTTAGCGGGCAGGTGGCGGCCTACGGCCCCCACGCTGCGGCACGGGGTGCCGCTCAGCGCAGCTTCACCATCCGGGTGGTCGAGCTCTCGTCGAGCTCCACGACGTCGGAGCGCGAGCGCAGGAAGTCGCTGAAGGACTTGAATCCCAGCGACTTCTCCGAGAACGACGGATCCATCCGTTTCATCTGAGCCTTGACCGCCGAGTTGTGCAGCCACTCGTCGTCGTCCTTCTCCAGGCCGATCTGCAACGCGCGTGTGAGCAGGGCGGTCGCCGCGGTCTGCGGATCCGGGGCCGCCTGCTCCGAGGACGTCCGTGTCCGCTTCGGCTTGTCGGCGTCGGCGGCGGCCTGCTCCACCACCGGAACCCCGGGCAGCGCGTCGTAGATGAGGAAGTCGTCGCAGGCCGCCGCCAGGGCTCGGCTCGAGGAACCGGCCACCCCGATGCCTACGACGTAGCGGCCCAGCCGCTTGCACCGCTGCGCCAGCGGGATGTAGTCGGAATCCCCGGCCACGATCACCACGTGGGTCAGGTCGGGCAGCCGGAACATGTCCTCCACGGCGTCGACCGCCAGCCGGATGTCGGCGCCGTTCTTGCCGTAGGCGGCGGCCGGGAACAGCTGCACCAGATCCACCGCCCGGCCCACCAACTGCTCGCGGTACTCGGCGTTGACCTCGGCCGACCAGTCCGCGTAGGCCCGGGTCAACACCACCGTGCCGAACGAGGACGCGAAGTCCAGGATCGCGCCGACGTCGACCCGCGCCCGGCTCAGGCGCTCGGGTTCCAGGCCCTTGGACTTGTCGCGTTGAAACGAGTTGCGGCCGTTGACCTGGTCGTACCGCGAGATCACGATGTTGTCGAAGTCGAGGTACACCGCGACACGGGTCGCACCGGATTCGGTCATCTGGCCAAGTCTGCTCTATCCGGCGCCGCTCTCACCAGTGGACGTCGTGGCGTTCCATGACTCCGTATCCGTCGCGCAGCCGGATACCGGCGATCGAACCGGTGAACGTGCCGAACGGTTGACGATATTTGCTGTCGATGAGGATCATCCGGTCATGGCGGGATCGCTCGGCCTCGGCGCGGAACTCCAGTTCGCCGACCCGGCTCAGATCGGTGGCGAAGCTGACCGGATCCACTTCCTGCGGGACGCCGTCGACCCAGAGGGTGCGTTCGGAATTGCGCGGCGAATCATGAACTCCTTCAACGAGATTCCAGGTCAACGCCGCCCCGGTCTCGGAGGTGCCGCAGCCGGCGCTCCATGACCACCGGGTCACCCGGGCGTGGTGGCCCGCCGACTCGTCGGTCAGTCCCGCCGAGTCGACGGCGATGCCGTCGATGGTGCCGGTGACCTGAACGGGCGTCTTGCGGGTCCAGATGAGGTGTCTACCGTGCTGCGACACCACCTCGACCGGGGCGCCGGCCCGCTGGTAGGTGACGTCCACGCCGTCGAAGCGGGCCGACGTGTCGTCGAAGTGCAGGATCGGCCGCAGCGCCGCGCGTTCCCGGAACGCCCCGGTGGTGCGGTTGTGGACGGCGAGGAACGCCTGATAGGCGCCGCCGATCCGGGCGATCCCCACGCACATCTGGACGTCGGGTCCGTAAACACCCAGATACCGCCACTTCTTGAGCGGCCGCAGTCCCCGGAACAGCGGCAGCCGGTCGACGTCGAGCGGGGGATTCGCCGGGCCGCGCCAGGGAATGTCCATCGCGACAGCATGCCCAACCGGCCAGGAGCGCACCCGACGGGGGTCCCGGACGGTTAACGCCTGCCGCTCGCTTTGGTCACGAACACCGCCCGGCTCTGGCCCGGCGTTCTTATCAGGGTCAGGATCGGGTGGGCCGCCTGGTCGCACGACCGGCGTCGGAGGTGAACCATGGGCTGGATACCGGCGATCGCGACGCTGCTGATCGTGGCCGTCGGGGGCGGCTGGTTCTGGGCCGCCGTTGCTGCGCGGGCCGAAGCCCGGCGCAACAGAGCCTCGGTCCGCGGGCCGTTCCTGGCGGGGGTGCTGTGCGGAATGGCACTCGGGGTGGCGATGACCGCACAGCGGCGAGGACTCAACGCCCTGGGCGCCTCGGCGCTGAACGCCGTCCTTCGCCGCCACCGGGTAGGGAGTGGCGTGTCCCTTGACGGCGTGGCGGTCCGGGTCCTCACCGGTGCGGCGGGGTTGGTTCGAGCCGGGCCGTTTGAGGTCGTGCGCCGGATCCGGGGATAGCCGTCTGGCTACCTGCCGGGGGCCATGGCCGGCATCCCGAGGGAGGCGGCCGACTCGGCTAATCGCCCGTCATAGGTGACGAAGGCGGTCAGCGTCGCGACGGAGGCCGCCACGCTTGCGGTCGCCAGGTGGATCGCGTCGAGGGAGCGTAACCGCGGATCCTGATAGGCCGCTGCGATGGCCCGCACGACGTCGTCGATATCGAAGAGGTCAAGCCTGGACAGGACGGCCGGAACCGATGCGAGAAGCTCAGGGCGGCCAGCTCGAATGATGGCCCTGGGCAGCTCCACTTCGGCCAAAGCCGATGTGAGCCAGGGCATCTCGAGGCGTTCATCGAGCCAGTCCGCCAACGCAGACGACTCCGCCTCAGCGCGAACCAGCTTCACCAGGGCCGAGGTGTCGAGGTAGATCACCTCAGTAGCGCTCGTCGTCGCGCATGCTGCGCAGCAGTGCGCCGGCGTCCTCGTCGCGCGCGGATGCCGGGTTCGGTCGCGGCGCGTGCCCGTGACTTCTGGCGGGGCGCACCCGGCCCGAGCCGAACAGGTCGTCCAGTGGGCCGGCGGACGCGGGCACGATGCGTGCGATCACCGAGCCGCGTTCGGTCAGGGTGATTTCCTCACCGGCTTTCACGCGCGCCAGGACCTTGGCGGTTTCTTGATTGAGCACGCGGACCGGAATGTCAGCCATACCCCGAATGTACTACGGAAATGTAGTACATGTGTCCGACCTATAGTCGTTCGATGGCACCTCACAGGCCCACCGCCACCGAACCGCCCGCCATCGCGGGGGTGCGTCGCTCCTTCGTGGTCGCACGGGGGGTGCGGTTCCACGTCACCGAGGCCGGGCCGGAGGATGGCCGACCGGTGATCGCGCTGCACGGCTGGCCCCAACACCACTGGGTCTACCGGGATCTGCTGGCCGACCCGCCCGCGGGGCTGCGCATCATCGCCCCCGATCTGCCCGGCTACGGCTGGTCGGGGCCGCCCCCGCATCGCTGGGCCAAGGACGACGTGGCCGCTGACGTGCTGGCCCTGATGGATGCCCTCGGAATCGACCGGGCCCTGCTGGTCGGCCACGACTGGGGTGGCTTCGTCGGCTACCGGATGCTGCTGGCAGCCCCTGAGCGCTTCGACGGCTACCTGGTGTGCAACATGGCCCACCCGTGGCAGACCCCGCGCACCACGCTGCCGCACTTCTGGCGTTTCCTGGCCTACCAGCCCTTCGTGGCCAGCGTCGGGGTGCCGCTGCAGCGGCGCACTCCCTACCTGGAGAAAGTGGTCTTCGCCGTCGGCCCCAAGCAGCATCGCCTCGAGCCCGCCGCGGCCCGAATCTATGCCGACCGGTTTCGCGATCCGGTGTGCGCCAGGACGGCGACCGACACTTACCGTACTTTCCTGTTGCGCGAATTGCCCGCCGCGGCAAGTCATCCCGAGCAGCGTCGAGCCACCGTCCCGATCCGCGTTCTGTTCGGGATGCACGACTTCGCCGTGCATCCCTCGCTGGCCTCGCCGCGGACCGCCAAGGCCGACGACTACACCTTCGAGGCGGTCGACGCCGGACATTTCGTCATCGACGAGCGGCCTGACCTCGTGCGGGCACGGCTGATCGAGCTGGCAGAGCAGACCGCGAACCGGTAGGTGCAACCCCGGGCGGTCCGGCGGTCGGTGTCGGCTGCGGGGTTCACCACAGGGTCGGTACACCGCGGCAGTCGGCGAAGGCGGGATCTCCGGTGATGATGACCAGGGACTCGATCGATCATTGCCTGCGCCGCGAGCATGCGGTCGAACGGATCGCGGCGAATCCACTCCAAGCGCCCGGCGAGCAGGGCATGGTCCTCTGTCACCGGGAGTCTGATGACCCCCCAAGCGATCGAGGTGCTTTCCGTAGGCGCCCAGCAGAGCGTCGGCCTGCGGCAGTTTCCCCAGTCGATGCTTGGTGGCGATCTCCCACGCCGATACCGGGCCCCTATAGTTCTGGCTGTGTCCGTTGCACCCGCGTGGTCTGCCGAGCGGCTCGGCGACCTGACCGGCAAGCGCATCATCGTGACCGGGGCGACCAACGGCGTCGGCCTGGGTACGGCCACCGCCCTGGCCCGGGCGGGTGCGGACGTGATCCTGGCGGTGCGCAACGCCGAACTCGGCCGGCAGCGGGCCGCGGCGATGGGCGGCTCGACGTCGGTGGTCGAACTCGACCTGGCCGACCTGGCGTCGGTCCGCGGGTTCCCCGAACGAATCGACGGCGACGTCGACGTGCTGATCAACAACGCCGGGGTGGTGACCCAGCATCGCGAGGAGACCGTCGACGGGTTCGAGATGATGCTGGCCACCAACATGCTCGGGCCGTTCGCGCTGACAAATCTGCTACTGCCGCGGGTGCGTTCGCAGATCATCAACGTCGGCTCCGAGGCGCACCGCTCGGCCACCCTGCGACTCGACGACATGCACCTGCGCCGCCGCAAGTGGACGCCGATGGGCGCCTACGCCCGATCGAAGCTGGCGGTGATGATGTGGGGACTGGAACTGGACCGCCGACTGCGGGCCGCCGGGTCTCCGGTGGTCGCTCAGCTCACCCACCCCGGGTGGGTTGCCTCGAACCTCTCCCATGTGTCGGACTCGCCGCTGATGTCGTTGGCGCACAGGACCGTCAAGGCCGCGGCCGACCGGCTGGCCAACGATATCGACGAAGGTGCGGCGCCAACGCTGTACTGCCTCAGCGAGCCGATCCCGCCGGGCAGCTACGTCGGCGTCAGCGGCAGGTTCGGGTTGCGCGGCGGGCCGGTGCTCACCGGCCGGTCGGTGCTGGCCTGCGACTACGCCGCCGCGGCGGACGTCGTGGCCTTCGCCGAACGGGAGACCGCCACGGCACTGTCGGTGTAGGCGCTCACCCCGGGGCCGCGCTCAGTCCAGTCGCCCCGCGTCGATCACCCTCAGCACCGCCGCGCCCTCGGCGTCGGAGGCCTCCAGGTCGACCTCCACCTCGATGCCCCAGTCGTGGTCCCCGGCCGGGTCGTCGAGGATCTGCCGGACCCGCCACGCGCCGGGCCGGCGGTCGATGATGAGCAGGGCAGGCCCGCGGGCGTCGGCGCCGGTGCCCATGTCGTCGTGTTCGGCGAAGTAGTCCTCGATGACCTCCTCCCAGCGGTCCGCGGTCCACCCCGACCCGGAGTCCAACTCGCCCAGCACCTCCCACCGCCGCCGGGCGAACAGTTCCACCCGCCGGAACACCGCGTTGCGGACCATCGCCGTGAACGCCCGCTCGTTGCCGGTCAACGGTCGGGTCGGCACGGCCACCGGCGCGCTCGGTCGCTGATCGGGGCTGGTGAGTTGTTCCCACTCGTCGAGCAGGCTGGAGTCGACCTGACGCACCAGTTCGCCGAGCCACTCGACGATGTCGGTGAGTTCCTCGGTCCGGGCCGCGGCCGGCACCCCGGAGCGCAACGCCTTGAACGCGTCGGAGAGGTAGCGCAGCACCGCCCCCTCCGAGCGGACCAGGCCATAGACGCTGACGTACTCCCGGAAGGTCATCGCCCGCTCCCACATCTCGCGCACCACCGACTTCGGCGAGAGCTGTCCGTCGGCGGCCCACGGGTTGGTCTGCAGATACACCGCGAAGGTGTGCCGCAGCAATTCCTCGAGAGGCTTGGGGTAGCTGACGTCGTCGAGCAGCGCGATCCGCTCGTCGTACTCGATGCCCTCGGCCTTCATCTGCGCCACCGCCTCGCCGCGGGCCTTCTTCAGCTGAGCGGCCAGGATCTGGCGCGGATCCTCGATGGTCGCCTCGATCACCGAAACCACATCCAGGGCAAAGGTTTCCGACGCCGGGTCCAGTGCCTCGATCGCGGCCAGGGCGAACGTCGACAGCGGCTGGTTGAGGGCGAAATCACGCGGCAGATCCACCGTCAGCCGGTAACGCCGCCCGTCTGGGAGCGGTTCATCGAGGCGCTCGAGCACTCCGGCCTGCAGCAGCGAGCGGGCGATGCCGACCGCCTCGAGGATGTGCCGGCGCTGGCGTGCGCGAGGCTCGTGGTTGTCGGTGAGCAGCCGGCGCATCGCGGCGAACGGGTCACCGGGGCGGTCGACGACGTCGAGGATCATCGCCGTGGAGACCCGCATATTCGACGTCAACGGCTCGGGGGCCGCCTCGACGAGCCGGGTCATGGTGGCCTCGCTCCACGGGACCATGCCCTCTGGGGCCTTGCGGCGCACCAACTTGCGGCGCTTCTTGGGATCGTCGGCGACCTTAGCGAACTGCTTGAGGTTCTCCACCTCGTGATCGGGGGCCTGCACGATGACGGTGCCGGCGGTGTCGAAGCCGGCCCGCCCGGCCCGGCCGGCGATCTGGTGGAACTCGCGGGCGTTCAGCAGCCGGCTGCGGGTGCCGTCGTACTTCGACAGCGCCGAGAACACCACGGTGC
>SXGT01572616.1_pt1 | contig 23114 bp, 19 predicted proteins | sample 3176221 | NCBI WGS metagenome assembly SXGT01 (sample SAMN11356862, study PRJNA531348) | freshwater metagenome | isolation source: freshwater sample F1-120 | place: China: Fuxian Lake, Yuxi | collected 2017-12-25
TACAAAGCGCTGGGTGGAACAGACACCGCAGAGCCCCGCGTCCTGCTCCCTCCCCATGGCCCCAGACAAGTTCAGGCCCAAAGTCTCACGGTTTCCACACCGCGTCCCGGAAAAGATGCGCCGCAAGCGCAACCAGGGGCGTTATGCCATGCTTGAGCCGGATGCAGGGCAACCTTCCCGTCCGGTTCTGAGGCGAGGGGTCGAGAGTCATCCCGACTCCTTAGCCGGCGAGTGGTCACTGAGCTCACGATCCCGCCTTGCGTCGCGGCCAAGGGCGGCCGCCGAAGCCAGCGGCGCCACTCAGAGTTCCCAGACCGCTACTTTTGCCGTGCGCGGCGTCCATGGTGGTCCTGTGGATGGGGTTCGCCACTGATGCGCCTCACTATATATTAGACGGAAATTTTCTGCCCGTCCCATCTGCTAGTTAGATAGAAATCTCTGCGCTATCATGAGAGCTTATCAGATACTTTCCTGATAAGCTCTCTTACTTTCAAATCCGAAGTGCATAATTGTGGGTGCTGGCTCGCTGGGGGAGCTCCCGGTCGGGAGCGCGCGGGAGGCGCTGGCGGGCTGCTGGGAGGAGCCGGCGGGGGAAAAGGCCCGGTGCATTTCCTAGACTCGTGATGCGTTTTGTCATGGATGGCACGCCCTTCGAGGAGGACGGTACGCCTCACCTGGGTCTGTGATTAGCTCATCTGCATCTGACGAGAAACCATGTGCCGTACGCGGGCGCAGACCCCGGCGCGGGCGCCTCTGCCTCAGCCTCGTGGGGCGCTCTCTGGTGCGAGTGACTGTATTCCAAACCCGTGAGGCAACTCGGCAGCCATCTCGCGGCGCATAGCGAGCACGGTACGGCGAAGACGGGCGGCGTCCCGCGCCACGTGTTGCAGCGTGCGGCGCAAGTCACGGATGCGAGCGGTCTGGCTGGGATGTTCGATATGCGCCACTACCGCCTCAACGTCGAGCCGGGCGCCCCCAGAACGGAGGCGCTTGGCCACCCACATATACCCAGGAATACAACTGACCCCAAACAGCGTCAGGGCCATGACGTAGAACTCAATGGGTAGATAATCCGTCGCGGCTCGCGCGTATATCCAGCCATGGACCAGACGGTAGACGATGTGCGCCCCAGCCAGCACCGGGAGGCTATTGGCCAGCACCTGCTGGGGCAGGCGCACCGCCTGCTGCGCGGTCTCGGCACCGAGCTGCATGAGGCTGTGTTGCAGCGGCTCCAGGAGTGGCGCGGCTGGGCCTCGGGTCGCCAGGAGGGTTGCAAAGACGCTGAGCACACGCTGCGAAGCCTCTGCAGCGACGGTGTGGACTAGTTGCCGTGGGATATCGCGTGGATGCACCCACCATGCACCCGCGTCGTCGGACGCCTGCGGGGTCTGGGCCAGCGGCACGATGGGTGGACTGGACTCCGTCGCGGTGTCTGCCGCTGTAAGCGCGTTGCCGAGGCCATGATCCTCGATGAAGTGCTGGGCGCGGGTACTGATGGTCTCGAGATCGCGTCCAAGGCACCGTGCGAGCACGTCGGCAATCTGCATGGCCGGCAACAGGCCCCGCGCCGCCGCCAGAAAGCTCGTGCCGGCCACTTGCAGTAAGCGTCCGAGGGTGACATGCCCGGTCAAGAGGCGTGTCAGCTGAAACCCGACCGCGAACAGCGCCAGGCGGTTCCGAAGATGCAGTGCCAGGGCAATGGGGCCATGCGCCCGCCGCGCCGCCTGCTGCCAGCTCTGTTCCAAGGCGAGATCCGCCACGAGCGCTTGGACTTCCGGGGAGGTGAGGGCCTGGCGATAGGCGGTGCGCATGTGTGTATCGAGGGTGTGTTCTTCGGCGTGGAATGCTTCGGCGCACTGGGTGAGTGCGGCCACGGTCGAGGCCTCGATGGCGCGTTCCAGCCAGCCAAGTGCGCTCAACACCCGCGACACGTAGACGAGGGATTTTGGTCTGGTGGTGCAGAGCACAGCGCGGAGATGCTGTAAGCCCGGCGTGGGCACTTCCGGGGTGTGGGTGCTGATGAGAAAGCGCGCCGCATCGCTGGCCTCAAAGCCCAAGGCGCGCACCCGTTGATCGAAGTCCAGACGAATCTTGTCATGATCCTCGGGGCGCTCGCGGTCCATCTTAGAAATGACAAAGAACCAATGCTTGCAGGTCTTCCAGCGCTCCAGTTCGCCCAGAATAGCAAAATCGGCCCGCTGATCCGGGAGGACGACGAACACGATGATGTCCGACAGCTCGATGACACGGCGCGTGATGTCGTGATGGGCCAGCACCACGCTATTAAAATCCGGGGTATCGATGAGCACAAGGTTGTCCATGGCCTGTGTTGGCACGAAGGTCCACTCCACGTCGGGTGGCAGCGTCACTAGCGGGCGGAGGGCGGTGGCACACGCCACGTAGGGCTGCGCCGTACAGGGGCGCATGTGCGAAGTCGGGCTGGCGTTGTCCTGTCCCACCAGCACGTTAAAGAGGCTCGATTTGCCTGAACCCGTCCCGCCGACCAGGGCCACGTGTATGGGGCGTTCCAACGACACCGCATCCGTGTGGATGTGCTCAAGCGCGCGCCGACATTGCCGATGCAGGCGCGCCACGTCCTCCTGTCCGGTGAGCCCGTGCATCTGCGCCAGCAAGCGCTGCAGGTCGTGCACGATCATGTCATACGGCTCTTGGGGCTCAGACATGCCCGCGTCTCCAGCCGGCACAGAGTTGCCGCAGCGTGGCGCAGGCTTCCCGCAAGGCCGGCAGCGAAACGGCGTGCAGGGCGTCAAGCTGTGCTTGCCACTGCTGCGCGAAGAGTGGCCCGGCGAGGTGCTGCATGAGGTGCGCGTCAAGCGTGGCGGTGCGTTCGTCCAGGTAGCGCTGTTGGGCCGCAGCGAAAACCGTATCCAGCGAGAAGCCATGGAGGAGTTGTGTCAACAGCGCCAGTGCACCACCAGCGCCCGCCGCAGCGTACCCAAAGGTGATGGTGCCGAGGCCACCTCCGGCCAAGACGTCCACCCCGAGGGCACCAAGACCGCCAAGGACGCCAATGTCAAAGGAGGCGGCTAAGGCCCGCGCTTTCCACTGATTGGCCCGCGCCCATGTGGTCGCCATCTCTTTGACGTCCGCTTGCCACGGCGTTTCCATACTGGGCAACGGACGCGCCTGCAAGGCCCGGGTCACGCGCTGGATGTTTCCGGTCGACAACGGGCCGTCAGCACTGCGGTAGCTCGGAAACGCCTCGCGCCACTGGGCGATGAGCCGCTCGCACCCGGCCCACAGCCGTTCGGCTTCGAGCTCGTTGAAGGGCCGCATCTGCGCGCTGTGTCGTAACGCTTGGAGGCCCTGACGCACCTTCTTGAAACCGGTGTAGCCCCAGTCCATCGGACGCGCCGCGTAGCGCATGAGCGCTGAGCGGTGCGACCGCACCTCCTGCACGACGATCTCGAAAAAGACCCCGATGGGGAATTGCGCTGTGACCACCTGCTGGACTGTCGAGGTCAGGAAGGTGTGGGCCTGCCGCAGGCGCTCTTCGAGCTCCTGGGTGACAGACTCGGCATGTGCCAACGCCGCCCCAAGGCTATCCACAGCGTGGATCGTCGCGGCATAGAGACTCTCATACACCAGGCGCTGCCCATCCAGCCCGCCCAACAAGGAGAGCAACGGCGGGCCATCCGCATCTAAGGGCTGAAAGGATTGCAAGGTGGGCGTCTCGTGCTTCGCACTGACGTAGACCGGCGCTGACGCCAGAAAGGCATGCAGGGTACGCCCGTCGGCCCGCAGGGGTTCAGCGTGCCAGGCGTCAGCCGTATAGGCCAGCAGATCGGCCCACATTTCACGTGTCTCACGGAGCAACGTGTCGGCATCCATGGCCGAGCGCTTGGTGAAAATGAAGGCTAAGTAGGCACTGTCCTGGCAACAATGTTTGAGGTGCTCAACGGTGTTGGTATTTTTGTAGCCTTCTTCATACACCAGAAAAGCGACAATCTCGGCCCGCGCCAACATCTGTCGTGCTTTGTCCCAATTGCTGTGCTCAATGGTACTGATGTCGGGGATGTCCGCCACGATGAGAGGCAGATGGGTATCCGGAGTCGCGGCGGGGGTGTAGGAGACGTAATACAGGACGCTGCTGTCGTCAGCGCTCTTCTCGGTCAGTTGGGCCGGATGCTCCAGAGGGCGCACGTCAAAGCCTGGGAACAGCCGCTGCACCCGCGCCTCGGTATCCAGCCCAGCAGCGCTGGGCAGCGCGACACAACAGTTGTGGGTCAACGGGCGCCGGTACCCACCCGCCGGCACGGGCGTGCCGGTGAGTAAGCGGAAAAAGGTACTCTTCCCAGCCCCACTAGGACCATACAAGGTCAGCGTCAGTCCGAGATCGTCGCCGCGACTGCGCAGAGTGTGATAGCGCTCGCGCAGCGCATGCCAGCCTGGGAGGTCGTCGAGGGCGGCGAGCGGCTTGCCCAGGGCCAGGTAGAGGGCGGGCATGTTTGCGAGAAGCACGGCAGCGGCCTCGGCAAAGGCGTGCATCGTGGGACGTGCTGCGCCTAGGGCCGCAGGCGGGCTGTCCAGTCTCACGGCGGGTATGGGAAGGTTGCCGTAGTCCATAAGAAATCGGCTCGTGTGCAAGGGAGTGCCTCCCGTGCGCCGGTGCGCTACAGCACGGGAGGCTGGGAGCGGCACTTACGCCCCAACGGTCATCACGACCTTGACGACGTTGTCCAGATACTGCTCATACATCTGGTAGGCTTTATTGACGTCTTCGACATCAAAGTGCAGATTATGCGTCACCATGCGGCCCGGATCGATGATGCCCCGTTGCTTCAACGACACCATGTTTTTGATGTGCGTGGTCGGGTCACCACTGCGCGAGCCGGTTGTGGGGATGATGGTGGGTTGCTGGTCCATCCAGGTGCGGGTGTCCACGGGCACCACGTCACCACCCTGAATGCCAAAGATGACCACCCGGCCAAATTGCCGCACTACTCGAAACGCCGTATCGAGCGTGTCGGGAAAACCCGCCGCCTCAATGGTGACATCTGGTCCCTCGCCCCCGGTGATCTCTTTGACGGCTTCGATCAAGTGGTCTTTTTTGGGATTAATGGTGTGCGTGGCGCCAAACTCTTTGCCCCACTGTAAGCGGTAGTCATGCAGATCGGCCACGATGACCTGCCGGGCGCCTTGCATGACCGTCAGCATAGTAAACGACAGCCCAATGGCCCCCTGGCCCATAATCAACACGCTATTGCCCAGCACACTCCCCAGACGTTGGCACGCATACAGCACTGTGCCGGTCGGCTGGCACATGATCCACTCGGTTAAATCGCCGTCATCAGGCAAGGCGATGAGGCGGCTCGGATTGGAAGGTAGATACTCGACGAGACCACCCATGCTGGCTCCCGGAAGGACGATGACCCGTTGGCCCTCGTGGAACGCCTCCGTGCGGCTCTGCACAATCGTCCCGGCACATTCATGGCAGGGTTTCCCGATGGCCTGAGGATAGTCGTCCTTTTTATACACCGGCCCATAACCGTGCCGAATGTCGCTGCCGCAGATGGAGACCCGTTCGAGCTTCACCAGACACTCGCCGTCCTTAATGGTCGGCGTTTCCACCTCCACGAAATCAAACAATTTTGGGCCGACAAGTTGGGCGGCTTTCATCGCTGTACTTCTCCTGTACCCGCGGGGTTCTGTACGTTCAGATTATGATATAGACACCGAAAAGTGGCCTACACAATACTCTATGAGGGCGTATTGTCAACCTGATAGGGCTGGTGCGTGGGCATGTGACGGTCGTAGCGCCATGGCATGCGGTCTACGAGGCCGGGGTGGGGCGCGACTTTCTGATGGATTCTTAGAGTGTCCTGGGTTATGGTGCACGGCACACATGTAACCTCTTTCTGCTATCTGTCCTCAGGAAGTGAGCGTCGTATGGCATCGTCAGGTGCGCGCCCTCTGACGTTTCTGCGTGGGTCTGGTTTTCTGCTGAGCTTAGTCGGCACGTGGGATCTCATGGCGGATGAGTTCGGTCCATGGCCAGCACAAAAAGGATTTGTGATCTTCAAAGAAACGAAGATTACCGCAGTGATTGAACGTCAGGCCGCCATGCGACGGGGCCTCGAAGGCACGTATGCCGTGGAGGGCAATCGCCTGAGGATTACGGCGCTGACGATTGACACGGCACCCACCCAAGGCGCGCTGCACGATGGCGAGTTCACGCTGGCGGGCGACCTGCTGACGATCCGCTGGCTCACGACGCCACCGCAGGTCGATACCTTTCGCCGTCGTGTCCTGCAAGGCAGTAATGGCGCCGTCCTCCCACCCGTGGCGATCTACGCCACCGACAGGCCCGACACCTCTTCACAGGGCTAGTGCCTTCACCGAGCTGTTGTGCCAGGTGCTGCCCCCTGGGAGCGCCGGGCTCCAGCCCGGCTCCGAAGCCACGCTGGCGCGTGGCGCTCCCAGGATACGTCGCACATGCGCTCGGTTGGGGCACTAGAGATCAACGCCGTGTGGTACAGCAATGGCGCCAACGGACGCTACCCACGGTCGCACCGACTTCAATGTCGCAGAGGTTTTGACTCATGGCACAAGACACCGCACCCCAGATCACTGCCGACTCCGTGCCGGTGACCCTCCTCGTGGGGTTTTTGGGCAGTGGCAAAACCACCTTGGCGAACCGCATTCTCTCCGAGCAACACCAGCAACGCATTGCCGTGATCGTCAACGAATTTGGCGACGTGGGGATTGACGGACAGCTCATTGTTGGCGTTGATGACAACGTTGTCGAACTGAGCAACGGCTGCCTGTGCTGCACCATGCAAGGAGATCTGACCGATACCCTGCGGCAACTGTTGGCGCGACGGCGCGACACCGCCGGGGCGCAGCCGTTCGAGCGCATTGTCATCGAGGCCTCGGGTCTGGCCTCACCAGGGCCGGTGCTCCAGGGAATCCTGGTGGAGCCCACGCTGCAGGCGCAAGTCCACGTCGATGGCGTAATTACTATGGCGCATGCCAAGCATATTGCGCAGCAGCTGGCCGAGCATCCCGAAGCCTCGGAACAGGTGGCGTACGCCGATCACATTATTATCAACCACTGTGATCAGTGCACGGGCGACGAACTGGCTGCTGCCGAAGCCGCCCTCCACACCTGCAATCAGCACGTGAGCCTCGAACGCACCACCCGAGCCCAGGTTGACGTGGTACGTGTGCTCAACCAGCAGACGTGGGATTCGGCGCGTATGCACGCCGCACTGGCCAACGGGGTCTTGGGCTGCGACCGCGACCGCGACCGCGACCACGACCACGACCACGCGCACGACCATGTGCACCGCCACACGCAGGGAGTAGGCACGTTGTCGTTGCACGCCGAGTCTCCGCTGGATTTAGCGCGGCTCACTCAGTGGCTCCTGGCCGTCTCCCAGCGTACGAGTCACGAACTCATGCGTCTGAAAGGCATCCTCAACTGCGAGTCACATGACCAGGCCGTGGTGATTCAGGGTGTGTACCAATGGCTTGAGGTGCGGCCGGAGGCCGGCAAGCGGCCCGCTGAGTCAGTGTTGGTGTTGATTGGACGGCACTTAGACGAAGCAGAGCTCCGACGTGGTTGGGCCGAGTGTGTCGCCCGCGCTTGAGCGGCAGGCCGTACTGGGCTCAGGGGGGCTGCAACAGCCATACTACCGGGCCGAGCGTGTGCGCCCGCGCTTGCTGGGCCGGGAGTGCGGGCCCTTGAAGGGGGAGATTTTTTTTGTCACTTCTTGATACGATAAACTTTCTTGCCTGCCTCAGGCCGAGGTACCAGCAGCGTAGCCCGCGAGGGGCGACCAGCCGGTCGCCCCAACGCCGTTTACGGATCAATCCGTGCCGCGGCATACCCGCTCAGCACTTCCTCGCCGTGTTGATTCACGGTAACCAGGGTGAGATCCACAAAGTGCTGGCCGTTCTCCTCCCGGATAGCCTCCACCGTCGCCTTGGCGGTCAGGTTATCACCGGGCCAGACTTGCTTGGTAAAACGCACGCCAAAGGTCGTCAGGCGTCCATCCCCAACATAATTGGTCAACATCTTGCCGGTCATGCCCATGGTCAGCATGCCATGCGCAAACACCGAAGGATACCCCGCGACCTGCGTGGTATACACCTCGTCTGTGTGGATAGGGTTATAGTCCCCTGAGGCGCCGGCATATTGCACGATCTGGGTGCGGGTCAGGTTCTCCACCACCTGTTCGGTGTGGATATCTCCCACTGTGAGCTGCTGGGCCGATAGTGCCATAGCTGTGTCTCCTAACTTTGCTCTACCGGACGTTCCGTGCGCACGCCAATACCGCGTGCGGTCACGACGAGTTCCCCCCGTTGATCCCGATACTCCGTGATCGTCTCCGAGAAAATGAGCTTCCCCGAGCGTCGTCCTTGCTTCTCCCAGGTGTCCCCAGGACGTACCGTGGCCGTTAAAACATCCCCAACTCTGGGATGACGGTGATAGGTGTAATGTTGCTCGGCGTGCAGGCCCGTACCGCTGCCGCCACTGCTCGGGGGCACGCCCGTCGGTTCTTTGCCCGAGCCAAACCACGGGGCGCCGATGGTGGGCCGCAAACGATACGCAGGATCGAATTGCGCACTGGCCTGCACAAACGTCGGCGGGGCAATGATGGTCCCCGGCTCCGTGGTCTGGGCATAGGCGGCGTCCTGATATATTGGGTTCACATCGCCAACCGCACGCGCAAACAGCATAATGTGGCCCGCTTCAACGGGAAATGGGTCCATGGGCATACCCTTCGTTTTCCTTTGGATGTCGGTGCGTATGACACTACGACCGTGCACACGCGGCCAGTGTCTCTCTCTCTTGTAGACCAGGCGGCTTGCTCTACCACCGTCAGGGGGCCTGTCGTCACAGTACGCCAGTATAGCACGGCAGGCGTGCCGCAGTGCGAGGCACGCCGCACCCACGCGCCATCAGGTGGAAGTGTGGTAGCATAGCGGACACGCACACCCCGTCGGACCGAACCTCTGGCCTCACCACGAGGCCTGATTGCTGGAAAGGCCATGCAGATGCCCAACACCATAGAACGCGTGCCAGTGACGCTGGTTGCTGGATTTTTAGGCAGTGGGAAAACCACGCTCGTCAATAGGATGCTGACCGAGCAACACGCGCAGCGCATTGCGGTGATTGTCAACGAATTTGGCGAGGTGGGCATTGATGGACGGCTCGTCGTGGGGGTGGAAGACAACATCGTGCAGCTCAGTAACGGCTGCCTGTGCTGCACGGTGCGCAGTGACCTCGTGACCACCGTGCATGCCCTGCTCACCCGGCGCCGCGCTGCTGAAGCGGAGGCGCCGTTCGACCGCATTGTCATTGAAGCCTCGGGGCTGGCCTCGCCGGGTCCAGCGGTGCAGACAATCCTGGCGGATCGCTCCCTGGCCGCCCAGTGCCGCATTGATGGGGTGATCACCCTGGTCAATGCCCCACATATTGTGCGCCAGCTCCAGGAACACCCCGAAGCCTCGGCCCAACTCGGTTACGCGGATCACATTATTGTCAATCACCGCGACCAATGTGATGCGACCGCGCTGGCCGCGGCCGAGAGTGCCATCCAGGCCTGTAACCAGCGGGCGACGCGGGAAACGACGAGTCATGCCCAGGTGGAGATCGCCACGTTACTCCAGATGCAGGCGTGGGACACCGTGACGCCGCGTTGGTTGCACCAGCAGGAGGCCGAACACCACGAGCACCACGACCATACGCCCGACGACGGCCATGTCCACGACGCGCCCCACACCGCCGGGGTGAGCACCCTGACGCTGCGCATGGCCGAGCCCTTGGATCTGAACCGGCTCAAACTGTGGCTGCTGTTTATTGTGAAACGCCGTAGCCATGAGCTGATGCGCTTTAAGGGCATCCTGCGGTGTCAGCATCAGGCGTTGGAGGTGATTGTGCAGGGGGTGTATCAATGGGTTGAACTGCGTGAGGGGCTAGCGGAGGCACCGGCCGAGTCGGTGCTGGTGTTGATCGGGCGTAATCTCGACGCCGCCGACTTGCAGCGCGAGTGGATGGACTGCCAGGCACGAGGCTGAGGCGTGTGCAGGCTGGTGAGAGGGGACAGCCGGAAGGCGGAACTACCAACGCAGCGCCCAGGGGACGGGTTCGTAGTTCCCGCTTCAGCCGGTCCGCTGTCTTGGGGATCAGCGCCCTACTGGCCTAGATGTCTGTTTCATACATACACTGCCAGTCCAACACCTTTTCGCGGGCCTGGCCCGCTCCTCCAAGAGCGCTGTGCGCGAGGGTTGCCTGGAGGAGGGGGCCAGGCCCGCGAGACACCCTTGCCTGGCACAGGACTTACGAAATGGACATCTAGGCTCTTAGGCGCCGTCTTTCAATGCCGCCACCTTGGCACGGGCGGCGTCTGGCTTGCGAAACCACAGCGCATCAATATCGAGATACTGGACCCATCTCCCAGGCACATCATATTCCGAATAAATCGCCTCGACAGGGCAGGCGGGGGCGCACGCCCCGCAATCGATGCATTCCTCAGGATCAATGTAGAGCTTGCGATCTTTTTCGGTATCACCGTGGATACACGCGACGGGACAGACAACCATACAGGACTGATCCATCACGTCAGTGCAAGGTGCGGCAATCACAAAAGCCATGGCCATTGCCTCTCTCTTCGTCTTAGGTTCGCGACGCAGTCACACGCTAGAGCACACATGTCAGAGGGCAACAGACGACGGCCGACGGGAAACAAAAAAACCCAACCTGATGAGGTTGGGGGTAAGCGCCACGACGACATCACTGGCACCCTTCCCCTCGAAAGGCTCCTCAGTCGAAAACCAGGCAGGTTTCCTGGCTCGCGGCACGCTCCTACTCTCTGCACCTTCCCAAGGTGTGACAACCTCAGTGGTCATGGCAGATTTCGTTCCGCTTACAGTTGCGGGGCAGCGATGGCTCTGTACCATCTTCCCTACTCACAGCGTACGGCTGTAAGATGACCTGGCTCTCATACATCTCTTTATTGTCAGTGAACCCTACCAAAACCTTCAGCGGGCTGTCAAGCGACTTTTACCCCGCTGGCCACCTCCTGGTGCTGCGGTGCCTGTGTCTCTGGCTGCAACGCAGTGGCGACGGCGTGACCTTTCCCCATGAAGTGCTGCACATCCCGCTTCATGTCCTCACGCTTCAGTGTCAAGAAGGAATGGCCATGCTCAAAGTGCCGCATAAAAGCCAGGCCCACCGCATAGGTCGTGGCTCCTGCCGAGGTCGTGGTGGCGATGGTGCCGACGGAGGAGCCCAACAGTGGCACAAATTTCAGCAGACTCAGGCCCACCTGCCGTGCCATGACTGGGGTGAGGCCGCCCAGCAGCGCGACCACAATCGACCGCGCCGTGTGTTGGGAGAAGGGGACGTCATACACATGGCTTAGACGGGCGATCATGCGCAACTGCAACGCCGCCACAGCTACGGTGTCGATGACGGGGAAGGGGAACGCGCCGACCGCCATGGCCCCAATGACATGATTTTTCACTAACGCTACAGCCTCGCGTGCCCGGGCGGCGTGTTGGGTGTGTGCGGCGTGTGCGGAGGTGGCGTCGTCCTCGTCCCGCTGGGGCAGGCGCGCGATAGCCAGGCTGTCTAGTAGTGCAGGTGTCGGCGTTGTCTGGGCTGGCTCCTCCTGGGTCGCGGGGCTGGGACGCTCCTCAGGGGCGCTGAACGTGGTGGAGAGGAGTGCCTCATCGTGGCGTGTCGTGCACAGGAGACGTTCCAAGACCGCCAGAGAGTTATCGAGACCCTTGACGCCGCGAAAGGCGCGCCCCCCCGTTTCCTGGGCGACCCGGGCATATTCTGCTGCCAGGGCGTCCCAGGATCGGCTACGTGACGTGCCGATGTAGGTATGCACGAGCAGGCCCGCCGCTTGTGCCACGGCAATCGCCTGGTTCGCGGCTTCGACATCCTCGGTGTCGACGAGGTTTCCACCCCCCTCAAGGCCCTTATCACCGATCCACAACATGGCGCGCTGCGCGCCGGGGCGCCAATCAAAGTGCAGTGCGATATCCTCCATCGCCCGCGCTCCGTCCGCCTGGGCGGTCCCCCCTGGCACCGTGCCACGCCGGCGACTACGCAAGGTGTCGGCTGGCTTATGACACCTCTGTGTCAGGTAGAGGCGTAGCGTGGTCGTAAACAGTGTGCCGCGTCGGGTGCCTTCGAGACCGAACCAGGCGAGACGTCTCTCGGCGGGACAATGCGTCTGTGCCGCCACCAGCGCCTCGGGTGCCGCCTGGCTAAACTGTTGCGCGGTGTCTTTCATCGAGGGACTGCTATCAATGACGATGACGAGGTCAAGCAGTGGATGACCACCAGGCTCTGCAGGCAGCATCGGAGACTCCTTCGCAAGGCAGAACACGAGAGCACTGGACGTTGCCAGAGTGTATCGGAGGATAGACCCAGGGGACATGCTTCACAGGCGTAGAGATAGCAGGTACCAGGCCAAAGCTCAAGAGCAGGCTGGGGTAGCACTCCCAGGCAGCAGTGTGCTACGCTGCGCGGCCTGAACGTTGTCGCGTGCGGCAGCGCAGCCGTGGGCTACGGCGTGCGGTCAGGGGCAGTCCTGGTGAGGGAGATCATCGTCGTGTCTATATTGCTGAGTGCGCCATTTATCCTCCTGTTGCTGGCGATTGCGTTGTGCCCCCTGCTCATGGCGCATTGGTGGGAATCCCATCACCACAAAGCCCTGGTGGCCGGGCTCCTCAGTGGACCGATTGCCGGCTATCTCCTGCTCCAGGGGCAGCCAGGCTGGACACACTTACAGCACCTGCTGACCGAGTACGCCGAGTTCATCGTGCTGCTTGGGGCGCTCTATATCATTTCCGGTGGGATTGCCTTGCGCGGCGATCTCCAGGCCACGCCGCGCGTCAATGTCTGCTTCCTCTGCCTTGGAGCCCTTCTCGCCAGTCTGATGGGCACCACGGGCGCTTCGATGCTCCTTATCCGCCCACTGCTGCAGACTAACGCCGAACGGCGTTACGTGGCGCATACGGTCGTGTTCTTCATTTTTCTGGTCAGTAACATCGGGGGGTGTTTGACGCCCATCGGCGATCCGCCGCTGTTTCTGGGCTACCTGCGCGGGGTGCCGTTCACCTGGACGCTGTCGCTGTGGCCTGCCTGGCTGGCCATGATTGTGCTGCTGCTGGCGGTGTATGGACTCTGGGATCGGCGTCTGTACGCGCGCGAAACTCCGGAGGCGCTGCTGCAAGATCGGACCCACCTGGAGCCCCTGCGCCTGTACGGACGGCGCAATCTGCTGTTCCTGGCCCTGGTGATTGCCGCTGTCGCCCTGGCACCGTTTCCCTGGCGCCCTCTACTCATGCTGGCCGCGGTGGCGGGCTCCCTCATCTGCAATGTGCCGAGTGCGCGCCAGGCCAACCACTTTACCTACGCGCCGATCATCGAAATCGCCGTGCTCTTTCTCGGCATTTTTGTGACCATGTCCCCGGTGCTTGAGCTGTTATCCCACCATGGTGCGAGTCTGGGCGCCAATACCCCGATGCGCTTGTTCTGGATGACCGGGATGTTATCGGCCTTTCTCGATAACGCTCCAACGTATGTGACCTTTTTTGAAGCGGCCCGAGCGCAAGCCAGCCCCCTGAGTCCCGGTCCCCTAGTCGCGGGGGTTCCGGAACTCTGGCTGCAAGCCATTAGCCTCGGGGCGGTCTACATGGGGGCCTGTAGCTACATCGGCAACGGCCCGAATTTTATGGTGAAAGCGATTGCGGAGGAAGCAGGGATCGTCATGCCGTCGTTTTTCGGCTATATGGCCTACAGCACGACGATCCTGCTGCCCCTCTTTCTCGGGCTCACGCTCGTGCTATTTTAAGCGGTCACGGCTTGACGGCTTCAATACTGGCCGACACCAGATACTCCTCGATCTTGGCGCCTGGCACCCACTCGCGAATAAACGTTTTACTGCTGTCTTTGGGCTGAATGCGTATGGCCGTAAAACCCGCCTCGTGTAACATCCGTTCCACCTCGGCAATCAGTGACGCCCCAGACACACAGCACGAACGCAGGGCGAGGTCGTGCAACATCGCCTCGGGCAAGGCCGCGGTAGCTACCACATCGGAAATGGCTAGGCGCCCACCCGACTTCAAGACCCGGAAGGCTTCCCTATAGACTTGTGGTTTCTCCGGCGAGAGGTTAATCACGCAGTTCGACAGAATCACATCGATGCTGGCATCCGCCACCGGCAGATGCTCAATCTCCCCCAAACGAAATTCCACCGGCGCTCCCTGGCTCTGGGCGGCATTCGCCCGCGCCTTGCGCAGCATTTCGGGAGTCATATCCACACCAATCACGTGGCCGGTGTCCCCGACCGCCTGCGCCGCCAGGAAACAGTCAAAGCCCGCGCCACTGCCAAGATCGAGGACCGTTTCCCCAGGGCGTAACGAGGCAATGGCGACGGGATTGCCACACCCCAGGCCCAGATTCGCCCCGGCAGGCACCGCACTGGTCTCCTCAGGCGCGTAACCAATCTGCAGCGCCTTCTCGTCGAGGGTCGCCACGCTCGGACCGCAGCACCCTGCGACGCCACGGGTCTCTGCAATCGTGCCATACCGTGCCTGCACAGCTTGTCGTACTTCATCGTGGGTCAGCGTTGTCATACCTTGTCTCCTTGTGCGCACGTCATTGTCTTGTGTTCACCGGTTGTTTGCATCGTCGTCATGGCCCGAGAAAGTTCCGCGATGGCCCAGATCACCTGCTCCCGCGCTTCTGCCGGGAGGCGTTGCAAGACCGCCTGCTCCCGCGCTACCAACTCGCTTTGGATCGTCTGGTACAATCGGGCACCCTCGGCACTGAGGCTGACACAGCAGACACGCCGGTCACGAGCCATGCTGTGGCGCTCGACCAAACCCTTCTCGACGAGCGGCGCCAGCACCCGTGTCACCGTACTGACCGCGAGGTGCAACTGCGTGGCCAGAGCTTGCATGCTCAGCGTGCCATGCTCGCCGAGTGCTTCCAGGGCATAACACTGGGACACGGAAATGCCATAGCAGCACACATCATTGCGCTCCCGGCATTGATATTGCTGCACCAGCATGGTAATCGCCCGGTGCAGTTGTGCCGCTTGTGCCGCGTCTTCCTGGGCCATCACGTCTCCTCTCCATCACATACGATGCAAGATACAAAATTTGTATCATACAATTACTTTACTGTCAAGGCTGAGATGGGGCTGGCACAAGGGCGAGCCCACCGTCCACGTCTGCCGTCTTCCGGGCCTTACGGTGCTCAGCGCACCCTGTGGTCATCCTCCCATGGGGAATCTGCTATGCTTGCTGCATACGGCAAGTGTCCCCCTGCCAACACGATGGGCCTCGGAGGGATCCCGCATGGCGAAGAACGGCTTCAAGGTGTTTGACTCAGACATGCATATCGTCGAGCCCGCTGACTTATGGGAGCGCTACATCGACCCGGCCTACAAAGATCGTGCCCCTAGAGGTCTGCGCCGCCACTCACGCGACCTGGCGGTGCAGGTGGCCGGGCATACTTTCCCGCCGGCGAACCGCAGCTATACCAACGCCATTACACCAATTATGACCCAGCAGCAGGACGTCTACGCCGCGTCGGAGGCCCAGGGGTGGGATAGCACGTCCCAACTCCAGGCCATGGACCAGGAGGGTATCGACGTGGCGGTGTTGTTCCCCAGCCGGGGCCTGTTTACGCTGGGCACCAGTGACCTGGAGCCAGGCCTGGCCACGGCCATCTCACGGGCCTATAACGACTGGCTAGCCGAGTTCTGTGCCGGCGGCCCCGATCGCCTGTTCGGGGCGGGCATGATACCGCCTCATGACATTGCCGGGGCTATCCACGAGGCCCGCCGGGCCGTGCACGAGCTGGGGTTCAAGACGCTGTTCGTGCGGCCGAACCCGGTGCACGGCCGCAACTGGCATGATCCGTATTACAACCCGCTCTGGGCTGAGATCGAAAAACTGGGCGTGCCGCTGAGCTTCCACGAGGGCGGCCTGGTGGACCTGCCCCAGCCCGGCGCCAACTTTGCGACGCACATGCTCTACCACACCTGCACCCACTCGATGGCCATGATGCTGGCGGCAGTGGACGTGGTGGGCGGCGGCGTGTGCGCGCGCTTCCCTGGCCTGACCGTGGCCTTCTTGGAAGGGAACTGTTCCTGGGCCCCCTGGCTGCTGTGGCGCTTGGACGAGCATTGGGAGATGTCTGCGGCCTACGACCATCCCGACCTCACCCTGGCGCCCAGCGCGTACTTCCGCCGGCAGTGCTACCTGTCGGTGGACTGTGACGAAGCGCCCGCCGAGGCGGTCACCCGGTACGGGCTGGAAGACCGCATCGTGTTTTCCACCGACTACCCGCACGCCGACTCCAAATACCCCCATGCGGTGGAGCGCTTCTTACACATGCCACTGGCCGAGCAGACCCAACGGAAGTTCCTCTGGGACAACTGCGCCCGGCTCTACGGGCTGGCGGGGGAGGACCCTGGACCGACCTTGGCGTAGCGCTGTGCGCCCCCCTCTCCGTGCGATCCTCCCAGGCGAGGCAGCAGCAATGTTCATTGTGGCCATGGCGATGTCTGTTGCGTCAGCGGAGACCTCGCGGGCCACGCCCGCGAAGGGGTGCGCATCGCGTCGGCTTGTGCACAATGAGCATTGCTGGCGAGGCAGACGGAGGCGTTGACAGGGCGCGAGCCGTCAGCGTAGGATAGCGCGCATAGGAGCGCCTCGCCGTGGCGGTGCGGGTGTCCTGGGCCAGAGGGGCGCAGGGGCATCCCGGCGGGCTGCGAGGGGCACAACGCGAGTGTCCTGCCGTATTGTCGGAAGGAGACATATGCCTGCTGTGGTCTTTCATCGTGAGTTGCCTCCCCCGGTGACGACAATGGTCGTGGCGTTTGGGGGATGGATCGATGCGGGTGAGGCGGCGACCGGCGCACTGCGCCATCTTGTCGAACACCTCGCGGCGCCGCGTCTGGCCTCCCTGGACCCGGATGACTTCTTTGTGTTGACCCAAACCCGGCCGCTCGTGCGGCAGACCGCCGCGGGGCAGCGTGACATCCAATGGCCGCGGAGCGACTGCTTTGTGTCGCCGCCCTCTGCCGGCCATGCTGGTCTGCTCTTATTCTGGGGGATGGAGCCGCAGCTGAAGTGGCGCACCTACGTCCAGCAGCTCCTGGATGTCGCCGTGCAGTGTGGCGTCCAGCGGATCATCTCCCTGGGGGCGCTGTTAGCGGAACATCCGCATACCCGGCCAGCGCGGGTCACCGGACGCAGTACCGACCCCACCTGGCAGGCGCTGATTGAGGCCTGGGGCATGTATCGTCCGTCGCGTTATCAAGGCCCGACGGGGATCAGCACCGTGCTCTTGGAGGCGGCGGCCCAGCGCGGTATCCCCTCGCTCGCCTTGATGGGCCAGGCCCCGCACTATCTCCACGACACCGAGAACCCGGCGGTCATCCAGGCGCTGCTCAGCGTGGTGACGCGCGTGCTCGACCTGGGACTCGACGTGTCCAATCTCGATGCGGCCGTCCGGCGCTTTCGTACCCGCTGCGATGCCGCCGTGGCCCGCGATTCTGCCATTGAGGCCCATGTCCAGCAATTAGAGCAAGACTATGACGCGACGCGTGGCGAGGCACGGCGCGCCCTCCAGGCCGAGGAGGCCAACCCGGCGCAGCTCATCCAAGAGGTCGAGGACTTCTTGCGGGAGGAGCGGGAAGGGGGCAGCGGGGTCTAACCAGGGTGCGTGGTGACGTGGTGGAGGATGATGAGGCGCCCGTGAGGTTCCAAGCCGCCAGAGAAGCGGCAGGGTGTTCATGGGGACGACCCGGCGGGTGAGGGACCATGAGCGCTGTCCCCGGCGTGCCTGCTGGCCGCGCCGATGCCGCAGTGTCAATTGGCCACAATGCCTGAAGCTGACCACGTGGAGTGCTGGGAACAACCGGCGGGCTAGAACCGTCTCGTACCGGAATTTTTGCGCAACATGAGTGCGGCGTGACCATCCCCGATGTGTTCGTCGTCGGCTACGGCCTTGACGACAATGAGCGCTATCGCCACCTCCCTGATCTGTGCGTGCTGGAGGCATCCTGAGGCGGTCTTAGACGCCCTGAAAGACCGGCACCCGTTTTTCCAGCCAGGACCGCACGCCTTCACGTGCATCCGCACTGTGGCGTGTGCGGTCAATCAATACATCGAGATCGGCATGGGCAATCTGCTCGCGTAGGGAGACGGCACGCTGGATCGTTGCCTTGATGCCTTGCAGCGCTAACGGCGCGTTGCCGGCAATCGTGCGCGCCATGGCGTAGGTGGCGGCCTCAAGGTCGGCGGCAGCCACCACCTGATGCACCATCCCTATAGCGTAGGCCCGCGTGGCCTCCATCGGCTGGGCCGTCAACAAAAATTGTTTGGTGAAAGCCGTCCCGATAATTTCCACCAGTTTACACGTTAATTCAAAGGGCGCTATCAAGCCCAGACGGGCCAGCGGCATCCCAAACCGCACGCCCTCAGCGGCCACGCGGAAGTCGCAATGTAAGGCCAGCTCACAGCCCCCGGCGAGGGCGTCCCCGTGCACCATGGCAATGGTGGGATGGCGTAAGGTTTCGAGGCGATGCAAGAGGGCGACCACACCCGGATGGGCGGTGCCTTCTTGCTGCTGTTGGTCCATTTCGCGCAAGTCGCGTCCGGCACAAAACACCGTGCCCGCACCACGGAGTACGACCACGCGCACGTCACGGCGCTGCTCTAGGTCATCACAATACGCCAGTAAACCGTCCATCATCGCCAGGTTAATCGCATTGCGCTTCTCGGGGCGATTCAGCGTGAGCGTGGCGATACCGTCTTGCACAGTACAGAGGATCTCGTCAGCCATGGGGTCTCCTTCTACGGGGCGAGGCTATCAGGCAGGTGAACGCCACAGCGTTCACACGGGTGTATTCTAGTCGTTGATGGACTGCTGCAAGAGGCAGGAGGGGCTTGAGACCACCCGGCATTATGACGGGTGGTCTCAAGCACGCCATCCTGCTAGGAGGCATCCTCCGCGAGGGTGCGATAGCGGCTGGCAAAAAACAGCAAGGGTTTGAGATTGGCATCCGCTGATAAACCAGCTTCCTGCACTTCCCCGACAAACAAGGTGTGATCGCCACCAGGATAGCGCGCCCAGACGGTACAGTCGATGTACGCCACGCATTCATCCAGCACCGGGCTGCCGGTGGCTTTGGTGGTGTGGGGGATGCCGACAAATTGATCCCCCTCTTTGGGGGCTTTCCCGGCCCACCAGCCCGACCAGTCCTGACGGTGTTCGGCCAGGATGTTGACACAAAAGGCGTCACCCTCGTTGAGCAATTCGTGCATGTTGGCGCGTTTGTCGACACTGATCAGAATGAGCGGCGGATTGAGGGAAACGGAACTGAAGGCGTTGGCGGTCATGCCGTGCTTGACACCATGATGCGCGGTGGTGATCACCGTGACGCCCGTGGCAAAACGGCCCAGGACCTGGCGGAAAAGGTTGGGATCGAATGGCATGGGTACCCCTCCTGAGGTGGTGTTAGTCACTGAGTCCAGCAATGTATTTTGCCAGGGCGAGGCTCGGACGAAAATCGTATTCGCGATGAATCGTCAGCTTTTCGGCCTCAATCGACCCTTCGGCATGAATGGCCAGTACCGCTTGGTAGCCCCCGAAATCCGAGGAGGTCAGTTCCGAAATCATGCTCAGGGCCCGGAGCCGGTCTGCCGCGGAGACGCCCGCTTTGCCCCCGAGATATTTTTCGATAAACGGACCCGTTTCAGGATTGCGCAGATCCTCTTCGCCCGGTGCCGTCACCAGAATGCCGCCGCTAATGTCCTGCAGGTATGCCAGCATCTGGTGATAGTGCTCGGCAAAGTGCAGCTTGGCGATATTCACCAGCAACGGGCTGGGCACGGCCAGGCCCTCTTCTGCGATGGTGCACTGCTGCGCCGCCTGCACCGTTAAGGCGCGTAGGGTCTGGGTATAAGCGATGAGCCGGGTGATTTTTTCCCGAATGTGGCCAGCGCGGGTGAGACCGTTGTACTCGGCAATCAGTTGCGCCGCGCCCACCAGGGCATCGGTGAGTGGCAGTTTATACGAAATGGCGGTGAAGCGATGAAATTCCACAAACGTCTTGGCGAGGTCGCCGGCAAACTGCCATTCTTTCTGCAAGAACACCCGTTCGCGTGGCACAAAGACATCGTCAAACACGGTGAGGGTCTCCATCATCTTGTGCTGCGAGGTGATAGGATGATCGTGTCCGCCGGCACGCGGGGCACCGTAGGGACTACAGATCATCTTGAGACCCGGTGTATTGACCGGAATGGCAAACGCCACGGCGTAATCCCGATCCGCCTCGGACAGGTTGCGGGTGGGCAGGACGATCACTTCGTTGGCGTTGGTCAGCACGGAGGTGTGAATTTTAGCGCCGCGCACGACAATGCCGTCGGGGCGCTCTTCGACGATGCGCAGGTAGTAATCCGGGTGGATCTGCTGCGATGGCCCGAGGCTGCGGTCGCCTTTGACGTCCGTCTGCGCCACGGCGAGAGCCAGATCATTCTGGGCACAATACTGGTAAAACTGGCGCACCCGACTGAGGTAGTCCGTGTGTAGGGCCGTATCCATACGCCGTGCCACCACGTGCAGGGCCATCAGCGCATCGGTGCCAATTTCTTTGATGAGCACCACCAGAGTACGGCCAAGACCGGTGGCGGTTTCAATGAGCTGGCTGCGTTTGAGTAAATCGTCACTCGTGCGCGGCAGGGCATAATAGCGGCTGATCTCTTCCCCGGTCTGCGGATCGTGCGCCACCGCGAGGTCATGATAGCGCGGATCTTCCGCCATCTCATAGTCAATACAGGCGTGTTGGACGGCTACCCGCAACACGGGGTGCGTAGCGAGATCGTGGACGCGCTCACCCTTGTAATAGATGACCCGCTCATCTTGTAAGCTGGCCCGGTATTGTTGCGGCGTACGTAGCGCCATGCATGCCTCCTAAAATTTCCGCTATGGAGACCCCTCGCTTCAGCGGGGGGAGGACACAGCGGTACCTGCTGTCGCAGGCAGGGTGTCTGCTCAAACGTCTGGTCCCAGTGGATACAGCCTGGCAACAGCACAGCCTGGGACCAGGGAAGTTTTCGCCGGTTACCCGGGACACCGCTTGCGCGGGTGACGTTTGCCTCGACAATGTTGCAAAGGCTTGTTGAATCTGCCGCACAGTGTGCGACTCAGCACGGCCATGTACCGACAGACGAGAGAGCCCAAGACGGGCACGCATCGAGGGGTATCATGACCAATGCAACGGAGCGCCTCACGGCACTGAGTCTGCTCGACACTGACTCCGCAGAGTCCCCTGACTTGAGTCAGGGGAGTACGTCGACTACACAGAATCCGTAATCGCCGGCAGGCTCGTGGCGCCTATTATAGCGGAACCAGGCGCAGGGGCATAGAGGCCGCTCATACCGCCACCCAACGCCTCAGTCCCGCCTACGGCGTCCGACGGAGATGGCGCTGCAAGGCGTCAATGTGCTGTGCCACCACCGCGGCATCAGGGGCGTCTGGTGCGAGTTGCAAGTAATGCTGCAGATCGTCCAGCGCCATGTCCACGGCCCCTAACTGTGCCTGTAATAAGCCGCGATCCCGCACTTCGGTGGACACGTCCGGGCGGAGTAACAGCAGGCGTTCGACCACGCCGAGGGCGCGGTGATGATCCCCCTGCTGCACGTAAATGGACTTGAGATTGTAGAGCATGCGTTGGAGAACCGCGTGGTCGCTGACCGGCGCGCCATAGGCAGCTTCCCAGGGCAACCGGTCGCCATACATCTCGGCGAGGTGTTCCTGGCAGTCGGCCTCATTGAGGATGCGACCACGATAATAGGGGTCAATCCAGAAGACGGTCGGCTGGGCACTATAGCGCACCAAAAAATGTCCGGGCATTCCCACCCCCACAATGGGGAGCCCGACGTGTCTGGCAATTTCGATGTAGACCACAGAGAGGCTAATGGGGATACCCGTTTTGCGCTCAATCACCTCATTCAAAAAACTGTTGCGTGCATCATAATACTGCGTCTGATTACCACGAAAACCTTGCTCATCAAAGAGATACGTGTTGAGCTGGGCCACGATGTGCTCTGGCTCGATCTCCAACCCGAGACGTCCGGCCACGACGTCGGCCATCGCATCCAAACGCCGCAGATACGCCACGATATCCAGGGTGGGATATTCTTCCTGTGCAATGAGCAACGCCCCTTCGGCCAAGCGAAAGGTGCCGTGGGGCTGCTCCACGAGGGCGGTAAAGCGACGACGCGCTTCAGAGGTCTCCATCGGCTAATTGGGCTTCTGTGTGCTAGCCACCTGGGCTAGAGCCGCCTCGACCAGTTCCTTCAAACGTTCGTAGGACGCCGCGCCACTCACGGGATAGCCATTGATGAAGAAGGATGGCGTGGCACTCACCCCAGCGTTTTGCCCATCAAGCATATCCGCATCCACGCCTTTCGCATGCTTATTGGAATCCAGGCAGGTGGTGAATTGCTCCAGATTGAGCTCTAACTCCTGGGCGAATTTTTTCAGATCGTCCATGTGAAAATTCGTGGCGCTAAAGAGCTTATCGTGATAGGGCCAGTATTTCTCCTGTTCCCCAGCACAGTGGGCTGCCTCGGCGGCTTTTTGCGCTTGGGGATGGATATTACGTAGCGGAAAATCCCGGAAGACGAGTCTGATCTTGCCCTCATACTCGGCGAGGATCTTTTTCAGCGGGGCTTGCACCTGGCGACAGTACGGACACTGAAAATCCGAAAACTCCACGATGGTGACGGGGGCCTGCGCCGGGCCGAGCGCTGGCTCGCCCTCGGTCGGGACATCAACCTTCGGGGCCCGTAACGCCACCATCACCTGGTACTGGGGCTGTAATTCTTGCAAGAGGGCCTTCCCACGTTGTTCCTGCCCTTGTTGTTGCAAGTAGGCAGTCACTTGATCGGTGACTTGTTCGAATGGTTGTTTGATGCGATTTTTATTCGCTTCATAAAACGCCTTGGCCTGCTCGGGCGTGACCACGGACACCTTCGCACCGATTTCTTCTTGGAGAAACTGCTCCAGGGGCATGCCACGCTTTGCAGCCTCAAGCTGAAAA
>SXGT01668310.1_pt1 | contig 23110 bp, 21 predicted proteins | sample 3176221 | NCBI WGS metagenome assembly SXGT01 (sample SAMN11356862, study PRJNA531348) | freshwater metagenome | isolation source: freshwater sample F1-120 | place: China: Fuxian Lake, Yuxi | collected 2017-12-25
ATCGACGTCGCCTATCGCTACTTCGCCACGCCAAAACGCAGCTTCATCATCGCCGACTGCCCCGGCCATATCCAATACACGCGCAACATGATCACCGGTGCATCCAACGTGGATCTGGCAATCGTGTTGGTGGACGCACGAACGGGAATCGTCGAACAAACTCGCCGACATAGTCTGCTCGCGTCACTGCTTGGCGTGCCGCACTTGGTGATCTGCGTCAACAAGATGGACCTGGTGGAGTGGTCACCCGAGGTGTTCCACCGCATTCGCGACGAGTTCGAGGAATTTGCCTCGCGGCTTTCGCTTCGCGACGTTACGTTCTTACCGATCAGCGCTTTGCAGGGTGACAACGTGGTGAGCCGTTCACCGAACCTCACTTGGTTCGAGGGCCCAACCCTCCTGCATCACTTGGAGAACGTGTACACCGCGAGCGACGACAATCGTGTGGATGCACGTTTCCCCGTGCAGTACGTCATTCGCCCGCAGCGTGCCGAGCACCACGACTACCGCGGCTATGCCGGACGAGTGGCTGGCGGCGTCTTTCGGGTTGGCGACGATGTCATGGTGTTGCCGTCGGGGCTCACCACCACCATTACAGGAATCGACTCCCCCAATGGACCGCTCACCCAGGCCGAGCCAGGCAACTCCGCAACCTTGCTGTTGGCCGATGATCTTTCCATTGCACGCGGCGACATGATTTGCCGTCCGAACAACCGCCCGCGCCAGGCTCAGTCGCTGGAAGCCATGTTGTGTTGGATGGACGACGCCGCACCTTTGCAACCTGATCGCATTTACGCCATCAAACACACCACCAAATTGGCACGAGCCAAGGTAACCAACGTGTTGTACCGACTCAACATCTCCACACTGCACCGAGAAACCGATGCTCGAAGCCTTGCACTCAACGAGATTGGCCGCGTGGAACTCCACACCACCGCACCGCTGTTCTACGACGACTACCACGCCAACCGAACGACGGGATCGTTCATCCTGGTGGACGAACACAGCGGTCAAACCTGTGCTGCGGGCATGTTGTTGTCGCCACGCACATGAGCGCAACACCTTCGCACGGCGCCGATGCGCCGTCAACGCCTCCCGGCGCGGCAGGCAACGCTCCCGTGTGGCACGAACCGGCAGTCTCCCGCAGCCAGCGCTGGGCACATCACCACGTGCGTGGCGCCACGGTGTGGCTCACCGGATTGTCGGGATCGGGAAAGTCCACCATTGCCGATGCGTTGTCGCGCGAGTTGTTGCAGGCTTCGGTAATCGCCTACGTACTGGACGCCGACAACCTTCGACACGGACTCAACGCCAATCTTGGATATTCAGATGCCGACCGTAGCGAGAACGTACGGCGCGTGGGAGAGGTGGCACGTCTGTTTGCCGACGCCGGTGTGGTTGCAGTCGTACCGATCATCAGCCCGTTTGCCGCCGACCGCGCACGCATACGGATAGCCCACGAAGGAGCAGGGCTCGACTTCGTGGAGATTCATGTGGCCACGTCGCTCGCCGAGTGCGAACGGCGCGATACAAAGGGCCTGTATGCAAAGGTACGCAGTGGCGAGATGCGCGGGGTAAGCGGAGTGGATGCACCGTATGAAGCGCCGGTCTCGCCGGACCTCGTGGTCGCTCGTGATGGCGAGAGCGTGACAGAATCGGTAGGTCGTGTGCTGCAGCTTCTCCGGCAACTCGGGGTGCTCGGTGCGTCCGGCAACTGAACAATGAGCGTCTTTCCTTCCGACCGATCTTTGCTGGCCATCGGCGGCCTCACCTTGGTGGCCCCGAGCCTGAAGATCATGTACACGCCAACCCCGAAAGTGGCGTGCAGCACGATCAAGTTGATGCTCGCCACTGCCGAACAGTCGCACCGGTCCGACTTGATCGATCAGATCACCAATCCCAGCGTCTCACGACCACAAACCATCCACGACCCGGTGATCAACGGGCTGCCCCGCTTGGTGGATCTCCCCAAAAAAGAGATCGAGAACATCTTTCGCTCGCCGGATTGGGTGCGAGTCGCAGCCCTGCGCGATCCCGTGGCCCGTTCGTACTCGGCATGGGAGAACAGGATCTTCCGCCGCGCACCCGGCGAGACTGCTCGCGCCATCGAGCTTTCCAAGGATGTTCTGGTGGACGGTCGGCTCGACCTTGCGGGCAGCTTCGCCCTCTTTGCCAAGATGCTCGGCGAACACACCGATGCCTTCACCATCGATCAGCACTTCCTTCCCCAGGCACACATCGTGCGTACCGACGTGATCAACTACGACATGCTCATCCGGGTGGACAAAAAAGGCGACATGGATCGCCTCTCGAACCTGATCAGCGAGCGCTCGGGAAAGACCATCGCTGCATCACGATTGAACGAAGGTATGAAAGTCGACCTGTCCAAAATTTGTGACGCGCATACGGCCAACCGACTCATGGCCACATACCACATGGACTATGAAGCATTTGGATTCGAAAAGCGCGAATACGCACCGTCCGTCGAGCCGTATCTGCTGAGCAGCGCCGAGACCCAGCTCGTGTATCAACTTCGCGGCGTCATGGAACGACTATTGGGCGTTTCGCAAGCGTCCGCCAAACAAGCTGGTGCCCGCTATGGGTTCCGACAGATCCAAAAAGCGGTGGTACGTCGTGCCACTGGTGGACGTGCGTATCGCGACTATCGCGTGTTGGACAACTAGTTTTCCATGACTCGAGCCCACAGCCAATGACCAGCCCCAACGCCGTCGGTCGCTCCACACTGGTTGCCCCTCGATTGAAGGTGCTGTACACGCCCACCACCAAGGTGGCCTGCACCACCATCAAGTGGATGCTCGCCGAAGCCGAAGGCTCCCTCAACCTCGATGTGATTCCGCGGCTACTTGCCGCCAATTTGCATCGCAGCCAAACCATCCACAACCGCCACGTCAGTGGTCTGCACAAACTCAACGAACTTCCCGCACATCAGGTTGAGGAAATCCTCGCGTCCCCCGACTGGGTGCGACTTGCGGCTCTGCGCGACCCGATAGCGCGTTCGTACTCCGCTTGGGAGAACCGCATCTTCATGCGTGCTCCGGGTCGCACCGACGGTGGATTCGACTTGTCACCCGACGTGCTCGACGAGGGCCGCATCAACATGACCGCGAGTTTTGCCCGGTTCGCTCAAGCACTCGAGGAGCACACGGGAGCCTTCATGCAGGACCATCACTTCGTGCCACAATCCCAGGTGGTTCGCCGTGATGCCGTGAACTACGACATGATCGTGCGAGTCGATGAACCGGGTGGCGTCGACTCGATCGCAGCCCTCTTACGTGAGCGATCCGGCAAGGACATTCAGCCCAAGCGACACAACGAGAGCATCGGTGTGCCACTCGAACGAGTCTGCGACGCATCAACCGCCCAGCGTCTCACGGCGGTGTACTGGTCCGACTTCGATACGTTTGGTTTTGCTCGCCGTGAGTTCCCCGCCTTGGTGGAGCCGTACATCCTGAGTGACTCCGAAACACAGCTCGTCACCTTGGTGCGACAATCCGTGGAACGTGTCACGAGTGTTTCACGGGCCGCACAATCGAAGATGTCGGCGCGCTACGGCCTACGTCAGATACGTAAAGCCCTGTTTCGCAAGATGTCATTCGGACGTATGTACAACACTCCTCGCGGAATCCACTGGTGATGACCGACGACACCGCAGCGATTGGCACGGCGGGCAGTTTCCCATGGTGAACGCTGTGGCGCGAATCGGCATCGTGACGGTGAGCGATCGCGCATCCACTGGCGTTTACGAAGACAAGGGCGGCCCGGCGATTCGCGAGTTTCTTGCCGCACATCTCACCAGTGAGTGGGAGCCGGTGGCGCGAGTGATTGGCGATGACATCGACACCATCACCCGAACGTTGCGCGATCTTGCGGACCTTGAACACTGCAGTCTCATCGTCACTACCGGCGGAACCGGGCCCGCACCGCGGGACGTGACCCCCGAGGCCACCGAGCAGGTCTGCAACAAGATGATGCCCGGATTCGGCGAATTGATGCGCGCCGTCTCGCTCAAGGTGGTGCCGACGGCGATTCTCTCGCGTCAGACCGCGGGAATTCGTGGCTCATCACTCATCGTGAACTTGCCGGGCAAGCCATCGTCCATCGCCGATTGCCTCACCGCAGTGTTACCAGCGATTCCCTACTGCGTCGATCTGATCGGCGGCGCGCGATTGGAAGTGGGCGGCGGTCTCGCGGCGTTTCGCCCGAAGGGCGCCTGATGCCGCCTGACGCCGCCGAATGGCGCGACTCAGACAGCGTGGCTAGAGCTTCGTGGGGTTCGGCGCGTCGCCGTACACCACTTTGGGATCGAACACCTTCTCGGTGATGGTGTACGTCAAGTCGAGTGGACCATCCGCCGAAGGTGTCACTGGGACACTGCGATAGAAGCAGGAGCGATAGCCCACGTGGCAACTCGCACCACCCTGAACGTCCACACGAAGCCAGATGGCGTCCTGATCGTCGTCGATCAGGATCTCCTTCACTTTTTGCACGAGACCACTCGTTGCACCCTTGTGCCACAGCTGTTTGCGACTACGGCTGTAGTACACGGCCTCGCCCAACTCGATGGTCTTGGCGAATGCTTCGGCGTTCATGTTGGCAACCATCAGCACCTCGCCGGTTGCATGATCGGTAGTGACCACCGGGATGAGTCCATCAGCATCGAAACGTGGTGCGAGTTCATTACCTTCTTCCACTTGCTCCACGCTCGTGCGTGCCGCGTACCAGCGGTGTGATGCACTGCTCATGGCGTAAAGGCTACGAGCGCAGGATCAACCGAGCTTGACCCAGCCACCCACGAGACCGCTCATGAACCCACCGTCCACTTGTACGTCGCTGGCGTTCAGCCACTGCAGCACGGGATCGGAAACGAAGAGAATGACACGAGCAATGTCATCGGTCGTGGCATCGCGGCCGGTTTCGCGGGTGACGATGTCCATGATCGGTCCGACCGATTCGCGAAAGTCCTTCAAGATCGGAGTCTTCACCGGGCCGGGGCTCACCGAGTTGACTCTCACTCCGTGTTCACGCAGGAACTTGCCGTGCTGCTTGGTGAGTACCACCACACATTCCTTGGAAAAGTCGTAGGCCCGTTTACCATCCATGGGATGGTCCCGCACCCAATCGACGCCACTGACGTAGTCGGGGGTGACGAGTAGTCGTTGCACTTCATCGAGGTGTGCGTGCCACTGCGCGCCAGCGATGGATGCGACGTTGGTGACCGACCCACCACGGTTGATTCGGTGAATCAAGAGTTCCGTCAACATGCGTAGCCCGAGCACGTTCACCCGCATGGTGACTTCGGGGTCGGCCGTGCCCGGCACGCCGGCGATGTTCAGCAGAACATCGACCTCGCCTTTGATCTCCCCGACTGCGGCAGCGATGGTGGCGGGATCAGTCATGTCGACGCGTACGAACTGTGCGACGGCAAGATCCACCGAACTGCGGTCGAGGGCGATGACGTTTGCGCCAGCCTCCAAGAGCAACTCGGCAACTCGACGGCCGATACCGGATGCCGCACCGGTTACCACCACTTGCTTGTCGCGGAAACCGAAGTGCGGCGTTGTCACATGCTGGCCGACCTGCGTCATGATGGCATCCTCACTGGTCTTCGTACGGCTGTCCGGCGGCTTTCGGTGCGCGACTCGCACCGATGAACCCTGCCACCACGATGATGGTCACCACGTACGGAGCCATGATCAAGAACTCGCTCGGAATTCCCGTGTCGAAGTTGCCGATCTTCAGGCGGACGGCTTCGGCGAGTGCAAACACCAAAGCACCGCAGAGTGCACCAACCGGATGCCATCGCCCGAAGATCACTGCTGCGAGCGCGATGAAACCTCGACCGTTGGTGATGTTCTGGTCGAAACGACCCACGATGCCGATCGGCCACCATGCACCACCGACACCGGCGACCGCTCCGGCAAGCAGGAGGTTTCGGTAACGCAGTTTGTTGACATCCACACCGAGCGTGCCGGCCGCTTTGGGGTATTCGCCGATGGCTCGCGTTCGCAAACCCCACTTGGTGCGGTACAAACCCCAGGTGGCAAGGGCAACTGCAGCAAACGAGAAGTACACGAAGATGGTCTGATCAAAGAAGATGGTGCCGATGAACGGAATGTCGGCCAGCAGCGGGATTCGTATCGGCGTGACGGGCAGCAGGCTGTTCATCGTGTCGCGGTTGGGTACCAGTACGCGGAAACTGATGAACGACGTGATACCCAGTGCAAAGAAGTTGATCGCAAACCCGACGATCACTTGGTCGACCTTGTAGCGAATGGACATCACCGCCAGGATTGCCGCCAATGCCATGCCGGTGAGCACGCCGATGAGCGTTCCCAACCACAGGTTGGTGAGCGACGCGCCGATGGCACTGGTGCAGGCTGCCGCCAACAACATTCCTTCGATGGAGATGTTGATGACACCGCTGCGCTCGCTGAGGATTCCCCCGATTGCCCCGAGCGTGATGGGAACGCTGCGGCTCACCGTGTCTTGCAGCATGCCAACGAAACTGAACGAATCCCCTGCTGCGGCCCACGCCAAGAAACTCATGAAGAACGACGCAGTGGCGAGCGCCAACACCACGTTGGCGAGGCGACCAAATCCACGCAACAGTTGCGCTGCGGCAACCGCCACCAGCACGATGCCGAGCGCCCAGCCGAACCCCTGCGCCGGCAAGGTGAACTGGCTGGTTTCCGTGATTCTGAAACCGGCATCGCCGGGGCGACGTGTGAAGACGAAGAAGCACACCATCGCCAACACGAGATACGTGATGCCGACGCTGCGCGCGCGCTTGCGTTGTTCGGCGGACACCACGCGTTCGGGCATTGCCGTGGTCATCCTCCCCACCCCCTGAAGGTTTGGCCGAACGCTTTGGCGTCGCCCTTCACTCGGAAGATGGCCTTCACTAGGAGCGGCGCGGCAATGAACATCACGATGAGTGCGCGCAGCACGATGATGAGGTCGATGGGCACGTCGGTATCCACCTGCATTTGTCGCCCGCCGGCTTGCAACGCACCGAACAACAACGCCGACACGAGCGTGCCGATCGGAGTGGACCGACCCAGCAAAGCGACTGCGATGGCGTCGAAGCCGATGTCACCAGCCACCGTGCCACTTGCATAACCGTAGAGACCGAGCACTTCCGAGCCACCAGCCAAACCAGCAAAGGCTCCGGCGATCGCCATCGATACCACCATGAGCGACTTGGTCTTCATACCTGCGTAACGAGCAGCTTCCTGGTTGAAACCCGTCGCTTGCATCTCGAAACCCAGGGTGGTCTTGCGCAACAGCCACCAGAACGCAAACGTGGCCAGGAGTGCCACGATGAACCCGGTGTGAGCCAAGAGGTCGATGCGCTTGCCCATGAACCAGAACAGCTTGGGCAACCTGGCCGAGTCCTCGACGAACTTGGAGATGGCGTCGTCGCGGCCCTCGCGCTTGAACAGCTCGGTCTTCAACAACCACAGCACGGTGAACCCTGCGATGCCGTTCAACATGATGGTGGTGATCACTTCGTGGGCTCCGGTGCGGGCTTTGAGCACGCCAGGAATTGCACCAAAGAGCGCACCTCCGACGGCGGCGGCAAGCAGTGCGAACGGCACGTGGATGATCGGCGGCAGTTGGAATGCAAACCCCACCCACAAACCGGTGATGGCGCCGGCCAACATCTGTCCGGTTGCGCCGATGTTGAACAAGCCGGCTTTGAACGCCGACGACACGGCCAAGCCGGCCAGCAACAACGGCGTGGCGCCCGTGATGGTATTGGAGATCGCCCGCAACGAGCCGAACGAGCCCTTGAAGAGACCCCAATAGGCGGTCCCCAACGTGTTGAATGCCTGACCAAAGTTGCCATCACCGAGCGCTTCGATGTCGGTGATCACGATGATGAATGCGCTCACGAACAGCGCGGCAATCACTGCAAGAAACGTGAACCGCAGCGACTTGAGTGTTTCGTTCACGAAGCCGCCGCTCCTGCGGGCCGAGAGCCTGCCATGTACAAACCGATGTCCATGTGGCTGACTTTCTTGGGATCGACGTCGGCGACGATCTTGCCCCGATACATCACCAGCACACGATCGGACAGCGACATGACTTCATCCAGTTCGGTGCTCACCACAAGCACTGCGACCCCGGCATCGCGTTCCTTCACGATCTGGGCGTGAACGTACTCGATCGAGCCCACGTCGATGCCGCGCGTCGGTTGCGCCGCCACCGCCAGCCGAATGTCGCGACTCAACTCACGAGCCACGATGACCTTCTGCTGATTGCCACCCGACAGCGTTGACGCCGGTTGCGATGGGTCGTTGGTACGAATGTCGTACGCCGCCACCAGCTCGTTGGATCGAGCCTTGGCGACATCCCACTTCATACGAATGCCACTGGAGAACTCTGCGTCGTGATACCGAGTAAGCACCAGGTTCTCCATGATGGACATCTCGGTCACCAAGCCTTGGCGCTGGCGGTCCTCTGGAATGTGGGCCATACCTGCGGCGTGACGCTCACGAGGCGAGTCATACGAAACGTCGCGATCGGCGATGGAGATCGACCCCGTGGCGGCACGTCGCATACCCGAGAGCGCTTCCACCAGTTCGGTTTGCCCGTTGCCCTGTACGCCTGCAATGCCGACGATCTCCCCGGTGCGCACCTCGAACGACACTCCGTCCACTACCGTGCGTCCGTCGGGCTCCACCACCGACAGGTTGTCGACCTTGAGCATTGCCTCGCCCGGCACGGCCTGTTTCTTGTTCACGATCAGTTGCACGGCGCGTCCGACCATCATTTCGGCGATCTCGGATTCGGTGGTCTTCTTGGGGATCGCCTCGCCCACCACCTTGCCTCGCCGCAACACGTTGATGCGATCGGCAATGGTGAGCGCCTCCTTCAACTTGTGCGTAATGAAGATGACTCCCCGACCCGCAGCCACCAGCGACCGAACGATCTCGAAGAATTCCAGAATTTCACTCGGCGTGAGCACCGCCGTCGGCTCGTCGAACACCACAATCTTTGCATCCCGCATGAGCACCTTCACGATTTCCACGCGCTGGCGCACGCCTACGGGGAGGTCCTCGATGATGGCGTCGGGATCGAGGCCGAGGTTGTACTTGTCGGACACCTCCTTCACCATGCGACGCGCTTCATTGATGTCGAGGGAGCCGAACCGTCCCGTCGGCTCCACACCAAGCACCACGTTTTCGGCAACCGTCATCACTGGCACCAACATGAAGTGCTGGTGCACCATGCCGATTCCCGCCGCGATGGCGTCGGCAGGTGACGAAAAATGTTGCGGCGCTCCGTCGATACGAAGCTCGCCTTCGTCGGGCCGATAGATGCCGTACAGCACGTTCATGAGCGTGCTCTTGCCGGCGCCATTTTCGCCGATGAGCGCAAGGACCTCGCCGGTGGACACCTCGAGGTCCACGCTGTCGTTGGCGACGATGCCAGGGAAACGCTTGGTGATTCCCCGCAATTCAAATTTCATCTGCTGCGCTACCCCTCAGGCTTCACAGAGTAATACACCGCGAGTCGGCTCATCTCTGGCAGGCATACAAAACAAACGGGGCGGGCCGCTTTCGCGACCCGCCCCGCGTTGCTAACGCAGATCAGCTGGATTAGAGCTTGATCGATCCGTCTGCAATTCCTGCACCAATGGCCTCAACTTCGGCCTGGAGGTCAGCTGGAACTGCGGTGTAGGCAACACCGACACCACCGTTGGCAAGGGTGCCAACGTAGTTGTCAGTAACGCCACTGCCTTCGACAACGTCCTTGATCGCAGCGAACACGGCTGCATCGATGTTCTTCAGCACCGAAGCGATGTACACCTCGGCTGCGTCAGGGTTCGACACGCTCATGTCGACGTCGACGCCGATGATCTTCACTTTGCCACCGGACTCAAGCGCGAACTGCGCAGAGCCGAGACCCACTGGGCCGGCAACTGGGAAGATGATGTCGGCGCCTTCGTCGGCCTGACTCTTGGCAATGTTCTTGCCGTCGTCGAGGCTCTCGAAGTTTCCAGCGAACGTGCCGTCAGTGCCATCCCAACCGAGCAACTTCACGGATGCACCCTTTTGGGTGTTGTAGTACTCCACACCCTTGCGGAAGCCTTCCATGAATACGGTTACTGGTGGAATGTTGATTCCGCCGTAGGTACCGACGATGCCGGTCTGCGACATTGCTGCCGACAGGTAGCCGGCCATGAACGACGGCTGGTCGGTTGCGAACACGAGACCGCGGGCGTTTGCCACCGGTGGGTCGTATGCGTAGTCGACGATCGCGTAGTTCAGACCCGCATTGGCCTCAGCAGCCGCCTTGGTCGCATCACCCAAGAGGAAACCCACCGTCACGGTGATGTTGCAGCCCTTGTCGGCAAACGACTGGAGGTTCGGTGCGTAGTCCGCATCGCTGGACGACTCGAGCAAGTCGATGGTGACGCCGAGTTCGGCTTCAGCCCTCTGCATGCCCGCGTACGAAATCTGGTTGAAGCCCTTGTCATCAACACCACCGGTGTCGGTGACCATGCAAGCGAGGGTGCCTGCGCCAGGGAGCGGCGCAGTGGTCTCTTCGGTTGCTGCTTCGGTTTCTTCGGTGACTTCTTCAGCTGCGTCGTCGCTGCCACATGCGCTGGCGATCAGCGCAAATGCAGCAAGAGCGAGCGCAGCGGACTTCAGTCCTTTGTGCTTTCTCATTGGATGGTTTTCTCCTCCTCATACGGCGGATGCCGCATGTGTTGTTGTTGAGCGAAAGCATAGTTCACCCGTGTAAAGCCCTTGGAGACCCTCCGCTCGGGGTTGCACGAGGTAGCCCGCGCCACATGACGACGATCCGTATCGTGCCCTGCCGACCCGGTGGTAACGTCTCGTGCAACACCTCTACGACAAGGAGCATCGCCATGGGCGCATGTGGCTGTGGATATACGACGGATGAACAGAAGCAATGCAACGGAACGCACCGCGTGGTGCAGGCCGTGAAAGCCGATATCGCCCAAGCGCTGGCCGACAAGGGTCACGCCGAGGCATCGGAACTGGTGAAGCAATACAAGAAACAAAGTTGAGAAGGGGTCGACCGTCGCGCGCGGAACGCTGCGGCGAAGATCGCCCGTCGCGCGCGGAGCGCTGCCGAAGGTGGGCCAGGTAGGGATCGAACCTACGACCAAGGGCTTATGAGTCCCATGCTCTGACCACTGAGCTACTGGCCCCGGTGGAAATTGTGGCTCCGGGGGTGGGGCTCGAACCCACGGCCGACGGATTAACAGTCCGTTGCTCTGCCAACTGAGCTACCCCGGAAAGGCTCACTCAGGCTACTCGCACCAAGCGCCGAACGCCCGTCTACTCGTCTTCGACGAAGGATCGCAGTCCGCTGTTGTTGTGCGGATGACGCATGCGGGCCAGCGTCTTTTGCTCGATCTGACGTACCCGCTCGCGGGTGATGTCTTCTTTCTCCGCGACTTCTTCCAGCGTGTGCTGTTTGCCGATGAACTCCCCCAACCCGAACCGCATCGACATGATTCGTCGCTCACGTTCCGGCAGGCCATCCAACGACTTTTCAATCTGATTCACCAACTCGCGCTGCACTGTTTCGTTCAACGGGTCGGTGGCATCCGGGCTGGCCAGGGTCTCCCCGACGGTGAGATCGTCGACATCTACACCGACGGGTGCATCCAAGCTGGCGGTTGACAAGGTGAGCTGTTGGATCTCGAACAGTTTCTCGACCGTGATGTCACAGCGAGCCGCCACCTCTTCGGGTGTCGGGTCGCGCTTCAGTTCTGCGGTGAGTTCGCGTTCTGAGCGCTGCACGCGGTTGACGATCTCCATCATGTGTCCAGGAATACGTATGTTGCGACCTTGGTCGGCCATGGCGCGCGTCATCGACTGACGTATCCACCACGTCGCGTAGGTGGAGAATTTGAATCCCTTTTCGTAGTCGTACTTGTCCACGGCATGCATGAGGCCGATGTTGCCCTCTTGGATGAGGTCGGAGAGGTGCAACTCCTTGCGGTCGTAGCGTCGGGCGATCGACACCACCAGGCGCAGGTTCGCGCGAACCATTCGCTCCTTGGCCTTTTCACCGGCTTTGACGAGATCGCGCAGCGTCTTGCGGTCGCTTGCGGAAAGTTTGGTCCTTCCCGACGCTTTGGCATCGTCCAGACGTTGTTGCGCTTTCTGACCGTCCTTCACTGCTTTGCCGAGGATCTTTTCGTCCGCAGAAGTAAGGAGCGAGACCTGACCGATTTCGTTGAGATACTGGCGCACCGTGTCAGGCGAATCGCCGCCAGAGATTCTTGGTCGTCTCACGATGTAGTCACGCCTCGATCACGGAGGTTACGTCGTAGAGCCATGCCAACAAGTCCGCTATCACCGAGTCTGCCACATCGCGACCACTCAACTGCTCCACCTTCTGTTTGACTCCCCGGTCGAGTGTGATGACCGCGCTCGAGGTGTCCGAGACACGCCGCGCAAGTTCCCGGCGCACGGCGGCGCGCAGCAAGTTGATGCCTTCCTTACGAGGGTCGGCATCCACGGGGACGTCGAACACTTCCACCCGTGAAAGCAGCTCGAGGGCATCGGGATCGAGGTCAGCTTCGGCCCGCTTGTGGTCGCCGTGATGTGCCATGAGCGCACGGAATACCCGACGATGCGTGTCGTCGGCGAAGACTTCCTGAGCGACGATGCCGGTCACTTCCTCGAATCGGGCAATCATCAGCGCCAAGATGACGAATTCGGCATTCTCCTTGTTGCTGTTCTGGGTGGTGGCTTGGGCCTCGTTGCGCGAGCGAGCCGCCTCGAACTTACGGTCGACCTTCTGGACGACGTCGTCGATTTGCTTCTTGTCGTTGCCCCACAACTGCTCAGCCACCTGCGTGGCGTAGTCGCGACGCACGATCACGTTGGGGTGCTCGTTGATGATGGCGATGGCTCGTTCGGCGACTCGGGCCTTGTCCTCGGGCGTACTGATTCTTGCCCCGTCCAACACACGACGCACTCGGAAGGCCATGAACGGCTCCGCGTTTTCCACCGAACTCAGCAGTCCCTCCGGATCGCTGTCGGCAAGGTCACCGGGATCCTTTCCCCCCTTCAACCGCGCGACGTTGACACGCACGTCGATCTTGCGCTCCCATTCGTAGAAACGTTCGGCGGCACCTTGGCCTGCCGCATCGGCGTCGAATGCGAGTATCACGTTGTTGGCGAATCGCTTCATGAGCCGAACGTGATCCTCGGTCAGGGCCGTGCCACAGGTGGCCACGGCACGGGTGAAACCCACGCGATGAAATCCGATCACGTCGGTGTACCCCTCGCAGACCACGATCTGATCGGCCTTGACGACATCGGCCTTCGCCCAGTTCAAGCCGTACAGCGTCTTTGACTTGGTGTAGATCTTCGACTCGGATGAGTTCTTGTACTTTGCGGGATCCTTGCTGCCCGGAAGGATCCGCCCGCCGAACGCCACTGCTTCACCCGAATCCTTGAAGATGGGGAACATCACGCGTGCACGAAACGAATCCTGCAGACGACCGCGGCTGTTGGTGAAAGCCAAGCCACAGTCGCGCAACATCTCGGCGTCGGCACCGAGATCGGTTGCCAATGCATCCCATGCATCGGGCGCCCAACCGAGTTTGAACTGTCGCGCAATGTCGCCGCTCAAACCGCGGGTTCGAAGGTACTCGCGAGCATCCTTGGCGTCCGGTGATGTGAGGAGCCGCTGGTGGTACCACTCCACGGCTTGCTGCATGAGCTCGAACAGCTGCTTGTTGCGCTGGCGATCACGCGAAGGACCACCGGTGGTGTACGTGATGGTGATCCCGGATTTGGCCGCCAAGTGCTCGATGGCTCCGACGAAATCCAAGCGTTCCACTTCCTGCACGAACTTGAACACGTCACCCGAGGCCCCGCAGCCGAAGCATTTGTAGCGACCGGTTTCGTCCCGCACATTAAAGGACGGGGTCTTCTCGCCGTGGAAGGGACACAGCCCGAGAAAATTGCGACCCGCGCGCTTCAGGGCCACGTAATTGCCGATGACCGACGAAATGGGTTGCGCCCCGCGAACCCGCTCGATGTCGTCGTCGGAGATTGCCACGCGCGAGAGACTAGTTGCGCGGCACGTGCGCTACTCGTCCAACACCCGCCGCTCTGAAACTACTCGCGCGGCTTGGAGTAGCCCTTTCGTTTGTTTGCCGCCACGGAAGCAATGACGCCAGTGGCAAGAAACGTCACGATGATGGCCAATGAGATTGCGACGGGAATGTGGAATCCTCGCCAGGCAATCGTCATCTTGGCACCTACGTAAATGAGCAGCGCAGAGATGGTGTGGGGCATGTAGACGAATCGCTCGCGCATGTCGGAGAGCAGGAAGTACAACGCTCGCAACCCGAGAATGGCCCACGCGTTGGAAGCGAACACGATGAATTGCTCACGGCTCACGGCGAGCACCGCCGGCACCGAGTCGACCGCGAAGATCACGTCAGTGACCTCCACGATGACGAGCACGGCCAACAGTGGCGTGGCAAAACGCTTGCCGTTTACCTTGGTGAACATCTTCTGACCGTCGTAGTGGTCGACGGATGGTACGAATCGCCGGAACAATTTCATGGTGGCGGTGTCGTTGGGGTTGGTGTCCTTGTCCTTACCGCTGACGATCTTCCAACCGGTGTAGATGAGGAAGAGACCGAACACCAGCAACAAGATCTTGAATCGGTTGATCACTGCCGTGCCTACGAGGATGAAAATGAAGCGGAACACCAACGCACCGAAGATTCCCCAGAACAACGTTCGGTGTTGGTACTGCCGCGGCACCGCAAAGTGCGCGAAGATGATCGCCCAGACGAACACGTTGTCGACCGACAGGCTCTTTTCAATCAGATATGCGCTGAGATACTCGACTGCTGCAGGACCCGCCTGTCCCTGGCCGGCAAACATTGCAGCGACGACACCAGTAAAAGCCAAGCCGAGGCCAATCCAAATGGCGCTCTCGATGGCTGCTTCACGGATCTCCACCACGTGCGCCTTGCGGTGGAACACCAACAAGTCCACGATCAGGGCGACGGCGATCACGCCGATGAGCATCGGCCAGCCCCATACGGGGACATCGACATCGACGAAATTCTCTGAATTGGGGGTAGCACTGAACAGCGTTGAGATGACCGGGGGGATCATGATGGAAAAGAGCGTAGTGGTTTTCGAACCCGCAGTGCGTGACGCGTCACCCCAATTTGGTCACATGTCACTGGCACCGTGTGATTCGCCGAGAAGCCGTAATGCTCGCCGCGACACGGCGATACCCGCCGAGTGAAAGGACTACTTGGTATCGCTCTTGGTGCCACCGATGATCGCCTGTGCTGCAGACAAGCGCGCAATCGGCACACGATATGGCGAGCAACTCACGTAGTTGAGTCCTGCTCGATAAAACAGCGCGATCGATTCGGGATCGCCACCGTGTTCACCGCACACACCGAGTTTCAGCCTGCGATTGGCCTTGCGACCGCGCTTGGCTGCAATCTGCACCAACTCTCCCACGCCGTCTTGGTCGATGGTCTCGAACGGATTTCGCTTCAGCAGTCCGAGTTGGAGATAGCGCGGCATCATGCGGCTCTCTACGTCGTCACGACTCAGCCCGAACGTCATCTGCGTGAGGTCGTTGGTGCCAAAGCTGAAGAAGTCGGCATGCTCCGCTAGATCCTCGGCGCGCAGGGCCGCACGCGGCGTTTCGATCATGGTGCCGATGGTGACATGCGTTCGTTTGGCGCGTTTGCCCGCTGGTGTGGTGCGCGGGAGGTCGGCGAATTCACTCAACACGCCCTCCACCCAGCCGCGCGCCACCACCAACTCATCGTCGGTGATGGTGAGGGGAATCATCACTTCCACGATCGGCTCGAGTCCCTCGCTGGCCACCTGTTCGGCTGCCTGCATGAGTGCGCGAACCTGCATGGCGTACAAACCCGGCTTCATAACCCCGAGCCGCACGCCGCGGGTGCCGAGCATGGGGTTGACTTCCGCCCACTCGCGGGCTGCGTGCAACATCTTGTTTTCTTCGACGGTAAGTCCCGTGGAGACCTGCTTCACTTCCAGTTCGTGCACGTGCGGGAGAAATTCGTGCAACGGTGGGTCCAGCAGTCGCACGGTGACTGGCAATCCACTCATGGCTCGCAGAATGCCGATGAAGTCTTCCTTTTGGGCGTCGCGAAGTTCTTCGAGTGCCGCAGCCTCTTCGGCTGGAGTGTCGGACAGAATCATTCGACGCACCACAGGGAGACGCTCAGCCGTGAGGAACATGTGCTCGGTGCGACACAGACCGATCCCTTCTGCACCGAACGATCGGGCGACGTCGGCGTCGTTGGCAGTGTCAGCATTGGCGCGAACGCTCAACTTGCCCTTGCGAACGTCGTCGGCCCACTTCAGGATGGTGTGAAATTCGGGTGGCGGTGTGGCTGCCGCCAGTTCGAGCGCGCCGAGCATGATGTCGCCTGTCGCACCGTCGATCGATACGGTGTCGCCTTCACGAACGACCACATCGCCAGCAGTGAACTGCTTGCCGTCGATCCTCACCGCCTCGGCCCCCACCACTGCTGGCGTGCCCCAGCCACGCGCCACGACGGCGGCATGACTCACGAGACCACCACGTGACGTGATGATTCCTTCGGCCGCCATCATGCCGTGCACATCCTCGGGACTGGTTTCATTGCGAACGAGAATGACGCGTTCACCACGTTTGGCGGCGTCGGCTGCGGCATCCGCCGTGAAGTACACCTTGCCGACGGCTGCACCTGGCGAAGCGGCGAGTCCCTTGGCGATGGCAGGAGTGGTCGTAGCAAATTGCGGGTGCAGCACCGAGTCGAGGTGATCGGCGGTAACGCGCATCAACGCTTCCTTCCTGGTGATGCTCCATTTGCGCTTGCCGCTACCGCTGCCCTTGGTCATCTCCACCGCCATGCGCAACGCTGCAGCGCCGGTGCGCTTACCAACACGGGTTTGCAGCATCCACAACTTGCCGTCCTCGATGGTGAACTCCGTGTCGCACATGTCCTTGTAGTGGTGTTCGAGACGGGCGAAGATGTCGAGTAGCTCTGCATGCACCTTCGGGAATTGTCGCTGGAGTGCGTCGAGGTGTTCGGTGTTGCGAATACCCGCCACCACATCCTCGCCTTGGGCATTCACGAGGTAGTCGCCGTACGGGGTGTTCTCGCCGGTTGCTGCATTTCGCGTGAAACCCACACCCGTGCCCGACTGATCGTTGCGATTACCGAACACCATGGCCTGAACGTTCACCGCAGTTCCGAGGTCGTGGCTTATCTTTTCGCGCACCCGATAGGCGATTGCGCGTGCTCCGTTCCATGAGCGAAAGACTGCTTCAATTGCACCACGCAGTTGCTTGGTTGGATCCTGCGGAAAGTCCTTCCCTGTTTCACGTTTGACGAGGATCTTGTATTGGTCGCAGAGATCGCGAAGGGTGCTCGCGGGAAGCGCCGCATCGCTCGTGGCACCGCGCGAGGCTTTGGCGTGTTCCAGCGGGTGCTCGAAATGCTGTCCATCCACCCCCAGCACGATGCGGCCGTACATGCCAATGAATCGGCGGTAGCTGTCATATGCAAACCGCTCGTCATTGGTGGAGTGCGCGAGTGCCACGACGCTGGCGTCGTTGAGCCCAAGATTGAGCACTGTATCCATCATCCCCGGCATGGAGAATTTGGCACCCGATCGCACGGACACCAAGAGCGGATTCGTGGCGTCACCAAGTTTGCGAGCCATCTTCATTTCCAGCACTGCGACGTGAGCGGCAATTTCCTTGTCGAGTGTGGTTGGCCAACCACTACGCATGTAGTGACGACACGCATCGGTGGTGACGGTAAAGCCGTGCGGTACCGGCAACTTGAGCACGGTCATCATTTCTGCAAGGTTGGCGCCTTTGCCACCCAACAGATCCTTCATGCTCATGGGCGCCTTGCGGTGCTTGTGGTCGAAATCAAACACGTACGCCATCTGTGGCGAGTCTATGTTTGTACTGCAGCTGCGATATTGATGTGTGCGCGTGCAACGAGCACGAGCGCGTACTCACCGGCCACCGACGTACAGGTGCCGATGTCGACGATGTTCCCATCGGAAACCACCATGTACGGCCGTCCCGCCATCGCGAGAGTGCCTACATCACCGGGAGTCTGCGCCGCCATCCGGGCAGGCAACCGCATCAGCGTGCGCGGTGCGGCGCTCCCGCGGCTGTCCATGCGCTCCACGAGTTCTTGTCCGGGATAGCAACCTTTGGTGAACGACACCGCCACATCGATGAGACCTGTTTCTGCTGGAAGCGACGCCTCGGTGATGTCGACCCCAAAGAGCGGCCACGCGCAGCGCACACGCTCTTCGTGATACTCGGCATCGCTATCGGAGCGAATCGCCTGCACAAGGCTCGGCATGGCACCCAAAATGTCGACCGCGCCGTCCCCCGCACGCCATGCCGCAACGGCGCCGGGAAGCGCCAGCAGATCGGCGCATGCAGCAGCGGTGAGCCCGCGGACTGCAGTGACTACTTCACTTCGCAACTCGAAGTTGCACTGAACTCGAATCTTGAACTTGTTCAACCGAGCCACCGCGGAGTCGCCACAGCCGGCATCGACATCCAACATGAAATGGTCGTCGGCGATACAACGGACACGGAAGAAGGCGTTGAGCTTGCCGTTCGGGTCGAGGATGAATGCGTGGGTCACTGCACCGGGTTTCAGTCCGGTGATGTCATTGCTCAGTTGTGAGTGCAGGAACGTGCGCGCATCCTTGCCGGTGGCCGTGATGACGTCGCGAGTGATTGCGCAGCGAAATGCGGTGGTGCTCATGGGCGGTGCTCGCGTCGGGCGATCATTGGAAAGACTTGCGTTGGGCCGTCATACGTCGCGCGGTTGGTAATGCCGCAATCAATGCAGCAGCTTTGTTGTGGCACTCCAACTGCTCGTCATCGGGATCGCTATCGGCAACGATGCCAGCCCCGGCCTGGAACCACGCGGTGTTGCCCTTGGCAAACATCGTGCGAATGGCTATGGCTGCGTCCAAGTTGCCGTTGAAGTCCACGTAACCCACGATGCCCGCATACGGGCCGCGTCGCACGGGTTCGAGTGCATCGATGATCTCCATGGCACGTACCTTCGGCGCGCCGCTCACGGTGCCAGCCGGCAGCGTGGCACGCAAGACGTCGATGGGTCCCAGACCCTCGCGCAACTCTCCCGACACTTGTGATGTGAGGTGCATTACATGGCTGTACCGCTCCAAGGTCATGAACTCGTCCACCTTCACGGTGCCGAACTTGGCCACGCGACCAACGTCGTTGCGGGCAAGGTCCACCAGCATGACGTGCTCGGCGCGCTCCTTCGGGTTCTCGCGAAGTTCGCCGGCGAGTTTTCGATCATGCTCATCGTCGCGACCGCGCTTGCGGGTGCCCGCGATCGGGCGGCTCACCACTTTGCCGTCTCGAACCTGCACCAGCGGCTCGGGCGAACTGCCGGCGATGGTGAGTGCATCGTGCTTGACGTAGTACATGTACGGGCTCGGGTTCACCTGGCGCAGCACCCGATAGAAGTCGAACGGGTCCGCATCCAGTTGTGTCTCGAATCGTTGCGACAGCACCACCTGGAAGATGTCACCGGCAAGGATGTGTTCCTTGGCCACACGTACGGCGTCTTGGTACCGGCGGTCGGGCAACGATGATGTCAACGCGCTCGGGGTTTCACCGGTGATGGGGGGCTCGATTGCATCGCTGGGGGCTGCGCGGGACAAATCGTTCGCCATGCGTTGCACGGCCACGATGGCTGCGTCGTATGCGGCGTCGATCTGCTCGGCGCTGAGCCCCAACGTGGGAACGCTCTCGATGAGAAATGCGCGCTGTCGCCAATGATCGAACGCCGCCAACGAGCCGATCATGCTCACGATTGCATCGGGAATATTGCGGTCGTCTTTTGGTGCATCGGGAAGGTGTTCGATCTCGCGCACGATGTCGTAGCCGACATGGCCGATCATGCCACCTTGCAGTGGCGGTAATTCGGGCATCACCGGCGCGCGATGAGCCGCAAGCATCGCCTCGAGTGCAACGAGAAATCCCTTGTCGCGCGGCACCGACGCCGGCACCGCCCCCGACACACGAACTTTGCCGTCGACGCTCGCGATCTCGGCTCGCGGCCGGCATCCGACAAAACTGAATCGCGCCCACCGCTCGCCGTGCTCGACCGATTCCAACAAGAACCCGGGTTGGTTACCAACCAATGCAAGAAACACACCGACGGGTGTGTGGCGGTCGGCGAGTACCTCGGTCCACACCGGCACCACGCCGTACGTGGCGGCCAGAGCGCGAAACTCGTCCCGCGGTGGTGAGATGCGCACGTCGAGCCCTAGAGGTACAAACCGGTACTGGCCTCGATACGCGAGGCAGCAACCGCGTGGAGATCGCGTTCACGCAGCATGATGTAGTCGATGCCGCCCACTTCGACTTCGTAGCGGTCATCGGGGCTGAACAACACGCGGTCACCAACTTCGGCAGCGCGCACACTTTGGCCGAGCGCCACCACTTCTGCCCACACGAGCCGCTTGGCGACTTGCGCCGTTGCAGGTATGAGAATGCCGCCACCCGATCGCCGTTCGCCATCACTGCTGGGAATTTTGACCAACAACCGATCATTCAGCATCTTGATCGGCAGTTTCTCGTCGCCCGCCATTCGGGTCAGGCTACTGACGCATCGATACGACGGCTCGGCTACTGACGCACCGCGATGCCACGGCCGGCCATCGCTGCCTTGGCCTGCGCAACGGTGAATTCGCCGAAGTGAAAGATGGATGCAGCCAGCACGGCATCGGCACCACCGTCGAGAACTCCTTGTACGAGATGCTCAAGCGATCCCACACCCCCGCTGGCGATGACGGGAACATCGACGACGTCGACAACGGCGCGAATCAGGGCGATGTCGAATCCCTCGCGAGTACCGTCGCGATCCATCGAGGTGAGCAGAATCTCTCCTGCACCAAGTAATACTGCTTGCTGCGCCCACTCGCGGGCGTCGATGCCCGTGGCAGTGCGGCCGCCGTGCACGAACACCTCGTAATCGTCGCCGACGCGTTTGGCGTCGATTGCACACACCACGCACTGGTTACCGAAGTCCTGCGCAATCTCACCGATCAACTCGGGTCGTTGTACAGCGGCGGTGTTCACACTCACCTTGTCGGCACCGGCCCGCAGTAACGACCTTGCAGCGTCAGCATCGCGAACTCCCCCGCCCACCGTGAGTGGAATGAACAGTTGTTCCGCAGCGCGAGACACCACCTCCAGCATGGTTGCTCGCTGATCACTCGATGCCGTGATGTCGAGAAACACCACTTCGTCTGCACCTTCAGTGTCGTAGCGGGTGGCGAGCTCCACCGGGTCGCCAGCGTCACGCAGCCCCACGAAGTTGACGCCCTTCACCACTCGACCATTGGTGACGTCCAAACACGGAATCACGCGTGCGACACGGGTCATGCTCGAGAGCCTCGCGACGCGGCCGTCATACCTGCAACGCTCGCACTGCATCGCGCACACCAAAACGACCCTCATAAATTGCCTTGCCGACGATCACACCCGAGAGCCCACGCACCTCGCGCAACTGGCGGAGATCTCCGAGTTCGGCGACTCCTCCGCTGGCAATCACGGGAGTCGACGTGAGCGTGCAGATCTCGCGCAATCCATCCACATCGGGACCAACCAACATGCCATCGCGAGAGATGTCGGTGATGACGAACGCCGACGCAGTGGGATACTGGGTAACTGCCACCGACAACGTGAGTGCCGACCCGCGCAACCAGCCGTCGATGGCAACTTCTCCATTGCGGTGGTCGAGGCCCACCGCCACATTCACGACACGCGCAACGACATCCACCAACTGTGGATCGCGGACCGCTGCCGAACCCATCACCACTCGTGCCACGCCCGCATCGGCAAGTTGTTGAGCATCCTCCACGCTTCGCACGCCACCACCAGTTTGGATTCGCACGGTGCTTGCGAGATCGGAAGCGATTCGTTGCACGACGCTGCGGTTGTTTCCGTCGCCTTTGGCGGCATCCAGGTCGACGATGTGAATCCACGTTGCGCCGTCGGTGGCGAATCTTCGGGCAACATCGAGCGGGTCGGTGCCGTAGTCGCGCTCGCGGGCAAAATCGCCCTGTTCGAGCCGCACCACCCGACCACCGCGGATGTCGATGGCGGGATAAAAGTCCACGATGCGGTTACGCCGCAACGAGGCGGGCGATGTCAACGAAGTTCTGCAGCAAACCCAAGCCATCACCTGCGGACTTCTCGGGGTGGAACTGCACGGCGAACACATTGCCAACCCGCACCGCAGCAGTGACTTGACAGCCATAATCGACGGTGGCAACGATGCACGCTTCGTCGTTGGGTACGCCATGCAACGAGTGAACGAAATACATCCACGGTTCCGCCGGCAGTGTTGCGAACATCGGATCTCGATCGACGCCACGTTCATCCCGCTCTGCGGTACCCGAGCCGCGTATATGGAGACGATTCCACTGCATCTGCGGTCGCTTCACCGTGTCGGGCAAGTAGCGAACCTCGCCGGGCACTACGTTGAGCCCGACGATGCCGGAACTCTCCTGGCTCTCGGTGAACAACATCTGCATTCCCACACAGATGCCCAAAAACGGCGAACCGCTGGCGATGCGCTCATGGATGAGATCTTCCAATCCCGCAGCGCGAACCGCGGTCATACAAGCTCCGAAGTTGCCGACACCGGGCAACACGGCGGCATGTGCATCGCGGATGAGTGCCGGATCGCTGGTGAGTCGCGCATCAGCGCCAACTTTTTGCAACGCCTTTTGTGCCGACCGCAAGTTGCCGATGCCGTAGTCCAGCACGGCGATGACGGGCGAAGTCATGATTTCTGCTCGAGCGCAACCACTAGAGCATGCCTTTGGTGGATGGCACTCCTGTCGACTCCACTCGCACTGCGTCGCGCAAGCATCGTGCCAAACCCTTGAACGTGGCCTCGATGATGTGATGCACGTTGGTGCCCGCACGCTTGTTGACATGCAGCGTGATGGCTGCTGCAGTGGCGAACGATGACACCGCATGTTCGGCGAGTTGTGGA